>Ga0207733_100806_pt1 | contig 13157 bp, 13 predicted proteins | sample A23P3SouthBayCA_FD_187735 | JGI IMG/M metagenome (GOLD analysis project Ga0207733, IMG submission 187735) | Aerobic enrichment media microbial communities from Eden Landing Ponds, California, USA - A23 P3 (SPAdes) | ecosystem: Environmental > Aquatic > Marine > Unclassified | place: Emeryville... | reverse complement strand
CGGGTCGGCGGCGAGCGCGAGACCAGCAGCATCGACAGCGGTCCGCAAGACCACCGGGTACGCCGCGAGGAGGCCACGGTCGTCGAGTCGCGCGCGGAGTCGCCGTCTGAGGGCGCGGCCGTCGGACAACGCACCGGAGGTCGCCACCGCGTCGGCCGCGTCGAGCGTCGCGGCGAGTGTCCCGCGGTGTTCGGTGAGGATTCGCTCGCGGACCGCGGTGAGACGCGCTGACGGTTCGTTCTCGCCCCGCTCGTCCGCCGGCGGTCCGCCCTCGGCCGGTCCCATCTCAGTCGTCGGCGGGCGTCGCCGCGCAGTTGTTCGGCCCGAGTTCGAGTTCGAACGCCTCGTCCTCGTCGGCCGCTTCCCGCCCGAGGTTGATGGCGATGACCCGCTCGAAGTTCGCGGGCCGGGGCGGCATGTCGGCGGTGACGTACTCGACGAACTCGTCGGCGTCAACGCTGAAGACCGGCAACTCGCGTAACTCACCGAGTCGCGCGGTGACGGCCCCGTCAGTTCCGGGCTGGATCCCCTCGGCGTGGTGTCCCGGCGCGACGAGTGTCTCGTCACCGAAGCGGGCGAAGCGCTCGGTCAGGGTCCGGTGGAGGTCCCGCGCGAGGTCGGCGGCGCCGTCGGCACCCCGTTCGAGGTCCGGCCTGGCGACGCTCCCGACGAAGAGACTGTCGCCCGTCAGGAGCGCCGACGGAACGTCGGAGTCCGACTCGTCGCCCCCGGCGGGACCGGCGCCGTGGACGGCGACGGCGGTCATCCCGGTCGTGTGCCCGGGTGCGTGGACCGCTTCGAGCGTCACGTCGCCGACCGGGATCCCGTCACCATCGGCCACCGTCCGCAGGTCGTAGGTGACGCCGCGCTCGACGGCCGGGACGGACATCACCGCCTCGGCATCGGCTGCTTCGGCCAGGTCGCGGAGACCGCTGACGTGGTCGGCGTGGACGTGCGTGTCGACCACCGTCTCGACCGTCGCGCCGCGCTCGCGGGCGTCCGCGACGTACCGGTCGGTAAAGGCCCGTAGCGGGTCGACGACCGCCGCCTCGTCGCCGGAGACGACCATGTACCCGAGACAGCCGCTGGCAGGTCGGCGATACTGGACGACCGCGGTGTCGGCGTCGGCTTCGGCACCGGCACCGGCGTCGGCGTCGGATACGGGGAGTTCGACAGCTGTCAGGAGGCGTGCCCAGGCCGCCATCCCGCCCTCGAGGTTGCTGGCGTCGTAGCCGTGTTCTGTGAGCGCCGCGGCGGCCTCGCGACTGGCCTCCCCGCGGGCACAGACTGCGATGATCGGCCCCTCGCCGTCGACGCCCCCGGCGAACTCGTCGACGCTGTCCGTCACAGTGGCCTGGACGAACTTCGCGTTCGAGCGCTGGGTGACCGTCACCGCCGGTCCCGAGAGTTTCCAGCGGTCGACCTCGTCGCGGTTGCGCAGGTCGAGCACCCGCACGGGGTCGCCGCGGTCGATCCGCTCCTGGAGGTCGGCCGGCGAGACACTGGGGGTGTCGTCGTTCATGGCAGTCGGTACGGTCGCCGGGCGAATAAGATACGCGGCGAGGGAAACGAGCAGCCGAGATCAGTCGTCGTCCCGGAGCGCGTCGAGCGCATCACGCCCGACGTGTACCTCGCGACGTCCGATATCGTTTTCCGTGATGAGTACGCCCGTCGCGAAGTTGGGGGTGCCGTCCTCCCCGTAGATACCGTCGGGGTTCGCGCCGATGCGCATCGACTCTCGCAGAGTGAGCATCGCCTCGCGGCGCGCGTCGTCGGCGTCGCCACTCCCGACATCGTGGAAGTCGACCGTCTCCTCGCGGTCGGCGAGCAATGCACGGACGCGCTCTGCGTGCTCGGCGGCTACCCCGGAGTTGTAGATGAACGCGCGGACCCGCATATACCGGGACTCCGGCCGAGCGGTGTTGGAGGTATCGGTTTCCGTCGTCGTCGCTCGCGTGCGCCGACACCGATTTTCCGGCCAGGTACCGGCGTTTCCGACCGATTCCGGCCCTCCAGCGCCGACCGGTGTGTCCGAGCCGCCCGGACGCGATAAACGGTACGTCGCGATATCGAATCCGCGCGATGACGCCCACACCGATAAGCGGCGGGCGGCCCAAGGAGGGGTATGGACGGCGATAGCTTCGTCGAGGCGGTCAGCGAGGCACAGGCGACCGAACTCCACCGGCTCGGCTCGGACAAGTACCTCGTCGCGGCGACGGGGGCCGACCTCGCGGAGGGACCGGTCCTGGCGTCTGTCGCCCAGACCGCCGCGAGCGGTCTCGAGACGTTCGAGACGTGGGCCGAGCACGAGAGCGGCCCCGCTGCCGAGGCGTTCGCGGCAGCCGCCGACACCGAGGCAGAACACCTCGGCCGACTCCACGAACGACTCACCGACGAAACGGCCAGTACCGGTGACGCAGGCGAGGATGGTCCCGGAGCGAACGGCGTCGACGAGGCCCTCGGGACGGCCGAAACGACCGCCGAGCGCGCGGGTGCGCTGGTCGGCCGCGGGCTGGTCCTGGACCGGACACTGTTGCAGGTTGTCAACTTCTTCATCAACGAGGGCGACAACGCCGGCGCCGACTTCGTCCGGGAACTGCGCAGCGACGCGAACGACCAGGTCTCGGCCGGTGCGGAACTACTGGAGACGGTCTGTGAGAGCGACAAAGACTGGGAGGAGGCCCAGACGGCCGCCGAGCGGGTGATCGAGACGGCCTACGACGAGTACGCCGCTGCACTCGAAGGGATGGGCGTCGACCCGAAGCCGGTGTGTTGAGTCGGACCGAACACCCCGGAGCGTAGTCAGCGCCGTCGGCGGGCGACGAGGACTGCCGCCAGCAGCGCCGCCACCACACCGACGACACCGAACCCCGGCCCGCCCTCGCTGGTAGTCGTCGCTGTCGGTGACGGTGTCGGATCTTCGGTTGCTGGTGTGACAGTCGTCGGCGTCGGTCGCGTGGTGGTCGGCGCCGTCGTGGCCGATACCGTCGCAGCCGTCGGCGTCGGCGTGGCAGTCGTCGTCGGGATCGGCGTGGTGGTCGACCCGGGTGTCGGAGTCGACGCTGGGGTCGGCGTAGCGGTCGGGTTCGGCGTGGCAGTCGACGTCCGGGCCGAGGTGTCCGGGTCCGGGTTCGGGTCGGTCCCCGAGATCGAGTCGTCTGACTGCACCGCGACCGCCGTGCTGTCGCTACCGCGGACGCTCGCGACGGTGAGGGTCGTGTCCGACGCGCCGATCCCCGACTCCCACACGAGCGTCACGTTGGTTGCGGCGTCCGCCGCCAGGGTGACGTTCGTCCGGTCGAGGACGGTGCCGTCGGGACGCCGGAGTTCGACCGGCTGGGTGTCCTGGACCCCGTTGTTCTCGAGGGTTGCGAACACCGCGATCGTGTCCCCGGCCGCGATGGGACCGGTCGTCCCGTCGACCTGAACGGCGAATTGCGAGCGGCGAACCGTCACGTCAGTCGCCGCAGTGTCGGTCGGACTCGCGACGGTCAGTGTTCGCTCGCCGACGTCGGCGAGGGCCGATTCCCACGACAGCGTGACAGTGCCGGATTCGCCGCCGTCGAGCGTGACACTCGCCGTATCGAGGGTCGTCCCGCCAGCATCGCGCAACGCTACTTGCTCCGTCGACTGGAATTCGTCGCGGTTCGTGACGGTGGCGTCGACCGAGAGCGTCTCGCCCACCGCGACGGGACCGGGACTCCCGTCGACTGCCACACCGAAGTCGGCGTCGCCGGTCACTGTGATGGGTGCCGTCGTCGCGGCCGTCGCCGTCTCGTTGTCGACGACTGTCCCCGTGTAGGGACCGTCAGCGGCACGCTGGGTCCGGAAGTTGACGGTCGTCTCGTCGCCGCCCGTCAGGTCGATCGACAGGCTCTGAACGACGTCGCCCGCCGCGTCTCGCAGTCGGACCGTCGCCGGCCCGTCGCGGATCACGGAGACGTCGACCGTGAGGTCCGTGCTCTCGTTTATCGTGGTGTCCCCGGCAGTGACCGAGAGCTAGAGCCCGCTCACGTTGAAGAACTGGTCGGTACTACTCCCGAAACTGACCCGGTAGGTCGAACCCGCATTGTACGCGCTCGTGTTCACAGCCCGCACCGTCGCGTTGCCGAAGTTGCTACGGAACTGGACGGATCCGCCGTCTTCCCTGACCTCGATGGCCCCGCCAGGACTCCCCTGGAGCGCGACGACCTCCCCCTGGTAGGCTGTCGCCGCAAAGGGCCGTGAATCGTGGCTGCCACCGCCCGTGACGACCTGCGACGTGACGGTCACCTCCCGGGTCCCGGGCGTGGCGACCGGCCCGCCGGCCAGATCCGCCTTGACGCCGTTGATCGTGACGGTCACGTCCCGGTTGGGGTCGAGGTCGCCCCAGCTCGACTGCGGGACGAGCGTGAACGTGACGTCTTCTCCCGCGCCGTTCGGGTCCGTCCCGGAACTGTACCTGACGTCGAAGTCCGCGTCGGCTCCGTACGTGCTCCCCTCGACGGTGACGGTGAAGTTGCGCTCGTTCAACTGGTCGCCCGTCCCGGAACTGGCACCGGCGTTCACCGTGTTGTTCTGTACGACGCCGTCGTCGAACGTGATCTCGATGTTGCCGTCGTACTCGACCACTCGGACGACCTCGGGTTGCTCGTTGGCCGCCGCGGCGACCGACCCAGAGAACGTGACCGCGCCGGCCGCCAGCGGTCCGACGACTGCGAGTACCACGACCAGGGTCTGGCCGAGCGCAGCGAGTTTCTCGTTCGTCCCGGCGGTCACTGTAACCACCCGGGACTGCCCGTCGATCGACTGGCTGATTCCTCGCGCCGCCCCACAGCTGGCTTTCCCATCCTCTGGCGTGAATCGAGTTATCCTGATAAAATGAACATCATCACATGCAGGTTTCAGTGTCGCTCGTCCGAACCACCGGTCCTGGCCGGTCAGATTCGGTCGGTACATCGCTGCCCGCGTTCGCGACGTCAACACGGAGACGGCCCCACGATTCGATATAGCTCTCGGCGGTTTATCGGGGAAGGAACCGACGATAGCGGGTTTTACGTCACCAGCGTCCACAGGGGTCGATATGCGCGTCGTCTCCCTGTTGCCGTCGGCGACCGAGGTCTGCTACGCCCTGGGGATCGAGCCCGTGGGCACCTCACACGAGTGTGACTACCCGCCGGCCGCCGAGGACCTGCCGGCGATGAACCGCTCGCGGGTCGACCCGGACGCGTCGAGCGCCGAGATAAACGAACAGGTCACGGCCGCCGAGAGCGAGGGCGGCGTCTACGCGGTCGACCGCGAGGCACTCGCCGCCGCCGACCCCGACCTGGTGGTCAGCCAGGGGGTCTGTGACGTCTGTGCGGTCGACTCGGTTCTCGTCCGGGACGCCGTCGAGGAACTGGGACTGGACTGCGAGGTGCTGACCCTCGATACGCACACGCTCGAAGACGTGTTCGGCGATATCGAGACCATCGGCGCGGCGACCGGCCGCGAGGAGCGGGCGGCCGAGGTCGTCGCGAACCTCCGGAAACGGGTCGCGGCAGTCGAACGTCGCGTCGCCGAGGCCGAGGCGGGAAGCGGCGGTGAGAGAGCGCTCGACGAGCGGCCCCGCGTCGCGGTACTCGACTGGCTCGACCCGGTGATGGTCGCGGGCCACTGGATGCCGGAACTGGTCGAACTCGCGGGCGGACGCTACGGGATGGCCGAGACCGGCGAGCGTTCGCGCCCCCGGGAATGGACCGACGTCCGCGAGTACGACCCCGAGATACTCGTCGCCGCGCCCTGCGGGTTCGACCTCGACCAGACGCTCGACAACCGCGCGGAACTCACCGACCGGCCGGGGTGGACGGACGTGACCGCCGTCGCCGACGGCCGCGCGGTGGCGATGGACGGCCACCACTTCGTCAACCGGCCCGGCCCGCGGCTGGTCGAGACGCTCGAACACCTCGCGAGCGTCCTCCATCCCGGGGCGTTCGGGGAACCACCGGATGACGTCGTCCAGCCGCTGGCGGGCGAAACGGGAGCCGAAGACGGGCAGACCGGGGACCGCCAGTCACAGTCTCGGGCCTGAGCGGCAGTGACAGCGACGGCAGTTCTCGACGACGTACAGCGGTCAGATCAGGGCCAGCGCTACCAGCCCGACGTAGACGTTCGTGAGGACGATAACGGCGCCGATGCCGACGACGCCGACGAACCACGCGCGCCAGCCGGGGACACTCTCGACGAACGAGCGACACTCCAGCAGAACGACGGCGGCGTACAGCACGACGGCGGCCTTGAGGACGACGACCAGCAGCGGGTGGTGGGCCAGGAGGACCCGGATCCAGGGGTTGGCCTCCAGCCCCGGGCCGGCCGCCCCCGAGGCGAACAGCGTCGACGCCGCGTCACCGAAGCCCCAGACTATCACCAGCGCGAAGACGAGTTCCACGTAACCGGGTTTTTCCAGCCGTATCGCGGACAGGTCCAGTTCGTCGATGTATGTGTCGTCGGTCGCCATGGCCCGGGTGTCTACCGAACGTGCTGGTCGCCGACAGATAAGCGTATGCCCCACACTATCACCCCTGAAAACGGATCGGGTCGTCGGGTGACCGCGTCAGGAAGCCGCTCACCGGCGTAGAACGGCCGACCGTTGCGGACCCCGCTCGGGGGGCAGAGCCGGGGGCGTGCACGCCACGGACCGGCCACCGAATAGTCGACACTTAACTATCGGGCGGTCCACGTCGCGAACATGACGAAGACGGCGCTGATAACGGGGGCCTCCACGGGCATCGGACGGGCCACCGCGGCGGCCTTTCTCTGGCGGGACTGGACCGTCTACGCGACCGCCCGCGACACCGACGACGTGGCGGATCTCGCCGACGCCGGGTGTCGAACGGCCGAACTCGACGTGACCGACGACGCCGCGGTCGACCGGGTCGTCGACCGGGTTATCGAGGAGACGGGACGCATCGACTGCCTGGTCAACAACGCCGGCTACGGCCAGTACGGCCCCGTCGAGGACGTCCCGCTCGACGCGCTCGACGACCAGTTCGACGTGAACGTCTACGGCCCACACCGCATGATCCGGGCAGTCATGCCCAACATGCGCCGGCGTCGTACCGGCACGATCGTCAACATCTCGAGCCCGCAGGCCCGCGTCGCAACCGCCGGAACCGGTCCCTACGCCGCCTCGAAGGCCGCGATGGAGTCACTCTCGGACGCCTTCCGCGTCGAGGCAGACGAGTACGACGTGAACGTCGTCGTGGTCGAACCCGGCCCCGTCCGGACCGAGTTCGGCGACCGCGCGGACGACCAGCTCCGCCGACTCGAACGCCGGGGCAACTACGAGTCAGTCTACGAACTCATCGCCGACTCGAATCTGCTGGCGAGCGACGGCGACGTCGGCCTCCACCCCTCCGAGGTCGCCCGCGTGGTCGTCGACGCCGCCAGCACGTCGGACCCCGAACCGCGATACGTCCTCGGGACGACCGCGCGCCTCGTCGCCGCCTCGCGACACCTCCCCGACCGCTGGCGTGACGGCGCCTATCGACTCGTCCGGTGGGTCGTCTCGTGACCGATATCGACGACCGCGAGCGGTTCGCAGGCTCGCCGGCTCACGAACTCGGACTCGACTGTCTCGAAGCCGGGATCGACGCCGCCCATCCCGAGGCAGTACTCCGTGATAGCGTCTCGCTGGACGGCGACACACTCCGTATCGAGGACGACAGCTACGACCTCACCGACTACGACGAGGTGGTCGTCGTCGGCGGCGGGAAAGCCGGTGCGAGCGTCGCCGTGACACTCGAAGCGGTGCTCGGCGAGCGCCTGGACGGCGGTGTGATCGTCACGGACGACCCGGTCGAAACCGAGCACGTCGACGTCGTCGAGGCCACCCATCCCGTGCCGAACGAGGCGGGCGTCGCGGGTGCCCGGCGCGTCCGCGAACTCGCCGAGGCTGCCGACGAACGGACGCTCGTCCTCGCGGTGATCACCGGCGGCGGGAGCGCGCTGTTGCCGGCGCCCGCGGACGACGTCACGCTGGCCGACCTGCAGGCGACGACCGACCGCCTGCTGGAAAGCGGTGCCTCTATCGACGAGATCAACGCCGTCCGCAAACACTGCTCGGCGATCAAAGGGGGGCGACTCGCGGCGGCGGCCGCGCCAGCGACGGTCGCGACGCTCGCGTTCAGCGACGTGGTCGGCGACGACCTGGGTGTGATCGCCAGCGGCCCCACCGTTCCGGACCCGACGACGTACGCCGACGCGCTCGCCGTGCTCGACCGCTACGACCTGGACGTGCCGGACGCGGTCCGAACCCACCTGCAGTCGGGCGCCGCGGGCGAACGCGACGAGACACCCGGCCCCGATACGGACTTCGGGCACGTCAGCACGCACCTGCTCGCGAACGCGTGGACGGCCGTCGACGCTGCCCGTGAGGTGGCTACCGAGCGAGGCTACGACCCGCTCGTGCTCTCGACGCGCGTTCGAGGGGAAGCCCGCGAGCAGGGACTGGCACACGTCGCCGTCGCCGAGGAGGTTGCGGCGAGCGGAGAACCGGTCGATCCGCCCGCGGTCGTGCTCTCGGGCGGCGAGACCACCGTGACAGTTCGGGGCGACGGCGAGGGCGGCCCAAACCAGGAGTTCGCGCTCCGGGCGGCCCTGGAGTTCGGCGGTGCCGCTGCCGAAACACCCGACGACGTCGTCCTCGCGGCGGTCGACACCGACGGACGGGACGGCGGAAGTGACGCCGCCGGCGCCATCGTCGACGCGACCACGGTTCCGGACGCCGACGCGGCCACCGAAGCGAGGGCGGCACTCGCCGACAACGACGCCGGAACGTACCTCGACGGTCGGGACGCGCTGGTCTATACGGGCCGGACGGGGACGAACGTCAACGACCTGCGCGTGCTCGTCGTGGAGTGACCCTGGTCGCCGAATGACCGCTGACCGCGGCGACTGGTACGGTACCACTCGCACTCGCCGGTAGCTTTTCGCGTCCACGGAGGGTAGAGACGACGATGAGCGACACGAAGCACGTCGGCGTGCTCCTCTTCGAGGGGTTCGAGGAACTCGACGCGATCGGCCCCTACGAGGTGTTCGGCAACGCCGGCAAGCGCGGCGCCGACTGGACGGTCGAGACCCTCGCGACCGAACCCACGGACCGAGTGACAGCCGCATACGGCCTCCGGGTCGAACCCGACGGCGTGCTCGGGAGCGACGCGAGTCCGGACCGGGAGCGGGACCTGGACCGGGGCCTGGAGCCAGACCGTGACCTCGACTTCCTCGTCGTGCCGGGCGGCGGCTGGAACGACGGCGACGAGAGCGAGAGAGCGCGCGCCGCAGCGGACGACGAGGACCTGCTGGCGACGATCCGGGAACTCCACGACGCGGGGACCACGCTGGTCTCGGTGTGTACCGGCGGGATGATACTCGCCGAGGCAGGGGTTCTGGACGGACGGCCGGCCGTCACCCACCACGGCGCGCTGGACGACCTGCGCGAGAGCGGTGCCGAGACCATCGACGCCCGGGTCGTCGACGACGGCGACGTCGTCACCGCGGGCGGGATCACCGCGGGGATCGACTGCGCGCTGTGGCTGGTCGAACGCGAGTGGGGAGTCGAGGTCGCCCAATCGGTCGCGACCGCCATGGAGTACGAGCGCGGCGGCGACGTGTATCTCGGGTGATTTTCGCGCGCTGAAACCGCTGAGTGAAGGTTAAGCGACCCCCCGACCGATCGCTACCAATGCCAGCGACCGAAGCTGACGACTTTCTCTCGTCTCTGCCCGAGCGCGTCCGCGAGGGATTGACGATGGCTCTGCGATACACCGAACGGGACTGGGAGTTCCTCGAAGGCGAAGTGTTGTACCGGGAGTGGGCGGCAGACCGGGACATGCGCACACCAGAACAGATGCACCGCGACGGCGTCTCGAAACACCAGCAGGCGGATCTCAGCGGCAACCTGTACGACAACGAGGTCCACGCCGACGTCAGAGTCACCGAACACGGTATCGGCGTCACACTCTACACGGCACACACCTCGGGGATATACCTCTGGCTCGGACCGGACGCCGACTTCAGGGTCCCCGGCGACGTCGAGGCGTGTCTGGAACGCGCTCGCGAGGCGTCAGTCCTCGATGCAGGCGGCGACGACCCTGAGTAGCTCCTCGCCGCGGACTTCGTCGGCGAACAGCGGCACACGGCGCACGTCGTGACCGCGGAAGATGTCCTGTGACCGACCCAGTGCCTCGCGCTGAACTGACCACCGGCGCTGGCAGAACTCGCAGTCGTCCAGGTCGGGCGTGACGAACCAGTCGGCCTCGACGTCGGCGACGTCGGTCAGGTCCTGCATCACGCGGTTGACGACGACCGTCCCGACGGGCACGCCGAACTCGTCGAGTCGGTCGAGGAGGCGCTCGGATTCCCGCACCGACAGCTCCTCGGGCACGAGCACCACCCGGAAGTCCGTCCGGGCGGGGTCCTGCAGGACGTCGCGCAACACCTCGATGCGCTCGCGGAGTTCTTCGAGGTCCTCCGCGCCCATCTCGGCTTGCTCGTCGTCGTCACCGAACATTCCCGTCACGCTGTCGACCATCCCCGAGAAGCGCTGGCGCATCGTCATGACGCGCCCCAGCATCGAGTCCATCACCTCCGGGAGTTCGAGCAATCTGAGGGTGTGTCCCGTCGGTGCGGTGTCGATGACGACCCGGTCGAAGCGCGGATCGTCCATGTATTCGAGGAGCAGTCGGACGGCCGCGGCCTCGTCGGCACCCGGCATCGAGCCGCCCAGCGGGTCGACCATCTCCGGGTCGTCGCCGGTTCCCGGGCCAGCGTCACCGACACCGGCACCGCCGGCCCCACCAGGTCCGCCGCCGGCCAGTGCCTCGCCGAGGCCGCCCATCATCCCGCCCATGGGGTTCTCGCCGTCGCCGGCGAACGGCCCCTCTTCGAGGGCGTCCTCGGGGTCGATCTCGGCGGCGTAGAGGGGGTCGTCCTCGCGGATCTGGGTGGGTTCGGCGGGGATGTCGGTTTCGAGCGTGTCCGACAGCGAGTGGGCGGGGTCGGTCGAGACGACGAGCGTGGCGGTGCCGTCGCGGGCGCTGGCGAGCGCGGTGGCGGCGGCCATCGTCGTCTTCCCGACGCCGCCCTTGCCGCCGTAGAGGACGTACTCGGGCGCGTCGACGCCCGTCGGGACCGCCGCGTCGTCGATCTCCTCGACCGGTTCGACGTCGATCTCGCTCATATCCCGAGTGGTGCCGGCCGACGGATGTACTCGTCGGTCGCGACTACAAGAGGATTGACGGACGAGAGGTGCCGCGGATACCCTGTGGTAGAACTACGCCATCACCAACCCGATGCCCGCTGTCGAACGACCAGAGCGGTCGAGAGATCTCCTGATTTGAATCGGGACAGCTTCCGCAACCGCAGTCGAGACCGTCGTGACCGCCCTCGTGAGATGGAAGCCCTCGACGCGCTCGCGGTCGCTGTCTCCGAAAATCGAATATTTTCGAGATGCCGAGAGAGCCACGGTCTCTCGAACCGCGCGGGATATCCGCGCTCTCAGCACCGCCCGCGCGGATAGTCGCCCGCTCAGGCGACTACGCGTTCGCCGCGAGCCCACCTCGCCCTTCCAGTCCGCCAGGACGAAATCTGCAGGGTCGGCTACCGAACGTTCCACGTTGTGACAGCCTGTACAACCAAATTTCCCCTGGTGGACTGGAAGGGCGAGGGCCGCTCGCGTTCGTGTAGTCGCCTGCGCGGGCCCTATCCGACCGAAGGGAGGATATCCCGCGCAGCGAGCGCGAGCGCGCGAGGGCTTTCAACTCACGACGTCGAGTGCGGTGCGGTCTCTATATCCTGTTTCTTCACGCACCGACCCGGAAACGGACGATCCAGACGGACCTGCCGCTCGAACGAGACGCGGAAACCGCGAGAAGACGACCGTCCCCCCAGGACAGTCGCACAGTGGCTGACGCCTATGACCGTGACGAGCGGGCCTCGCGCACCTCGGCACCGTCACGGAGTTTGTCCTCACAGAACGGGCAGACGCGGGGGCCGCTGTGACCGTCGGGCGTGAACACGCGCATGTACGCCTCGGTTACGAACGACCCGCAGTTCTCACACTCCGGCATCCCATAAACAACTCTAATCATCATTCATATTTGTTGCGGCCAGTCCACCCGATTCGTGAAGGAAATTTTCTACTACCCCCACACGTATAAGGACGGCTTACCGGCCCGCACGCCACGGGATTCGGCCCGAGCGGCGGGCTCACCCGGGCCGGCGGTCGGCCCAGAACGCGTCGCGCTTGGTCTCGACGAACTCCCCGGTCAGGCGGGTGAACTCCGTCTGTTCGGCCGGCGAGAGGTACTCGTGGACGGAGTGGCGCGTCCCGGGGGCGTAGCGCCGGTCGGCGAACGCGCGGACGCCACACTCCCCGGTGCCGCGGATGACCCGGCCGATGGCCTGGCGGGCGCGCCGCACCGCGGGGACCGTCAGCGCGTACGCGAAGGCGTTGTCCTCGCCGAAGGCGTCGGCGTAAGCCCGGCGAACGGCCCGCACGCGGGGCGACCCGACGTTGACGAGGGGGACGCCGACGACCAGCGCCGCCGCGAGTTTCTCGCCGTCGTAGTCGACACCTTCGGTGAGCGTCCCGCGCGTGCTCGTGACGAGCACCTTCCCCGGCCCGCGGAAGAAGGTCTGTTTCAACTCCTCGGTCGCCTCGTTGCTCGAACTCTCGTCGACCAGCACTTCCTTGTCCACAGTTTCAGCGAGGTAGGCGCCGGCCCACGTCGCCTCGCGGTAGTTGGGCATCGCGACGAGGACGTTCCCCGGCGAGCGCGCCACCGCGCGCAGGACGTGGGCGTACTCGTCGCGTGTCTGGTTCCACCCGTCTCCGAGCGGATCCATCTCCCCCGGGTCGCCGCGGTTGCGCGCGGTGAACGGTTCGGCGTCGACGATCCAGCTCGCCCGGTTCTCCTCGGGGAACCTGAGCGGGTAGCTCTTCGTGACGACCGGCCGACCGTCGTCGGGTGTCCTGTCGCTTTCGCCGTCATCGACGTTGCTCGGCGCCGAACCGCTGCCAGTGCCAGGTGCCGACCCGCCCTCGCGGAGCGATTCGAGGCCGGACACCTCCGTGAAGACGTCCAGCGGCGAGAGCGTCGCACTCATCAGGACGCCGCCGCCGAGCGCGTCGAAGATCT
>Ga0207733_100803_pt1 | contig 13219 bp, 13 predicted proteins | sample A23P3SouthBayCA_FD_187735 | JGI IMG/M metagenome (GOLD analysis project Ga0207733, IMG submission 187735) | Aerobic enrichment media microbial communities from Eden Landing Ponds, California, USA - A23 P3 (SPAdes) | ecosystem: Environmental > Aquatic > Marine > Unclassified | place: Emeryville... | reverse complement strand
GCGCCGTCCCGAGGAGTGAGCCGCCGGTTGCCAGGTACCGTCGCCGCGTCGATGCGTGTGAATCCGTGGATCGATCCATATGATTTAGGCCAACCTAATGCGTAAAGGGTGTTTCGAAGTTTTGGCCGTCCTAAAAACAGTGGAATTTCGGCATTCTAGAGTGGCTTCAATCGATACTCCCGTCTGAGATGTTGCTCCGCTGGTGGGAAGCTGCAGGCGTTGCGTGCCAAACGCTCCCTCTCCGGCCGATGGACGCCCAGGACAGCCGCTGCGATCGTTCTGCGGAACGGGCACCCGTTCCGATGGACGCGCGTTCAGAAGGGTTTCATTCGGTGGGTCGCGTCGATTCGTGCCCAGCCTCAATTCGTCGCGTTCGGTCCTGTAATCGGCAGTGGCAGGTCCGTCAGCCAGTGGCGATACGCAAGCGTGAGAAGGACGTAAATCACCAGGAGGACGCCGTAATTCGGCCACCCGCCCACGCCGGGGTCGACGACGAGCGGCCAGAGATTACCGATCCCGTGAAGGAACATGACGAGATACAGGTTCCGCGTGGCTGCATAGATTACACCGTACATCACGCCCGTCGCGGTCAACAGCACGAGCGTCCCGAGCAGTGCCCCCGTGGACACCGATCGGAGCAGCAGATACACCGGGATATGCAACAGTGCGAACGATACTGCAGCGGCGAGGATTCCGATCGCCGTCTGGACGCTCGCCGATCCTACCGTCACCCCTGCCGCGATCTTGTTCTGGAGGTACCCCCGAAAGGCCAGTTCTTCGACGGGGCCAGTGAACAGGTACAGCGAGACCGCACTGACGAGCACCTCCGGGACGGACCATTCGACCGGGGCGGTGAGATAGAACGTCATCAGGCCGACCGTGATCTCGTTGCCCGAGGCCATTGCCAGCGCCACAGCAGCCACGTTCACAAGGAGAACGACGACGCCGGTGACGGCGAGTGCCGGACGGACCAATCGTGGCGCGAGCCCGAGGTCCCGAACACTGACGTCCTCGTATCGGAGGATAGCCACGGCGATGGAGAGCTGGACGATTCCCGATGGGATCGTCCAGAGTCCTTCCTCCATCGTCGACAGCGAATCGCCGAACATCAAGCCCGAGACCCCGACCGAAATGAGGATCCAGCCCCCGAACCCGAAAAGGAGGCCGACTGCGGGCCACCAGCCCGCACGAAAAGACGGCGGCCAGTTGCCAGCCGATCGATTTGCGGACGCCGAGTGGCGCATAGTGCCTAGTTGGCAAAGTGACACAAATTTTCATTAATCGGCCTGGAATGGATGTCGCTGGACTAGTGGATCGAATGCTCTTTGCGTATTTCACCTATATACGAATCGTCGTGCAGATGGCCGGGGATTGCTTCGGTTGTCAATCATCGACCTTGGAACACTCACCGTCCCCACATCGTCTCAACGCGAGCGAATCATCCGTCTTCGACAGGTGTTGGTGGGGCTCGGTGAGTGGATTCGGTTGTATGGAATCGGATCGTACTGTGGGGTCGAATCAGTATAACTATTCAAACAACTACCCACTTTAGGATTTTTATATGTCTATCACAGTGCCCTCAATCGCTCCGTTCGGTCTGGCAGTAACGATGTGACCGATCCAGGGCGCGTATCTTTCAATTCCAGTGTTCCACATTGACGACAAACAGACAGTAGCTGTTGCAAATGAGAGCTGTCCATCGTGACGGAACACTTATTCCGCCCACTGTGCGTCAGCTGATACATCGTGAGTGACCGTATTTGCCTGCGCGTCCGCTTCGTGTTCCTCGATGTTGAGTGGGAGCGTCTTGGTCCCTCGTAGCACGATGTAGGGCGTGAAGTCGTGCTATCGGTCGAATCGATTGGAACGTCCCTCTTCCGGACAGCGACACGCCCGGACCGCTCGTGCTGAGGTTGCGATCAACCCAATTACTTGCTCTTGTATCACTGCGAGAATCTGTTTCAGGCCTCGTGGATACGTTGATTCAGTCCTTCGGGGACTTTTTCGCCCCAATCTTGGGCCCATTCATCTAGCTCGTCTAATACGTCAAGAAGACCCTCTCCTTTTGCTGTAAGACCGTAGTAGACCGCGACCGGGGCGTCTTCCTCCATCCGTCGAGCGACGATGTCGTTGTCCACCAGTTCGTCGAGCGCGTCGGAGAGTGTCTTCGAGCGTGCTCCGGTCGCTCGTTTGAGTTCGTTGAACCGTTTCTCGCCCTCTCGGAGAGCATAGATGATGTTCATTCGCCAGGGAGTTCCGATCTGGTCGATGGCTTGGATGACTGGGCATGCCGATGCGTTCTGTTTCTCGATCTCGTTCTGTCGGGATTCAGTTTCAGCAGACATGGTTAATCGGCCGTGGGGACGGTACAGGTAGTGGTGTTCTGGGGGTACGATTCGACGCCCGCGTAATCGACGAGGTCAGTTCCAAGTGTCTCAACTCGCTCAACAAGCGATTCGTCGGTTAACTCTCCGGCTTTGAAGGCGCTGTGAGCATTGGGGATTGCGACCTGATGCGGGAGTACCCAGGCGTTGAGTGTGCGGGCAACCGACCGGAGATGCTCCAATGCGGGCGTCGGGAACCCTCCACCAGCGACGACCAGTAGACCCACTGTCGTTTCCTCGAATTCGTCGAACCCACAGTAATCGAGTGCGGTTTTCACAACTGACGAGTAGGACCCGTGGTATACTGGAGAGCCCAGCAAGACGCCGTCAGCATTTCTCACGAGTCGGCGGAGTTCTCTTGCATCCCCGGTATCACTCTGATCCGGGTCGAAGACTGGCAGGTCAATTGTGCTGACGTCTACGAGTTCGGTCGTGGCACCCTTTGCCTCAGCTGCCGATAACGCTTTTTCGAGCGCGTGACGAGTGCGACTTTCGTCGCGCTGACTTCCACATAGTGCGACTATTTGTTTTGTATCGTGCATGTCCATTCCTTGCTGAATTACACAGCCTAAACCCAGTTAAGCGCTCGGTGGAATCCATTCCAGTAATTCTTCTGATATCCGATCGTCAATCCTTGGCGGTGACGGTAAACGAGTTCTCAATGGTGAAGGCTAGCGAGTCCGTCGCATCTGGAACCGACACGTCGACACACATAGGGTCTGTTTGCGGGACCGTGACGGCCTCAGAGTCAACGACGAACCCGAGATCCCATAGCGGCGTCTCTTGGACGTCGATATCGGCTTCGTGAAGCTGGCCAGTGACTGCCGGGCGCGTCAGTAGAACGACGCCGACCGGAATGAAGCTGTAGAAACTACATCTCTCGCAGTCAACCGCCACGACCGCAGGATGGTCGCGGGCGAAGTACTCGTCGTACCTGTCGAGTTGCTCGATAACACCGACGCATGCTCCCTGCTCGTGGACCTGACTGGTCAACTCGCGGTCGATCGGGCCAGCGCAGAACGGACAGATGCCGTCGAGGGCGCACGACCAGATGAGTTCAGTTCGTCGGTCGAAGGCCGCAACGATGGCGTCGCTGTCGCGGTCAGCAATGCCACCGGGATCGAATGGCCACTCCAGCGCCCGATTCCCACAATCACGACAACGAATTCGGGCGATATAATCGGTGTCGTATTCGAACGTCAGTTGCTCCCCACACTCCCGGCAGTCATCGTCTAATCCCACCGGCCCGACCGTTACCTGATCGTGAAAGACCCCACTCTGAATCGCATCAAGAACGCGGTGGCCGGGATACTGCAGTTCGTAGCCGTCGTCGGTCTGAGCAACGAATTGATCCTGTAGCTCAGAGAGATGGTAGGTGAAGCTGCCCGAGTCACGTTCACCCACTGTCTTCCGAAGTTCGGAGAAAGATAAGGAAAACCCTGGGGCATCCCACAGTGCGAGCAGAATCTCCAATCGGAGATCGTGGCTTAGGGTCATGAACGCCGATTCAGCGTCAGTTGCGACCTGAGTTCTGTCAGAATGGTCCCCGGCCATACGTTTTGGATCCTCACAGTTGGCTATAAATATTGATCCCTGTCAGGAATCAACTGTGAGGATAGCCAATACAGCAGCTCCCAGGGCTGCTCCAACACTCCCTGAAAGGAGCGTTCCCTGGTAGCCGATTGCGCCTCCGAGAAGTGTGAACAGTGCCGGGCCAACAGCTTGACTTATCCCGATAGTCGTTGTCTGGAGACTCATCACGCCGCCCCGAACCTCGTCTGGAGCTAAGACACTAATCCTAGCGAAGAGGGTGGGAGTGACGAAACCACTCCCAACACCGAATACAAGCAGGCCACCGATTAGCAGCGGGGGACTACCTGCGAGTGCGACGCCGATAAAGCCGAGTGCGTACAGGGCAAAGCCAGCGGTGAGAAGAGTCGTCGTCGAAGCTCTTGCAGCCAGCTTTCCGTTCTGCGTTGAGACGACAGCTGTAACCAGTAAGACAGTGCTAGTAACGAGGCCTACCGTTGTTGGGGTAAAACCGAACGCATCAGCGAGGTAGAAAGGGAGCGCGGTGTATAGACCACCGAAGACGAGGGTGAAGGAGACGAACATGATGCCGTACAGCGTGAGGGCTCGACGGGTCGGAATGAGACTGACAGCCTCACGGATGTAGCTGCGATCACTACTAGGTGCCGTCTCTCGCTCGTCGAACGCGAATAGAACCAGTCCCGCAACCGGCAGCGTGAACGCATACATGAGGAACGGTGCGTTCCAGGCCCGGGCTGCGAGATAACCTCCAATCACGGGATAGGCTGCGGTCCCGAGCGAGAGCATAGCCGACGTGACGCCCATGACGGAGTCGTGTTGCCGGCCAGAGTATCGGTCGCCGACTGCGGTCATCGCAAGTGCCGCGAGGATACTCCCGGCGGCGAACCCCTGAAAGGCACGTAGGCCGAGAGCGATCGTGAAGTCGTTCGTGAATGCGATGGCAGTGCCAGCGAGTCCGAAGATGGCAAGGGCTCCTGAGAGGACGTACCGCCGACCAATGCGGTCGGCGAGTGCGCCGATGACTGGAGCAAGCAGTATCCCGGGGAGAGCGTACACTGTGATGAACAGACCAGCGCGGGACTCGGAGACACCGAATACCGACTGGATTTCGGGGAGTGCCGAACTGATTAGCGGCACGTCCATAGGCGTCATCAGTGTGGCCGCAAGGATGGCGATCAAGACTGGCGAACGCCATGGAACACCCACTGACAGCTCAGTACTCTGTGACGTATCGGTTACTCCCATAGTGTATCAGAGTCCAACGCCGACTGCGAGAGGCCAGGCGACCGTCGAGAGGGCGAGGAAGACCAACGCGCTCCCGATTAGACCGACGTTTTTCAAGAAGTGAATCTGTTCGTTCTGTCGGTCTTGTCCTTCCATGGTCCAGAAGTCGTGCATAATGACCGTGATTGGGACGAGGAAGGCGATCACTGCCAGTGCACCAACGGCGGGGAAGACGCCGGTGAGGACTGCGAGCGCGCCCGCAATCAGGCCAAAACTACCCAGTGGGACGCTGATTGTAGCTAACGGTGCTCCCTTGCTTTTGGCGTACCCGACAGAGGATTCGAGGTCGAGTAAGTTGCCCAGCGCGAGGTAGCCAATGACGAGTGCGAACAGGACTCGACTACCGAGGAACGCTGTTCCCGACAGTGCCGAGGAGAACACCATCAGGCATCCCCTCCCATACTGGGGACTCGGGGGTTACTGTTCGTCCGTGCCTTTCCAACCGTCGCGGTTCGAATGTTGTTTGCTGACATCGTCGCAGAAGACGATACGATTGCCCGATGAATATATTTCAGGCAAGTTACACTATACCTGGTTTCCTGTGCTAAACCACGGCAATTGGCGAGGAAGTGGACCTTCTTAGCGACGAGTTGAGATGGCTATAATCTCTTTTCTGGCAGCAGATATTGGGGGGTTTTCGGCCGTAATGACGGCTATACAGTCGGGTATGCCATCTGGGTCCCGGCCTCTTACAGGACATACGATAGGACCACTCCACATTTTTGTGAGCCATAGCACATTTGTTAGTGTGGCTGGTCCGGGATGTATTGTTCTCAGTTGGAGTAGTAAATGCACAGTTCTGCGAAACAATCGCCGAAGAGATGGAAGAACTAGCTCACGACCCAATCAAGTACGCGGTAAATGCTGTTGATGCTGCCGTGGATTCTCTAGAAGAGCTTCCAGAGCAGCCGCCATTAGGTGATGCTAGCACCGCTTCCGCGGACAATGATGAGCGTGCCAACACCGACGATCATTGCGAGCAGGACGCTCTCTGTCCTGTGAGCGACGACGAGCACAGCGATTCCGGCCATCCACTCAGTTGGGCCCCCCTCCAACAATCGAACAATCAGTATTGCAACGAGGATACCTCCAGGAAGAGCGTCTAGCGCCTCTCGCACTGACTCGGACGGCTCAACTCGGTCCAGTGCCCAGAATCCGCCAGCCTTGGTCACGTACGTGACTGTACTCATCCCGAACACGACTGCGAGCGCGGTCAGCGACACATCATCGAACATTACGGGTCACCTCGGTCAGACTCGCAGCAAGTCCGCCCGCCAAGATATACCATCGGCCAGGTAGAACTGCTTCAACGCTGACGGCAACGACGGCAGCAACAATCCACGGGATAAGGGAATCTCGCCCTTCCCAGAAGCTGACCAGTAAGGCGAGGAAAATCGCCGTCAGAACGAAACCCAGGCCGTAGGTTTCCGGGTTACCGATGCGGCCGCCAGCGACCGCGCCAATAGCGGTGCAGACAACCCAGAAAACCCAGATTGCCAATCCACTTCCTAATAGAAACGCTCCGCGTCCGTTGCCAGCACGGAGATCCTGAATCGTGAGTGCCCAGTTCTCGTCCGCCATGAAGAAGAGGCTCGTATATGCCTGTCGAGAGGATAGTCGCGTAAGCCACGGGCGCAACGACGCCCCCATCAGGAGGTAACGAAGGTTCACTACCAGCGTCGTTCCGATGACGGCGACGACGGGAATTGGCCAGTCCCACAGGCCGACTGCGATCAGTTGTGCTGCCCCTGCCAACACGGTCGCACTCATTACCACGGCAGTGAGAAGACTAAGGCCGGCCTCACGCGCGAGTACGCCGAACACGAGGCCGTAAGCACCCACTCCGAGCGCGACGGGAACGCATGTGACGAAGCCAGCCCGTACACCGTCGAGAGAAAACGCTACTCGTTCAGTCTCAGTCTCCGCTGACACGTCCTCATCGCCAGCAGACGAATTACCATCTGATTCTGTGTTCGTTTGAGCCATAGCTGATATTCACCACGTTACCGTGCATCAACTGGTGTCCAGGACCGCTCTGCGTCCCAGATCCTCTCGGGGAGGGACCGGTTCTTTCCCCTGGCGGTATCGCCAGTAAGTTGCTACAATAGTAGGGAAAACAGCGATCACTCGTCGGATGTCCTCAGCTGGAGTTTGCTTTGCAAAGCCGAGGTTTCCTGCGGCGACGCCCATCCGGAGGGCATCCATTGCTGGCTTCTCCTCTCGGGCCGCACACTGGAGAACGGTCTGAACTTCCTCGCTTATCTGGCGATGGGACGACAGTTCATCTCGGAGCTCGGCATATTCCACTGAGGTTGGCAGTCGACCGTTCAGTAGGAGAAAGACCGTTTCCTCGTAGCGCGCATTACTGGCCAGTTCGTTTATTGGAAAACCTCGAATGGTGAGTTTTCCCTGTTCACCGTTGACTTGACTCAGGCTGGTTTCAGCAACAGCGATCCCTTCCAAACCTGGGTTGAGTGAAGCGGTCATGTGTTTTGCTCGTCGATTGCAGCGGTTGTTAGGGCAACTCGTCTCGATAATGCGCGGTTTCCCAATCCTGTTCGGGCCCTACCGGGACGAATCCGGATGGATTGATGTCGTTGTGACTGCGATAGTAGTGTGCCTTGGTGTGGTTCATGTTGCATGTCTCGGGGACCGCTCCCGTCTGGTAGATATCTCGGGCGTAGTCCCAAAGGTGGTCGAAATCGAGTAGTCGACGGACATTACACTTGAAGTGAGTATGGTAGACAGCGTCGAACCGATACAGCGTCGGAAAGAGGAACACGTCTGCGAGGGTTAGCTGATCACCGACGACATATCGGCGGGTAGAGAGTGTTTCGTCCCACCGAGACATCGCATCAAAGAGTTTCTGAACGGCCTTTTCGTAGGTAGCCTGTGAGTCGGCGAACCCAGCTCGATAGACGCCACTGTTAATCGAGGTGTGGATATCCTCGATAGCGTCGTCAATTTCCTCCCGGAACGACTCCGGGTAGAGGTCTCTTGGTTTCGACCCGTAATCGCTGAATTTCTTGGCGAGCATCCGCGCAATCGCCGCTGACTCCTCGTGGACGATAGTGTTGGTTTCCCGATCGTAGAGGATGGGAACGGTCACTCGGCCAGTGTAGTCGGGGGAAGCCTCTTGGTAGACCTCATAGAGAGTATCGTGGCCGTGCACTGAATCCGGGGTGCAATTGGTCTTCTCTGGAGAGAACTCCCAGCCCTGGTCGTGGCGGACAGGATCGACGACGTCTACTGAGATTACGTCTTCGAGACCGAGGAGACGCCGGGTTAGTGCCGTCCTGTGCGCCCATGGGCAAGCCCGTGAGATGTATAGGTGGTATCGACCCGATTCCGAGGGGAACTCGGCATCCCCGGAATTCTCGATGTGATCGTCGAAGGAGTCGTGAGTGTACTGGTCCCGCGTGGCACCAGGTTCCCACTCACCGTTGTGGAGCAGCCCCATCAGCTATCCCCTCCGTTATTCGAGTACCAGAAGAAGCCATTTCCGCGGGCTTCCCGGCGGACAGATTCGTCATCGACGAACGACCCCAGCACCTGTTGCGCTTTTCCATGGGCGAACTCATACACTTCAGCGACTTCCTGCGTCGCAACGGGTTCGTATTCGGCGATGAATTGTGGCACCGGTGGGGCGGATGACTGTTCTAGAGTAGGATCAACAGTCTTCAGTACCGCCGCCAGCTCCTCGAACGACTGGAACCCGGATAACTGCTTTTCACCGGCTGGTCCCTCGATGTGATACGTCGGGAACGCGCGAACTCCCGCCTGGCGGGTTCGAGAAAGATCCTGCTCGAATGCTGCTTGAGCAGTTCCGTTGTCCAGAGCCGTCGTAAACTCATCGAGATTGAGGCCGACCGACTCCGCGATTTTCACCTGCTCTTCTCGGTGGTTCACGTTACGAACCTGGGTCGCATACGCCTCACGAATGCGGCGCAGATACCGATGCGCCAGTTCGGTATCCTGTTGGCGTGCAGCGGTGAATGCCTTGCTTGCGGGGTACGTTGACTGTGCTGGATCAGTTTCGAAGATCTGAGTATCGACGGGCATTCCGTGATGTCGAGATGCTTCCTCCCAGTGTGGGCCAACATCATTAGGCTCTGCGATATCGTTGGCTGCGTCGTAAAAATTGTCGAAGTCTTCAACCAGGCCGCCCATGACGTATCTGAACTCTATCTGGTCGCCGAATACGGTTCGGAGACGCCGAATGATGGGTTCTGAACCCCAGCACCACGTGCACATTGGGTCGGTGAACTGCGTTATCGTTAGTCGCTCGTTCGCTGTGTCTGTCGAAGGCATATGAACGGATCCAGTTCGACAGGGAATATATTTCAGGCAGACTACAATAAACCAGGTATAGGGCGGTAAACCGGGTTACGGACTGGCACAGGTATGCAACCGCTCAATCTCAGAACGCGACACCTCCAGATACTCGCTCGAAGAGACAGATGTCAATCGACGATAGAAAGATCATCGTCTACAACAAGTTAGAGTTTATCACCATCCTGCTCAACCCATCGTGCGATTCTAGAGGGTCTGACGGACGAATGTCTACGAAGCGGAAATCGACGGACTGGCGTACCTTTTTCAGGCTGCCACTCTCGGTTTCAGCATGGCGCGACACGATCTCCTCTATCGGCTCTACGACGAGTTCGACACGGCCACGCTCCGGGAGTACCAGTCCTTCATCGACGTGCTCCCACCGATCGACTCCCGCGTCGTGCTCGACCAGTGGCAAGGTGCCCACGACGAACTCCAGCGACGGGTCGCCGAAGTCGAGGCGAACTTCGTCGCTGGGGAAACCTTCGCGAACGTCGCCCGCGTCGCGGATCGCGAGCAGGCGTTTACCGCGCTCGATTTGCTCGGCAAGTACGACCGACCGGTGAACGTCCTCGTCCTGGACATCGACGAAACCCTGCGCTCGGCCGGCAACACGGACAACGAGATCCCGCGTGCGACGCTCCATCGGATGACGGAGTTCGTCGAAGCTGGCGTCCCGATCGTCATCTGCACCGGCCAGACCCTCGAAAACGTCAAGGGCGCGATGATCCAGGGCCTCGGGAGCGAAGTCGTCCACTCCGGGGACATGAGCGTCGTCTACGAGGCCGGCACTGGGGTCTTCACCCCACGGCACGGCGCTGACACCAAGCGCTTGCTCTACGAGACCCTCGACGACGACATCCAGGGTATCTTCACGGATCTCCGCTCCCAAGTGCTCTCTACGGCCGACGAGAAACTCCGGCGAGGGACCCACCTGCAGGGCAACGAATTCAACGTCACGATGAAGCCCAACTTCGCGACCGGATCGAGCGACGCCCGGGCGATCATCGATCGTGCGCTCGTCCACCTGCTGGATTTGCTGGGGCGAACGGTGGCCGACCGGATTGCGGTCGATGGCACGGCGATCGACCCCTCGCCAGACGACCTGGCACGAGCCTACTACGCCGAGGACGATCCGGAAATTCGGGCCGTGCTCGACGATCAGGACGGCCTTCCCAGCCACGTCGACGCGACTGTGGACGCTCCCGAGCCGCTTATCGACACGTTCGAGCGCATCGACGTCGCGTATTACGAGGGCGACGCCGCCGAGATCGGCAGCCTCGAACTCAACAAGGTCGCCGGCGTGGAGTCGGCGTTCGACGTGCTCGGGATCGACGATCCGTTCGCACTGGTGATGGGCGATTCCAAGACCGATCTCCGAGTCATGGAGTGGGCGGAAGCGAACGACGCTGGCATCTCTGCGGCGCCCGAGCACGCCTCTCAGGAGACGCTGGCCCACGTCGTCGATACGGAGGGGCTAGTGTTCGACCGGGGCCAGAGCGCGGACATCCTTGGCACCGTCTGGGCGATGAACCAGCTCGCCAGCATCGAGGACTGGGGCGAATAAGGTCCAGAGATCGCTCACACGACGGGCCGCCAGAACGCCGCTCTGTCCACGAAACGCTTCGCAGTTCCCGTCGGTTATCCAATAACGACGATCAAGAGGGTGGTGGTGAGGATCAGCCCGCCACCGCAAACCACTGTGGTCGCCTTCAGCGTCGAGGTTTCGCGTCGAAGCGCGATGTAGCCCCCACTGGCAATGAGTAAGCCACCAAGGATGAAGACCGGGACCCCGAGCCCGAGGCCACCGGTTGGAATCCCCAGCACGAGGATCACGCCCCATGCCGTCTGAGTGACACCAACAAGGGAAAGCAGCGCGTACCGCGTGCGTGGGTAAGGGTCGGTTACAGCGAAGATAGTGCAAAGGAGACCGCCGACCGCTAAGAGTGGACTCACCGCCCCATACGCGTATCCAGGTGTACCGCGTGCCATGCCGCCGACCCACGGCAGCGGCATGCTCACCAGTACGAGCGCCGCGCCGAGGACTGCGGCTGCTTCCACTCGAGAGAGTGTGATCGAATCAGTGTCGACGACGGACCCGACAGTGGCCAATGGTGGCATTTTCATGCAGGTCACACGGCGGGGCCTTCACTCTTCCCCGGCGAGACTTTCCGCTTTCAGTGGCACTGCCATCCTGTGAACCATTCAACGTGGCTGAAATTCAGTTTCAAATGGTGAAGTTTTAAGTACGAACCCGGCACCAACCAGTCGCATGACAGCGTGGGGGAGGGTGCCCTGGTGAGCACCGCACGGCAGCGGCCGACGACAGTTCCGGCGCCGGAACCGCCGGACGACGCACAGGCCTGGTACGCGCCGCGAGTGAGATCACAGACGGAAATTCATCCCGGCATCGTCGTGACTGTGCGCGAGACCGACCAGGCGTTCGACTACACGGTCCGCGAACCGAGACTTACCGCCAGGGAACGAGCGGCGCTCACGTCCGTCGAGGAGTACTTCGACGGCGCGAACCTGGAACGACCCCGCACGCGTGAGGGGGCCATCGAACGCATGCGACGGGGGTTTGATCCCAAGCAGGAGCGCGTCATCGATCGATTACTGGCGCAGTCACTCGCCGCTCGGCGTCGGATCGATTACCGTGCCCTGTGTTCGCTCACCTGTCTCGGTGAACTGACGCCCTACGCCCTGGACGAACGGATCGACGTCGCCGATGTGACGAGTGATGCCGTCGTGGTCCATACGGAGAATTTCGCCCCGGCCAGAACGACCCTCTCACCGGAGACGGAATTTCTCGATCGCTTCGCCAGCGAGCGCATCGGTCGACACAGCGTCAGTTTCCACGAGTTCGAGGTGCCGGTGATCCTCTACCGCGAGAACGTGCTCGGCGAGGACCCGTTCACGACGAAATACGCGGTCAGGGAACCTGACCTCCTCCCAGGGGACGAGGCACTGATCGAGGAGTGTAAGGAGCGAGTCTGGGAGGCGAGCATCGACGGGGTCCTCGAAGACCAGGTCGGATTCGTCCGCGAGCGCGCTCGAACCCTGCTCTCGCGGCGATTGACGATCCGGAACACGCGCGCTTGGCTCGACGCTCTCGAGTACCGCGTGCGAACGGCACTCGCCGAATACGACCTTGCGGTGCCGCCAGTGGATCGACGATTCGCCGATGAACGCCTCCAGGACTTGCTCTACTACGTTCTCCGTGATCTGGTGGGCTACGGAAAACTGACGATTCCCATCAGGGATGGTGCACTCGAGGACGTGGAAGCGAACCGCGTCGGTGAACGTGTGAAGGTCGTTCCGCGCGTGGACGTGGGCCACAACGACCGCATTCCGACGAATCTCACCTTCGAGGACGAGCGCGCGTTCGTCAACGTGGTAACACGCCTCGCGGCTGACGACGGCACTGAGCTCAATGCGAGCACGCCGAAGGCGAAGGTCAACCTCACGCCGGCAGGCGTCGAAGAGACGATCCGCTGTGCCGTGGCCCTCCCGACCATCTCCGAGGATGGTCCCCACATCTCCATTCGCAAACAATCACCGGACCCGCTGACGCCCGTTGACCTCGTCGAGCAGGACGCCATCCCAACCGAGCTGGTCTCGTTGCTCTGGCTCCTGTACGAATCCCACGGCGTCGTCCTGTTCTGTGG
>Ga0207733_100800_pt1 | contig 13258 bp, 13 predicted proteins | sample A23P3SouthBayCA_FD_187735 | JGI IMG/M metagenome (GOLD analysis project Ga0207733, IMG submission 187735) | Aerobic enrichment media microbial communities from Eden Landing Ponds, California, USA - A23 P3 (SPAdes) | ecosystem: Environmental > Aquatic > Marine > Unclassified | place: Emeryville... | reverse complement strand
ACCCGCCGATCTCCATCGTGTCGGCGTAGATCTTCATCGGGACCGTTTCCCGGTTCAGCCCGAAGTCCCGCGCGTAGTCCTGTAGGCGGCGGGCCACACTCTCGGGCACGCGACCGAGCGGGTCTTCGCGCTGGTCGATCCGATTGAAGACGACCTCGTAGCCCTCCTGCCCCTGCCGGGCCCAGCGCCCCATCGCGATGGGCGCATTGTCCTTGAGCGAGCCGAGGATCTCGGGGTCGTAGACGAGCGGCGTCGACCGATCGGCGACGTTGGAGTCGATGACGCCGCGCGCCTGCATCTCGTCGAGGACGTCCCGACTGACGCGCTCGGCATCGGTGGCGGCCGCGGCCTGGGCGAACGCCCGGCGGGCCATCCCCCGATAGACGGGGGCGTCGTCCATCCCGTGCTCGTCGAGTTCCTCACGGTCCGCCCGGAGGCGCTCCAGGAACCGGCCGCGATTGTAGACGGGCGTGACGCCCTTGTCGGTGCCCCGGACCGTCCGCGCGACAGGGATACCGTTGTCAGTCCACTGGCTTTCGAACGTTGCTTTCGGGTCTTTCGTCAGGTCGCTGGTGCTTTTGACGTCTGGCATGGTCACTGCCCCCCGAGGCGCTGGGCCTCGTCGAGGGCGTTCCGCGGGCGGTTGCTCGTCGATGCGCCGTCGCTGCCGGCCTCCTCACCGTCGCCATCCTCGTCAGCCCCGGACCCGGCCGCGGGCGAGATGCCCTTCCGGCCAGCGGACTCCCGGGTCTCCGACTCCAGGCGGTCGATCGTCGCCTCCTTCTCGTCGAGGCGCGCCTCGAGTTCTGCGTTGCACTCTTCGAGCGCGTCGAGGCGGTCGACCAGCTCGTCGACGTCGTCCCGGCCGTCCGGGTCGGGGTCGCCGCCGGTGGAGTTGGTGTCCAGGTCGACGTCGACGCCGGCGGACTCGTCCTCATCGTCGTCATCGTCCTCGTCGTCATCGTCATCCTCGTCGTTCTCGGCGAGTTCGCTGCGGATGGCGTCCTCGGCGGCCGCGAACACGCTGTTGACGACGGTCATCACTTCGTCGACCTGCTCGGAGTCGAGTTCGCGCGTCTGGACGTCGTCGGTGGTGCCGGCGTCGGCGCCCTCGTCGGGCGTCTCGCCGTTGCCGGAGTCGGTACTGTCGTCGTCTGATGTATCAGTCATGTGTGCGGTTTCGAGTCCCTCCCGAACGCTGGTCGCGAGGGTCGTCGCGAGCTCGGGCCCGACGTCAACGTCGGCGCGGTCGAGTTCGGCGGCGACCGCCGCGATCGCCTCGGGGTTGTCGGGGATGCCCACGGAACTGGTTTCCCAGAGGTCGACGGCGTAGATGTGACGAGTCTTCTCGTCTCCTTCGCCGTCGTCCGCGAGCATCTCCTCGTCGGTCGGTTTGTACCCGACCGAGAAGCCGACCGGCATGTCCTGCTCGAGCTGGTCGAGCAGCGACTCGGTCTCGTCGCGACCGGTCATCAGCTCGGCGGTCGCCCAGAGAGTACCGTCCTCGACGTCGCCGCCGACCCACTTGCCGAACATCTCCTCGCGACGATAGTCGCGAAAGTTCGTGACCGGGGACAGGCCGTGGTCGTCCCACAGGCCGATCGTACCGGTCGACAGCTGCTCGGCCATGCCCTCGAGCGCCTCCTCGGTCATGACCTTCCCGTCGGAGCGGTGGGGCTCCGTTGAGGAGATCGGGATCCGGATTTGCGGCTTTTCGCCGTCGCCACGCCGATCGACCGACACCGCACTGGTGTCGATCGGGAAGACTCGATCCCGCTCCAGGCCGTCCGGCGCGTCGGGGTCAGACGGGGTGCGGACCGCGTCTGGTACAGTTGACATTCGATGCTCGTCGCCGGCTATGCAACCTGTCTCCTACAGTACAGCGCGCTCCCCACTGGTGTACTTAAAAGAGTCAGCGGATCCCGACGTCGGCGAACCACCGGTACAGGCTGTTCTTCGACACACCGAGTTCGTCGACGAGTTGCGTTCGGGAGTGCTCCGCGTCGAGGCGCTCCAGGAGGTCAGTGAGGTCCTCACCCGACTCGCCGTGCTCGCGCCACACCTCGAACTGCCGGTCCGAGATCTGCAGGTCGACGTCGACGCCCCGGACCCCGTCGAGCGCCTGCAGGTCCTCGGGCATGTCGTCGTCGAGAACGTTCAGCTGGGCACACCGGCAGTTGTAGGGCTGGTCCTCGCCGACCGTGTGCGCCGTTCGTGGGTAGTCGCTGGGCTGGTAGTCGGGCTTGCCCTGCCATCCCGCCGGGACGGTCCAGGAGTCGTCGACCTCGACGACCACGCCGTCCATGGCGTCGTGCCACGGCCGGGTGCGGGTGTCGCCGGTTGCGTCCCACTTCTTGCCGCCGACGACGTCCGTGCTTTCGGCGAGTGCCTGTGACCCCTCGCGACTGGCCTGGGGGACTTCCGTCCGGGCGATCGTCCGCGCCCGGTTACGGGAGATCTCCTCGCCCGACTCCTCGAGTCGGTCCTGGACCTCGTCGAGCGACAGTCCCTCGTCGGCGGCGTCCAGGAGGACCTCCCGGACCTGGTCCGCGACGGTCCCCTCGATGGTGAGGGCGTCCTGTTGCACGCGCCGGCGCATCGCCTTGTAGGCGAACGTGTCCGTGACGTCGAACGATATGGAGACATCGGCGACCGCTGGCGGAACGGCGTACCGGTCTTCGAGCTCCGATTCCAGGCGGTCGGCCTCGTCCTGGGCGGCGGCCTCCATCGCCTGCGTGTTCGCATCGACGATGGGGGGCACCAGGTTGTCGGCCACGTCGACGTCGGCCAGGTCATCGACGTCAAGGACCAGCCCGTTGTCGCTGCCGTCCTCGGGCCACGCCTCGTCGACGGCGTCCTGGACGTCGCCGAGCGCGTCCTCGACGAGGCGGCGCGACTCGTTCTCGAGGTCCCGGATGAGCGTCGCGAGGCCCGAGACCTCGTCCTCAACCTCGCCGGCGTCGTCGTCACGAGTCGCCGGCGGGTGCCAGTTTCCCTCTTCGCCCTCCGTTGCGTCCTGGCCGGTGCCGTCGCCCTGGCCGTCGGCGTCGTCGGGCGCCTTGAGGGCGGCCGCCGCAGCGGACGACCCACGTCGGTCGCGACCGGAGTTCGACAGCAGGTCCAGGTCCCCGAGTCCCGAGTCGGGGAGATCCTCGGGGTCGACGTCACCCCAGTGCTCGGCAGCCCACTCGGGATGTTTCCGGGCCATCGCCTCCCGGGCGCCCGGCGGCATGTCGCCCCACGGGACGTCCTCTTTGCCCCGCTGCTGGCGGACCTCGTTGGGGGTGGTCAGGCCCTGCTGGAGGTCCTCCTGCTGGCGCTCGCGCTCCAGCGCCTCCATCATCTCGTGCTCCAGGTCGGCGTAGAACTCGAGCTCGCCGTCGACCCGCCAGTACGGCTCCGTCGTCGGGAGGACGTCGTCGTTGAGCGTCGCGACGATGTCGTCGATGAGCGGCTTCGTGGTCTGCCGGTAGACCTGCCGGGCGTGATAGTCGCCCATCGAGCGGTTGCCGCTCTCGAAGTCGCCGATCTCGCCCTGGTTGAGCCCGAAGATAAACCAGACGAGCTTGTGATACCACTGCTGGCTGTCGAGGAACTGCAGCTCCTCGGGCGTGCCCTGGATGGGGATCCAGTCGATCTGCTCGGGCGTGGCGTCGAACATCGGCGCGACGTGGTCCGTCTCCCCACGGATCGTGTCGCGCATGTACTGCCGGTTCCGCCGGAGCTCCGTCTCGCTCCCCGACTGGATGGCCATGACGCCCTGCGGGATTTCGTTCTCGCTGAAGTATGTGTTGTTCGACAGGTCGACGTTCAGGAGGATCTCCGCCCAGTAACGACACTGCTGGACCTTCCCGAAGCCGTAGTTGGTGGCGGTCTGGGGGTTGCGCTCGATCCAGACGACCTGATCCCGGGTGAACGGGATAGGCTCGTGCTGCTGGCGACCGTAGGCGCGGAGGATCGACGACGTCCGCTGACTCCCGAGCGCGTCGAGGACGTCGTCCCAGTCCCGGTAGCCCAGTGCGCTCCGCGGGGCGAACTGATAGTAGGCGGCGTTGGGCGGCTCCGGGATGATCCCGTGCTGGTCGAGTTCCTTCGACATCGTGATGCCGTCGAGATGGTAGATCTCGGCGAGCGCGTGTGTGTCGTCGTCGAAGACCGCGGACTCGGTCGGCACGAGTTCCAGCGTCCCGGTGTCGGGGGAGAGCAGGTCGGTGACGAGCAGTTTCAGGAGGTTCTCGAAACTCTGGCCGTTCTGGTTGAAGTTGCCGGCGAAGAACTCTTCGAGCTCGTCGGCAGCTTCGTTGTGCGCCGTCGTCGGGTCGTCGACGGTCGGGCGCACGCCCCAGTCCGGCGACGTGACCTGGTTCCGGACCGTGTTGAGCGGGAGCGACAGCGTCGGCGAGCGCTCGAGCACGCGCAGCGAGAGGAGGTCCTCGAAGCGCGGGATGCCCTTGTTGGTCTCGAACGCGAACTGCCGGGGGATCTGTCCCTTGCGCGGCCCGTCGTCGCCACCGTCGTACGCGGCGCCGGCACCGCCACGCGAGGGGGAGAAGACGGGCATCTATCGCACCTCCAGGTTATCCGTCGAGTGCTTCTTCCCGCAGCGTCTGCATCGGCAGACGCTCTCCGGGTCACCTTTCTTCCGAACGGCGTCGGGCCGCGTTCCCGGCGGGCACCGTGTGCAACGGAGGTACATCCCGGCGAAGACGTCGACGAGCGGCATCAGGCCCCACCCCCTGCCTTCTGCGGGTCGACGTAGTGGGCCAGCTGGTCGGGCTCGAACTCCCGCAGCGACTCCAGGTCGGCGACCACGAAGTGCGCGGCCCGGGGTTCGCGGCCCATCTCGCGCTGGTACTCGTCGTGGATCTGCCGATGGACCTGGGCCTCGGCCTCTTCGCTCTCGACCTGCCAGACGTAGATGTCCTCGTGGTCGTCGTCGAGGTCGTGGAGGACGTCGACGGGCCCGGCCAGGTGCTCGTGCTCGTCGAGGTAGTCGTAGACGTCGATGGCGTCCCAGTCGAGCGCGCCGGCGAGGCGATCGTCGTCGACGTGCTCCTGGAGGACGACGTCGTCCCAGTCCAGCGCTGCCTCGAGGCGGTCCTGGTCGAACCGGGCGGCGACGTCGACGTCGTCCCAGTCGACCGCCTCGACGAGCGGGGTCAACAGCAGGCGAGCCATCCATCGGAGCAGTGTGGTTCGTAGTGTCATGAGTCTGGTTCGTAGTAGGAACTGGCACCGCCGCCAGTCAGCGCGGACTCCCAGTCGCCGGCGGGGGCGCCCCCGTCGTCGCCGTAGTAACTGCGGACACCGCGGGGTCCGCCTTCGGCTTCGCGGGCCCACGCGGCCTGCATCGTCGCGTCGAGCACGTCCGGGGACCGACCGAGGCGCTCTTTCAACTCGGACTTCGGCGTGAGTTTGAGGACCTCGGAACCGTCACCCCGGCTGGCGAGGTGACGCTCCTCGAACTCCAGGACCCGAGCGGCGACCATGAGCTCCTCGTAGAGCCCGCGGTGGTCGATCGACCCGCCGTTCTTGAGCCACTGGCCGAGGTGATAGCACCCTTCGGCCCAGCAGTCGTAGAACTCCGTCTCGGCCTTCGGTTCGCCACCGGCGCCGAAGCGGATCGTCGACGGGAACGACTCCTCAAGCATATCCTCCAGACCGGATCCCTCACCGACAGCGTCGACGGTCAGCGGGTGGATGGGATCAGCCTGCAGGAGGGACCGCAGGCGTTCGGCCTGCTCAACGTGGTTGGTGCCCTGTTTCTCGTATCGGACATCCGCGTTGTGCTCGTCGATCGTCGACGCGACTGTCCGGTCGCCGCTGCGGGCGACGTCGATCCCGGTAGCCCATTCGTCGTCGGTATCGAGCGGACTCGTCGGCCGATCCCACGCTTTCTGGACGTCCTCTCGCGTCCAGGGGCGATGCGCTTCGGCACCCTCCGGCGGGATCACGCCGGCACGGCGCCGGTACCAGCGCTCGTCGAGGTCTTCCCGGAAGTCCGGACTGCCGGGTTCCGACCACGCACGGGCCTGGTCGAGGCCGGGCCACTCCTCGTCGTTCCAGGCCTCCCAGTCGTCGATGACCGTGTCGAGGTCGGTCAGTCCGGAGATTTTCGGCGCGTCCAGCTCGTCGGCGTCGACGCGAACGTTGTGGGAGTCGAGCGTGCTGAACTGGATGACGTGCCAGCGCTCCGAGCGCTTCTTCTCGGCAACGACGTTCGTCTCGTCCCGTGGCGGGTTGCAGATGGCGATCATCCGGTCGTCGTCGTCGGTGACGGAGGATCCGGCGCTATCGAAATGTTCGTCCTCGATGTAGGCTTTGTCCGCCTCCTCGATGATGACCAGGACCGCCGCGGCGTGCCGGCCCTCGAGGTCGCCAGGGTCCCGGGGCGAGACGACCTTCGCGAACCAGTCGCCGCCGAGTTCGAGTGTCGGCTGGCCGCCGTCGTACGTCTCGCCCGGGAGGCCGACCCGTTGCTTGGCGTCTCTGTGGAGGGTTTTGAGCGGTCTCCAGACCGCGTCGACGTACTGGGAGTACGAGCCCGACGTCCCGAGGACTGTGCTGTCGAGGTTGGTCGCGACGAACGCCAGTTTCGCTACCGACACACCGAAAGACTTCCCGACGCCGTTGCCCGACTGGATGAGCACGCGCTGGTGCTCGGCGAGCGCCCGGAGGATCCGCTTCTGTTCCCGGGAGAGGGTCAGGTCGAGGACCTCCTCGCCGAAGCGGACGTAGCGCTCGGGGCCCTGGGTGTAGCGCGACGGGTCGACGTTCTGGGGCATCGAACTCACGAGTCACCACCTCCTGCGAGTGCCTCCCGCCAGCCGAGGTTGACGTCCTCGCCCTCGGCGATCTTGTTGCGGTCCTTGATGAGTCGCCGGACGAGGTCGATCTCCTCCTGGACGGAGCGGTTGTTCCGGTCGAGCATCTGCGCGAGGGCACGGATCTCTTCGTCGGTCACCTCGTCGGCCTCGTACAGCACTTCGCGGAAGGCGTCCCAGAACGACATCTCCTCTTCGTCGCTCATCTCACGGAGGTACCGACGGAGTCGGGCGAGCCGCCAGTTGATGAGGTCGTCGAGTTTCTCGTCGTCGTCGTACTCGTCGAGGATCTCGATCGTCTGGCGGTCTTTCTCCGAGAGGTGGTCGCTGAACAACCCGTGCTTGAACTGGGGGTGGTCCTCACCAGACTCCGATGCCCCACCGTGGAGGTCGCACTTCCCGTGATCTCCGACGGCGGCCCGACCGCAACGCTGACCGGTTGACTTGGCCGTCGCTTCACACCGCCCGTACTCGCCGTAGTCTTGATAGGGGCTCATGGGGTAGTCCTGGGAATCTGGGGGTTCATGGGGTAGTCAGCCGAACACCACCACGAGCACGAACGCGACGAACCCGTACTGAAACAGGGTCGTTGCGACGAACCCGAATTTGTACATGTGCGTCTCGTTCTCGACGTCGTCGTTGTCCGGCAGGCCGTTCGGTCGGGGTCGCCAGGTCATCAGTCCGTGATAGAGACCGTGATACAGCGCGTGCCACTCGGCGTACGTACTGAGCGGCCCGACGTACCCGCCCTGCTCGCCGTGGGTGGGGAGCCAGTTGCGCCAACCCATCAGCGGACCTCCTCGGCGACGTCGGTCGCCGTCTCGGTCGCGTCGTCGACGGCCTCCTCGCCGAAGGTGACGATCGCCAGCGCCAGGTACAGGTACCCGGCGGCGCCGAGCACCACGATCACGGCGAGGGTCGGGTCGACGGCGCCGGCGAGTCTCGACAGACCGCCGACGTCGCCGGTCCGGGCGACGTGATAGGCGAGGCCCGCCATCGCGAGCGCCCCGCTCCAGAGGACGACGACCAGCGAACCCCACAGCAGCAGGACGACGATGTTTCTGACCGCCGGGTGAACCGTGATGTCGCTCTGCTTGACGCTGTCGAGCATCGGCTACTCCTCGGAAGTGGTCTGGGTCTGGTCCTGGCCGCCGCCTGTCTCGAGGACGACCTCGATCGCCTCGGGACCACCCCACATGAACGCCATCATGCCGAAGGCGATCAGTGGGTCGGCGCCGTTGCGCATCGCGACGATCCCGCCGATCATCCCGACCAGCTGTGTCGCGGCCTTCAGGACCTTGAACGTCCGAAAGCTCATCCCTACCCGCGTCCTCAGTATTCGGTCAGCGCGGTCGTTCCCTTCGCGAAGCTCTTGTGTGAGCGATGATTTTGTCGTTGCCATGGTGCCATACGGATGCCGTCCCACGGGAGTCGAGCCCGCGGCTGCCGCTGGGTGCGGCGACTACCCGTGACGGCGAATCGAAACGGCGATGGGCGCGGCGAACATGGAGCGGCCGGAGTGCGGGACAGTGGTGACAGCGCCGCGCCCAGTAGGGGGCGACCCTCCTGCCGGGCCAGCGCCGGGTTTTGGGTGGGTGGGGTCTGGGTGTCGCTGGCAGCAGTCATCGGGTCGCGTATGTATCAGTCCCGGGACTGGTTAAGGGTCTGCGTACTCGCCATTGTGGCGACTATCCGTCTAAGATCCTCGTTATCCCAGTCGAGAGTGACATATCCCGCGTCCTCCAGCTTGTCGAGGCCGCGGTCGAGGGTGCGCTCGCACAGTCCCGTCTCGTCGAGGAGGTCCTGCCTGGACAGCGGTCCCTCGCGCTCGACGACGTACAAAATGAACAGTGCGCTCGGGGGGAGGTCCTCACTCATGAGTTCACCCGTGGCTGATGGAACCACGACGGCGTCCGGGGGAGAGGGACGATCTCACCCAGGTTCGTCCGCCGACCACCACTCCCAAGCCGCCGATTCGTCACTCGCGTTGGAGTCAGCACTTGTGTCAGTCACCTCGTTGGGGGGATCCACCCGATCGGGGTCACGGATCGCCAACGACCACCTACTAGTAGTCCCATAGGCGTCCGTTGGCGATTCGTCGACGTCGACGACGCCCGAGTGCGGAAGCCCAGTGTCAGCGTAGAGCGTCGCCCCCTGCTCGCCCTCGCCGGGGACGGCCTGGACGGGATCCGGACCCTCGATGTCGCGGAGCCGGTCGAGCGTCTGTCGGACGTGCTCTTTCGAGCAGCCGACGTCGTCGGCGATCTCCCGCGCGGTCCGGGCCCCGTCGTGGTCGCGAAGGTCCTCGACGATGGCCTCCTGGAGGTCGGTGAACGTCCACTCGACACCGGGCACTTCGACGTCGGCGAACCCGGGCGGCGAGGCGTCCGTCCGGACGAACACCGTGGCGGTCGTCGCGGGGTCCTCGGGGTCGCGAGCGTAGCGCCCGGCCGCCTGAGCGATGTGGTTCTCGCGGACCGAGGCGAGGATCTCCTGCGCCGTCTCCGCGTCGGCACCCTCGAAACCTCGGCCCTTCGCACGGTACTCGTTGCCGTCGTCGTCGACGGCGGTCTCGGCCTCGGCCTGTAGGTCGAGCTCGGCGAGCAGGTCGACGATGAAGTCGTCGCCGGGATCCATGCAACCGTTGACGAGACCGACCGGCTCGGTCGCGAAGTCGTTGCGGCTCTTCTCCTCGCCGAAGTGCATCAACTCGGGCGTCGCGATGCCCGCCTCGTCCATGAGCTCCTCGAGACGCCCCTCAACCTGGGCGGTCGTGATGGCCGTCCGGAAGTCGGCGCCGTACTCGTCGACGAGATGCTCCAGGAGGACCGCGAGCCTGTTATCGTCGAGCCAGTCGAGCGCACTGTCGCCCGACAGCGGCCGCGTCGCGTCGCCGACCTGGACCACCCGGAGGCCGCGTTCGTACCGGCGCCACAGGCGGCGCGCCTCGATATCGAGGACCTCTGTCGTCCCCATCCAGGGGAGGGTATTGGCCTGCCAGATGGGTTCGGCGGGGTGGGCGTCGAGGCCGACGACCGACCGAGCGGCGTTGAAGTCCGGGACGGTCCGCACGGTCTGGACGTCGTTCGACTCGTCGAGGACGACGGACACCCACTCGCGGTTCCACTCGTCGTCATCGCGAGCACCGGCCTCCAGGCGCGGCGGCTCGAAGACGGTCTTTCCGGCCCGGCGGCCGTTCGCCCGGGCGTCGGCGTGGAAGATAGCCCTCGCGAGCGCCGGCGCCAGCACGTGGGCGTCGGGCTCCTCGAAGTACCACTCCCGTGCGGGCTCCTGGTTCAGTGCGTCCTCGAGGGCATCCCGCTCGCGGCCGGCGTCGTCGCCGAAGCCGTCGTACTTCGACAGCTGGACGAACGCCTCCCACGTAGCGACGGGCGCGTCGATCTCCTGCAGGTACGCGCCGACAGCGCTGCGCACTCGGTCGGTCGAGAGGTCGACCTCGTAGTCGGGCTCCTCGTCGACGACGAGGTTGTTCTGCATCCGGAGCCCGGGGGCGTGCGCGAAGTTGTGCGTCGCGATGACGAGTGGCCAGTAGTCGCGGCCCTCGGGCCCCTCCCGATAGGTCTCCCACTGTTGGATGGCGTGACAGCTGTCCCCGCCGCAGGGTAGCTCGACGCCCTGGTCGTTGTGGTCCGCGAGCCAGCGGTGTGCGGCCGAGAAGGCCATCCCCTTCCCGCCAGCGTTACACTGCCGGTCGAGCCACTGGCTCGCAGGCTCGCCGTCGACGGTGAGCTCCTGCCGGTCCTCGTCGTCGCACTCTGCGACTTCCCGGGGGTCGTGGTCGCCGGCGGCGACCGCACACGCTTCGTGACGCCCGCGAAGGACGTGGTACGACCCGCCGTGCTCCTCGGCCTTCTCGATGGCCTCGTCGCGAGCGTCGGTCGTCTCCAGGAGGTGGACGACCGGTCGGTCGCCAGTGAGGTCCTCGCGCGCACCCCAGCGGGCCGTGGCGACCGTGTGGGTCTTCCCGAGCGCGGTCGGGGCATCGACGACGCGGTCGTCCTCGTTGCGCAGCACCTCGTTGATGGCCTCCTGGAGCGCGTCACGCGCCTCGTCGGTGTCAGGCCACTCCAGGCCGCGCTTCCGGGCAGCCCGGCGCCGTTCATGGGGAGCGATGGCGTCCAGTTGGGCGAGTGGCAGCGCCGACGTCGGGTCGGCGTCGATCTCGTCGCCGGCGTCGAGCGCCGCTTCCAGGAGTGGGTGCCGGTCCTGGTCGTCAGACCGGCCGTCCGACTCCGGGTGTTCGAACTCCGGAATCCGAGCGCCGCGATCGCGCAGCGCCTCGACCGCTCGCCACCAGTCCCTCCCCTCTGGGTACTGATGTACCGACGAGATGAGACGCTCCTCGAGGGCGACCACCTGGATAGCGTCGAGACCGACGTCACCCTTGCGGTAGATCCACCCCACCTCCGGCGACCAGCCCAGCCGGGTCCCGCTGCGGGAGGTCTCCCAGCTGGGGTCGAAGGACATCGTCCCGTCGCCGCGCTCCTCCGTCAGCGACGAACGCAGGCGGATGTCCCGGGGTTCGACCAGCTGACAGGCGTCGAAGACGGCCTGGATGTCCGTCGTCGTCTCCAGGTCGGCGAGCTCGTCGGCGTCGTACTCGGGGTCCCAGTCCTCGGCGTCGGGCCGTGGGGTCTGGGGCCGGCGCTCTTCCTCGCTGACGAACTCGTCGACGAGGTCGTCCAGGAAGGCCTGCGCGTCGGTCGCCTCGGTGGGCGTCCCGACGACGTGGTCGCCGGTCATCGCGACGAATCGCTTGCCGTCGTAGACCTCGATCTCGGCGCCGGGGAAGGCGTCGTGATCCGGGAGCGTCGCCTGGATGGTCTTGACGTCCTCCGGCAGCGACCCCTGGGCGATGATGTGGACGCCGGTGCCGCTCGTCGAGACGTCGGCGTAGGAGTCGGCCATCTCGACGTGCTCGGCGACCGTCGGGTGGACGGCGCCGGTCTTCGGGTCGCGGACGTCGTCGTAGTCGACCACGTAGAAGGGGTCGGCCCAGTCGGCGTAGGGGTCGTCCTCGTGCTGCAGGACGATGCCGGGGCCCTCGATGCGGTCGTCGACAATCGCCATCCGGGCGGACTCGGCGTCGCGCCAGAGGTCGGGCTCGGACCACGACATCGGGTTGTCGTGGCTGGCGTAGACGGCGTGGGGCTGTTTCCGGCCGTCGACGCGCCCCCACGGGATCCAGCAGTCGTAGTCTTCGACGTTGCTCGCCCACACGTTGGGTTCGGCTTCGAGGGTCGGGCAGTCGTCGACGTCGGTATTCAGGTCCTCGCATGACTCGTCGGGCTCGGATGCCTCCGAGTTATCGTCGAGGACCGCCTTGACGTCGGCGGGCGACTCGTTGAGCGCGCCGGCGATCGCGGGGACCCCGGCACCGGGATGTCGGTCGCGATACTCGGCGACGCGCTCGGCGAGCGACTTCCGGTCGGTCATGCCGCGACCACCCCGCTGACCGCGACGGCGAGTGCGAGTGCGATGACGTGCAACGCCTGGTCGGACCAGATCGGGACCGCGTCGTTCCAGCGTCGGGAGTCGATCGCGGCGTGTATCGCGAAGACGATCGTCGCGAAGGCGGCCGTCCGGACTACGGACCAGCCGACCGCCACGACCACCGGCAGGAACACGGCCGTGTAGACGGCACAGTGGAGCAGACAGATGGCCAGGTCGTCGAACTTCTGCTCAGCCATCCGGTCGGTCTGCAGGACAAAGTCACCGGCGGCGTGACAGGCGAGGAGGTAGAGGGTGAGCGTCACCGTGACGCACCTCCCCAGCTGTCGAGGCCACCTGCTCCGCCGGCCTCGTCACCCTCCTCGTCGACGTCGACTTCTTTGAGCCGGCCACACCGGTTGCACGCGATGATGCTCCCGTCCGTCTCGCGGACCATCTGCTCGAGGTCGCCGGCGTCCAGGTCATCGCGAGCGAGCCGGTCCTCCGAGATGAAGTAGCTCGCGTTTCGCTGGGACACCTGCGAGTGCATCCGGTGTTCCTTGTCGGAACCGGGCGAGCGGTTGCCCTCGAGACACTCGAAGTAGTGGCGCCACTGACGCGCGCCGGAGTGACTCACGCCGACCGCCCCCAGTCGTCGAGCGTGGTCTGGCCATCGGCGTCGTCGGGACGCTGTGCCCCACCGTCGGGGACTGGAACGTTCTCGGCCGTCAGCTCGCCGGTCTTCTCGTCGGTCGCGACGTCGACGGTCTCGCCGTCGCGCCAGTAGGGCGCCTCGGAGATGTGCTGGCCCGTGGCGTCCAGCGCTGGTCCGTCGTAGGACGCACGCTGGCTCACGCCCCGACACCTCCAGGGTGATATACCGAAGTTTGATTTATCGCGCGCTCATCGTCCGAGACGACCGCTCCCGCGTTCTCTGCGAGTCCCGTTTTCGCGCCATGATTCGACCGGAATGCGGGGGTTTT
>Ga0207733_100796_pt1 | contig 13315 bp, 16 predicted proteins | sample A23P3SouthBayCA_FD_187735 | JGI IMG/M metagenome (GOLD analysis project Ga0207733, IMG submission 187735) | Aerobic enrichment media microbial communities from Eden Landing Ponds, California, USA - A23 P3 (SPAdes) | ecosystem: Environmental > Aquatic > Marine > Unclassified | place: Emeryville... | reverse complement strand
AGTTGCTGGCGGAGATGCGTACTGTTCTCGGTGCGGATCGTGGAATCTATCGATTCCAGCGATCCGCTAACCCCCAGCGACACACTTGATTCACCATTGAGAGACCATTCATGAGACTGCTACGAAATCGGTCTGACGGCAAATCGCTATCCAACTACCGCGGCTATTCCTCGGAGGGACGAACCAGATTCGCAAGCGTCACGGCGCCCCCGAGGACCCATCCCAGTGGGAACGAGATGCCGAGCCACATCGCGACGTAGGCCGGCCCCTCGAGGCTGAAGTTGCTCCGCAGGTAGTCGTTGATGCCGCCAACGAATAGCACGTTATCGAGCGCCCAGGCAGCGAAGTCGTAGCTGGGGTCGAGGACGTACGGGTGTAGCGACGGCGTCACGAGCGCAGCGACGACCGGCGGCAGGAACAGCGCCGTCATCGCGAACGGATAGGCGAGCAGGACCGAAAGCGCTCGGCCGCCGAATTTCGAGGTGACAGCCGCGAGCGTGGTCGAGACGATCGCGACGGCGCTGGCAGCCGCAATCGCGAGGAAGGCGTCGAAGGGGACCTGATTCAGCACGTATGCGACGGCCGATAGCGTCCCCCAGCCGACGAGTGCGACGGCCGTGACGCCGACGATGCCGAGTCGCGTTCGCGTCGAGTCGAGTTTCGCCGCGTAAAAGCGGGTTGCGAGGCCGAGGACAGTCAACGGATAGAGGACGAGCAAGCCGAGGATTCCCAGGACGCTCCAGGTGTGATAGCCGACTTTCTGTGGCAGCGTCTCAGGCTTCCACTTGCCCATGACGGAGTGGCCGCGGCCACGTTGCCTACGGAAAACGAGTTCCATCCAGGCCCCGTGTAACCGCCGAATGTCGGTCCTGACCGCACCGACAAGCCCACCACCGCCACTGCGTTGTGAGCGGGTAGACATACGCGAGCCAAAAAGCTGACGTACCGTAAACTTTCCTGCTTTTTCTCCAGAAGCGATATGTAGGGTAGCTACTACACTCGCAGAACAGCCACTCGAGCAGAACGAGAGGGCAGTCTCGGCGAGCGATAGTCGGCCACTGAACGTCACTGCACACCCAATCGCACGGTGGCTGTGCGATCGGTGTGTAACTCGTTTCAGTTGTTACGATAGTCGTCCGCGCGTCGGTCAGTTCCAGGGGGCAAAGTCAGGGTCGACTTCGCGACTCGTCTCGTCGATCGCGTCGATCTTGGTGAGATCTTCCTGCTCGAGTTCGAGCGTCAGCGATTCCCAGTTGTCGGCGATGTGTGCCTCGCTGGTCGCCTTCGGAATCGCCGTCACACCCTTCTCGCGCGCCCAGGCGAGGCTGACCTGTGCCTCGCTGGCGTCGTGTTTCGCGGCGACCTCCTTGATTTCGGGCTGGTCGATGACCTGCCCGCGTGCCAGCGGCGAGTAGCCGACGACCTCGATGTCGTAGTTCTCGCAGGCCTCCCGAAGCTCCTCCTGGGGAAGCAACGGATGCAACTCGACCTGATTCGCGAAGATGGGCACGTCACAGACATCGACGGCAACCTCGAGCTGTTCGGGCTGGAAGTTACTGACGCCGATGCGTTCGATCAGACCCTCATCGTAGAGTTCCGAGAAGGCCGACAGCGTTTCCTCGGCGTCGTAGGTCCGAGACGGCCAGTGGACGTACAGCAGGTCGACGTAATCGACGCCCAACCGATCGAGACTCTCGCGAGTCGTCTCGAGGACGTCGTCGTGTTCGAGGTTGTCGATCCAGACTTTGGTCGCGAGGAAGATCTCCTCGCGGTCGACATCCGCAGCCGCGATTCCGTCGCCGACGGCGTCCTCGTTGCCGTAGGCCTGAGCGGTGTCGATATGTCGGTAGCCCGTCTCGAGGGCCGTCCGAACGCTCTCGGCACACTGCTCGGGGTCCTCGTTTTCCCAGGTACCGAGCCCGAGCATCGGCATACCGTCAGTGGTCGGACACATCTCTGGCGGAATCGTCTCTGCGTCGGAAGTCACCATACGTAGACGAACGGGCAGAACGCGAAAAGGGGTTTTGGTACCGGTCAGCGGTTCGCCTTGTGACAGCGAAATCGGCGGCGAGACGCCTCGAGAACAATGCCCACGGCACAATGTCTCGTCGCGGGCATCGATTCGCTTGAGGGGAGCCTCGACTGTTGGGTCGCCATGACCTCGCCCGGTCGGATTCAAACTGCGAGCGCAGTCACAGACAGTCGCGTGAAACGACACGCAAGTTGGATCTGCGTCGTCGTGATCGCTGTGAAAGCAGTTACTGGTACATCCGCAACGGCTTGGCCTGCGAGCTCTCCTCCTGGCCGATCGCCTGCATCTGCTGGGCCAACTGCTCCCGTTTCGCCCGGATCTCCTCGGCACTGGTGACGAGCTCTTGGACGTCGACCTCGAGGTCGGCGAGCGGTTCGATTCCTTCTTCGAGTAAGACGCTCGCGGCTCGGGGATCGGGGAACTGTGGATTACATTCGACGACGAGGCCGACACTGTCGATCTCGTCGCGTGCAGCGCTGTTGATCAGCGCCCCCGTCGGACCGGTGATGACGCCGTCTTCCGGCGGCACGGCGATGTCTGCCCGTTCGAGGCGCTCCTCGCCGTCGCCAGTGGCGATACCGTAGAGATCGCGGCTGTCCTCGTCCTCGAGGTCGGCTGGTAGGCCGCTGAGATAGAGCGGGGTCGCACCCTGCTCGACGATCCAGCCGGTTAGACAGTCGGCGATATCCTCGACTGCCGCGGCGCTGATCGGTGCGTCGCTCCGGAGCGCGAACAGGTCGTGGGCCTCGCTGACGTAGAGTCGCACCGGCGGCTGGACACCTCGTTCGCCGCCACGATAGATCCCGATCCGGGGCAGGCCCTCACAGTGAATGCTCGCGTAGTAGCGCATGTCGAGGTGCTCGATGAGGTGGTCGGTCGCGATCTTGCCGACGAGGCCGACGCCGGGAAACCCCTCGACGAGCGTTGGATTCTCGAGTTCCGCTTCCGGACCCTGCAAGCGAACTTCAGCCATACCCCGACGGACGGCAGACACCTGCATAAAATCGGTGGAACGCGGTCCCGGTTTCCGCTTGCACGCCCGTAGTGGTGTGCGACCGACCACCGCCGACGGCAGCCGACAGCGACGCTGATGCTGATTCCGCATGCTTCGAAACCCACAAGCGCCGGGCACTCGAACTCGCCGCCAATGGAGCCACTCGAGCGGTATCGATCGATTATCGACGATTTCGACGCCTTTCTCGCGGCCTGTAAGCGGCCGCTTGGCAACGCCGTCCGCGTCAACACGATCAAGACCTCGGTCGAGCGAACCCTCGCAGCCCTCGACGAGGAGGGCGTCGGCTACGAACAGGCCGACTGGAACCCCCGCGTCCTGGATCTCGAGACCGACTCGCCGGGATCGACGTGGACCTCCTTTCACGGCTTCACACACGGCCAGGAGGAGGTCTCGGCGGTGCCCCCGGTCGTCCTCGATCCCCAACCCGGCGAACGGGTTTGGGACGCCTGTGCCGCGCCGGGCGGGAAGGCGACCCAGCTCGCGGCGCTGATGGACGATCGCGGGACGGTCGTCGCCAACGACAACAACCTCGGGCGCATCTCGGCGCTGCGATTCAACGCCGAACGGCTGGGCGCGACCAGTCTCGCGGTGACCAACGCCGACGCGCGCAACTACTCGCTCAAGCGCTTCGACTTCGACGCGTTCGACCGGACGCTTGTCGATGCGCCCTGTTCCTGTGAGGGAACGATCCGCAAAAACCCCGACGCGCTCGACAACTGGTCGGAAGGCCACATCTCCTCGGTCGCGGGCATCCAAAAGGGCATCATCCGCCGGGCGATCCAGGCCACCCGCGAGGGCGGCACGGTCGTCTACTCGACGTGTACCTTCGCCCCCGAGGAAAACGAGGCCGTCGTCCAGCACGCCCTCGAGACCGAATCCTGTCGCGTCGTCGACTTCGACCTCGGTCTCGAGCACTCGTCGGGACTGACCGAGTGGGACGGCGAAACCTACGACTCGAGTCTCGAGAAGGCAGCCCGGATCTATCCCCACCAGAACGACACCGGCGGATTCTTCGTCGCGAAATTGGAGGTGACCGCGTGATGAGCGACGAGCGAACGAACGACGGCCAGCAGTTCGATCGACTGCCCGCAACTGCAGCCGAGCGAACCGTCGAGGGACGAGCCACGCGCGAGGAAGTCGTCGACTACTTCGCGGATCGCTTCGGGATTCCGTCAGCGACGTTCGACGACTACACTTTCTGGGAGAAAGGCGCGGGCAAGATCTGGATCTACGCCGGCGACGCCCCGACGCCGATCGAGATCGAGGCGATCGGGATGACCTGCCTGCGGACCCGACAGGAACACTGGAAACCCACGACTGACTTCGTCCAGCGCTTCGGTCGGCACGCGAGTGACTGCGTAATCACGCTCGAGCGCGAGCAGGCCCGCCGGTTCGCGACCGGCGAGGATCAGGAACTCGACTGGGACGGCGACTGGGGGTATCTCATCGCCGCCCACGAGATCGCCGGGGAATTAGAGCCGATCGGCATCGGCCTCTACGTCCATGGCGAGCTGCGCTCGATGGTGCCGAAGGGCCGACAGCGCGATCTCGACTCATAACAATCAGGTCGACGCGACTGGACTACAGCGGCGCACCCACCAACACGAGTTTCGCGCGCTCGTCGCCGCGGTTGTGGATCTGTCGCGGTTCGCCGGGATCGAGGCGAATCACCTCGTCTGCCTCGAGCGTCACCGTCTCGTCGGCGTCGGGCAACTCGATGTCGACCGTTCCTTTGACGACGTAGTACACCTCTTCCTGCCCGGAGTCGGTCTCGTCGTGTTCCATTCCCTGACTGCCCGGCTCGAGTTCGAGCACTGATATTCCTAACTCGTCGGCCTCGAGCGGTGCCTTGAGCATCCACATCCCACCGAGTGTGTCGTCGATGACTGACTCCGGATCGGTTTTGGAGGCCGTGTCGTAGCCCATAGTCGGTTCACTCTGTTTCGAGACTTAAAATCGAGGGCACAATCGGAAGCGACAGCCAGCCACTACTGGCCTTCGGCCCGCAATCCGGGAACGACGCCTGGTGACCCAGTACCCCTAAACGGGAACGCAACAGACAGAGACGTATGCGATCGTCAGCGGCGAACGCGGAACTAGCGCTATTGCTCGAGGTGGCGGGCACGCCCAAACCGGGCAACGTCGACCGCCAGCGAGACCTCGCGGAACTGCGGTTCGAACACTTCCTCGCCGGGGCGGTAGGTACCCGTGAGGGGCTCGAGCTGGCTGCAGACGGGGCTGCAGTGGGACCAGCCTTCGAGCGGGCCGTCGCGGGGATGGCCACACAGAAGGGTGGGAACACGCAGTTCGGCGCACTCCTGTTGCTCGTTCCCCTCGTGCGGGCCGCTCGCGAGGACCTCTCTCAACCCGTCGCCGAAGCCGTCGTCCGCGAGACGACAGTGGGGGATGCGGCGGCGTTCTATCGCGCGTTCGACCACGTCGATGTGGGCGTGGCCGACCCGCCCGCGGACATGGACGACCTCGACGTGCGCCGCGGCTCGGACGCGATTCCGGCACTCGAGGTGCGCGGGCTGACGCTTTACGAGATCATGGAGCGAAGCGTCCCGGGTGACGATGTCGCCCGCGAGTGGGTCCGCGGCTTCGATCGCTCCTTTGGGGCGGCCCGGCGACTCGCCGACACAAACGGCCCAGTGACCGACCGTACTGCGTCAGTTTTTCTCTCTGTGCTCGCCGACCGCCCCGATACGCTCGTCGCGACGCGCCACGACGAGGCGACCGCGCGGGAGGTGACCGAACGGGCCGGCGAGCTGGTCGCCAAGGACACCCTCGAGACTGACCCGGCCGCCGTCGAGGCCTTCGCTGACGATCTCGTCAAGCGCGGAATCAATCCGGGGACGACGGCCGATATCACCGCGGCCGGGCTGTTCATCGCCCTCGAGCACGAGGCGATTACCGTATGAGCGGCGAGCGAGACGCGGACGCGGAACCGGCGGCGTGGCCCGTCATCCTCTCCGGGGTGACCGAATCGGTCGTGACCACGCTGGGACCGAACGGGCTGTGGAATGCCGCTCCGCTCGGGCTCCACGCCAGCGAGCCCGTCACCGCGCGGACGTGGGGCAACACCCGAACGCGCCGGAACTTCCACCGGCAGGGCGAGGGCTACGTCCAGTTTATCGACGACCCCATCGTCTTCGCCGACGCCGCCCTCTCGATCGTCGAGTTCGAGGAGCCGATCCTCGAGTCGGCGTGTGCCTGGGCCCGCGTGACCGTCGAACAGGTCGACGCCGGAAGCGAGGGCGACACTGAGTGGGAGGAATGGGGGCTTCGACCACTCGAGGCAGGGATCGAACGTGAGATCGTCCCGACGATCGACCGCGGGTTCGGCGCCGTCATCGAAGCGACCGTCGCGGCATCGCGACTCGGGATCGCTGAGTACGACGACGCCGCACTTCGTGATCGACTGGCGTACTTCGAGTCAGTCGTCGACCGCGCCGGCGGCCCGCGCGAGCAGGAAGCACTCGAACGCGTCCGTGACCACTCGTCGTGGTGAACCGCCACGGGTAGCACGCCACTCGGGTGCGCGTATGACGATCGATCGGCGGTGGCACCGCCCAGCTGGCGGTGGCTTCGACGGGGCGGAGGATTTTGTCGGCCGGTGTGATAGGACGTGGCATGTCGGTTGCGACGTCCGACCAGCGCGAGTGGATCGTCAGTTCGTCCGTCACGGTTCAAACCGAGAGTCGCAGTCCGGGAGGTCGATGACCCAGTGTCGATCCACGTCGACCTCGAGTACATCGCACTCGTTGCTGCCATCGTCGGATTCGGTACCGCAGCCCAGTTTCTCGCCGCGAAATACCGCGTTCCAAGCGTGTTGTTTCTCATCGTTGCGGGCATTACGATCGGCCCCGAGGGACTGGGCATCATCACGACCGCGATCTTCGGAGATGCGCTCTCGATGATCGTTGGGGTGAGCGTCGCGATCATCGTCTGGTATCTCCTCACGCAGGTCGATCACACCGATTTCGGCGCGTCACGACGAGCCGTGTCCCCAATTCGCACGGACATCAATCGGTGAAAATGGTGCGTTATAAGGGCCTCTAGACGGAATCCCCTGTATGGCAATTAAACCGGCCTACGTCAAGAAGACCGGCAACCTCCTCCTGGAGCGATATCCGGAGGCGTTCACGACCGACTTCGAACAGAACAAAGAAAGCGTCGAGAAACTCACCAACGTCGATTCCAAAGGCGTTCGCAACCGTATCGCGGGATACGTCACCCGAAAGAAAGGCGCTGCAGTGCCTGCGTAAGTCGGTTTTCTTATACTAGCGACGGAACGTCACTGCACACCCGATCGCACGACAGCGATAGCGATCGGCGTGTCACTCGTTTCAGTGGTCCTGTCTCCGAGAAGCTACCCGAGCGCGACAAAGAGCTACGGCCTCATCAGGCTCGAGAAACGATACCGAATCGTCTCAAAAGTCGAGTTATTCGCCGAACCCGGGCTCCATGTAGGCTGCGGCAGTAAGCGCCACGATGGCGATGCCGAGCCCGAACACGAGCGCGACGGCCCCGGTCAAGATATCGAGCTGATAGCCGATCACAGGGAACACGCCGTCGTTGTAGCCCGTCCACGCGATAAAGACAGACAGCAGGGCAGTGACGGCCGCGACAGCCGTGGCACCCATGCTGAACGGCGTCTCGAGCAGTCCTCCGTTGCGGGTACTCGCGGTCGAACTCGTCATCGGAACCACCTCTGGCCAGTGGCCTCGCATCGATCCTGTCGGTAGTGCATCGGTTTCTAGGTACTGCTCCCGTTTCTTAATATCTTCTATCCGAACTAGCGAACCACCTGTGATGGCGTGTCCTCGCTCTCAGCCACGCTCTCGTGCTCGATTGGCATCGGAAAGCCACTCACTCGAGCAACTCTGTCGACTGACATGCGCTACCGAAAACCCAAACGGTTTTGCGGACACGACTCGGAGTGGCGGAAAATGGCAGTACGAGTAGGCGTACTCGGTGCGACCGGAGCCGTTGGACAGCGACTCATCCAGTTGCTCGACCCGCACCCCGATTTCGAGATCGCAGCACTGACCGCAAGCGACGCAAGCGCTGGCAAGACGTATCGTCAGGCCGCAAAATGGCGCGTCGACAGTCCGATCCCGGACGATGTCGCTGATATGACCGTTACGGCGACTGATCCCGACGACGTTCCAAACGACGTCGACCTGCTGTTCTCGTCGCTCCCCTCGAGCGTCGGCGAGGCCGTCGAGCCCGGCTTCTGTGAGGCCGGCTACGTCGTCTCCTCGAACTCCTCGAACGGCCGAATGGACGAGGATATCCCCCTCGTGATCCCCGAGGTCAACGCCGATCACCTCGACTTACTCGAGGTCCAGCGCGACGAGCGCGGCTGGGACGGCGCGATGGTCAAAAACCCCAACTGCTCGACGATCACCTTCGTCCCCACGCTCGCGGCGCTCGAGCAGTTCGGCCTCGAGAAAGTCCACGTTGCGACCCTGCAGGCCGTCTCGGGCGCGGGCTATGACGGTGTCACCTCGATGGAGATCATCGACAATGCCATCCCCCACATCGGCGGCGAAGAGGACAAACTCGAGACCGAATCGAAAAAACTGCTCGGTAGCTTCGACGGCGCGGAACTCTCGCTCAACGACGTCGAGGTCGGCGCTTCGTGTAACCGCATCCCGACGATCGACGGCCACCTCGAAAACGTCTTCGTCGAGACCGCCGAGGATCTCACTCCTGACGAGGCCGCTGAGGCCATGCGCGAGTATCCGAGCCTCGATCTGCACTCCTCGCCGGACCAGTTGATCGAAGTCTTCGAGGACCCCGAGCGGCCACAGCCACGTCTCGACCGCACTCTCGGCAACGGAATGTCGGTCGCTGCTGGTGGGATTCGCGAGTCGACGTTCGGCCTGCAGTACAACTGTCTTGCACACAACACGATGCGCGGCGCGGCCGGCGCGAGCGTACTCAACGGCGAACTGCTGCTCGAGAACGGCTACCTCTAGAGTCGCCACCTCAGTCGACTTTTTCATTCGGCGACTTGCAGGGTCGACAAGACGCAATCGACTTGAGTGAGCAGTCGTCTCCGAACGATCTGTCGAGAGCCGCCCTGATTTAAAACATTGGCTATCCAATCAGAGTCACTTCGTGGGTTGACCCGATAGACGAGGTATGGAAACTGAAACCGCTCACTGCGAGTCTCGTCTGCAGGACGGATGCGATGCCTATCAGGCTCAGCCGAATCAACCGCTCAGCGAAGCGGTCATCGAAGCGATCGCAGCGGACTCTGATCTGGACGCCCTCGAAATCGCAGACGAGTTCGGCCCGCTGTACGATGCGATCGATCCATCTGCACTCGATTCGCTGTTTCAGTCTGCCGAGGGAGCGAGCCAGGCCGTTGGCTGTGTAACGTTCGTCTACGCCGGCTATCGGATCTCGGTCGATCAGACCGGACGAGTCGTACTGACCGAACAGCAGTAACGGGACACTCGAAACGGATCCCGCTGGATCAGTCCCTCGGATCGTGATCGGTTCTTCTCCCCGATTCAGCCACTAAACGGCCGGCAATCAGGGTAGCACCTGGTTCTCGAGATCGGCATCCACGCCCTCCGCGTCGATCCGGCGGACGTTTTCGGCGACGATATCCGCCAGCCGGTCGTAGTACTGTGGCGTATGGCCGGCGTTGTGGGGGGTGAGCTGAACGTTCTCGAAGGTCCATAGCGGGTGATCCTCAGGCAGCGGTTCGGGATCGGTCACGTCCAGTGCGGCCCCGCGGATCCAGTTCGACCGTAGTGCCTCGACTAACGCGTCCGTCTCGATGACCGGGCCGCGGGCGACGTTGACGACCACTGCATCGGGATCGATCGTCACGAACGCCTCGCGGTCGAGTAAGCCACGCGTCGTCTCGGAGAGCGGGCACGCTAACACGAGATAGTCCGTCCGCGAAAGCGCGTCGTCGAACGCCTTGCCCTCGAAACCGATGACCTCGTCGGCCGGCCCACCCTTCTCGGGCGTATAGCGCACCCCGATCGTCTCGACGCCGAACGGCTCGAGGCGCTCACAGACCGCCTGTCCGATCGCACCCAAGCCGACGACGGTGACGGTCGACCCCTGCAGTTCGTGGGCCCGGTAGTGTCGCCACTCGCGGCGACGCTGGCGGCGCGCGCCGACGTGAAACCGCCGGGTGAAACGAAGGATCGACCCCAGCACGTGTTCGCCGATGTTCGGCCCGTGGACGCCCGAGGCGTTGGTTACCGTGACACCTCGGCTCTCGAGTTCCTCGAGGGGAAGATGGCCAGTCCCTGCATAGGCACAGGCAAAGACCGAGAGGTCCTCGGCGTGCTCGAGGAGGTCTTCCTCGAGCGTCATGCCGGTGACGAACGTCGCATTCTGGATCGCTTCGCGCTCGGCGGCCGGCGTGCGTGCGAGCTCGACGGTGTGATCTGGCAGTCGATCGCGGATCACGTCGGCGTACTGTTCGATCGGAATCCCGTGGGTCCCCTTCCGAAGCACGAGCACGTCCGGCGCGTCAGCATCACTCATGATGGTCACCTCGTCCAGTGCGATGAAAAGCGTTCGTCTCGCGGCACGCCGATCGTTCGAGGCACACCGGGCGAGATGCTTGCCACCGCGGAATGGGCGATGGCCGACCCCGGCGCAGTCGGTCGAAACTGTCCCTCGCAGTTTTTATAATGGCTCACTGAGTCCAAACGGCGTATGGAACGCGTAGACGTCGCGATCGTCGGCGGTGGCCCCGCGGGCGCGTCCGCGGCCGAACAGGCTGCCGCCCACGGCGCAGAGACGGTGCTCTTCGAGCAAGGGGTGCCTCGTGAGGATCGGGAGGAACTCGGTCCTGATTCGACCGATGCCGCCGGGATGCTTGACTATTGGATCGACATTATGGGGATCGATTACCGTGAGATCCCCGATGACATCATCCTGCAAGAACTCGAGGCCACGGAGTTCATCGGCCCGAACAGCGCCGTCGAGTTGCGGACGACGGGGATAGATGCCAGCTATCCCAAATTCGGATATACTTTCCACCGCGCGCGCATGGACGACTGGCTCTACGAGCGCGCGACCGACGCCGGTGCCGACCTGCGTGTCGGCGTCAGCGTCAAAGATCTCGAGACCGACCTGCGGGCGACGAGTCCACACGGGCCGACCCACACGCTGACGCTTTCAAATGGCGACGAACTCGAAGCCCAGTACGTCGTCCTCGCGGACGGCCCACAACGGCGGATCACGCTCGAGGCACTCGACCAGTTTACCGCACCCGGCCGAAGCGTCTCCGATTATCTCTCGCCGCCGGAGGCAAACCACATCGCCTACCAAGAGTATCGAGAGTTCCCCGAAGAACTGTTTGCGGAGTTCGAAGACACCCTCAAATTCTGGTGGGGATACATGCCCGGCGAGACCGCCTATCCGTGGGTCTTCCCGAACGACGGTACGGTCGCCCGTGTCGGCCTGACGATGCCGATCGGGATGGACCTCAACGATGTCGACAACCCCGGCAGCTACAAGCTCTTGCGGCCCGACGACGAGAAACTTCCATCGGGTGCGGAGTACATCCGCCGCCTGCTCGAACAGGAGTATGGCGACGAATACGACATCGAGCAAGACATTCCCCGCGTCGAGAACCGTGGGAAGTCCAAGGGGACGGAAACCTATCCCATCTCGTCGACGCGACCGATCGAGTCGCCCGTCGGCGCGAACATCGCCGTCGCCGGCGGCGCGATGGGAACCACCTCGGCGTTCCACGAGGGCGGCTATCACGTCGCCGTCCGCACCGGCAAAATCGCTGGCCGGTTAGCTGGAACGGACTCGCTCGAGAACTACAACGATGTCTGGAAACGAGCAGTCGGCGACGAGATCCTTCGTAACGTCGCCTTTGCGGACATCGTCGAGGACTACGGCCCGGATGACTGGGATTGGGCGTTCAACACGATCAACGACATGCAAGGCAACAGTACCGACAACGTCCTGGTCAGCAAGCGGTACACCGCTGGATTCGACGCCACAAAAATCCTCACAGCGTACAAACGGTGCAAGTTCGGGTACCGCAACGGTCGCTACGTCCAGCTGTCGGAAGCCGACTATCTCTACTGATACTGCCGGCTGTCAGAACTTCCGTTGCCGCGTCGACCGCGTGGCGGTTCTAAACCGGACGTCATTGCAGCCCCTCCGACGATTCGAAGTGATCTATTCAGGAGACGACGTGGAAGCCGAGAGGGAACCGCTGTAAAGCACCCGGCCACGATCACCCATAACTGATCGCTACTCGTCGCCGCTGCTACTGGACTTATACGGTCTGCTGTCACAGGTTACCGGCGCACCCACAGCCCGTCCTGCAGGTGCGCCAGAAATGACTGACAGTAGTCCGTATCACTTGGGACCGCCACCATCTCCTTGTTAATGACTGGCAGTGAGACCGTCCACAGCGCATACGAGGCACTCGAAAACGTCGGTCGACGGATTACGGCAGCTCGTCCGGATCCGTCTCGATCACCCGGAGTTCCGACGACTCACAGTCACAGAACGTCGATTGACCGAGCGGCTGGAGACTGCCGTCGGGCCAGATCTGAACGATACCGATCTCTCCGCAGCGATCACACGTCGCCGCCGCGCGTTGCTTGTCGTCGTTACCCACAGCGTCACCTCGAGGGACCTCCTTGTACCACAGCGAGCGATGAAAAACCCTGTGGGGGGGTGGCGGAACTATCAATAGGACAATATCAGCCGAGAACCGGCCGTAATTGTATTCGCGTATGATCCGACAGATCAACAGGACAAGAGAGGTCGGCTCGAGCCTGCAAGAGTTAAACGGGCCGCGTTCCTAGAGCAACTGCGTGCCTTTAGTCCCCGTCCGAGCAGACCCATTCGGGTGCGATGACAGCACGGCGAACCCGGGCACGCAACAGTAGTACTCCGGAGAACGCATCGCGTTCTCCCGCCCGGCACGAGGGTTAGCCAGCCGACACGGCATGCCGCCACGGGATGAGGCTGGACGTTAGTGTTCCGGGCGTACATTCTCCGTTCGGAGTGACATCTCACTCGAAACTAGTCAATTTGAGGGCGGCGCGAACTTAGCAGAGAGGTGGAGATAGTCAGTGTTGTCACTTGATAGTAATGAGTGTTAAATGCAAAAACCCCATACAGCCACCGCTTCAGCGATAGCTGTGTGGGGTTGAAGTATGAGTGGAGGCGGCGAAACGAGTTTCCCAGAGGGTCGCCCACTCCAGTACTCACCGTAACGCAGGCGAGCTTATCTTCCGTGTTCGGGATGG
>Ga0207733_100791_pt1 | contig 13426 bp, 9 predicted proteins | sample A23P3SouthBayCA_FD_187735 | JGI IMG/M metagenome (GOLD analysis project Ga0207733, IMG submission 187735) | Aerobic enrichment media microbial communities from Eden Landing Ponds, California, USA - A23 P3 (SPAdes) | ecosystem: Environmental > Aquatic > Marine > Unclassified | place: Emeryville, CA... | reverse complement strand
ACCGACTCGACCGAACGCCGCACCGACTCGACCGATCTCCGCCCGTCGCGACGGCTCCGCCGGTACGCCGGTCGCGTCCGGCGGTGGATCGCCAGGCCGCCGCGGACGCTGGCGAGGAGCGTCTGGAGCCGCCTCCGGGGCGCGTTCGGCATGGACGGCGAAGGGGGTGATCCACGGTGACGGTTTCGGATCGGTCGGACGCCTCGGGGACGCCCGAACTCTCAACCGACGCCATCTACGAGTCGCTCGGCAACCGCCGGCGACGATACGCGATCCACTATCTCAAACAGTGCGACGACCCCGTCTCCGTGCGCGAACTCGCCGAGCAGGTTGCGGCCTGGGAGAACGACAAGCCGGTCGCGGAGCTGACCTCCCAGGAGCGAAAACGGGTCTACATCGCGTTCTACCAGTCACACCTGTCGACGATGGACGGCGAGGGACTGGTCGAGTACGATCCCGACGCCGGGGTCGTCGAACTGTCCGGGGCGCTCACCGAGGCCGACATCTATCTGGAGATCGTCCCCAAGGAGGACATCCCGTGGAACCAGTTTTACGTCGGGCTGGCGGCGGCGAACGCGCTGTTGCTCGCGCTGGTGTGGTTCGACGTCCCGCCGTTCGGCGCCGTTCCCGGCGTCGTCTCCGGCGGGATCGTCCTCGTGAGCTTTGCGGTGTCGGCGTTCGTCCAGACCTACTACACGGGCCGGATGCGGTTCGGCGACGCCGGGTCGCCGCCACAGGTGGGTGAGCGCGAGTGATGCGTCGCGGACGGGTTCGCGCGTCGGGGAGTCGGGCGTGGCTACCGACCGTGACGGGGCAGGAGGGCTGAGCGGACGATGAGTCGAAAACGCCGTACTGGCCGGGGTAGACGGGGGCGCTCGGGACGGAATTCCGGAGTCAGCAGGCTGGCTGCTCTCCTGCTCGTGGTCGCCGCAGTACTGGTGATCGCCTCGATCACCGTCCCGTCGGGGGCGTTCACGACGGCCAGCCCCGAACGGTCCGCAAACGTGGGTGTCGTCCCCGACAGCCAGGCGCTGGTCGGCGTCGACCTGGCCGCTCAAATCACGGTTCCGAACGGGAGTTCCGGGGACGACGGCGCGACATGTACGCTCGACGGCGACGTCCTGAGGGTGTCGGGCAACCAGCCCTCGGACGTCGACACCCCGAAGGGAGTGATCGTCGAGTCGGGCGCCCGGGCGGGAGACGTCGACTCGGGTGGGGGCGTCGTCGTCCAGTCCGGCGGCCGAATCAACGGGAACGTCGACGCCGAGGGCTGCGTTCGCGTCGCGTCGGGTGCTCGCATCACCGGCGAAGTCGAGGCCGGCGGGGACGTCGTCGTCGAGCACGGCGGTCGGATCGGCGGCGAGACTGACGCGGACGGGGACGTGTTGCTGGAGAACGGCGCCCGGATCGACGGTGACGTCGACGCGGGCGGGGACGTGACGCTCCAGAGTGGTGCGCGGATCGACGGCGACGTCGAGGCAGGGGGGACTGTGACGGTCGCGAACGGCGCCCGGATCTCCGGTGAGGTTACGGAGGGAAGCGGGAACGGGGATGGCGGGGACGGAGGTGGTGAGGATGGGAGCGACGGTGGTTCGGTCACCGGCGACCGTCAGCGGCTTCTGACCCTCACGAACAACCTCGGCTCCGAGGTGGAGGTCACGGTGACGCTTCGAGAGGACGGCGACGGAACGCTCGCTGTGCCCGGTTCGAACGTCGCTCCGGGGTCGGCAGTGACCGTGGTACTCGCACCCGGCGGAACCCAGCAGATCGACCTCACACCGACCGGATCGGCCGCTCCGGAGGTCGGCGTCACGATCGAGGCCCAGACCCTCGGTGGCGACGCCCAGATCGCCCTCGAACGATCGGTGCCGGCGAGCGAATAGACCGACGGCGGTGGAGGTGACGGAAAGGACGGGAAGGACGGAAAGGACGGGAAAGACAAGTGTACCGGGCCGCCGTGGACGCGGCTGGACCACTGCTAACGGCAGGACACGCGGTCGTCGAGTCACACGGTCGTGTGAATCACACACGCAAGGCGTGTCTTCGAGCACCGCCCGTGATCGTTTCTGCTCTCCCTGCTCGGGCCTGCAGTGACCTACCGCAGTATCGATCCCAGAGAATTTGTCTGCCGTCGGTCCCCGAAAGCCGTCACCGGGGGACGTCGGCGATCAGTCGGTGTTTTGCGGTGACGAGATGTTTCCCGAAGCGGGATCGTACGCCGAGTCGACCGCGTCGGCGTCGGCGGTGATCGTAACGGTGTCGAGTACGTCTCCGCCGCTGATCGAAACCGCGCTCCCGTCGCTTTGCATCAGGTCGACGTACATGCTCACCTCGATGGTCTCGCCGGGTTCGAGCACGACGGCGTTCCCGCTGCCGGTGATCACTTCGTTCGATGGGCCGCTGGCGCCTTCGTGGCCGTCGACTTCTGGCCCGAGATCAGGCAGGGGGTTGTCCCCGCTCTCGGACTGGAAGGAGTCCGTGTAGAAGTAGACGTTGTCGGCGTCGCCGTTCCCCTCGTCGTCCTCGGGAGTCACGTACACGGCGACCGGCTGGGTCCCCTGGTTCGAGATCGTGAAGAGATTCTTCACGTCCGTGTCCGCACGCAGGTTGATTCCGTTGGCCCCTTCGTCACTCCCTGCCAGGTCGATCTGTAGCTGTCCGTTCTGTGTCTCGATGTAATCGTCGGCGTTCGCCGAGACGCCGCCGTCGCTGGCGATGCCCTCGTCCAGCGCCAGGAGGGCGTTATCGTCGCCTGCAACACCCACCGTCGCCGTCCGTTCCGCACTCACCGTCGTGAACGCACCGGTGGCCGTGACGAGGCCGATGGCCGCGAACACTGCCACGAGTGCGAGAAGTTTGCCTTTGGTGTTTACCATGATTGTCTCCCTTCGTCCCGGTCTGCTCCGAGTGAAGTCGTTCCTGACAACGCGCCGACCCCTGTTTGTTACACCGGCCTAACTGGTACGTAGACTACCCTAACGCTCAATGAACTGTAGCTAAACACCCCGTTAAACAGCAATACGATACGTTAGTGGGGTCTAACTCCGGGTTAGGCCGGTGTAACAATAGTGGTACCTCTGTATAGGGTGAGCAAGGTCAGCGCGGGAGCAGTCCCCGCGGACCGAACACACGGAGAATCCAACAATGGCAAAAGGAAAACTGCTCGCGCTGTTCGCGGTGTTTGCGGCTATCGGCCTCGTCACCGCGACGGGCGCGTTTACGACGGTGAGTGCGGAACGGACGACGACGGTGAATGTCGCTGGCGACTCAAGTGCACTGCTCCAACTACAGCCAGCGGCGGGCCCGAACGGGTTGAGCGGTGAGGGCCAGAGCGCACAGGCTGGCTACGCCCGCATCAACAACGGGCAACTGGAGATAAACATCGCCGGCTGGGGGAACCAGGGTTCAGGCGTCAATCTGAACGCCGAAACCGACATCGAACGAGTGTTCACTGTCACGAACCAGGGGACCCAATCCGTCAATGTTAGCCTCACCGATAGCGGTCCCAGTAGTAACGACGAACTCGTTTCGTTCTACAACGCTACGAACGAATCAGAGGTCACCGATCTCAGCACCCGTAGCATCGAAACGAACGAAGGCGGGGGCGCAAAGACGCTGGATGTCGGTGAGTCGATGCAGGTGAGTATCTACATCGACACTACCCAAGGTAGCGGCTTGAGTGATGGCGACACCTTGGTTGACGGGATTACGATCGAAGCCGACGGGGATTCGTAGCGCCGGGACGAACGACCAGCGGTCGACCGGGTGAGCGGCCATTCCCGGTGATCGATTTCCCGGAATCCTTCACAGTGCAGTTGACCCGGAGCGAGACGAGGCAACGAGTCGTTCTGCGAGACCGAGAATGAATACGCCGTCCCCACGCACCAAGTTCGCGGTCGACCGACTCCTGCCGGTAGTCGTGGGGCTCGTCTTCTTGCTGATCATCCCGACGGGCGCCGTCGTCCAGTCGGGCGCGGTAGACGCCATCGGGCCACAGGAGAGCATCGTGCTCGCGCCCGCTGACGGCCCGAACGGCGCCTACGCCGAGATCGACGACGAGAACCACGAACTGACGGTCAATCTCTCGAGCCCCGAGCGCAACGCGACGGGGGTGAATCCCGACGCAGAAACGACCGTCGAGCGCATCTTCTCCATCTCGAACGAGGGAGAGGTGAGTCAGCAGATCTGGATCGCCCACACGGGCACCGAGCGCGCGCTCACGGTGTACGACGCTCGCTCGGGGGCTCCGCTGGAACGCGACCAGAACGTCTCCCTGGCCCCTGGTGAGACCATCGAGGTGAGTATGCAGATCGACACCACGCCGGCGTCGATCACGGTCCGACAGACGCTGGTCACCAAGATCGTCCTCCGCCAGCGGGCGCTGAACGACGCTGACGACGACGGCATCCCCGACGGCGAGGACGAAGCGCCGAACGACCCGGAGGACCAGGATGGCGTCGAGGACGGCGACGGCGTGCCCGAGGAGGACGCCGACGGCGACGGCGTTCCGGACGAGGACGACCCCGCGCCGCTGGACCCCGACCGCGACGACGACGGGATCCTCGACGGGGAGGACGGTGCCCCCGACCGTCCGGAGGACCAAGATGGCGTTGAGGACGGCGACGGCGTGCCCGAGGAGGACGCCGACGGCGACGGCGTTCCGGACGAGGACGACCCCGCGCCGCTGGACCCCGACCGCGACGACGACGGCGTTCCCGACGGCGAAGACGGGGAACCCGACCGTCCCGAGGACGACGACGGATACCAGGACGGCGACGGGATCCCGGATCCGGGACCGCACGGCGGCGACGGAGACGGCGCAGGTGATGCCGGCGGCGGTGGGGGCGCCGGCGGCGACACGGGCGACGACGAGACGGGCAGCGGCGACACCGCCGGCGACGCCGCCGCCGGGAGCGACCCCGGCGACGACGTGCGGGTCGACCCGGAGGACCCCGCCGACGAGGAACTCGCCGACCAGGTTTCGGTGACGGAACTCGAAGTCACGGGGCCGGACGGGGACGGTCGAGACGGGCCGGTGGCGGAGATCACCCGGCCGACCGATCCCGAGGCGGCGGTCCAGGTCGGCGGTAACGGCACGCAGGTGTCCGATCTGGAGGGGTCGATCTCCGGCGAAATCGAGGGCGAGGTGCGGGTCGGGCCGAAGAATCCGGAGCTCAACCAGTCCGAACGCCGGGCGGTTCGGCGGGCACTCAACACGACCGGCTCGGACGCGGTGACGATCGTCGAGCAAGATACGCCCCTGGTCGGGAGCCACTCGCTGTTTGCCTCCAAGGAGTCGGTCGACGACCGCCTTCGGATGATCAGACACGTCGACATCAGCGTCCCCGAGGGAATGGAGAACACCTCGGCGACGGTCTCGCTGTCCATCCCCGAGGAGCGGTTCGGCGACACCCCGCCCGAGGAGGCCGTGATCGCACACAACACCGCGGACGGCTGGCAACTGCTCGAAACCAGGATCGAGAGCCGCGGCGACGGCGAGGTGACCCTCGCGGCCGTCACCCCCGGATTCAGCCGGTTCGCCGTCTTCGCCACCAACCGGGTCGAGTACCAGTGGCGGGTCGAGGGCGAACGCGATGTCCGGACCGGACAGCGGATCGTCCCCCGGTTCAGGGAGGTCGGCCGCTATCAGGTGAACCTCTCCGTCGAGGACGCGTTCGGCCTGACCGACGACACCGTCTATCATGTCCTGGTCGACGACATCCCCCGGGCCGAGGTCGCCACCGTCGAAAAGCACGGCCGCAACCGGACGGCGACCCTCCGGGCCCGGGTGACCAACCAGGTCGGGTCCGCGACCGTCGTCTGGCGGTTCCCCGACGGGAGCGTCCGCCGGGGGCGGACCGTCACACACCGGTTCGCCGCCGGCCAGCGGACCGTCGACGTTCGGGTGGTCGACACGTACGGCGCCGCGTCGACCACCGAGCACGCCGTCGGCTTCGGGCTCACGAGCCTCTTCCCGGTCGGCATCCCCTTCGAGATGCGGGTGCTGCTCGGCTCGATCGGGGTCGGCCTGGCCGCCGTGTTGTTCCGCTGGCGGCTGTTCTGGCTCGCGATGGCGCTGCTGGGGCGACACTCCCCGGTGATCGCGCGGCTTCGCGGCTTCCACCCCAATCCCGGTCGGGACGGGTTCGTCGTCGGCGAGGTCCGGATCGAGGACGACGAGGACGACCTGACCCGCGTCGAGTTCGCCGTTCTCGACGACGACGGCGACGCCGTCGGGGAGACGGTCCTCACGCTCGACGAGACTCCACTGTTCGAGGCCGCGGACGAGCGCATCCGGGCGCGGACGGGCCACACCCCGTCCCCCGCGACCGGGTACACGCTCGTGGTCCGCGGCGCCGACGCCGACGACAACGTCGCCGAGCGCCGTTTCACCTGGACACCGGAACCGGTGAACGGCGACCCGTCGACCCAGTCCCGGGGCGGGGACGGAGTCACCTCCTCGGCGCCCGGGACGGCGGACGCGGCCGCCGACGGCGCAGCCGAGACCGCGGAGTCGGGGCGATGATCCGGCGGGTCGCACTCGCCGTTTCCGTAGTCGTCCTCCTCTCGCTTGCGGGGTTCGTCTTCTCGCCGTACCACCTCGAATACGCCGCCTCCGACGCCGAGGGAACCGCAATCGGATCCGGGGACGCCTACGTCGTCGGTCCGACCGACCGCGTCGTTCCTGGCGACGTCGTGGTGTACTGGTCCCCGGTCTCGGAGCAGTTTGCCGCGACGCGGGTGGTCGCGACGACCGACGCGGGCTACGTTACGGCGACCAGGGTCGACCGGGCCGATCAGCCCGGGGCCGCGTCCGGACCGGACGGGAATTCGGCGGACACGACTGGGCCGGATGGGGAGTCGGCGGACACGGCTGGGCGGGACGGGGAGTCGGGGGACGACACGACCTTCCGGCGCTCGATCACCCGAGTGTGGGTCGCCGACCGCCCCGAACACGCCGGACAGCTCGTGGTCGATTGGACGCTGGTGGTCGGCGAGGTCGTCGCCGTCGCCGGCGAGCCGATCGTTCTCCGCGGTGTCGGTGGGCTGGTTCCGACCATCCGGACCTACGACGCGGTCGCGCTCTCGTTCGCGCTGGGACTGGGGGCCGCCGCGCTGTGGGCCCGCCGCCGCCCCCGGGACCGGCGGCACAGAGCCCTCCGGCTCCGTGACGTCTTCGTTCCCTTGTTCGCGTTCCTCCTCGTGGCCAGTCTGGCCGTCACCCCGCTCGCGTCGACCACCCACCAGCTGACCTACGGGATCGACGTCGGCGGACCGACGGATCCCAACTCGACGGGGTCGCTGGATCTCGACCCCGCGGGATCGACGGGAAGCGACTCGCCCGACTCCGTGGCGTCCGAGGGCCGATCCGTCGCCGGGATCCAGACCGTCAGCCTCAACCGGCCGGCGCCGCCCGGGATGCGGTACGTCGTCCGCTCCGACGACGTGACCGTGACCGACAGCTACGTCAACGCCTCCGGGGTGTTCGTCTCGGTACGGCTCCCGGAGGACCCCGAACCGGCTACCGCCATTACCCGGCGGGTCCAGGTCTACCCGTACCTTCCGTGGCTGCCGCCGTGGCTCCTGGAGAGTCTCCACGACAGCCACCCCGCCCTCGCCGTGTTCGCCACCGCGGCCGTGACGGTTCTGCCGCTCATCCTGCTCGGTCTGTTGCTGGATCTTCGGCGGGCGTTGCCGCCACGGATCGGGAACCGACCGGGCCAGTGACCGCTCTCTCGTCCGGCGACAGGGCTATGGCGGTTCGACGCCCAGGCCCGGACGGACATCCGTCGGTCCGATCCGGTTGATCACGACATGGCTGTCAGGGACGCCGTGGTTCGCGCGGTATTCGTTGCGCTCGTCGTCGTAGCCGTGCTGCTGGTCGTCGGGCAGGTCATCGGGCAGCCGGTGCTTCTGAGCTACGTCGAGACCGGGAGCATGGAGCCACAGCTCCAACCCGGGGACGGGTTCGTCGCCATCCCGGCGGCGGTCGCCGGCCCGGTCGAGGTGGGGGACGTCGTCGTGTTCGACGCCGAACAGCTCAACGGCGGCGGGCTCGTGACCCACCGGGTCGTCGACCGGACCGATCGGGGGTTCATCACCAAGGGCGACGCCAACCCCGTCACGGATCAGTCGAGCGGCGAACCCCCGGTGAAGCGAACCCAGATCGTCGCGACAGCGCTCCAGATCGGCGACAACGTGGTCGTCATCCCGAGCCTCGGTGTGGGCGTTATCGCCGCTGGCGATGTCGTCGGTGGTCTCCAGCGTGGCCTCGCGACCGCGCTCGGGACGCGCTCCCTGCTCGGTCCCCAGGGGTTCAGCTACCTCCTGTTCGGGGTCGGCCTTCTCCTGTATGCGGTGATGGCGGTCCTCGAGGACGACGTGGACTCGCGCACGCGACGGACGGGGCGCTCCGGTCGAGGGACGAGCGCGTCGCTCGTGGTGGTCGGACTCGCGCTCGTGCTGGTCGTCTTTCTCACTCTCAGCATGACCGTCCCGGCCGGCAGTCACGTCTACGAGGTCGTGAGCTCGGAGACCGACGCGCCGGGCCCCCGCGTGATCGAACGCGGCGGGACCGAGACGACGACGTTCCGAGTCCCCAGCAACGGACCGATCCCGGTGGTGTCGTTTCTCGAACCGGTCGACGGGGGGATCGAACCCGAGCAGCGCGAACTGTTCGTCCCGTCGAACGAGATCCGCACCGTCGTCGTCGAACTGCACGCGCCGGCCGAGACCGGCTACTACCGCATGGCGCTGATCGAGCACCGGTATCTCGCGGTGCTGCCGACCGAGACGATCCGCGCGCTGTATCGGATCCATCCGTGGCTCCCGATCCTGGCGATCGACGCCCTCTTCGGGATCGGCTTTACCGCCCTCGGGATCGGACTCGTCGGCGGCGGCCGGATCCGGCTGTCGGACGGCACCTCGACGATCGAGATGCTCCGCCGAAGGTTCCGGTGAGCGGGCGGCCGGGTGGCCGCTGCAACCAAGGTACGCGGCGGCTCAGACGTCCAGCCAGGTTTCGACGCGGACGTCGCCGGCGGCGTAGAAGTACGTGACGTCGCCGTCGACGACGGCGTAGGCGTCGTACTCGACGTCGTGGATGACGGACTTGTTCGAGCTGATCGCGATGTCGACGAGGTCGGCGAGCGTGTCGATCTCGACGTGGCGGACCTCGTCGCTCGTCGGAAGCTCCCCCCGGGAGATCCACTCGGCGTGGCGCTCGCGGACGAGGCGGTCCTCGATCGTCTGGAGGTCGATCCCCCGGCGGTACTCGACCCCGATCGCGGCCGCGAGCCCCAGCGCGAGCAGCGCCACGACCGCGAGGCTGCCGTAGACCAGCGGGTCGGACTGTCCGACCTCCGTCCGCGTGACCGTCCGGGAGTGGGTGCGCTCGGCCGCGACCTCGCCGTCGACGAGGTAGCCGTTTCCGGTGAACACGAGCGGCGCGTTCGCGGTCAGTTGCCCCTCGTACTCCCCGGCCCGGTACGTGACGTTCAGGCGCAGGTCCGCCGAGAACGTCCCGATGTTGTCGGTCGCTTCCCGGCGCCGCTGGACGTACCGGTTCAGCGCCGACATGTTCACCGTTTGTGACGCGGTCACGGTCCCCTGCTCGGTCCGGCGCCGGCTCTCGACGATCGTCCGGCGCTCCTCCCAGAACGCCTCGCCGTCGTACTCGGCGGCCATGTCGATCGACAGCCGGGTCGTCACCCGTGCCTCCCCGTCGGTCGGGACGGTGGTCCGGCCGGTGAACGTCATGTTCGGGGACACCGTGAGCAGGTACAGCGACTTGTCGGTCAGGTTCGTTCCGCGCTCGTACAGCGGGGTGTCGCTTGTGACGACCGCCCGCGTTTCGACCACTGACCCGACGGTCACGGCGTCGACCTCCTCGTTCACCGTCTCCGTCGGCGGCGACGCGTAGACGTACCAGGCGCTGCCCCCGGCCAGCAGTCCGATGACCGCCAGGAGGCCGACCAGCGTCGGACCGTACAGCCCGATCACTCGACGGAGCCGGAGGTACGTCGACATCTATCGCTTCGCTCCGGTCCAGCAGGCCGTCGCCCTCGGCCACGGTCCCCTCGTCCGGACTGATGCACCCGACATCACGGGCCCTCGAAGCCTTCGAGCAACGATTCGTACACTGTCTCGTGGGCCGACCGCAGGTGGTGCCCGAACGTCGACCGGGAGACACCGAGCGCTTCGGCCACGTCTTCGGCGTAGTGTTCCCGTGGCTGTTCGAAGAACCCCATCTCGTGGGCGGTCTCCACGGCGGTCAGCTGTTTGTCGGTGAGCCGTTCCAGCGGATCGTTCCCGGTCGTCCGACGCCGCGCGTCGCTGCCCTCCCGCCACTGGGACACCAGCGAGACGTCGTCGAAGCGGACGCGGAGCCGATCGAGGAGTTCGCCCGTCGGTCGATCCGGCGGGAAGGCGACGCGGACCTCGATCCACTCCGGGGCGATCGTTGCGTCGCGGAACTCCCCGCCCACCTCGACGACGGTACACACGAGCGACGGTCGATCGAGCGCGAACCGGACGTTCGGGTAGCCCGCGTCGTCGTCGACTGCGATCTCCACGAGGCCGTCGGCGGCCGTCGTCATCCCGTCGAGGTCGGCGTCGATCGCGGTGCCGAAGTAGCGATCGCGTTCCTCGGACAGCGAGACGGCCCGGTCGACCTCGATCCGGCCACCGGGACCGAGCGCGGCCTGGAGCGCCGACAGCCCGGGGAGGTCGTCGCCGATCCGGAGGGTGACCAGTATCGGCTCGTCGGTCATGAGCGTCTCGCGATACTCGGCCACCGAGAGGGCGTAGGCCGCCGCCTCGCCGACCTCCGAGAGGGTTCGCAGCCGGTGGGAGTCGAACGCATCGGGGCTGCTCGCGTAGACAGCGAGCACCCCGTAGTCGATCCCGTTGTACCGGAGCGGAACCGTCGCCACGACCGCGAATCCGTGGTCGCCGGCGTGGCGACGCCACCGTGACGCTGGGTCCCCGTTGCCGGCCCCGCTCTGGACCCCGCTCCCGTTGCCGGCTCCGCTCTGGACCCCGCTCCCGTTGCCGGCCGCGTTTCCGGTTCTGTCTTGGCTCCCCCTTCCGGTGCTGTTTTCCCTCCCGTCTCCAGTTCTGTACCCGGTCCCGGTTCCAATCTCGCTTCCGGCGCCGTTCCGGTCGGTCCCGTCGGGACGGTCGGCGACGTGTGTCACGATCGGGCGGTTGAGGCCGTCGACGATGGCCTTGACCCCCGGCTCGTCGTCGAGCAGCCCGTCGTCGCCGTTGGCCTCCGTGAACCCGATCGCGTCGAGGTACGACTCCGGAGCGCCGGCGGCCGCCACGACCGTCGGGTCGGTGCCGCCGACCTCGGTGCCGATCCAGGCGAAGTCGTACTCCGCCCCGGACACGACGTGCCGGCAGAATGCCTCGACGAGGCCGTCCGGCGTCGAGTGGTTGAGGAGGATTTCCCGAACCGCCTCCTTTGCGTCCCGCTCGCGACGTAGCGCCCGTCGCCGTCGCCGCCGCTCGCTGACGTCCGTGACGACGAGCATCACGGCCTCGGTGTCGCCGTACCTGATGTCCACCCGTTCGACCTCGCACTCCCGGATGTCGCCGTCGTCCGTCTGGACCGTGAGGTCCCGCGTCGCGTTTTCGTCCCCCCTCCCGTCAAGCAGCCGCTCGACCGCCGACAGCTCCGCGGGATCGACGAACGCGTCCAGTCCGGCGCCGACGAGGGCGGCCTCCGACAGCCCGGTGAGGTCGGTTGCCGTGGAGTTGACGAACTGGATCCGCCCGTCAACCAGGATGAGTATCGCGTGCTGGACGTTTTCGACGACGGCCCGGTACCGGGCCTCGCTGGCCTCCAGTTCGGCCCGCGTTCGGCGCTGCTGGACGGCGTTGCGGATCCGGGTCGCCAACAGCGTCCCGTGGTCCTCGTCGTGTCCCTTCGGGAGGTAGTCGGTGACGCCCTCGGCGATGGCTCTGGAGGCGATCGACTCGTCGCCCTTGCTCGTCACGATAATGAAGGGGAGGTCGGGGTGGTCCTGACGCACCTCCCGGAGGAACTCGATCCCCGTCAGGCCCGGCATCCGGAAGTCAGAGACCACGCAGTCAGGCGGGTCCGTCCGGACGGCCTCCAGGGCCTCAACGGCGTCGGTGGTGGTCGCCACCTCGAAGGCCCACTCGGTCTTGTTCAGGAGCCGAGCGGCGAGCTGTGCCCAGTTGGCGTCGTCGTCGACGATGAGCACCGAAATCGGGCCCCGGTCGTCGTCCGTCGTTGCGCCGAGTGTCACTTCTCGTCTCCACGTACGGTTCGGGCTACTATCACTTTTGGTCGACATATGTCGACTCGGGTCGGTCGCGGTCGGCGCCGATCACCCATCGCCGACGCCGACGACGTGTGCGTCCGCGGGGTCGAAGCCGACCTCGATGGTACCCCGTGGCGCCTCGTCGACGCGGAGCAGGACTCGCCGTCCGTCCCAGTCCCCGTGGACCCGCGTCACGTCGCCGAGGAACTCGCTGCTCTCGACCACGACCGGGAAGCGGTTCTCGCCCCCCTCGATCCGGAGCTGTTCCGGCCGCACGCAGACGGTGACGGTCGTCCCCGCCGGGGCGTCTCCGTTTTCACCCCTCGCGTCGCCGGCGACATCTCCGTTTTCACCTCGCTCGTCGCCGGCGGCGTCGAGGATCGGCAGCCGCCAGGTCCGGTCGCCGACCACGAGCCTGCGGCCTCGATCCCCCGGTTCCGTGGCTGTGTTCGGGTTCGGTCCCGTCCCCCCGTCGACGACGGTCCCGGTGAACACGTTGTTGTCGCCGACGAACTCGGCGACAAAGCGGGTCGCGGGTTCGTTGTACACGTCGCGGGGGCGGCCCACCTGTTCGATCCGGCCGTTTCGCAGTACGGCGACCCGGTCGGACACTGCGAGCGCCTCCTCCTGGTCGTGGGTCACGTACGCCGTGGTGATGCCGAGTTCCTCCTGGATCGACTTGACCTCCACCCGCAGTCGCTCCCGAAGGCGGGCGTCGAGCGCGCTCATCGGCTCGTCGAGCAGGAGCAAGCGTGGCCCCGGCGCGAGCGCGCGGGCCAGCGCCACCCGCTGTTGCTGTCCGCCGGACAGCGCGGCTGGGTCGCGGTCGCCCATCCCGGACAGATCGACCAGTTCGAGGAGGTTCCGGACCCGCTCGTCCCAGGAGACGCCGCCCGGCGGCTCCGAGAACCGGAGCCCGTAGCCGACGTTCTCGGCGACGGTCATGTGCGGAAAGAGCGCGTAGTTCTGGAAGACGACGCCGACCTCCCGGTCCTCGGGCGGCACGCCGGTGACGGCCGCGCCGTCGAAGCGAACCTCGCCCGCGGTGGGGGCCTCGAAGCCGGCGAGCAGCCTGAGGGTGGTGGTCTTCCCACAGCCCGACGGCCCGACGAGCGTGAAGAACTCCCCGTCGG
>Ga0207733_100770_pt1 | contig 13838 bp, 11 predicted proteins | sample A23P3SouthBayCA_FD_187735 | JGI IMG/M metagenome (GOLD analysis project Ga0207733, IMG submission 187735) | Aerobic enrichment media microbial communities from Eden Landing Ponds, California, USA - A23 P3 (SPAdes) | ecosystem: Environmental > Aquatic > Marine > Unclassified | place: Emeryville... | reverse complement strand
CCGCCGCTGCGACGATCGGGTCGTCGTTAAGGTCGACACCGACGGTCGCGCGATGTCGTCTGCAACCCAGGTCTCGACCGGCCACGTCACCGTCAGGTGGCAGTATAGCGTCCCGTCGTCGTGTAGGTGCAGTTCAGCACTCCGAGCGGTCGCGTCGTCCGGGTCCGTGGCCCGTTCGAGAAACTCGCGCTGGAACTCACCCGCCACGACATGAAACCAGAACGGATTGTAGCTCAGAACCCATAAATTGGCGCGAACACTGTAAAGAGAACGCCTCCCATCGAGACAGCAAGCATCGCCACTCCCCAGAGCACGCCCCGATACCCCCGCGTCCACGTTCGGCCCCGAGGCGTCCCTGCTGCCCAGAGCGCAGCACCAAGCGAGAAACACGCCAGTCCGAGATACGAAAGCATACCAGACGCAGCCTGAGCGATTGGGAGAAGACCTGCATCGCCCGGCGCACCGTATGGCCACCCCGAAGGAAGCATCCCTCCGCCGCCCATCACGAACCCGATCAGATCGTAGAAAGCGTGTAACCCAAAGATCGCGACCAGCGCAGCAGCTGCTCCGGTAACCATCCCTCGATACCGAATCGAACGCCGCGAGTTCGTGCCTGCGGTGAAGTACCCGATAATGCCGACCACCAGCAGAGTCAACGAAAGGTATCTCGCTGTATACTCCGCAACGACGAAGAGACGGTATGTTGCGTCCACGAGTTCGGAGACCGAAGGCATTCTGTCCGAGAAGCAATGCCGGATGACGGGATATAGACTCCCAATGTGCGAAAGCAGCACAGTTGCGGCTCACAACACGAGATGGTGTGGACCTGCAGTAGCAGCGAGCGAGCCCAACTACCCGCCCTCAACGAACGAACCGAGTCATCTGTGATGAAACCAGACGGCGTAGTTTACGCATTTTCGGTGATGTCACCGAGGTCGAATAATTGCAGATCCTCTCGGTCGGACACGGCTTCCTGTACTGACTACGTTGCGCTGTTCCGTGTGAATAACGCGTATTCTATGTCGATGTCGCCGGCACTGGGTGTCCATCGGATTTCATCGGCGTGGTTATAGAGCGAGGCGAACGCGCTGTAATCGAGCGGCGCGTTCGTGAATTTAATACTCCTGATTAGGCTAATTCAAAATAGGCTAATTCTAGATAGTCTATTTTCAAACTGGCTGCTTCCGTGTATATCGCATCCACAGCAAAGCGAATATTCCGAACACCAGCCACTCGAGAAAGAGAGTCATGTTGGAGATAGCAGCACTGAGGTAGCCAAATACATCGGTTGCGCCAGCGACGAATGCGGTCTGGGAGACGCCGTACGAGTGGGCTTCGAGGTAGTACACTCGGTGAGCGTCCCGCCAGTCGTCGCCGGCGAAGTGAGCCCGAACGAGCGTACTGGCGATACCGACTGTTGCCTGTCCACTGGTGTCGGTCGTGGCACTCGAAACGGTCGCGCCCTCAAACGTAATGGTCCGCCCAGGAATCGGAATTCCGTGGATGTCAGTGAGTAACACCTCTGCCGTCCCGGTGCTCTCGTTTACCGTGACGGTGAGACGGGAGTCTCGATAGCGAGTTACCTGTACCGAGGTATCTATCGGCATTCCCCAGACGTCCTGACTACGAGCGGTGACGTTCTCGCCCATCACCAGGTCGGTGCTCTTGAGGACACCGGCGTACTCCTGATAAAGGGACGTCGACTTCTCGTTCTCCGGAGCGATGATGGAACTTGGAAGCGTCGCAGCAGGCACTGAACCAGCAGTGACCTGATGGGTAGATTCCCACCAGACGTGCCGGTCGGCGGCTGGTTCAGTGATGACGCTCACGTTGGCCGGGCTCATCCGATAGCGGAGCATGGCCGGATACGCTCCATCGTAGGAGTGCGACGCCGGGATGGAGCTCGACCCCGTCGCTGTTCGCATCTGGACGTTCGTGTTCCGCGAAACCGAGTAGAACCGCCACGGAGCCGTCACGTACATCGTCTTCTCACCGACCTGAATCTCCACGTCCTCCCAGGCGGCTGCACCCGGTGCGAGTCCTTGCTCACCGACCCACGCGACGGAGACGATATCATCACCGGGACGGTCAAAGACATCGACGGCAATCACGAGATCCTCACTGTTGACCGTCTCCACCGGGACGGTATACGCCATCTGGAACGTCCGGTTGGTCGCTCGCGTCGAGTTCCATTCCGGGCATTCGTTGCTCGAAACACCGAAGCGGGTCCCCAGTTCCACGTCGACACGGAGCCTGGCCGTGACGTTGTATCGACCGGGCGAGAGGGGGCGCGGCCGGGACGTCTCGAAGTCCATCGTGGTCCACATCCCGGGACCCGACCGGTCCATGCTGATGGGCTCTGCCGTCACATTGACGATAGACGCATTCGAGTTCTGGATCTGGTATTCAGCCCAGCGCGTCAGCGGGTACGTACGATTGTAGACGACTGTCGTGTTCCCCACGAGGTACTCGTGGGATATCGTGCAGGTTCCGCTCTCGGTATGATTGGACGGTGCCTCAACTCTGTAGTCCCAGGGAACGTACGTATCGAATTTCCAGCTCGGCGTGACGTATCGGTCACCGTGCCAGACACCCGGATACACGTCGATATTCCCGACGTACGCGTCTTGGACGAGCGGGTGTGGCTCCGAGCGCCACTGCAGGTCGACCCGCGCCCCATCCGCAGTCGGGAAGACCTCGGTACCGTAGTTCATCGGGACAACTGAGCGTTGCCGGGCAGACGCGTTGCTGGATGCCAACTCCGAATACTGCAGGAGCGATTCGACGATGTCGATCTTCCGGTCTATGACAGTGGTATAGGACGAGGAGAGGACGAGCGCTTCATCCGGATTCGTGACCGTAAGGTTCCCATCAACCTCGCCGACATCGGCGTCGTATACGGGATTCCACCAACCGTTCGGGTGGCGTACTTCGACGGTATACTGCCCATCAGTGCTCGTCGCTCGGCTGGGGTCGGCTGCATAGATCGGTAGGATACGATACTCCTCGGGCCCGTACCAATTCGACAGCGTGGTCCATTCATCGCGATACGGTATCTGGACCTGCCCGCTGAATTGCGACTGATACATGTCGGACTCGGTCGCGATCTTCAGGGCATCCTGTGACTGGATGTTTCCATCCCACAGGTGGACCGGTTGTGTCTCGACAGTCCGATTGACCGTCGTGATCGTCCCGTTCTTGGCGTATTCGAAGACCCCGACAGTACTCGAACCCCGGCCGGGGTCCGGATCGTTACTCGCTAACACGCGGAAAGTATCGTCGTACTGCTTCTCGACGCCCGGTTCTGGAGCGGGGATTCGAATACCATCCGGCGCCGCACCGGCTACGGTACTCAGGAGAATCAGGAGAACAACGGCGCTCACTCGGAGCGATATACTACCCGCTCGTCGATTGGAACGCCATCGTATTCGGTTCCACCCATCTCGGATTTGCCTCTGGATAGCGAGCAGAGGGGTGCGAATCAATCGAGCACGCCAGCTCGATCTATCCGAGGACATACTTCAGGAGGTCGACGAAAGTTCCGAAGGCCATCCCGACGACGAACAATCCGCTTCCTGAGAGAGTCAGTCGTCTCCCCCAGGAACGACGATACGTGCTATGGCTCCCGAGCCACGCCATGAGCCCGAGAACCAGCAGGACAAGGCCGGTGTAGGCGAACAGCGTTTCGGTCCAGGGTGGGAAATCCAGCATCACGCTGAAATCAATCGCTGCAACGAACGAGGAGAGGGTCACCTGGCGGAGAACCGAGAGAGACATCCAAGCGGACACAGGAAGCAACGAAGTGAGCTCTATCGGCACCGTGCCTCCGAAGGCCGAACCGAGAGAAAGCCAGTCGGCTAAGATCGTGAGCGAGCTCGCTATTAGCTGGAGAAAGTCCTGTATCGTGGCGAGCGAACGCCTATCCACACAGGGAACGTCGGCAACCCGGAGGAATGCACGCATGGGTATTGTCGAACCTGAAGAAGCTATCTCGCGAGAAAAGTCCTCCAGGAATGCGTGACTCGCAGGCCTGCGGCCGGCGCACCGTTGCGCTGCGCGCAGAAGTACGCCATACGCATTCTTGAAATCATCAAATGGGCCTATCACCGATACGCTGGGTGAGATGCACGATCAGGCGAAGATTTCGGGAGAGACCGTACCTCCGCAGTCGGATCGGCCGGGTTCCGCAGCGAGCCACGAGTTCGATAGCCGTCACCTACGTCGTCCGGCACGGACTGCGTGCGACCCAACCACGGCTGGGGGCACGGATGCCTGAAGTCGAGATTCGATTCAGAACAGACGCCGAGTATCGCCGTCTTCGGGCGATTCGGGACAAGTACGGCGTCCAGTGGCGCGGAATGCTCATCCAGGGGGCGAAACGTCTCGAAGGACGCGACATCGAGTTCGAACCGTCTGACGAGGGCCTTGATTTGGACAGGAACTCGGGTCAGCCAGTTCAGAACGCCAAGCAACGGACGGGATCCCACCCTCAGTCCAACGAGAATTCAGATCTATTGGACGTAGAGTCGGGTGAGAACTCGAAAGAGAGTGAGCGAGAGGATCAGTTCGCGTTCGACACCCACGGCTCACTCTGTATCCCGGACCCCCGAAGCGAATCGGAGGGGAGCAGTAGTGGAGACGTCGAGGACTGGAGGAGAGAGCGATGACGTCGACGCGGATCGTGTTCGAAGACGAGTACCAGTTCGACCGACTGGAAGCGGTCTGTCGGCGCCACGGCGTCAGCTGGCGGGGGATGCTGATCAAAGGCGCCGAGCGACTCGAGGCCGGTGGTGTCCTCCCGACAGAAGTCGAGAGTGAGACTCGGTGCGGGGGTGAGTGAATGCCGGATCCCGTCCCCGTCGCGAGCAACCTCCTGGAGTCGAAGTTCCTCGGCTTCTCGATCAAACGTCTCGGTGAGTCGCTGGCCATCCCGCTCGCCCCGTGTGCGCTGCTCTACATTATCGGCTTCCCACTCCTGTTCACGCTTCCGTTGTTCGTCCTCGGCATCGGTATGGGAGCCACGATATTCGTGAAGACGCCCCCGGGTCAGCGACCCTTGCAGTACGCTCACGCCGTCTTCCGGTTCAAGACGGGGTCCAACGTCTACGTCTGGCGCCATCCCGACCCAGAGGGCAGTGACTTCGGGACTGGTCTCACGCAGGACGAGTGGATCACACAACCACCGCCGGGAACGCTCGCTTCCACTCTGCGGGATACAGAGGGCGACGATCTCGCGTATGCGGGTGTCCACGACGCTGTCCCACCTGCTGTCGAGACTGGATCGGAGGACGGTCCGTGATCCCCCAAGGCGATACAGAAGCGAATGCTCGCTCGACGCTCAACCTCCTGGGGTTCGAGAACGTTCGCGATGGCGGTGTCATCGAGACGCCGACGGCGTACACGATGCTCGTCGAGATAGAACCTCGGGAGTGGCTTACCCTGTCGGAAGAGCGCCAAACCAGTCTGTACGTCTCGTACGTGACCTTCCTGCGGGGGCTCCAGTTCCCGACGCAGTTCCTCACCCTCACAACCCGCTTCAATGGTGATCGATACTTCGAGAAGTTCGTCGGACCGGCTGCAACCGGCGCGCCAAGCGGGGAACCGACCCATCCCGAAGACGACGACGATGACGACGCTCGATCATCGGGCGGGAACGAGACAGCAACGACTGACGACGGGGTCGCGACCGGGGCGTCGGCGACGCAGGTAGACGTCGATCAGGTCGGAGACTCGCCGTTGCTCGAATACGGGCGAATCGCCCACGCTGAGTGGCTCGACCGGACCATCGCGCTGGCGAACGTCCGCGACCGCCGGTTTTTCGTCGCCGTCGCGGTCAACAAAAACGAAGACGACGACGGTGGTCGGTTCGAAGCGATCGTCAACCTGCTCCCGTTCGGTGGTCGCGACGACTCCGTCGACGAGGAAGAGCCGTATCTCGACGAGGTATGGGCACGCGCCCAGCGGGTCGCATCACAGTTACCCCGAACGGAAGTCGAGACGCGGATCCTCGACGAACGCGCCGAAATACTGGACGTCCTCTATCAGGTCTATCGCGGCCAGGAACCGCCAATCTCGTTCGAACAGGGAACCATCACACAGGCTGACGAGGAAACGCTAACCGATCCGACGACTGGGGATGCAGTCGATCTTGCAGCGGCATTCGATCGCGCTGACCGAGCGGCGACACTGACCGATCCGGACGAGGACCGGGACCCCCGCCCCGAGGACACGGGTTCGCTCCCGTACGATGGGCGGGTGCAGGCGGAGTACGTTGAACAGGTGAACAACTCCCAAATCCTCGCGTGGTATGCCCGATCGATCGGACCTATCGGACAGGGGAGACACTATCACTCACCGCTCTCGGTGTACACCGGTGTGGCGCTGTTCGCGGCGAGTCTACTCTTTGGAGTTGTCGCTCTAGGGACCTTCCTCACCAGCGGCCAGCTCTGGAGTGGGCCCTACTGGCTCGTTCGCGAGATTTCGTTCGGACTCGCGGCGGGGAGCCTGCCCACATTCCTGTTGAGTCTCGCCGTCCTCCTGCCTTCGAGCAAACGTGCGACTGCGGTCGGGCTCGCCGGCGCCGGTGTGACTGCCATCGCGATTACGCTCTTCGAACAGGCGTACCCCGCCCAGTGGGATAGCACTCCATCGGCGTCGACGGCACTCGTCGTCGAAGTCTATGCAGTCGGGCTGTTCCTCCTTGTCGTGGGTGTTGCCCTTGCGGTGCGAACCCGACGGACTGTCCTCGAGGAACTCGACTCGTCAACTCAGGTTCCAAGCGAACAAGATGCCGATCCGATCGCTACGGAGGGTGCCGATGATTGAACTCTGGTCGGTGTTGCAGTCTGCCGCTGTTTCGCGAACGCCTTCGAGTGAGATGAACCCATGATCGAAAAATTCACACAGGCATTCAGCAACGACTCGTCGGAGGAGTCTGGACGCATCAACGTCGACGAACTGTCCGGCGAGGAGACCCAGTACGCGATCGACTATCTGAATCTCCTCGACCGAGAGACCACCACCGAGAACATCGAGTGGGCGGCGTACCAACTCCAGGCCGACGACGTCGACCTCGCCACACCGATGGAGACGATGGAAGAGCGGAGTGGTATCGACAAGCGTCTCATCGCGCCACGCGTCGTCGAGGACTATCCGAAATTCCAGATCCGCGACGACCGTATCTCGCAGATCCTGACGGTGACGTCGATGCCCCGAAAAGTCGGGCTCGGGTGGCTCGTTCCGCTGACGCTCGCAGACGTCGACCTTCGACTATCGGTTCACGTGAAACCACGCGAAGCAAAGGACGTCCGTCGACAGCTCCAGAAGCGCTACACGCAGGCCGTCACCTCTGTCGCAGTGAAGCAAAAGCGGGGTCGAACCGACACCTACCAGGACGAACTCGAACGCCAGGACCTCGAACGACTCCTGCAGGACACGATTCGTGGGACGACGAAACTCTACGACGTCTCGATCTACCTCGAACTGGTGGCGGACACACAGGAGGAACTCGACGAGATGCTCGACAGGGTCGAGACAATCCTCGCCGAGCAAGACGTCGACCTCAGCCAGGTCAAACACCAGCAACTCGACGTCATGGGATCCGTCGCGCCGCTCGCGACCGACTCGATCGGCAACACTCACCCCATCCAACTCGAAGCCCTGGGGACGTTCTTCAACCTCGTCGAGCCGTCGATTTATGATCCCGACGGCGTCCTGTTTGGCTTCGACGATACGAAGCGACCAGTCATTCTCGACCGGTACGCGCTCTCGGGCCACTCGATGGCCATCTCGGGAAAGACAGGGTCGGGAAAGAGCTACTTCCGAAAGATGGAGATCTATCGACGGTTGCTCGCCGACCCTAACGTGCAATGTATCCTCTTCGACCCCGCCGGCGACGACTACCCACGCTTCGCGACGTCGCTCGGAGGTGAGGTGATCCGCTTCGGCGGAAACTACACCGTCAACCCGATGGATATCTCGGCGCCAGCGGAGTCGGAATTCGAGGGCGGCGAAGACACCTATGCACTCACGATCCGCTCGGTCATCGAGATGCTAAACACCCATCTCGAACAGCGCGACGGGATGTCCGCCGGTGAGGAAGGTATCCTCATTCAGGCGGCCCACTACGCCTACCTCTCGAAGGGGATCGTCCTCGGTGATTTCGACACCTACGCGAACGAGTCGCCCGTCCTCGACGACCTGATTCACGGCGTCAACGTCATGGCCGCAGGCGGGATCGAAGCCGCCACCGAGGAAGGGATCATCGAGAGTGCCGAGGTCGAGCATCTGCAGTCGCTCGGGCACGTTGGTGGAAAAGATAACGAGACAGACAGCGAGGATGGAACGGGGGCAGCGAGAGTGCAGCTTTCGGATACGATCGTCTCGCCGTCTGACCACCACATCGCTCTTGCGACCTCACTTCAGCCGAAGTTCGAGTCGTTCAAACCCGGTGGGATCAACCACAATCTGAACGGGCAGACCAATCTCGACCTCTCGTCGCGATTGGTCGTGATGGACATGAGTTCCTTCGCCGATACCGGTGAGATGCCGCTCATTCTCCACGCGATGCTATCGTGGGCGTATCTCGAAGCCAAGCGCTCGCCCTACAAGGTGGACGTCACGTTCGACGAAGCCCACTACCTGCTCGGGCGACCTGCCGCACGAGACCTCATTAACCTCTACATCCGCCACGCGCGTCACTACGAAGCCGGCCTGACGCTCATGAGTCAGACCGCACACGAGTTCGTCCGGACGCCGGAGCGTCGCGAGGTGTACGAGAACTGTGACGTGAAATGCCTGTTCTATGCGGAGTCCGTCTCTGAAGAGACTGCAGAGTACTACGGCTTCTCGACTGACGAGATCCGGTTCATCCAGACCGCCGCTCGCGGACAGGACTCGGACTACTCGGAATGCTTGCTCGCGACGAGTGTTCACGGACGTCGGCGACTGGAAATTCGGAGTGGTCCTTTCGAACACACCGTCCTCGACGACGCGCTCGATCCGTGGGACTGGCTCGCCGGCGTCGAAGGTATCGATCTCTCTGATGTCGACGGGCATCCGTCACCGGACGAATTCCACGAGGACCTCGACCTGACGGATCTACCCCACGTGATGAACCGGGATATGGATATCCAGATGGCGATGGAGGACGACGTCGACGAAGGTCTCTCAGTTGATCTGGAGAACGGTACTGTCGAATCGAGTGCTGGCGGCGAAGATGATGTGTCAGAGCCCGCTTCGAACGGATACTCACCGGAGGCGCCGTGAACCACTTCGGGTCACTGAGTAGAGTGGGGCGGTTGTGTAGCCTGATCAGGACCCTCAGTGAAATGGAGGCCTGAACCCATGCCTGATCTGCTGGATCTCGGCTGGCTTCCCGACGCGATCGTCCGCGCGATTGTCGTCTTCATCCGCTCGGTACTCGTGACGGTCATCAACTTCATGTTCAATTTCGGGTTGAAACCGTTGCTGACGATCGAGCCATCGATCATGACCAGCGGTCCGGTCATCACTGCCTGGGACGACGTCTTCCGACTCGCGATCGCGCTACTCCCGATCCTCATTGCGGCAGGACTCATCGCGATGCCGTTCAGTCAGGACCAGGAAGCGTCACTCTGGAATATGGTCGCTCGACTGGTCGCGGTCATCTTCTTTATCGCCATCTCACAGCCGCTATTTGGATTCCTCGTCGAGGCATCTAATGCAGTGACGAGCGCGCTTGCCCCACCGACGTTCGTCCTGACGTTCGAGGCGGACCTCGGAGGGGGCTGGGGTTCTACACTCGGCGTTGGCGTCGAAGTGGTCGCTCTCCTCGTCGCTGTCATACTGATGTTCATCGCGACGATTCTGTCCACGGTCCTCCTGGTACTGCGGCAGTTCATCGTGGTCACAGTCGCAGTCGGAGCGCCGTTCTTCGCTGTCCTTTGGTTTGCGAACTGGGGGCCGATGAAATCGATCAGTAACTTCGCGTCAACGTGGCTCCGAATGGGTGTCTATGCCCTGCTCGTCGGCCCGATCATCGCGCTGGTGATGCGCGTGTTCAACGTGATCGGGGCTGGCGGTATCTCTTCCAGTGGTGACGTCGCCCAGTTCTACGCCTCGGCCGCACTCGCTCTTATTTTCCCGATAGTTCTCTTTGTCGTCGTCTGGAAGACGGTCGGTTGGGCTGGGCAACCGCTCGGTGTCGACGCGGCATTCACGATGACTGTCGCAGCAGCGATCGCGGCTACTGGTGTCGGGGCGGTTGCGGTCGGCGCCGGCGCTGGATCGGCGGCTGTGAGTGGTGCCTCGAAATCCAGTTCTGGAGGGACAAGTGATAGCGGGAGTGACGGGTCGTCGAGCGGATCCGGTGGTGGTACATCCGGCGGTGGCACTGCTGCAGATCCCTCTGCAGCCACCGGAAACTCAACCGTTGGCGGGACGATGCGTAGCAGCATCTCGGATGCTCTCGGGGCCCGGGAGTCGGCCGTCGAGAATAGCGTCGATTCAGCACCTGGGCTATTTTCGAGAGGGAAAGAATCGGCCGGCGAATTGGTTGCTGATGCACCCGTAATGAACACGGCACGAGCACATGCGAACCGGGCTGGCTCCGCAGCAAAGAACCTGAGTTCAAAAGCAAAGAACCACGGAATGATTGGCGCCCGGAAAGCGATCGGGACAGAAAGTATCGACAGACACCGGAGAACGATTAGCCAAAATTTGGACGACGCCGACGAAGCAGATGCGAACCGGGACTTTCTGACCGAGGCGTACCAGAACGGAGAATTCGACGTTTCCGAGGCAGCAGATCGTGGAATCCTGACAGGTGACGAAGAACCTGCGAAAGAAGTCTCTACTGTCATGCCAAACGCTGAGGGGAAGGTGTTCTACGAGACGGTTTCCGGTGGGGAGACCACGATCGATCTCAATGACAGGGCCCAGAGTTTCGGACAAAGGGCCGTGAGGCTCAGGGATGATGCGTCGAAGTCGGTCAAGAGCGTGAAACGGATCAGGTCCGCGCAGACTGCCGCGAAGACACCAGGCAAAGCTGCCATCTCAACCGGCCGCGCAGGAAAACAGATTGGAAAGACCGGTGTCCAAGCCGGGAAGGTTAGTGGAATCGTCTTTGCCGGGGGGATGACGCGAAGTCCCTACGCGGCCTACAATATGGGGAAGCGAGGAGGAAAGCACCTCATCGGTCCCGGAACCGAAGACGGTCTCGTCGACTCTTCTGATGAGGATGAAGACATCGGAGGTGAACCCTCGGAGACGATCTAGAGATGTTTTGTTCGTATTTCTCCGTCGACAAACCGAGTATCCGTGCAGTGCGAGAAGTTATAGCGTAGTACAGGCATGAAAAGAACATAGGCCTCTGTGAACCCATCCGTCAATACCGTTCTCAGTGGCGATACGCAAACACCGCGGCTTACATGACCAAAATCTCCCAGCGCGAACCCTTCGCGCAGATCACTGGACCCGCCCCATCACGGTTCACAGAGACCAGTTCCGTGGTTCAATGAGTATCCTCAATTCCGCACTCGCAGTGGCTATCTTCCTCGGGATTTTCGCGAGCGTCGAATATGCGACCTACCGGTTCATGGAGCGGCAGCACGAGAAGAAAAGAGTTTACCAGCTGCTCTTTATGCTTACTTGGACCACGCTGGCGTTCCTCCACATGTGGATTGTCGCCCCTTCTCTCAATCTTCCACCGACTGCCGTTGTTGCGCTCGGCCTAGGTATTTTGATGATTTATATTGCAGGCGGGTTAGGAATACCCGTCTTCAAATCGATCGGTGTCATCGGACTCTACCCATTCGCGCTCGTGTATGAGTTGTTCGTAGTGTTATTACTTTTCACCGAAGCGGTGACGTTCGCCGCCCCTCTTGTCGCAATTTCACAGTGGGAAGCAATCTCCGCTCTTATCCCGAGCGACACTCGGATTCAAGCAGTCATTGGACTGAGTGCTGCAGCTTCAATAGTCGCTGCGATGTACTACAATCCAGATGGGGAAAACGGGTATTACTATGCTGCTGGGCGTCATGTGACTCCCTCCGTCGACTACGAAGAGTTCAGAAAAATTCGGGGAGAAGAGATAGACAAGGATGGACCAGGTAAGTTACTCCGTCAAGGAGATACTCCAAATACAACCGGTTCAGACGGTACGAGTCGCCAGTCTTACCCCACCAAAGCATCTTCCATCGGAGAGTTCGAATACAACTGGATCCGCTCAGAGATTGGCTTCGACGACGTCGCTGGCTACTATGAGGTGAAGGAACGACTCGCTGAAGAGGTCCTCCAACCTATCCAATCGGCGGCGCGCGGTAACGAACGTTATGCTCGATTCGGTCTGGAACCGTCGCGAGGAATTCTCTTGTACGGTCCACCCGGAACAGGCAAGACACTGTTCGCCAGAGCACTCGCTGGCGAACTCGATATTCCGTTTGTGGAGCTCGGACCGGCCGACATCACGAGTAAATGGATTAACGAAGGTCCACAGCGGGTTCGCCAACTGTTCAAGGAAGCCGACTCGATCGGCCCCTGTGTCATCTTCTTTGACGAGGCCGAACATCTCTTCGGCGGTCGAGACGTCGGCGCCGGTGGCGCACACGCCGAGGATCGGAAGATCACCAGCGAACTGCTCGTTCACCTCACTGCCGAGGACCGGAACGCCATCGTCGTGGGTGCGACAAACCGACCGAAGGACATCGACCCCGCGATTCTCCGTCCTGGACGGCTATCGTCACATTTCGAGATTGACCTCCCCGAAGAAGAGAGTCGTCACGCGATATTCCAGTCGAAATTGAGGGGGGTTCCACACGACCTTTCCGGAGACTATATAGCACTCCTCGCGAGTGACACTGCCGGTCTCAGCGGAGCCGACATCGAGGAACTGGTCACAGATGCGAAGCGGCGGGCAGCAAGAAGGGATGCACAGACAGTCACGATCGAGGATTTTCCCACTCCCGAAGAACTCGATACCATGACGGAGGACATCCACTCTGAACCAGTCGCTGACGTCAATCCATCCGACGACGACTCTACTGTCGGGTTCCAGTAGGTGTCGGTATCCGGGCCTCTGAAGTGGAGTATTTCTGTAGTTACCCCACGATATCGGAATTTCCGAACATAGTGGGGTAACACCCAAATAGCGTTAGCGTCGAATCGCAGAATCGCTCACCGGTCAGGGCGTGGGGCAGACTCGTAGCGCTCGATCACCGCGGTTTTCTCGACCCGGTCGTAGATCTCTCGAAGAGTTTCCTCGGCGCGCAGCAGCTTGTGATCTTCGAGAAATTGACGCCCACCCTCGCTGATGCCATAGAACTTGTACGGGAGGTTGTTCTGGCGGCGCTCCTCAGGGAGCTCAAACTCCTCCACGATGCCAGCGTCGACGAGGCGCTGCAGATGCTGGCGGATCGTCGTTTGACTCCGGCTCGGGTTGACGTAGTCCAGTTCCTTCAGCGTCGGTAAACCCATCGGATGTCCAAGGATGTCCTGGACCAGCGAAAACCGCGTCTCCTGAGTGACGACGTTGAGTCGCTCGCGAGTGGTGTCGAGATCGCTCGTGGCCTCGTCAGGGGTACTCATTATTCCCATTTTGGTGGAGTACAGGTTAAAGCGTTTCGCCGAAATACGAATCGGTCATAAGAGATTCGCTAACCGTCTCGGTCGGCGCATTGAAATACACCGGACAAGAGATATCCGATATGAGCGAGGAAGCGGTGACCATTGAAGAGCTCGCCGAGCGCGCCGAGACATACCTCCACGAAACCTCGCTCACCCCCGAGGAGTACGAGACACTGAAACAGAGCGTTGCTGAACTCTCGCCGCTCTTCTCTGCTGACCGGGCGTATTTCGTCCTC
>Ga0207733_100765_pt1 | contig 13912 bp, 9 predicted proteins | sample A23P3SouthBayCA_FD_187735 | JGI IMG/M metagenome (GOLD analysis project Ga0207733, IMG submission 187735) | Aerobic enrichment media microbial communities from Eden Landing Ponds, California, USA - A23 P3 (SPAdes) | ecosystem: Environmental > Aquatic > Marine > Unclassified | place: Emeryville, CA... | reverse complement strand
AGCGGGTGGACGGTACGGCTGCGTATGCTCGTGTGCTCCTCACGACGGCGTATCTCGTCCGTCGACCCACCGTGCAGGCAGCCCTCCCCCGAGCCGGCCGCCGTTGCGCTCGTGCTGGTGTCCATGCGCATATCGCGTTCGCACCCGGTAGCGAGGGTGGTATCGCTGAACGGTTCACGATGTTCGTCGGCCTGTTGCTCGCAACCGCGATTCCAGCCGCGATCGCCGTCTGCGTCGGCTTCTCGCCGCCCGATTCATCCCCGACAGCACTCCACCAGGTGCGATCCCACGGTCGATCAGCGACGCCGCACTGCGAGGGCGAGTCCCAGTATCGCCACGGCGACGGCGACGGATCCGAACCCGGGACCGTCAGCGGTGGTGGCCGGCGACGACGACCCGTCACCCGCGGTGGTCGGCGACCACCTGTCGCCCGCCGTGGTCGTCGGTGTCGGCGTCGACGGCGTCGTCGCTGGCGTGGACGCGGCGTCCTCGACAGTCAACGTCGTGGTCGTCGTCGCGGTTCGACCCGCGTCACTGGTCACTCGCAGTTCGACAGTGTACTCGCCCGATTCTTCGAGCGCCAGCGTCGCCGTCTCCCCGGACAGGTTCCGCCCGACGACCGACCACTCGTAGCTCACGAGGTCGCCGTACGGCGCCGACGAGGCACTCGCGTCGAGTGTGAGTTCCTCATCGGCCGTCACCGTCTCCGGAGCCGAGATGCTCGCCGCAGGGGTGTCCACCGCCGTCACCGCGTACACGCCGAAGCCGTCCGTGTCGAACGCGACGGTGACTCCCCCGTCAGTGCGGTTCACGACAGTCACGTTCGACAGCTCCCACGCCCCGTCGAGGTAGCGTGCCACGCGAAGGTCAGTCGCGGTCGCGCCGGCTGGGAGATCCGACCGCGCCACGCGGGTGTGAGCCGTCGTGGGCGCGTCCTCGTCCGACTCTGACCCGGCGACCCGGAGTGAGACGAGTGGCTGGCCGGGGAGGGTTTCCGGGAGTGACGCTTCACTGTCGAACTCGGTCACCGTGAGCGAACCCCGTAGGTCGGCCCCGGGGCCAAAACGGATCGTGGACACGTCGAGGTGCTCTCCGACGTGCACAGTCCGGGGACCCGAGAGAGGCACCAGAAACGTCACTCGTTCGGCTGCGGTCGGCGTCGCGTCCGCCGGCACGTCGACGTGCTGGCGAACCGCCGACGCGTTCGGATACACGGTGTGCTGGATTGCATCGACGACGGTGAGTGCGACCCTCGCCCTGTCTCGATCGCCGTCCCCGTCGCTCACAGCGTACGCGAACGAATCCCTGCCGGTGAAGCCCACGTCGGGTCGGTAGGTGAACGACCCGTCGGCGTCGAGGGCGAGTGAGCCGTTCGTCGGTCCGTCGACGAGCGAGACGGACAGCTCACTCGCCGCGTTGGTGGGCGCGTCGTCGTTGGCGAGCACACCGTCCTCGGCCGTCACCGCGAACTGCGTCTCCTCCCCGACGGGCGCGACGACGGTGTACGCGTCCGCGCTCGCCACCGGCGCGTCGCCCGTTTCGACTGCGTCATCGTCCGAGGTACCGACGGGAGCGTCCGTCGGGATCGTCACGGAGTGCCATGCAGTGTCGTTCGCGCTGGCGACGGTCACTTCGCCGGACTCGGTGTCGGTGCTCGTCGCCCAGTCGAGAGTGACCGTCCGTGATTCCCCGGGTACGAGCGTCACTGACCGTGTGTCGACCGTCTCGCCGGACACGTTGGTGAGCGCAACCGTCTGCGTGTCGCAGACCCCGCCCTCGTTCGTGACGGTTGTCTCGACGACGACAGTCTCGCCCGGTCGGACCGAGTAGTTCGCCTCGTCGACGGCCACCGAGAAGTCGGCCGGACCGGCACTGGTCACGCTCACGGTGGCAGTGGCGGTGTCGGTGTTGCCGGCGCCGTCGCTGACCTCGTAGCTGAAGGTGTCCTCGCCCGAGAACTCGCAATCGGGGGTGTACTCGAACGACCCGTCCGGGGACAGAGAGAGGGTCCCGTGGGCCGGTCTCTCGGTCCGGGCGGCGGTGAGCGTGACGCCCGTCGCCCCCTGGGCGCTGGAGAGGACGCCCTCGGTTGCCGGGACCGAGAGCGTCTCGCCGCTGGCTACCGCGTACTCCTCGTCAGTCACCTCGAACGGCGCCACGATCCGCCCGGGCACCGGTTCGGTCATCAGGTCCCCGCTCTCGTTACGCAGTGTCACCGAGAAGTTCGCGACGGGTGGGTGGTCACTGAAGTCGCTCGTGACGGTGAACGTCCCGTCCGCCTGCACGGTCGTCGACAGGGGTTTGACGAACGGCGCGCCCTCGTCGGCTCCCGTTACTCTGAGTCTGATCTCCGTCCCCGGTTCGACGGTCGCCGATCCGGTGAGGGTCTGGCCCGAGGCGCTCCGGAGAACGAGCGCGTCTTCGCCGCCGATCACCGCGTTCGTCTCCAGGGTCGCCGTCGGGTCCTCGACGACCAGTTCTTCCTCGGGGATTCGCCACTCATCGAGGGCCGTCCGGTCGCCGTCGACCAGGCTCCCCCCGGCCCGGAGCGTGAGGTTGGTTTCGAGTTCGTCGCCCGTGCCGAACTCCGTCACTGACCCCGTGTCGACGACGAGCCAGTAGGTATCGTTCGCGGGGTCGGGGATCACGGCCGTGTTGTTCGGCGCCAGGGTCGCGGTGTAGGCGTTGGCGTTCGGCCCCGGATTCGTCTGCGTGACGGTGAACGCGTACGCCGCAGAGCTCCCCCGGTCGGCTCCCTCGTTCAGGAACGCGACGGTGGCGTTCTCGGCACTCCTGTCGGTCCGGTTTTCGATCACGCCTTCGAGACCGCCCGCCTCGACACCGACCACGAGCAGTTCGTCCATCTCGACCACCGAGGTTTCGGTGATCGTTCCGTCGGCCCGGAGGGCCGCGACGTCGGCGACGCTCTCGATGTCGCCCGCGCGGGCACCCGGCGCGGTGTAGGTCGTCACCGCGTCCGCGGACGCTGTCCCGAGTGAGAGGGTCGCTACGTCGTCCGGGCCGTCGAGGGTGGACGATGCCGGCACCGTCCCGGCCACGGCGCGAATCGGGTAGTCATCCGCGCCGAGGGTGGCCTCGCCGGGGGTGTCGACGAAGAAGAGGTCGCCACTCCCCGGCGCGAGGTTCACGATCGAATCGTCGGGGTCGGCGAGTGAGTAGACCCGGTACCCGTTGTCGCTCGTCCCCGCGGTGTAAGTGTTGAACTCGATAGTCACGGTCCCGTCACCGTCGCCGTCCGCGACACTGATGTTCTGCGCCCAGTCGGTCTCGCTGCGGTCACCGATCGTCACTGTCGCCCGGTCGGTGCCGTCGAGCGACACCGTGACGTCGACGACGTCACCGCGGTCCTCCGTCAGAATGTCCGCGTCGAGCGACGCCGTCCCCTCGGGGGTCGCCAGCACTGTCACCGTCGACGTGGCCGTCACGTCGGCGTTGCGGGCCCAGTCGAACTCGGGCGTGTACGTGCCGCTGGCGCTCTCCGAGAACGTGAACGTCGCCTCGCCGTCGGCGTCAGTCTCGACGGTATCGCCCGCCGAGAGACCGGCGAGGCCGTCGCCGTCGACCACCTCGACCGTCGCGCCACTCGGGTCGCTCGACCCACTCACGGTCGCAGTCACCGTGATCGTCCCACCCTCCTCGTCATCGACAGTCACGCTGCCCGTGTCGAGCGAATCGACGGCGAGTTCGTCGGCGTTCTCCCAGGCGAGTCGGGGGTAGCCGTCGGTGATATTCCACGTTCCCCCGAAGTCGAACCCGGACATGGTTTCGAGAGGAGCGAATCGCTGCATCTCGTCGGTCGTCAGGCCGATCGCCCCCTCACCCCCCGCGTCTCGTCCGGTCGCTTCCGTGTCCCAGTAGCTATTCGTTATCGTAGAATCGAAGTCAGTTCCGACGAGACCGCCCTGGTTGGAGCCGCCGGTGACTTCGCCGGTGGCGTACGACTGCGTTATCGAACCAGCACTCGCTCCGGCGAGACCGCCGACGTCTCCCTCTCCTCCGTTAGCGGTGACATCGCCGGTCGCATACGACTTCGTGATCTCGTCACCCCCTCCGTTGTACCCGACGAGACCACCCACGGTATCGTCTCCAGTGACGCCTGCGGTGACGTACGACTCACGTATTGTTCCGGACCCTACTTCTCCCCCGAAATGTCTTCCGACGAGACCACCCACATCGTAGGTCCCCTCAACGCGACCGGATGCGGACGACCGTTCGACCGTCCCGACGTTTCGACCCACGAGACTCCCGACGTAAGCGTCGCCGGTAACGTCCACGTTTTCGAGGGTCACGTTCTGGATCGTTCCACTATCGCTGACGTATCCGAACAGGCCGACGTAGCTTGTATCCGGCCGATCGATCGTCAGCCCGGTAATGGCGTAGCCGTTGCCGTCGAACGTGCCAGTGAAGTCGTTGCTTCCGAACTCGCTATCGCCGATCGGGTCGAAGCCTCGACTTCGTCCGCCCTCCCGTGGGTTCCACTGGCTGGTTTCGGTGGCGTCGATGTCCGAGACGAGTTCGTAACTACTGCTGAGCGCATCAGACTGGTCCGTCGCGTCGGCGTGGTTCTCCCCGATACACTGGAGTTGCGCGACGTTGCCGACCTGCAACGGGCTAGCGGAAGTGCCAGCCCCCTGGTAACTCACAGTTCCACAGTCGGGTGCGTCCGCCGCCGCGGTGCCGACGAACCCGAGCCCCCCTGCCAGCGACGCCATCCCGACGAGCGCCACGAGATAGACCGCGAGCAACCGATGCCGGGTCGTCACCGCACACCCCTCCGTTCAACTTCATCGGCACGAGCCATGGCTCCATCCCCGTTCGGCCCCACCGATAAAACCCATACCTGCATATGGATGGTAGATCTGATGTACCGACCGACCACACCGATGTCTGGCGATTCAACGTCGTGGGGTGAAAGCCCTCGGCCGCTCGCGGGCATCCCACGGGCACGAGAGCGGTCGTGACGAGCGCGACGACCGAGATCGAGTCGATGCAGGGTCCTATCACAGTTTGGTGAGAGTCCAGATGGGGGCCGACGGGAACCGTTTTTGTGTCCCCACGCAGTAACACCGCGTATGGCAGAAGGCTCGATCGAGGTGCTCTCGACAGGCACGGAGGCTCCCGATTTCGAACTGCAGGGGACGGACGGGGAGACACACAGTCTGGACTCGTTTGCGGACGCCGAAGCCGTCCTCCTCGTGTTCACGTGCAACCACTGCCCCTACGCGAAGGCGAAGTTCGACGAACTGAACGCCATCGCCGAAGAGTACGACGACGTCGCCGTGGTCGGGGTCAACCCGAACGACAACCCCGACTATCCCGACGACTCCTTCGAGCGGATGGAGGAACTCGTCGAGGACGGGACGATCCAGTACGACGCCTACCTCTTCGACGGGGACCAGCGTGTCGCCGCGGCCTACGGTGCGGTCTGTACGCCGGACCCGTTCCTCCTGGAGCGAACGAACGGGTCGTTCGAGATCGCGTTCCACAGCCGACTGGACGACGCCACCAACCCCGACGACGAACCGACGCGCGCCGAGATGCGCGAAGCCATCGACGCGCTCCTGGCCGGTGAGGAGATCCCGGTCGACGAGAACCCGTCACGCGGGTGTTCGATCAAGTGGCGCGAGGGCAACGAACCCGACTACTGGGACCGAGTGTAGGTCCCCCCTTCGTCTTTCGGTCCGTCTCTTTCGGTCGTTCGGGCGAGCGCCTGCTGGCGGCGTGAGACGCGACGGGCACGTGTCGGCTGGCGGCGTGTCACGTCTCCACACCGTGCAGAAACCCTTTTGCCTGCGCTGGGCGGGGTAGGAGTATGAGCAGTCGCGAAGCAGTCCTGGACCTGCTCCGGGAGAACGCCCGCTACTCGACCGACGACATCGCCCGCATGACCGACCTCACCGCCGAGGAGGTCGAGGCGACCATCGAAGCCCTGGAAGACGACGGGGTGATCCGCGCCTATCAGGCGGTCGTCGACGTCGAGAAGACCGAACCCGAGCGGGTGCGCGCGAGCGTCGAGTTGAACGTCACGCTAGACCGCGAGACGGGCTACGACGACATCGCCGAGCGACTCGCGAAGTTCCCCGAGGTGAAGACGCTGCGACTGGTCAGCGGCGACTTCGACTTCGCTATGGAAGTGGAGGGCGACTCCATGAGCGAGGTGTCGCGGTTCATCAGCGAGCAGGTCGCACCCGTCCCCGAGATCACCCAGACGGTCACCCACTACATCATGGAGACCTACAAGGACCGCGGCGTCGAGTTCGGGGACGGCCACGACGACGACCGCCTGTCGATATCACCATGACATTCGAGGAGTCCGAACGCCTCGAAACCGTCCCGCCGAGCGGCATCCGTCGCTTCTTCGAGATCGCCGAGGAGTACGACGACGTCATCTCCCTGGGTGTCGGCGAACCCGACTTCGCACCGCCGTGGGCCGCCCGCGACGCCGCCATCGCCTCGCTGGAACAGGGGAAGACATCCTACACCGCCAACCGCGGGATGCGCGAGTTGCGCGAGCGACTGTCGACACACGCCGCCGAGAAGTACGGTCTGACCTACGACCCGGACGACGAGATCCTCGTCACGACGGGCGTCAGCGAGGCCGTCGACCTGGCCTTTCGCGCGTTCCTGAACCCGGGTGACAGCGTCGCTATCGCTCAACCATGTTACGTCTCCTACGTCCCCGGCGCGCAACTGGCAGGGGCCGAGGTGGTCGACGTGCCGACCCGCGAGGCCGACGACTTCAAACTGACCGGGGAAGTGCTGGACGCGTCGGGCGCGGCCGAGGCCGACCTGCTCGTGATGTGTTACCCGAACAATCCCACGGGTGCGACGATGACGAAGGCGGAACTCGAACCGGTAGCCGAGTTCGCCCGCGAGCACGACCTGCTGGTGCTCTCGGACGAGGTGTACGCCGACCTCACCTACGACCACGAGCACACCTCGATCGCGACACTGCCGGGCATGCGTGAGCGGACGGTCGTGTTCAACGGTTTCTCGAAGGCCTACGCGATGACCGGGTTGCGGCTGGGCTACGCGATGGCCCCGCCCGAAGCGATCGAGGCGATGAACCGCATCCACCAGTACACGATGCTCTCGGCGCCGACGACCGCCCAGCACGCGGCCGTCGAGGCGCTGGACAACTGCGACCCGGACGTCGCCGAGATGCGCGAACAGTACGACCGCCGCCGGAAGTTCCTCCTCTCGCGGTTCGAAGACATCGGCATCGACTGTTTCAGGGCCGCGGGCGCGTTCTACGCGTTCCCGGAGTGTCCCTGGGACGACAGCGCGGCCTTCGCGGAGGCGCTCATCGAGGAAGAGCGCGTGGCTGTCGTCCCCGGCGACGTCTTCGGCGCGGGCGGCGAGGGGCACCTCCGGGTGTCCTACGCCACCGGACTCTCACAACTGAAAGAGGCGATAGACCGCGTCGAGTCGTTCGTCGGCTGAGCCCCCGACCGACGATCCGGATAGCACCCCGCGACTGGTTCGGGTCCAGCGCGAGTCCAGTTTCCGAGACCACAACCGGCTACCGGACACAACGTCTCGGGAACGACGTGTGTCCTGCCCCCGCCAGTTTTCAATTTCGATGTTACGACTCCCCTATCGAGACCGCGATCACGGTAATCTCCACCTGAAACGCCGGAATATCGCCGATTTGGTCGTTCTGTAGCCTCCTCGCGGCCGAACGGTACTCGGATCTGGCGTTCTCGCGGGTAAGCATCGGGCGTAAAGTTTTTTCTGCCGTGACAGCAGTAAGCTTGTAATGGCAATCGATGACACGGGGGGAAACGAGTCGGAGCAGGTCGGATCGGGGTCGACCCTGGCCGGGGACGAAGGCGTGACGGTCGGGGAGTACACGTGGAACGACCTCCGGCGGGACGTCCACACGGGCGGTCGTTTCGACCGAAGCGAGTACCTGGGATTCGACCCGACGGAGATCGAAGACCGGATCCGTGACGCGGCGAGCTCGGCGAAGACGCTCGACCGCGAGTGGGACGAGCTGATCGAGGCCGAACGGTCGTTCGTCGTCAAGGACCGCTACACCTGGGAGCACTTCAAACAGGAGTACTACTACGAGAGCGACGGGAGCATCCCCCGGGACGGTGACGGTCGGAAGGTGCCCTTCGAGCCCGAGGAGTACCTGGGGTTCGACCCCGACGAGACCGAGGAGCGACTGGCGGACGCGGGGAGCGTCGCCGACAGTCTCGCCGCCCTCGTCGACGAGCGCACCGTGGACGTCAATCCGAACCTCGACGAGGACGCGTTCTTCTCGACGGTCGAGGGCAACACGACGGTCGTCAACCGCTACGACCTGGAGAAGGCGGTCCCGGACGAGAAGAAGAAACACTTCGTCGAGGAGGAGCGCTACTGGGTGAACAAGCCCTACGCCTGCGTGGTCATCTTCCACTCGCGCAAGGAGAACGAGCGCAAGTACTACGCCATCCAGCCCTACCAGAACGACATCGAGTCCCAGATCGCGGAGTTCCTCTCGGGCAAACTCCGGTCGGCGATCAAGTACTCGGACGACGACGTCGTCGTGGAGGGGACCGAGGCAGACCGCGCCAACGTCATCCAGCGCGAGACCGAACAGTTGCTCGACCGGTACGACCTCTACACGCCCCCCGAGCAGCGCGACATGGGGATGGTCGACCAGGTGAAAGACATGCTCGGCATGGAGGTCACCCTCGACAGCGTCCAGGGGCAACTCGAAGGTATCGAGGCCCGTCCCGAACCGGCCATCGTCGAGGAGGACGCCGATACGCTCACCGAGTACCAGGTCGAGAAACTGCTCTACCGCCTGAAACGGGACTTCGTCGGCTACAGCCGCATCGGCCCCATCAAACACGACATCAACGTCGAGGACATCTCCTGTGACGGGTACAACACCCGCGTGTTCGTCTACCACACAGAGTACGAGAACATCATCACCAACATCGAACACGGCGAGGCCGAACTCGACGACTTCGTCGTGAAACTCGCCCAGCGCTCGGGCAAGGGTATCTCCAAACGCCAGCCCCAGGTCGACGCCACCCTCCCCGACGGCTCCCGTGCCCAGCTCACCCTCGGGCGCGAAGTCTCCGACCACGGCACCAACTACACTATCCGCCAGTTCAAAGACGTCCCCTTCACCCCCGTGGACCTCATCAACTGGAACACCTTCTCGCTCGACGAGATGGCCTTCCTCTGGCTCTGCATCGAGAACAACAAGTCGATGATCTTCGCCGGTGGTACGGCCTCGGGGAAGACCACCTCGCTCAACGCAGTCTCTCTGTTCATCCCGAGCAACGCCAAGATCGTCTCCATCGAGGACACCCGCGAGGTCGAACTGCCCCAGCGCAACTGGGTCGCCTCCGTGACGCGGCCGTCGTTCGGCCAGGACGACAAGGGCGACGTCGACGAGTTCGACCTGCTGGAGGCAGCACTGCGCCAGCGCCCCGACTACATCGTGATGGGCGAGGTCCGTGGTGAGGAGGGTCGTGTCCTCTTCCAGGTCATGTCGACCGGTCACACCACCTACACCACCTTCCACGCCGACTCCACCGCGGAGGTCATCAAGCGCTTCACGACCGACCCGATCAACGTCTCGAAGACGCTGTTTACGGCGCTGGATCTCGTCTCCATCCAGACCCAGACGCGTGTCGACGGCAACAAGGTGCGTCGCAACCAGACGCTCACCGAGATCAACGAGTACTCCGCCGAACACGACGAGATCAACGTCCGCGACGTCTACCAGTGGCAGCCCGAGTCCGACGAGTACCTCCAGATGGGGAACTCCAACACCTTAGAGGAGATCAAGTTCGACCGCGGCTGGCGCCAGGAGCGCCTCGACGAGGAACTGTTCAAGCGCAAGGTCGTCCTCGCGTTCCTCATCGAGGAGGGGCTCAACACCTACACCGAGGTCGCGGCGACGGTCCAGGCCTTCATCAACGACCCCGACACCATCATGGCGCTCATCGCGGAGGGACAACTCAAGCGCTCACTTGAGGACCTGCGTGAGATGGAGTCGGTCGAGATCGACATCGACCCGGAGAAAGAGGAGATGGTCCCGCGGCCGGACCCGGGCGAGGAGATGCTCGAGGAGACGGGCGACATCCTCGACAACGCGGGGCCGCTGTTCGACAGCATCCGCGAGAAGGAGACCTCGGACATCGTCAGCGCGCTGACCGGCATGGAGGCCGAAGACGACATCGCGCCGGTGCCGGCCGAATCGGACGAGGAGTCGTTCGACTTCAGCGAGTTCGTCCCCGCGGCCGGCGCGGAGGCTGACGAGGCATGAGTCTCGGGACGAGTTCGAGCCAGATAGGCACCACGAGCACGCTCGGCGACGCGTTCTACCCGCTGTACCGGCTCATGTTCGACGAGGAGGGTGATTTCGTCGCCAGCGTCGAGGACAAACTCGGCGAGGCCCGGATGGCCGACAACGTCGAGATGTACATCTCGCGGGCACTCGCCATCGGGACCATCGCCGGGCTGATGCTCTGGCTGCTGGGGATGCTGCTCAGCTACCTGATGATCACCCAGGTGCTCGCGCTCACCGCCGACGAGATCACGTTGCTGGGCCTCGAACTCCCCGAGGGGATCGCGAACACGGCGAACGTACTCAAGATACCCGCACTGGCGTTTTTCTCCGGGCTGATATTCGGGACGATCGGCTTCGCGACCGGCTTCGGTTCCCTCCTCTCGATCCCCTACTTCCGTTCGAACTCCCGACAGCGGGAGATAAACGTCCTGCTGGCCGACTCCGTCGCGTTCATGTACGCGCTGTCGGTCGGCGGTCTCAACCAGCTCGAGATCCTGCAGGCGATGGCACAGGCCGACGACACCTACGGCGAGGTCTCCCGGGAGTTCCAGGTCATCGTCCTCGAGACGGAGTACTTCGACACCGACTACCGGACCGCGATCCGCAACCAGGCACTCCAGACGCCCAGCGAGGAACTCAGCCAGTTCCTCACCGACATGCTGTCGATCGTCGACTCCGGAGGGGACATGACGTCGTTCCTCGAAGACCAGAAGGACAAGCACATGCGGACCGCCAAGCAGGAACAGAAGATGGTGCTGGACACCCTCGAACTGTTCGGGGAGATGTACATGACACTCTCGCTGTTTCCCCTCCTGCTCATCATCATCCTCGTCATCATGAGCATGATGTCCTCGGGGTCGCGCATGGACATGATGCTCGGGACGGTCTACGGGCTCATTCCGCTCATCGGGCTCGGGTTCCTGGTGCTCACGTCGACGGTCACCCAGGACAGCGTCGGCGACGGCTACCTGCGCCCCGACCGTGGCGACGGCGAGACCTACGCCGAGGCCGACGAGGGGGTCCTCAGTCTCGGCCTCGTCGAGAACTACACCGGTACCTACAGCGTCTTCGACCGGATCAAGAGCCGCGAGGGTAGCTACCGCGTGATAGAGGTCCTGAAAGCCCCACACATCTTCTTCCGGGACAACCCGCTGATGGTGCTCACGCTGACGGTGCCACTGACGCTCGTCTTCTACATGCTGGTCATCTACTTCCACGCCGCGCCGATGAACATCGCGGAGCTCGTCACGCCCGCCGGCAACGAGGTGCCCGAGAAGATCGGCTTCATCCAGCCCGGGACCCTGGGCACCGACCCCTGGAAGTACCCCGCCATCGTCGGGACGTTCATGTGGGTGTACGTCCCCATCTACCTGAATCTCCTCCCTCTCGCCGTCTTCCACGAGTGGAACCTCCGGACCCGGCGGAGCGTCATCGGCAACCTCTCGGAGAACCTCCGGAAGCTCTCGTCGGCCAACGAGACCGGGATGACCCTGCTCGAATCGATCAAGGTCGTCGCCGACACGTCCTCGGGACGGATGGCCGACGAACTCGAGTCCATGCACGCCAAGGTCAACTACGGCACCAGCCTCAAGAACGCCCTCAGAGAGTTCAACAACCGGTATCACATCCCCCGGCTCGCCCGCACGGTCAAGCTCATCGGCGAGGCACAGGAGGCCTCCAGCCAGATCCAGGACGTCCTCTCGACGGCGGCCCAGGCCAGCGAGAACCAGGACGACATCGACCGCGAGCGCAAGTCACGCACGCGGATGCAGATGGTCATCATCATCATGACCTACCTCACCCTGCTGGGTGTGATGGCCCTGCTGAAGATCAAGTTCCTCACCGTCATGGGCGACCTCGCCCAGCAGACCGCCGGCACCAGCAGTTCTCAGGCCGGCCAGGCGCCCGGCGGCGACCTCAGCAGCGTCAACGTGCAGGTGCTCTCGGTGCTGTTCTTCCACGCGGTCGTCCTCCAGGCGCTGCTCTCGTCGTTCATCGCCGGCTACATCCGCGAAGTCAGTCTCATGGCCGGCCTGAAGTTCGCGGTCACCCTCCCCACGATCGCGCTGGTCGTCTGGTACGTCGTCGAGCTCATGTCCGCCTGAGGACCACCGTTTCGCGGCCCGTCTGACCCGCGTCTGACTGACACTCTTATACAGGGGGCGTCTGGGGTCGACCATGCGGGGTCGTAACAAGGACCACGACGGAAGCAGGGACGACCGGATCATCAACCCCGAGGGGGAGGCGACGGAGCGCCTGAAAGCGATGCTCGACGCCCAGTGGGGTCGGGAAGATTCCGAGAGGGAACAGGAGGCCGAGACAGAGGTACAGGCGGAGTGAGGAGACAGGTCGGGACGACTGCGTAGAAGCGCCGAGAGAATCGTTCAGTCGCGCGGATCACAGAGGCATTCGTGGCCCTGTGCGGAACGGCCCACGACGAAAGCGTGAATTTCCGTCGCGAGTTCGTGCATCTTCCGAGCACGCTCGGTCGTGGCGAGTCCGTCCCGGTAGTAGGTCTTTGCCCGGTGCTCCCGCCACATGTCCGCAAGGTCCTCGGCGACCGATTCGGCGAAGATACCGACAGTGGCGGCCTCGCGGTACACGCCTGGGTGGCTTCCGGGCAAGTCGTCTGGCTCTGTCGTCCCGCGTTCCAGCAGTCGAAACTCGACCGTTCGCTCGATGGCGTCGAACGACGCTTCGATGACGAGCGTATCGTATCCTTCGTCTTCGAGTACGGCAGCGCCAGCGAGCAGACGACACGCTTTCCGTAACTGAAGCAGAGCGGGGTCTTCGACGTCGAGTCCCGCTTCGACATCGGTCGGTCTGTGGTCGAACACCGTCTGTACCTCCTCGACGAGCCGTTCGATCTCAGTGCTACTCGTCGGCGAACACCGCCTTGCGGACCGGATCCAGTCGCTCGTCACCGTAGACGGTGATCCCTTCCCGGAAGATTTCCCGGAGTTTCGGTGCTGCACGCTCGGCACTCTCGACCGATTCGACGTACGGTTCGAACTCGAACCGGTCGCCGTCGAAGCGTCGCTCGCCGAGGTCGGCCACAACGTCGGTCACGACCTGTCGCGCTACCGTCCGGTCGCCGCTCCGCCGAGTCGGAGGGCGGTTCGTCGGAAGCATTGCGGGGACACGGCCATCGGAAAGCCACCTGTCAGTGGTAACGTGTTTCGTGTCGGTACGGACAGTCCGGTTCAGCGAGAAGCGCCGCCGCTTTTATACGACGGGAAGATGGCAGATAGAGATACGACCCGCGATCCAGACCCCAGCTCGGTCGAGTGGGGCGCAACGACGTGGAGTGACTACGGCGCGAGGTGGTGAGTCACAGTGATTCTCGTACTGGTCCTGGGGATGGCCGCGCTGATGCTGTAGGGAGACGCTATCTTTTGAGAACGGACGCCGTGACACGTTCGGTCGATCGAAGTCGGTTCACTCTTCCTCGCCACGGATGACCATCACCTTCACGCGGCGAACCCCGTCGAAGTCCCGGAGTCGATAGGTCAGTTCTCGGACCCGCTCGGCTGGACCCCGACAGAACAGCGACTCCAGACACCACTCCCCGTGATGGGTGTGACTCGTCGTATC
>Ga0207733_100764_pt1 | contig 13950 bp, 20 predicted proteins | sample A23P3SouthBayCA_FD_187735 | JGI IMG/M metagenome (GOLD analysis project Ga0207733, IMG submission 187735) | Aerobic enrichment media microbial communities from Eden Landing Ponds, California, USA - A23 P3 (SPAdes) | ecosystem: Environmental > Aquatic > Marine > Unclassified | place: Emeryville... | reverse complement strand
CGGTGCTGGGCGCTTGCGATGAGCGAGGTACATATGGCGCTTCGAGGATCGATGGTGACCGGGACCTCGAATCTGTTGAGACAGGCCGGGGAGATGGGTACCACACTAAGCCGGGAGGATCTGGAAGCGGTGGCAGACCAGTATAACACTGATGTGGACAGGATGTTAGAGGGCGTTGATTCGTCGACCGCGTCTAAAGCGCTTGAGTCGGTTTCGGATAGTGTTGGAGGCTGTCGTGATGCGGTGCTTGAGTCAAATGATGCGGGAAGTAGCAGTGACGATAGTGAGGGGTTCTTCGGCGGTGACGGGATTGACACGGGTGATGTCGTTGACAAGGGGAAGGAAGCGATGAACAGTTCGGCGCAGGCAGTTGAGGACTGTCGTGATGCGGGCGGGTAGTGGCTGAAGTTCCGCTCGTTAACGGAGTGAGATCGTTCTCAGTGGTGAAGCAGGGTGGCTGTCAGTGCTCGTAGATCCCTTCTGAACTGAATCTGCAATCTGGGGTCCCGCTCGTTCTGTTGTCTGGTTCAGCTCTGTGTGAACTCCGTGGTCAACAGGGGTTTGGTATAAAATATTAGATTTGAGAACATTCTCAGTGGTGAGGCAGTGGGCCAGAAACAACGAATCCCACAGACCCTCGAGAACAAAGAAGAGTCCACAAGAAGGACCTGAACCCTCGCTCACGCTATGGTCTACCCACGAAATTTGACTCTAATTCCGGACCAAAACTGAGGAGGAGAACAATGGAAATCGATGAGAACGAACTAGTGAAGGAGGTCGGGGAAGTCATCCAAGAAACAGATGATGACCGGCTACCGGACGACACGATCTGGTATGGCGAGTACAAACACTGGCAGAAATGATCTCGGAACGCACCGTAAACTCCGCAACGAAGCCGAGGAGGAGAACCGATGAGCAAGCAGAAAGATGTGGTACGGAAGTGGCCTGAAACAGGGCTACTACGTCAGTTAGCGACAGGTCTGATCGAACAGCAGCATTGATTCAATCCGTGTACTCATTAATGAGATCAGGTAGATCAAGCGAGACCAGTCAGTTTTTTCTGCGCCAGGGTGGGCTGAGGCGCATACTCGTGTGCCTCGAGGCCACGAATGAGTACAGATCGACCACCCGAGAGTGACCCGCATCGAGATAGCCCGACAGACGAGTATACCAGCGACCGTGACCGCAGCTATCCAGGAGACGTTGCCCGACTGAACGGACACGAACTCGTCGCGATCGACGAGTGGCTGCCAGGCACAGAGCCAACACCGTACGAAATCGACCTCACCGATGGCTACGAGTATCAGACACGCTACTGGCGCTGCAGGAAATGCGGCCAAGAACGCAACCATCGCGACGAGTTCACCACCCCCTGCGACAACCCCCAGCCACCGACCGCACTCGAGGCAGGTGGCTACTCGATCGACGACCCACGAACGCGCCGTGCACTGAACGAAAGACTGGACGTCCGCTTTGCGACAGTGGGCCCGCTCTACGAAGTCGAGAGTGAGAGTGGTGCTACCTACGAGGTCGATATCGAGGCAACAACGTGTACTTGTCCTGATTTCGAGCAGCGCCAGCCAGACAACGGCTGTAAGCATCTTCGGCGTGTCGATCTCGAGATCCGGACGGGACTTGTCCCTGCGCCAGATGGGACGTTCAGCCACTGACTGTCGAGTGATCTCGTCACGCGAGACGGTTTGTAACCCCCGAAAGGGGTGCGGGGGCTCGAAGGGAGCCCACCGCAGCAACCCATGAGACAAAGAGAGACAGCAGTCGCGTTGACAGCCACTGAAACAACTCGGTTCCTGCATCGAGGGATCGACAGATGACTGACCGCGATAAGTGCCGGATGCCGACGTGTTCGGAACCTGCTCGCGATCGTGCAGGATACGCTGGTCGGTTCTGTTCGGACAGTTGTGAGGTCCGCTACGAGCACCTCCAAGCGGACGCTCGAGATGCTGCAGTGGACGAAGCCGAGGATCGGTACTGATGCTCGAGCAGATCGATCACCGTGGCAAGCGTTTCACGATCGGTGACGAGGGCGGTGTCGACGATGTCGCTCGTGACCGTTGTCGGCGAGCCGAACTGCTCGAACGACAGGCTCAAAGAGAGATCTGTGAACTCGAGCGTGCGAAAGTAGTCGCTGGATCAATGGGTACAAATCCAGATGTTGAGGTACTCGAACGATGATCTCGAACATTCGGAAGACGATAAAACAGACGGGGACACCTCATTTCCTGAGTTATTGAGAAAACACACCACACGAGAACTACATACCCTTCCTCAGACAACACCCCACACCTCATTTCCTGAGAGTTCAAATAACGATAGAGCAGTAACAAGAACCAGAGAGACACGAAAAGCTCCAGACACACCTCATTTCCTGAGAGCAAGACAGCGAAAACCGGGGTAGCACGCCGAGAAAATCTTCGTCTCTTTCACAGACACACCTCATTTCCTGAGAGTTCGGATAACAGTCCACCCCCCCGAAAACTGCTAAAGCATGTTTAACTAACAGAAAGAATATACTAACTTCTACCTACTGCGGTTACTGTTTCTACGACTCCCAAATAAATCTTTCCCGTTCTAGAGGCCTTCGCATCCCAGCTGAAACCAACCCCATTCTATTTCCCGCCAACTCTCAGGAAATGAGGTGTGTGTGAGAACCAGGTATCTTTTAAGTAAAACCTATTCTCAGGAAGCTCAGGAACACTCCGGAAACTCAGGAAACAAGGGGTTTTATTTCCCTTCAACCAATCAACTTATTCATGGGCCTTGAACCTTTCACGGCAGAAGACCCAATCTTTCTCGATGAAGATGTACTCAGAGACAGCCACAAACCAGAAGACCTGATAGCACGAGACCGTGAACTCGAGGAATACCAAGCCGCCCTCAAACCCGTGATCAAAGGAGCAAGGCCTCGAAACATCTTCCTCTACGGCCAAACCGGAGTCGGCAAAACAGTCGCAACCGAGATGGTAATGGACCGTCTCCGCAAAGATCAAGAAAACTACGACAACCTTGACATCCACGTAGTTCATGTTGTCTGTAAAAACCTGAACAGTTCATACCAAGTCGCCGTTAAACTCGTCAACGAGTTCAGAGACACCAACAATAAAATCCCGACAACAGGCTACCCACCAGACACAATCTACGAGTTCCTTTGGAAACATTTGCGGGAAATAGACTCTACGCACGTCCTGTTCGTCTTAGATGAGGTCGATGCCATTGGAAACGACGACGATATCCTGTACGAGCTTCCACGGTGCAACGACAACGGAAACATCCCAGTAGAAGAAACCAAAGTCGGAGTAATCGGGATCTCCAACAAATTCACCTTCAGAGACAACCTCTCCGCACGAGTCAAAGACTCACTGTGCGACGAAGAAATCCACTTTCCCCCATACGATGCCAACCAGCTCCGAAACATCCTGTACCAGCGAGCTGAAAACGCCTTCGTCGACGGCGTCCTGGAAGATGACGTAGTCCCACTGGCCGCCGCATTCGCAGGACAAGAAAGTGGGAGCGCCCGTCAAGCATTGAAACTCTTGTTCAAAGCCGGAGACATTGCACGCAGCAGAGGCCTCGAGGAAGTCAAAGAAGACCATATCCGTGAAGCCGAACCCAAAGTCAAAGAATCACAGGTCAGAAACGAACTCGAGTCCGTCCCGACTCAAAGCCACCTAACTCTGTACGCACTCCTCACACTGGACAAACAAGACAGTCTCCCGGCAAAAAGCAGCGACATCTACAACGTCTACGAAATCGCAGCAAAACGGATCGATGCCGACGTAAAAACTGATAGAACCATCCGTGATCGTCTCAGCCAGCTCAAACTCAAAGGTTTCCTCGATGTCGAAGAACACAACAAAGGCCCGAAAGGCGGATCGTACTACCTCTACGAGTTCGGAGACATCCGGCCAAACATGGTAGAAGAAGTACTCCAAGAAATAGACCGGTTGGACGACCTATTCCAGAAAGACATTACCAACTACTGATGCCTACTTACTTCACTGCCTGTCCAACTCCTTCTCAACGTAGTCCTTGAAATCATCCGAATCCAACGCCGACCGCACAAGGCCTTCCAAGAACGCTCTTGTGTAGCACATTGTTGATGTAGAGTTATCTTGCGATTCTGCGGTGAATTGACGAGGATAGTATCTGGACGATAAGCGATCAAACGGCCGGTTTCTGTTCCACCCCTTCTTTGGAGAGTTGTATCAACAATCACCGACGGAAGAGTGTCTTAGTTATCGCCCAGCGGCACCAACGGCGCCAATGGCACCGACTGCAAGGGCGACAAACACACCAATCACGAATATTGGCTTAAAAACACTTGCAAGAGCGTTCGGGTCGCCGCCATACATTGTAATGCTGACTGCACCGACGATGAATAATCCCAAAAGGGCTGACAGACCTGTTGCTGCTGGATTTCCCATACGTATATATCAACGTCAATGACTTGAATCTAGTCTTCACTTTGTACGCGGGGTCTCTCGAAAAGCTAGTGACGAGTCCGACAGCGGAGGGGAATCGCTGCCGGGATGATCGGATTGGGTGGAAGTGTCGCGCTGTTGGGGACGCGACAGTGACGTGTCGTCACGCCAACTCTATGAGTCTTCTGGCGGCGAGTTTCACTCGCAACGTGGTGTGTCTCGAGGCTTGCCACCACAACGGCTATGCGTCGCTAGTCGAAAGCCGTGTGTGGCGCTCGCGGTGGGGTTCAAACGTTTGGTCGTCAACCGTTCTGGCAACCTTGCACCGCCGACTGTAGCAGTCGAGGGTCGATTCTAAACTTTGTTCGTCGTGAGTATCCTACTACATCTGTCTTTAGCTAATACTCACAGTAATACTATATAGCCGTGATCTTCGATCGAATTTCGCTCGTACACCTCGCCAAAACGCCGAAGACACCAATTCTCAGCGTTTCTTATCGCCTGGTTTCACGATAAACAGCGTCTCACCGGCTGGAATTGGCCTTCCCAACACCATCAGTTATATTCTCAGCTTTGAATATTACTACCAGTCTTAGCTAAAGACGAATGGTATCCTACTATTAGTCTCCCGAATCCGATTGTCTGGATAACGTATAAGTGTCCAGTATACAGTATCCAGTATACAGAAGATGGAACACACGACACAGAACACCGTTGCGAGAGCCGCAAGCTTCGTACCCAAGGGGGGCGTTGGCAAGACGACCAGCACAGCCCATATTGCGGTCGCAGCTACGCAGGACCACGACCTCAACGTACTCCTGATCGATCTGGCGGGTAACCAGAACGACCTCGCCACGCAGTTCGGAATCGCCGATGAAATCACAGAGATCGACGCGCCAATCTCGGCTGTGTTCGGCGAGCGCTGGGACTACTTTCGGGATAACATCGAGGACATTTTCGAGCGCATGGTCTTCGAGACGCCGGAAGGACCCGACTTGATTCCCGCCGATGACGGCCTCGGCGCGGAGGACAACAACCTTGCCAACGTCCCACGAGAGGACCGCTACGACCGCCTCGAGACGTTCATCAATCAGGACGTGGCCCCACGCTACGATCTCGTGTTGCTCGACTTGCCGGGCAAAGAGGATAATATCACGCTGAATGGGCTCTTTACCGCCGAGAACGTGATTGCGCCACTGAAGCCGGGCAAATTCGAGTTGAAGCAACTCCATAATCTCCGCGACGACCTCGAGTCGATCCGAGACGACCCCGACCACGACGCCGACCCACACCTAGAACTCGTCTTTGCCACGATGGTTGAATCCGGGGCGAACTTAGACGACGAGTTCACAGACGACCTCGAGTCCGAGTATCCCGATATTGCAGGCGACCCGGTGACGAAATCGAAGAATATCGGGAACCTGCAAAACGAGGGTACGACGCTCTTTGGCGTCGAACGCGACGCGCTCTATAGCACGGGCCAACGTGCCCGCGAGACGTACCGTTCGCTGACCGACGACCTGCTCGCCCGACTCGAGGCTCGATAAGCATGGCTGACGACCCACTGGACGAACTCGCAAATCAGGCGAATCGCAAGCGCCACGAACAGGAACCGACGACGACCGACACCGGCGACGACACGCCTGCACTCGAGGAAGCGATCGCCGACGCCTACGCAGCGATCGACGACGGCGAGGCAAACGAACACTTGACCACGCGCGACCGGAATCTCTCGGCGCTGTTCGGTGGCCTTGACGAATCTGGACAGCTTGCTGCGCTCGGAAAACAGGCTGCCCACGAACTCGAGCGTGACGCGGACCCGGAGACCCAAGCCGAAACGCTGCGAATGCTACTTCGTTATGCGATTGCGGAGTTAGACGACGACCTGTTTTCGGACCTCGCCGACGGGTTGAAAGCCTACGAGAAGGCCAAAGCCAAGCGCGCTGCCGAGCAAGTCAGCGAGGATACGCTGTAGCCGAGTCACTGCGTTCTGTTTTTCGAGTGCCGTATACTGTATACTGTATACAGGATACGGGATCTTGAATACAGTTATTGTATTGGAGAAAATCGAACGGTCACTCGCCTCCGGGCATCGACAACTTGACGTCCGCCGTCTTACCCCAGTCCTCGCCGGTTGACTCGCACTTGTAGCGATGCGAGCGAACGACATGTTCGGCGATCTCCCAATTGTCGTCGATGGTCAACTCGTCGCCGGCCTTGAGCGAGCGGTCGAAGGTCCACCTGCACTCGCACTCGGCTTCGATCACGCCCTCGGGGCTGCAGAGTGCTGACGCCATCACAACTCATCCCGGTAGACTCCGAGATACGTCCGACTCACCGAGTAGGCCACTACCGGCTCATAGTCGATCGTCTCGGCGACCGCGGCCAGCGCCGTCGGCTCGGCGGCGTAGCCGGTTCGCTCGTGATATTTCAGGATCTCACTCCCGCGACGCTCGTAAAACCACTGCCAGCCGGTCGCGGGGTCCTCGCAGCGAAGCACCTGATCGTCTCGCAGCCCGGCGAACGGATCGGTCGGGCCGTCGGGCGTGGCGTCGATTCTGACTGCTGTGGTTGGTTCAACACTCATATCGTTCTCACCGATTCCGGCGGGATCGAGTAGGCGAGCCGCCTGAATCCCATAAATCAGGTCTGTAAATAATATGGATAAGTTCCACCTCGATAACCGTCGGCTCGACTAGTCGAACGGTTCGAAAACAGCGGAAACGGCGGTGTGGTTCCGACTTTCGGAAGAATAATGGCGTTCCTTGCGTCAGTTCCGGGTGCCTACGTTCGGTGCGGGCGTTAGATGGTGATTCTAACGCCCCCGAATCTGATACCAGAGAGTGGCAACGCTGACGACGAGTCGGGCTGTGCTAATCATGACCGCAATCGCGGTTAGTTTAATCGGGCTAATCATACAGCTCACCGCCCGACAAAGCCCGTCGTTACTGCCTACGTTCGGTGCGGGCGTTCGCGGGCATATGCCACTCCAGAGTACGGGGCCCTAAATTCCTCGGTCCGCGCTCGAGCGGCTGTTGGCAGTCTCGATCCGATCGGACAATTCGACTGGTTCAACGGCTATACCCGGATCTTCAGACGGAATCGTTGTTTGGGATCGCCGGATGTCGCTCGAGACGGCCTTTCGACCGCGTCACTGGAACTGACAGCTCAAATTCGATCGAAAAGCAACCGCTCGAAGCCGCTCGAGGTGGAATTCGAACTTCAAAAGGAGATCGCCCGCCACCGCGTCGCAGTGGACGTTATTGCCTGCCGACGCCGCCCGCAACGTCGTGCGGGGCACTTTGCACTAACTGTCGTCGCCGTCGCCCTGATCGGGCTCGCGACCGGCCCGCTGGGGTATCCGGCAAGTCCTCGCGTTGGAACTCCACTGCGTGTTCTGCGTTGACGTGCTCAAATAATTCGTCGCCGTCTCGGCGACGAACGGACAGTCGTCGGGCGAGGGACAGGGGTAGGTCTGCTCAGACATCGTAATCACCGTCGAAAACCGTTTCGGCGGGCTTGAAATGCAGCGTCGCCTCTGTTGCGCCCGCGTTGCCGTCGAACGTGACCATGCCATACCGGGTTGCGGTCTCGAGCACTGGTCGCAGGTCAACCGACAGGTCCGATTCCGGGCCGACGACCGTCACGGCGACCTCCCGATCGTGGCGCGTGGCCGTGACGCCCTCGAGTGTGTCGGTTTCCCCGGCAAAGCTCTCCATGCGGTCGGTCGGCGAGCGTGGGTTTGATTTAGGCATCCGTCACCGCCTCGTCGGGTTCGATCTCGCTGTCCCAGTACGCCTCGTCGTTTTGCAGGTGCATCTGGTGGATCGCACACCTGTCGTCGCTGTCGTTGAACGGCGAGCGAATCCTGACTGCCAGCCCGTCGAAGGTCGTGACATTCCCACAGTCTTCACAGACGTAGGTCATGTCACTGAAGTGTGCGAGGCTGGTGTCGAGTCGGCCGTCAGTGTCGGTATTCGTGTTCATTCGTTCTCACCCACGCCCCAAACTGCATTGTCTGTCGAATCACGGGCGTCACAGCAATCAGCGAGCGCTCGATATCGGGGTCGGTACACATCCATAGATCGACGTCGACCCCGTCGGTGGCCGCGCCCCGATCGATCCCTAGATGCTCGAGGCCGGCGGCTTCGACGCCGTCGTGGTGATCGGCAACGAGACTTACATCGGGGCGCTCGAGGAGCATTTCGAGAGTCTTCCGGCGGCAGTACTCACGCCGTGGCAGATGTCCGACTACGTCACTGGCGTCGGTCGCGGTATGTCGTGGTGCAACGACGAGACCAACTGGCCCGACAACGTCGACTCGCTCGAGCAAATCGGCGAGGTCGTCTCGTCGGCTCCTACGGAGGTGTAGATCGTGGTTGCAAAACCACCACTTCCCGACGGCTACGAGCTGCCCGCTGCGATCAACGGGTGGCACCACGCGCCGGAGTCGAACAAGAACGGCCATGCGTGGTACGCTGCCGACGAGGAAACCGCGGTCGCCGTCTACTCCGGCTTCGGGAGTGTCCGCGTGTCGGTGACCGACGAACGCTGCGACGGCCTTGAGCAACCCGATACAGACGTGACCCCACCGACCGAACTGGAACTGTCCGACCTGGCCCGGACGGGCGACGTCGGCCGGCGCGATCTCGAGTGGAACGACGACGTCTGGTTGCTGGCTGACCCGGCGCTACTCGACCGAGAGACGGGCGACATGTTCCGGCGGACGCTTCGGGTCGTCACCGATCGGCTGACTGACGGCGATACTAACTACCCGTTCGACCAGCTCGAAGACGTTGGCCAGCGTGGCGAGTGGATCGAACGCTGTCTCGAGTCAGAGGAGATCGTGGATCCATCAGAGGTGCGTGGCGGGGGTGTGAGAGGGGTCACGGATCGGCAGCAAGACCTCGATTCGTTCTAGATCGGACCTATTCTGAATCTGGATCTACGTCGATCCTAGTCTCAAAACGATATGACTGATCGGGATCGTGCCCATCTAGTAATTCATCCATATTTTCCTCGATATCGGCGAGCATTTCTTCAATCATCTCTCTATCTCGCTTTTCTATCTTCTCTTGGGCGTTCATAAACGCATCATGAATGTCATCGAGCAATTCGTTCATCACTCTGAGATCTGCTAACGTTTCTGGCAACACGATGTGGGACATAAGAGATGTTGTGACCTGAAACAGCGATACAGATGTATGGATACCAGGTAAATGGAATCCAGCATTAGTTGGACCACTAGTCGTCATATGTGGTCTGTTTAAAGCACCAATCTGAGCATTTGTTCCCTTTGCCCCACTGTGGATGTTCGCCTTACTTGCGAAGTTATAATATGGTCGTTGGTGCTCTAACCCAACTGCTTCTTCTAAGTCTTTGAACCTTGGATTGTCAATTATGTGATCTGCCCAACCCCATAGACCTCCGAATCCGTTGCCAAATTCTTCATACAGGAGATCGAGTCTCTCTTCTAATTTGGCCATCTCCTCATCTGAGATTTCACCAAGCAATTCAGTTCCCTCATAATTACGTATGTCTCGATAGAGATGGTAATTGTCAACCTCTTCATGGAGGAGAAATCGTTTAGCTGTATCCTCTTCATGACGAACTATGAACATAGCAACAACAGCAGTTTCGTGAAGAGCACGCCACCGAGCATGAGCGCCGTCAGCGAACCCCTGTTTGATCAAAACCAGAATTTCCTGTGAAATCTGACATGCACGAGTATGTAGTTTCAGCAGAGACAAGAACACAAGATCGTCCTCTTCCATCGCATCTTCTTTGACTCTGTTATCTATTGTCAACCCCACATCTCGTGAGTAAATAATCAACGCCTCTAGTAAGTCGATCGCTTCCTTCCAATCGCCGTAAAGACGATCACGGAATCCAGATAGTTCTGCTTGCCATGCCCCAATACGTTCATCCATGTTTTCCACGACATCATCATAGATTGCCTCGCTAAGTCCATCGTAGAACTCCTCGATCACTTCCCCGACATCCTCTTCTTCAGCTTCCTCAGCGATTTCATTGAGTGCCTGAGTAATGAGATCGGGTAGGTCGTCGTCGAATTCCTCCATTACGACTAACTAATACATTCATACACATATCTCAACCGGAGTGAGTGACTGCACCAAAAAGACCAAACTCAACTGAGTCTATCTATGATTCGGTATTCATTCTAGAATTCTGGTAGCACTTATTGTCAGAAATCATATAAGCTGATATTTTCTCGGAGTTCAGACTTCCTATCCGTGGAACAAAGCTGTGCTTGTCATAGAGGTACCTCGATTAGCTGTCGCCAGAAGTTGAGACTGGTCTTCTCAATGCATACGGTTCCGGATTCAGATGGCCGCAGCGGCTCTGTCAAAATTCGAAGGGTACTCTTCGGTCAGTGCAGTCGAAGCACATAACATTCAGCGCAGAAAGGAAAATCACTGCTGGTCAGAATTCTCACTGAGGTCGCTTATAATCGGTACTTCCCAACCGGTCTGAGAGCTGGAGCTAAAGCGTTGATCTGATGTGGAAGATGTCTGGTTAAGTGAATGTGTTCAAAACCCCTCAACCAGACGGTGTTCTTTCGGACTCGGACGTAAAAGATCTAGCGGAAGACGTCATTTCCCAGCTCCCTTTGCCAGGGATCGGGGGCTCGCCCCTCGATCCCGGCGATATCTGGGCGGTCGTCATTCTTGCAGCAGTCAATCAGACCTCCATCTGGGAGACGTGCAAGGACAACGACAACGCTGCCTGTGATGATACTGTCATGGACTGGCTACATACGCTCAACCGAGAGTGGCTTGAGCGGGTTGCTAACCGCCTTCTCTGGGAGTTAGCGATGACGATCCTCGACCCTGATCGGTCGAGGATCGTCTCCATTGACTTCGTCGATAACCCCTACCACGGAACGTACGCCAATGAAGAAGGTGAACTCTGCCGCATGCACGCGAAAGACGGAACAACGACGTGCCACCGGTACTGCACGGCGTATCTCGTCTCGAACGGAAAGCCAGTGACGTTGGCGATGACGTACGTCCGTAGCGATGAGAAAGAGGCCGACGCGGTCGAGCGCGTCCTCGACCGCGTCGAGGCCTATCCCTTCGAGATAGGGCTTCTGTTGGCTGATCGCGGCTTCTACAACGAACGTATCCTGCGTCGTTCTCAGGAGATTGCTGCGACTGTCGTTCCCGTCCAAAAGAAGGGAGAACGCATGAAGGAAAAGTTGGACACGCACCGTTCGTACATGACAACCTATCGGATGTACAAAGACCGCGAGCGGGAACTAGAATTCCCGCTCGCGGTCGCTGTGTCCTATCACGCTGGAGATCGAGGGAAAAGCGGGGAGGTTGTGCGAGGGTATGTGGCGTGCGATCTGGCTGATCGCACGCCCAAGCAGGTCGAACAGCTGTACCGGAAACGGTCAGCGATTGAAACAAGCTACCGGGTGTTTCGCCAAGCACGAGTGGTAACGACGACACAAGATCCAGTCGTCCGCTTTGCATTCGTCTTGGTCGGGTTCTTGCTGGAGAACCTCTGGCTCGTGCTTCGGTGGGCGGTCGTCGCCCGCCCACGTCGGGGCGGGCGCGACCTTCCCCAGGAATTCACGTTCAAGACCTTCTCTGACTGGATTAGACATGCATTGGAAGAAGAGCTAGAACGGCGCTGGGAGATCAAGATGAACGGCGTCGGTGTGCCAGAAACGTATGCATCGGCCGCGGGCTGACGCCAGCCCGCGGCCTTGGGCAGGCACCTGACGAGCAACAGCATTCGTCTAAAACGGCGTATCTCAGCTTTCTCAGTTCGGTTCTCTCCATCTGTGGACTCTGTTTCTCCTACACTCAGCTACCACACCAGCGTTCACTCCGGTCATCCGAGACTCAGCACAGCTCACGAAGCGACGCTCGGGAAGTACCGATAATGGCTATAAGAAGATATACCGGTGTGCCATAGAGGAGAACGAGGACGGGCAATACAATAATCGGCGGAGTATTTCCATCGCCGATCACGTACACAACCGATGCTAAGAGGAACGTGATTATGGCAAGGAAGTATTCTGTCCGGTTCATATCGGTGAGAAACCAGTGAAATATTTACCTATTTTCATTTTAAGCATAGACCCTCGATGCTCGCCTATGGATAACGGAATGCCAAGATGTGCTCTGTTCACTTCGCAGGTGAAGTGAGCAGGTAGGCCACTGCTTTTGACGTGAAACAAAAGGTCATGATACTACACCACCCTCTCTATCCAGAACGCAGTTTCTTCCCGAACCTGAGCGGTTGGACGGGTTTTTGAACGTGCTACAGCCAGTATTTCGTAGTGGCCTCAACGTGTGGATCTCGACGGGCAGTCTTTCGACGGATTGCACAACGATCGTTCGAGGAGTGGCCAGCATATGACGCAGCACCATTGTACAACCGATCCTCTCTTGGTGGATTGGAAGAGGACGTTCGCGTAGTTTCGAGAGCGTGGTTCGTCCAGGAGGAGCACAGCTCGGTTGATCAGTCAACGTGGGCTTTCGTACGTCGTGCCAAAGCGGATGCAGACCAGTGAGAAGGCCCAGGCCAAGCGCCTCCTCGAACGCGATCAGGACCGCTACGAAACCGACCGCAAACTCCATTTGGGAAATGACGAGTGGCACGAGACGACATTGATCTACCGGCAGAAAGAAAACTCTGAGCATGATGACTATCGCCAGTATTCGGTGTTCATGTCGAATCGAGGTGGGCTCATCGCTATGTATGCCTATCGGTGGGAGATTGAGAGCGGCTACAAATCGATCAAGCGGTTCATGGCCGAAACGACGTCGAAAGATTTTGGGCTACGATTCTTCTATTTCGCGTTTGCCTGTCTCCTATATTCGATCTGGCGGGCCGTCGATCTACTTGTACAGGTCGAACTGACTGGTGAGTATGAACGCTCGCCAATCGTCACAGCCGATAACACTCTAACGCTGCTACGGAAGGAGACTGGAATCGGATAGAGTTCCCCTCAGTTCGGCTGACCGCCGTGTTTTCGAGTGGCAACACTAGCTCTGACCTCGGAAAAACCGTCAAAATAGTCACTGTGACAACAAAATTTGGCGCTTCGGAGGTGATTTGAAACGATTCCATACCACTGATTCGGCTAAGTTCCTGCATTACAGGCCCGCTAACCACACTGTAGTCTCATCTTCCAACCCCGTGCAAAAGCTATAGCGAAATATAGTTTATAGATATCTGTTTAGCTGTCTCAAGTAACTAAGAGTCCTGCGAACGCCAGTATTAGGACCTATTTGATTTACTTGGTTAAATTCACGTTTAACCAAGGGACTTTACGAGGGTCGACACTGTACCCCACATACGAATGTCTGGATCAACGGAACCACGGGCTTCCTCCGGGGACACGACCGTCCACGAGGCCATCGAGAGCTATCTGCGCTATAAGATCAACGCCGACGGTTCGAAGACGACCATGCGCTCACCACTGCGTGAGTTCGCCGACCACTGTCGAGACGAGCGTGACCTCGAGTTCGTC
>Ga0207733_100762_pt1 | contig 14004 bp, 23 predicted proteins | sample A23P3SouthBayCA_FD_187735 | JGI IMG/M metagenome (GOLD analysis project Ga0207733, IMG submission 187735) | Aerobic enrichment media microbial communities from Eden Landing Ponds, California, USA - A23 P3 (SPAdes) | ecosystem: Environmental > Aquatic > Marine > Unclassified | place: Emeryville... | reverse complement strand
CACGCGGACCTCAGTTCCCCCGACCCGATCGACGAGTAGCGTTGTTCGTCCCCCGAGAGGGGTGCGGGGCGATCCAGTCGCGGTCGCCCCGTGAGGTGAGTGTTCAAATGGGTCACCGCGCACTTGTTGCGTACGAACGCACAGACGGACAGTACACGCTCCACTATAGCCATTGGGGCGCAGCCAACCTGAAGCTCAAGCACCGAATCTCGGCGGAGTCGCCATTCGGTGGCGACGACACCGACTCCACGTGGGCGAAACAGCTCCTCGCAGAGCTTGCCGATGGCCTCGAGGCAGAAGCCGTCGACGGCTACCTCGCCGGCGAGGATCGACCGTCGACCGTCGTCGATCCGAAGCCCCGCGCCACCGGGCTCACGCTCGACGAGATCGTGGCTGACCATCTCGACTACCTCCACCACGAGGCGTTCTTCGTGGTGTCGACGACGTTCGAGGTGACCGCCTATCGGACGCTGTGGTTCGGGCTCCAGTACGACTCGGAGACGGTCGAACAGGGAGAGACAGTCGGGAACGGCGCGCTCGCGACGGTGCGCTGGTACGACGGCGAGCCGGTCGGCGATGGCCACCTCCAAGGACAGTTCGCGGCCCTCAAAGACGTCGTCGGCGACATGCTCGACAAAGGCGTCTTCACGCCGTCGACCGCGAGACAGTACCTGAAACGGAAGCTGGCCGAGCGAGTCGGAGACCGACAGGAGCTGCTCATTCCGACTGGAGAATCACCCTTCGAGAAGGCGAGCCTGAACCACTCCTAGGTCGATCTGCTTCGTGGCAGCTGCTGTTTTTCAGGGGCCGGAATGAGATACTCCCGTGGAAACAATTAATTGAGTATCATTTGAACCCCCTCTATGGAAACCAGACGTAACCTCTACATCGCGGCGTTTGTCGGTGCATCGTTATCCTACATTTTCAACGTCATCGCTTTTACGGGGACGTTCGATGTCTTTCGGTGGTTCGTGTTCGCACTCGGTTTTCTCGGAGTCACCTATGGATTTGAGAAATTCATCGGTTGGCAGGTTGACTAAGGGAACGCTTTGGTTGGTTTGAGGTGGCGTGGTGACCGTCTGCAACCATCTATATTCATCAGATGACTCGTATCACATTCTAAGAACTCACTAAATCCAATATACCACAACACACACCACGGTTCGGCATCGATACTCTCCCGTGCCCTCCATCGAGTCGTTCAGAACGAAGCGCGGAGTCGCACGTCTCACAGACGATGCCATCCACTTCGAAGGGTCTGCAGTCGGGTATGCCCGCTCGCTCTATCGGGGGTACTGGCAGAGCGAGGAGCGATGGCGCAAGGCGATTTTCCTCGGGTACGTATCTGGACTGCTGTTTGCCATCAGTTGGCTTGTGAGCGCGATTCGCGCTGGAGACAGACTGCTTCTCGCAGGACTGCTCGGCATTTTCACTATCCTCGTTGGAGTGAACTACGCTCGAGGATTCCGGTCTCCTGATCGCATTCCGCTCGACGATATCGAGGATGTCTCGATGACACGCGGTGAGAAGGGACTGACACGACCACGACTCGTTATCACGTACCTGGACGATGAGTCGACCTACAAGCGCCGGGTGAATCTGCCGTCACTCTATACGGCCGACGGGGACGCGGCGTACGAACGTGCACTCGACGCCTTCGGCGAGCGCGGATTCGACACGGGGTGACAGGAACTCTCGATGTCGGGGCACCACGACCAACCGCCGATCGATCTTCAACACGTCAGAACAGGAGTGAGGTCTCACGTTCGGCAACCGTATAACCCTGTGCAGCGAGTGCGTCAGCCCGGTATCGTTCGGCGACGAACTGCTGTGGGAGCCGTCGAAGGCCGAACCGACGATCCGAGGTCCAGTCGACATCGACGACTGTGTGGTCGTCGTCCTGGCTGATCGACGCCGTGTACGTCGCCCACGGCCGACCGCCGGCGGTCACGAGCAGTTCGAGATCACCATCGGGAGCGTACGAGCGCGTCTCGACAGTCATCTCGGTAGAACGTAGGCCGAGTAGGTACGAGAACTCGTAGGTCGCGCCGTCATCGGTCGGGTGTACGGCGTCGGCGACCCCCCACTGAAAAGCGAGTGGGGGCGGGGTTGCCCCCGCAAAGTCGGCCCGGACTGTTTCGGGGTCGGCGTCTGTAATCAGTCGAGCGGTGCCGCTGGTCCGAAACACCGGAATACGGACCAGCGCGCCGAGGGCCAGCCCGACGAGAACTGCCTGTAGCAGTGAGAACAGGAGGAATGCAGCGCCGACGACGAGCCCCACGAGAAGCGCAACCACATAGCTGAGCGGCCGTTCGAGTCGCTGGTATCGCTGAGCGACATCGACCGTCTCTGAAGGTCGATCGACAGGGTTCGTGGTGGAGGGCATCGATAGCATGTGGACGAACCGTCGGTGTAGAAGTTCTGTTATCGAGTCGTTCAGAGTAAAACGAGCACGAGGCCGAGCGCGACGACGAACACACCGAGACAGACCCCGACGAGTGACGTCTTGGCCATCCGGACGAGCGTCTGGCTGGGCGGACGATCGGAGACGACGAGTGGGTCGATGCCGTCGCCAGTCTCGGTGACACGGCCAACGACAGTGACCTCATCGCCGGGCATCGCACGCTGTTCGCTGTAGCGGCGAGTCCCGAGCGAGAGAGCCCTCGTGATCGGTCGGAAGAGCGAGGGAGAGGATCGCCAGTACGTGGTCACTGGGATGGCGTCAGTGCTCCGCTCGAACCGTGCGATGCGCTCGGGGGGCTCGTCGCTCGGCGGGACGGTCGCGACGATTTCGCGTTCGAGTGTCACGGTGCGTGCCGGCTCGACGATATCGATGTCGGCCTCAGCTGTTCGCACACGGAACGCGCCCGACCCCGCCAACTCGTGGATCGTCACGAACCAGGGGAGCAAGAACGGGCTCAGTCGGCGTTCTTCGACGGCGTACCGGAGGGCGAGACAGCCGCTCCCGCTGAAGGGTGCGCTCAGGAGGTCGGCGTCGCCCTGCTGGGCCGTCCCGGAGATACGCACCAGCGTCCCGGGAGTCGTCTCTCCGAACGTGGAGACCGACGCTGCCCGGTAGATGCTGGTAGCACGCCAGACGTACCGCCCACTGAACGCGAGGACGATCGTCCCGACGACGGCGAGGCCGACGCCGAACAGTTGACTTCCGGAGAGTCCGAAGACCATGTTGACGGATTACGTTGTGAGCTCTCGATAGAACGAAACGGAGTACACTCCGAAGAAGCCACCGAACAGCGTCCCGATCACGAGGACGAGGAGGCCGACGACGGCCACGAGCGGGAGTGACAGCTCCGGAAGATGAAGCGCCGCTGCCGATTGCGGTGACAGCAACAGCGAGAGCACGCCGAACACACCACCGAACACCCCACCGAGAATTCCGACGAGAATCGAGTAGCCGAGCGTACTCACCAGGTGCTCACGAACGACCGACATGCTGCGTTTGAGCCCGTCGACCGCGCCCATATCTTCGAGCACGATCGCCTGGCCGTAGAATTGGACGAAAAAGAGCGCTAGGAGATACAGAAGAACGACGATGGCGACAACGATTCCGATGACGGCGAGAACAGCGATGCTGGCTGATTCGAGACCACCGCTTCCGATGACGAAGATGCCGCCGAACAGCGCGACGAAGAACGCGACCATCCCGAGCGCGAAGTTGACCGCCACCAAGGCGAGATACGCGACGAGGATGGAGACGTAGTTGGCTTTCCCGTCGTCGACGAACGTCTGCAGTGCTGTTCGTCCATCGAGGGCTTCGTCGGCCATCGCGATCAATCCACCTTGGAAGAATGGCATAACGACGAGGAATACGAGCGACACTCCGAGCGAGACGACGCTGCTGAGCAATGGGTTGACCGCCTGCAAGGCTAACTGTGGGATTTGGAACAGCGATATCACGAGTATCGGGACGAGTACAACCGGATTTCGGCGGAGAGCACTCGGCGTCCGGCGGAGGGCATTCAGGACAGCCATATCGGAATTTCCATCGGGCGACGTGAAAAGCTGTTCCCTATCAGACAGCTCGCCGAGTACATCGACGGCGACGAGGAATTCGACATCCAAACGGCCGGGTATACGAAGTGTCGATTCCCGGTCCTCGCAAAGCGGTACGTCGTTCGCGATAGCGAAGTCCTCCATGCCGATCTTAGCGGGCTCGAACCGATCGACGAGTAACTGTTGATCAGTCACCTGTCGGGTGAACGGGAGCCGTTTATCGGGGGCTGATGGCTTGAGCCCCCACTGGGGCTTCGTGATTCCATGTCCGAGCAATCATCAAACGACCCATTCGAGGACTGTGAGCTAGGCCCCGACGCGATCCTCGGGACGCGAACCTTCGAAGACGTCCTGTTTACCGACGAGACGGAAACTCCGGTGAATGTGCTCACCGGCGAGACACCGGCACATTCGCAAGCAACCGTCGAGGAAGCGAAGGAGTTCGCTGCGAGTATCGACACGGGGACGCCCCAGATCGCGCTCCCCGCATCCGTCGAGTCGCAGGTCGAAACACAGAGCAAGCCCTATACAGCGGCCGCATTCTTCCACTTCAAGGCGACAGGCTCGCTCGAACGCCACCGTGCTTACCACGCCGCCTACGAGTCAGACGCGTTCGCGGTCGACTTCGAGGCCGACTACGAATCGGGCGACCTGACCATCACTGTCGAACGAGCGGACGAATCCTGAGAATCCGCCGCCACGAGGAGAGTTTTTCGAGCGCCGGCGATGGGTGCCGGCGCAGCTGGAGCGAGCAACGATTCCCGGTGCGTCGGCGTTTCGAGGTGTTCGAGATGCATATGGTGATTTACGCACTGGTAGAGGCATCGACGCACGACGACGCGCTGGCCACCGGAAAGACGGTGTTCGACCGACTGGTCGGCGCGGACCCACACGCCGGCGCCGTCTTCGATTACTATGTGACCTTCGACGAGGAGGACACGACCGTTGCGGGGAAGGCGCGATGGGGTGAGCTCCCAACTGCAGCCCCCGTCGACTCTGATGACGGCCAGGATCTCCTCGAGCGTGGGTGGGAGGCGACGAAGGAAGAGTTCGAGCGTAATCTCGACCGGGTGAAAGAGGCCATCGAGGAGCTCTCTGACGAGGAGATCATGCGCGACGAGGACCTCGCCCGACACGCCTTCCACAAGGTCGGTGCGTACGACGGCCCGACGATCTTCCTCTACACCGAACACGGAACCGGCATTCGCCACCGTGGACAGCTGGACCGACTCCTCGAGGAGAGTGAAGAGCTGTGGATTGTGCCCGCTGACGTCCACTTCTAACCAATGCCTCCCATCACCAACTGGCGACGCGAGAGCCGCTCGCCGATACTCGCGTATCGGAACACCGAGACCGGTGCCCGAGCCGTCCTGCATCGAGCGCTGGACTCCTACCGCTACAAGTGGCGTGGCACTATCCTCGTCGACGGCTACCCGGTGTGGTCGCGAGGATACGAGACGAAGGAGGGGAAATCGTTCCGGGACGAACTCCGGAAGCGGCCTACACCCGAACTGAGTTGTCCCGAGTGCCCGAACGACGACGTCCTCGTCGGTGAGAAGTCAGCAGATGGGGCGAAGGTCCAGCGGTGGTACGACTGCCCCGACTGTGGGTACGAAGCCCCCTCACACATCGTCTACGGCGCCGAGCGGTGAGTGAGCGGTGGGCGCTGTTTTTCGGCCGGGCACGAGGTGGTGGCCCGGTACGACCGGGTTAGTCAACCTATGACCCTCGAAGTACTTGACCGACACAGTGAGACGCTGTTCGAGTTCCTCTGGTGCCCCGTCTGCGGGCAGGAGGTCTTCACCCACATCCCCTTCGAGGGGGTGTTCTGCAAGCACTGCAACACGCAGGTCGAACTCCAGGAATCCCGAGAGACGCGCGGCTACGAGGAGGCCGTCCTCGCCTGCTTCGACACCCACTCGACGTGGAACCTCCACATCGACGAGAAGCTCCGTCGCGACCTGCCTGATGGGTCGGCCCGCGTGAAGATCCTCGGCGCACCGGGCGCCTACAAGGTCGACTGGTGGAGTCCAGAGCCGAGTGAAGACTGGGAGCCGGTTGAGCGGGGCGAGTTCGACGACATCGACGAACCGGCAGAGATCTCCCACCTCGCGTAGGGAGAACGCAGTCACCGTGGTTGTTTTTTACCCCCCGAGGGGTGCGGGGGTGCTCGAACGAGCATCGCCCGAACAAACCAATGAGTAGAACCAACGACATACACTCGATCGAACAGACACGTCCACCGAGCGACCGCGATGTCGTCTACGTCGGGTATCGACGCCGAGGAGACGTCATTGTGGAGAAACCCCCCGATCAAGAGCGTCTCACGCCGGAACGGAGTCTCGAGCTGGTGAACCACAGTCCCTCGGGCTTCGAATGGGGATATGGTGGTAGTGGTCCGGCGCAACTCGCGCTCGCACTCCTCCTCGACTACACGGGTGACGAAGCATTCGCCCTCGACCACTACCAGGAGTTCAAGACAGAGGTCGTGAGCCAGTTGGACTGTACTGGGTCCGACGAGTACTGGCGACTCACCGCCAGCGAGATCGACGCAGCTCTTGACGTAACACCCGACGAGCCGGTCGTACCGACCATCTAAGCACCAATCATCGAGAGCATCCATGTCAGAACACACCCGGCCATCTCGTGCGGATGTCGAATCGGCCGAATCCAGTAAGCAGCCGAAACAAACGGAGTACGTCGAGCGCAGTGATGTCGGCGTCTCACTTACTGTGAAGCTCACTCGTGGCACCGGCACCCGTGACCAGGACAAGATCGTCGCGAAGGCGAAAGGCAAGACGCTCGAAGACGCCCGCGAGGACATGGAAATCCTCCGAGAATACATCCACGACCTCGCCGAGGACGCCCGTCAGATCCAACCCGAGGAAGCAGACGAGTAGCGGGCGCGCTGTTTTTCGTCGCCTCAGTAGTGGTGGAGGCGATTATCAGTGAACAATCCTGACGATCAATCGACTGACGCAAGCGAACTGTCGCCGGAACAACGCCTCGAACCCGCGAATACGCGACTTATCAATGCCGGGATCGTTACGATTCACGATATGGAGACGCTGCGAGCCTGCGTCGCCTATGAGAACGCAAACCAGCAGCGCGTCCAGATCCTCCGCCGGCTCGAAAATCGGGCCAGTGAAATCCGCGCAGAAGACGACTGACGCAACACTCGGAGGTGTCTGTCGGAGCCTCGGTGGGTGGAGGCTCGAAAGAGATGAGCGATCGACCTGAGATCGAAATTCAGCGACAGACCGCGTTCGGTGACGATGGCCAGCTCGAAGTGACCGAGACGAGCGTCGAAACGTCACTCGAGGATTTCGGTGCTGACGTGGATCACCGCGACCGAGATTCACGGCGTGACCGACCGGAAGCGAGTGAGTTCGGTGTCGACGATCGGCCTGAAGTCGAGCACTCAGAAGAAGGCGATCAGTCGAATCTCTTCGCTGATACGGACGAAGACCAGCAGACGTTCGCTGGCGACGATGCAGCTGCTCGCTGTCTCTTCGAGGAATGACTATGACACGACTCACCAATTGGACGAGAGAGAGCCGTACCCCGACCCTGGCGTACCGACATACACAGACCGATGCTCGAGCAGCCCTACACCGAGCACCGGATTCGTACGTCTACAAGTGGCGGGCCGCGATTCTCGTCGAGGGCTACCCAGTGTGGTCGCGGGGATTCGCGACGAAGGACGCCACGGCGCTTCGGGACGAACTCGAAAAGCGCCCCCAGCCCGAGCTCCGCTGTCCAGAGTGTTCGAACGACGAGGTGGTCGTCGGCCAGAAGAGTGCTGACGGCGCGAAGATTCAACGGTGGTTCGAGTGCCGGGAGTGTGGCTACGAAAGCCGCTCAGCGATCGTGTACGGTCCCGAACGCTGATTCTCAACAGGGAAGTGCTCCGGGACGATGGCTACGGCGTCAAAACGATTTTATTCACTATCGGACGAATTTTATCTCCATCCATGCCAGGACTGAGGCGACAGCAACGACAGCGACCCAGAGAAGCGTGTACCAGCCGAACGGCGTCGGATCAACCGGCGTCGCACCGGCTCCGATAGCCTGCCATGTTCCGTAACTCGATAGACACAGCAATCCACCAATCAGGATGCTCGGAGAGACTGCGTTCCACTTGGTGTACAGTAGACCAGGGATGAAGCCGAGAGCGAACATTCCAACGACAATATACGTGAAGTAGAGTGGCTCAACTGTGGGGAGTTCCAACAAGTTTTCGAAGCCAAAGAAGCTCCACAGGGCGATCGCAACGGCTCCGTGGATGATGCCGGAAGCGATTCCAACAATACTCTCTCGTTTTCGGGAGGATCCACGTTGGCCAGTGTCACTTGTATCCTCATCACTATTGTGGATGCTCATGCCGGTCAGAGGGCCGGATTGGGAATAACGCTTGAGTACGTTCACAAGCGCATTTTAGCGTTATTCTTGTACCCGGTATCGCTGCCAGCCAATCCAGAGGGCGATAATACAGAGGGTGAAGAAGCCACCAAGGAGGAATCCAATTGCGAGGGGGATGTCGGGTCCTCGACTTGATGAGACGGCAAATTGAATTCCGAAGAAAATGGATTCCTCAACAACGAGTCCAATCATATAGCTCGTTAGAACCAGAACGCCGATGGCAGAGAAAAACCGTTTTAACAGCGACATGAGACTGGTTTGTCGCTCTTCCGTCCCGACAAACAAGACCACTGGATCATCAGCGGGCCCGTACACGTTCATCTCGTGGCCCTTTTCCGAGTAGCGTGTGTCGGCGACTTCTATTGTTTCCGCATCGGCGAGCTTTTCCAGATGATACGAGACATTCTGAACGGATCCATCGATTTCCTCTGCGATCTCGGAGGGCGTCGAAGGATCTGTATAGACATGAGAGAGGATTTCACGAGCCGTGGTCGATGAAATTGCATCCAAAACCTCACTCGTCTGCTCATCATCAACTCCGAGAACTTGCACCTCTCCGTCTTGATGAGCCTCAACATCTGTATCGGAGGTAGGAAGCAATGAGTTGGTCATTACGTGTCTCCGTTTCGGTGTTGTGATCGATATAGCAATCCTCTGTATAAATCATTCCGCACGAGAACTCCATTCCCCTTGAGAGCGTTCATCCGGATGGGTTTTTCGACCCCCAGAAGGGTGCGGGGAACCCGAACGCCCGCGCTCAACCGATGGAGACGAACTCGACTACCGACCCACGAGCAGTCGTACAGGATACGAATGAGCGATGCCAGGCGAATGCAGAAGACGTCGAGTACGTTGGAATGCGTGTCGGCGGGACGCCGGTGGTGCTGAACCTCACCGACCACGAGCGCCTCACTCCGGATCGAAGCCTCGAACTCGTGCGGCATAGTCCGGCGGGATTCGACTGGGGTTATACGGGGAGCGGCCCGGCGCAGCTCGCCTGTGCGCTCCTCCTCGAGTACACCGACAACGAGAGCGTCGCCCACCAACACTACCTCCAGTTCCGAAACGAGGTGGTCAGTCAATTGGTGTGTGATGGCCCGGCTGACTGCTGGCATCTCACCGGGAACGACATCGAAGCGGCACTCACCGAGTTCGGAGCGCACCACGCACTCACGCCGGATGGTGGGAAGCCGTCACCGTCGCTGCCGGCGAACTGGAGTGCGGTGAGCCGTACAGATCGGACGGTGTTCCAGCGCCGAGACATCGACCACTACGTCGTCCTCGGCGAAGGGAGCGAAGAGTGGTTGCTCATTCTCTGCGCGCAGGGCGACCGAGCGTATCCTGCTCCGCTCGACCATCGAACCCTGTCGGTCGAAACTGATCCTGCCCCCGTCGTGCAGGAACTCGTCGCTGAGAGTAATGACCTCGTCGAGCCAGAGGAGGACACCTGATGGAGAATCTTCGCCTCTCCCGAACTACCTACCAGCTCATCGAGCGCACTGTCGAGGCGCTGGAGCGCATCGGCCGGGAACTCGAGCGATACAACGACCGACAGGAGCGAACAGCGGGGGAAGACACAGGCGAGACGAGTCCCGGCGAATCATGACCGGCGAAGCGACGCTCGACGAGTTCGAGACCGAGACATCGTCTGGTGAGTCCCCCTCGCTCACGCTGGAAAAGCGACTTCTCACCCCGATCTCGCCGTCCGTCGGCCTGCGGGTGATGCCCGGTCGCGGTGATCCGCTCTATCTCCAGAATCGGAGCACAGAACGGTATCTCTTCCGCGACGAGCACGATCGGTGGTTCATTATCCAACCCTCAGCGAAAGACTCAGAAGCGGCGTTCGTCCGCTGGGTGTATCTCCCAGAGGATAGACCCGAACGGCTGGCGCGGTCGGCGCTTCGTCGGCGGACGGTGATCGGATACGACTACGTTCGGCGGTCGACCGCCCCAGACCCGGTCAGATCGACGGTGACGGCGATGTTCGTCACGGAACGCTGGCCCGAGACGACCTACGAGTGCGGGTCCTGTGGGGCGCTGTTCGACACGGGGCGAGACCATGCTCTCCACTGCTGGGACGCCCATCCCTGGGTACCGAATCCTGAGCAGGTGCGTCGACGACGTCAGGCCGACGAGTGAAATCGGACGTTGAAGCCGGGTATCGAGGCCGTTCAGAGGATTAACCAACAGTGCTGAACTATCGGGATGGGTGTTGGTTAATCTCTAACTGCGGCTCTGTTTTTCGTCCCTCCGAGAGGGTGCAGGGCGGCCGGAGTCGCCCTCGTACAGTCCTTACTCATGTCGCTCGAAATCAATCCCAGCAGCACTGCACGTGCAATTGCGGCTGCCAGACAAGCCGACAGCGTGGCATTCCTCCATCGAGCACCGTTCGCTCTAGACGCGTACAAGCTCGGTTTCCTTCCTGGCTTTCGTGAAGACTGTGGGTATCAGCAGTCCCAATTCAACCACCTGGACATCCCTGTCGGAATGCTCGATAACGACTTTCGGAATCCCGATCTGGATCGATATGTCTCCCGCTTTTTCGAACACGAACCCCAGGTCGGCGTGATCGGAGACGTGTACGAACCTGATAACGTCGAGGAGTATGTGGCCGCAGCGCGCGAGATCCAAGCGAGCTATCCCGACGCAGAACTCGTCATCGTCCCCAAGTGCCGGAAAGTGATCGACATGATTCCCGACGGCCTCGTCCTCGGCTACTCGCGAGGCTACGCCGACCGATTGGCCCACGAGTTCTCCGAGTCGACCGACTGGCGTGGCCGTCGCGTCCATATTCTCGGTGGGAGTCCACCCAAACAGCTCGATGTCATCAAGCAACTGACTCGACCGACGATCACAGACGAGCCACCGGCCGACATCGTCGGCCTCGACTGGAACGGCCTGCATCGGGGGGCGCAGTTCGGGGAGTTCTGGACGGCTGACGGGTGGGACGATAGCGGACGCGACACCGACCACGTCACGGTTCGCAAGACGGTCCGCCACAGTCTCGCCCGTCTCAAAGAATTCTGGCAGGCCCAAGGTGTTTGGCCCGACTCGACACCACAGAACGACTCCTTCGAGATCGAGTATGCGGGCCCATCACCGGGCGATCTCGATGGGGCTGCGTGTACCGAATGCGGGGCAAACGTGTGGACGACCCAACGCGGTCCCGTCGTTGCCGAGTACGATACTGGCGCTCTCTGTGGCTACTGCAGTTACGACTGCTACTTCTCGCACCGACATCGAAACAATCTCGAGGAGATCGCCGGCGAGCAGAGCGTCTACCTCCCACCTGCGTGACGCCACGGTCAGTTTGTCGTGCCCTCCAGAGAGGGCGAGGGCTCCGAAGAGAGGCCTCAGAGATAGTGATTTACCGTGAGTCAACAACAGCGTCCGAACGACATCTCGATCGACGACATTCCCGTCGACATATCGAACACCCAATCAGGCGAGGTCGACCCCGCCGAGGTGCCCGAGGAAATCCGGTCGATTACGCGTGGACTCGCGAGCGAGCAGCCGCCGACGAATCCGCTCGTCGTCCTGAAGGCCGCCCGCTGGTGGTACATCCACGGGAAGGGCGGGACCGATCCCGCGTTCCAGTGGGCCATCGAGTGGGTGCGACACCTCGCGACCGACGCGCCGAGTGACGTCGACCGATTCGACGAGTTCCTCGACTACCTCGTCACAGTCGGCTTCGCTGACGAGACGGAATCGCTTCGATAAACAGTACCCCATTCACACTATGGGGTACCCAACCGGACAGAACCAGTGCGGACAACGAGTGGTGCAGACGGAGCGAGATCCACTTACAGCTGGTAGCAGGCGACATCTTCGCCACCACAGGTGGGACACGTCTCGGCGTCCTCGGAGAGGGTCGTTCCACAGTGGCGGCACTCATACAGGGTAGACGGGTTGGACGCGCGAGTGCCAACGACCCCGCGAAGTGCATCGACGAGCCCCATCCTCTCCACGTAGTGGCGCACTGGTTGTTAATTCCACCCTCCGATAGCGCCCCCGGCATAAACCCTCGCAGTCGCGCCGTCGTTTATTGTGCGCCCCCGAGGGGTGCGGCGCGTCTCGACCTGCCGGAGACGTCGTCGTACTCGATGTGATGCAATCCATGATGACAGCCAGTGAGTCGTCGGCCTCCTTCGAGGAGACTGACACCCGACACGACGAGATGTACAGTACCATCGAAGACTGGATCGACGAGCTCGTCGACCACGTCGACGAGGCGAAAGCCAGCGCAGAGTTTCAGGAGTGGCTCGACATCCAGAGTCGCTTCCACGACTACTCACATCGCAACACGCTCCTGATCAAGCTCCAGTGTCCCGAGGCGACCCACGTAGCGGGCTACAATACGTGGAGATCGGAGTTCGACCGGCACGTCCAGGAAGGCGAGCAGGCCATCTGGATCTGGGCTCCGATCATTACGAAGCAGTGCCCTGAGTGCGAGAACTCGCCCAGCTACCACGAGCAAAGCGACTGTGACTACGACGAGACACCGCCCGAGGAGTGGTCGAAAGGGCTTGTCGGCTTCAAGCCAACGGCAGTCTTCGATGTGTCCCAGACCGAGGGCGAGCCCCTGCCCGAACTAGAGACTGCGGCGACTGGTGACGCCGACGACCTAGTGCCCGCGCTCCTCGATGCGGCGGCTGTGCTCGATGTGGAGGTGCGTGTCGTCGATGCGGCCGAGTGGGAGCATGGCGACGCGATGGGCGTCTGCAAACACCGGACTCTCCACGAGTGCCAGCCGGTCATCGAAGCGAAAGCCCGCCCGAATCAGGCCGATCTCGCCGTCACGTTGATTCACGAGTACGCTCACGCGCTGCTTCATTTCGATGGCGACGACGAGCCCGAGCGCGCAAAACGCGAGGTCGAAGCGGAAGCCGTTGCATACATCGTCGGGCGGTATTTCAACCTGGATACGAGCGGGTCAGCGTTCTATCTTGCCGCGTGGCAGGACGATGATCCCGAGGTGATTCAGGATCGACTCGGGCGGATCAGTTCGACCGCGCAGGAGATCATCGGGACGGTCGCCGAGGACTGAACACCCCTTCTCTAGACTTTTAACCAACGTCTGGAGGTACTATGCCCTACTCTGTTGGTTAATTCGTTCAGCGTCCGACTCTGCGTGGTCCGATCGGTCCCGAAAGATACCCTACCGACAGTCGATGTTAGGATTCAGAATCGATTGGGCGCTGCTGGGCACGGAGGAACTCGACGACTGCATCGATATCCTGATCGGGAACCGTTTGCTGTTCGAAGACCCCTTTGAACGCGTCCGCAAAATCTTCCGACGTGAGTCGGTCGAGAACAGTCTCGATGCGACCAGCGAGTTTTTCGAGATCCCCGCGATGGAGATGGGTCGCGATCCGGTCGAAATCCGCACCAGCAGCAAGCACTACCAAATCCCGAGAGTCTGCCTTGCGGCCACTGTGGAGTTTCACCGCGAACAGCAACTCCCGTTCTGGAATCCTGGCTGTTACCGGGCGCCCGGTTCGCAGTTCCTCGGTGACAGAGTGCTGGGCCAGATAGCGATACGACCACTCAGCTTCCGTCTGGCGACAG
>Ga0207733_100759_pt1 | contig 14050 bp, 10 predicted proteins | sample A23P3SouthBayCA_FD_187735 | JGI IMG/M metagenome (GOLD analysis project Ga0207733, IMG submission 187735) | Aerobic enrichment media microbial communities from Eden Landing Ponds, California, USA - A23 P3 (SPAdes) | ecosystem: Environmental > Aquatic > Marine > Unclassified | place: Emeryville... | reverse complement strand
CACGGGACCGGAACTGGTCACGACCGACGAGGTCTCCGACCCCCACGACCTCGACATCTGGACCGAGGTCAACGGCGAACGCCTCCAGGAGTCCAGCACCGACCAGTTCATCTTCGGCGTCGACGAACTGGTGTCGTTCTGTAGCCGGGCGTTCACGCTCGAACCCGGCGACCTGATATTCACGGGAACGCCCCCGGGCGTCGGCGTCTACCGCGAACCGCCGGTTCTCCTGGGGGACGGCGACGAGGTGACCGTCGGCATCGAGGAACTGGGCGAGTTGCACAACCACTGCGCGTTCGAGTAGCCCGCGCGCGACTCGCGAGGGACCGTTTCCCACGTGTGTGTGCCGTCCGCCTATCGGCAACGTGGTGGGACGACGAGCAACCGCGATATCGAGAAAAATGGCTTCTTAGGGTCTGTAACGGCAGTATCGGCGTAAGATTGATACGAGTCTGTCCACTCGATAGCACATGGACTCGGACCAGGATTCGGAGTTCGGCGGGAGGAACGTCCTCGACGTGATGCGCCGGGCGAACCGGCGAGAGGACTTCAGCGCGCGCCGTCCCAGCCAGTACACGAACTGGATCGACGAACAGCTCTCCTGGAAGGAGACCTGCTACGTGGGGAGCTGGTCGTCGTTCGCGAACCTGAAACTCGAGGGGCCGGAGGCCATCGACCTCCTGGCCGACCTGAGCATCAACTCCTTCGCCGACTATCCCGTCGGCGGGGGCAAACACCTCGTCCAGTGTGACGAAAACGCGAACGTCGTCGCCGAGGGCGTCCTGGTTCGCGAGGGCGAGGAGACGTTCGTCGTCCACGGCGTGCCGGCCTACTGGACCGCCTACAACCTCGAGACCGGCGACTACGACGCCGCCTGCGAGTTCAGGGACACGTTCAACTACGGGATACAGGGCCCCAACTCGCTCAAGGTCCTGGACGAACTCGCGGACCACTCGTTGCGTGACGTCGGGTTCATGCGCTCGGGCGAACTCGAGATCGCCGGCGTCGACGTGACCGCCGTCCGCTTCGGGATGTCGGGCGAGATCGGGTTCGAACTCCACGGCCCCGGCGAGCACAGCGAGACGGTCTGGAACGCGATCCTCGAGGCCGGCGAGGAGTACGGCATCCGGCGGCTGAGTTCGGGGACCTCCTCCATCAACCAGCTTGAGGCCGGTATCCCGTCGCGGGTTCGCGATTTCGTCTCCGCCATCTTCGGCGAGGAGATGGCCGACTATCGGGACTACCTCCGCGAACACCAGACGCGGGATCTGATCACCCACGCCGTCGAGGGGAGTTTCGAGGCCGACGACATCAGCGACTACTACCGGACGCCCGTGGAACTGGGGTGGGACCGATACACGAGGTTCGACCACGACTTCGTCGGTCGGGAGGCACTCGAGGCGGAAGCCGCCGACCCGGAGCGGGTGCTGGTCACGCTGGAGTGGGACGAGGAGGACGTCATCGACGTGTACGCGTCCCTGTTCCGGGAGGGACCGGCGTTCAAGTTCATGGAGATGCCCCACCAGCAAAAGCGGTCGATGATCGCCGACCGCGTCCTGAAAGACGGCGCGGACGTCGGCGTGGCGACGATGCGTGGTTACAGCTACTACTTCCGGCAGATGCTCTCGCTCGCGACCGTCGACGTCGAACACGCCGACCCCCGGACCGAACTGACGGTGCTCTGGGGCGAAGGGGAGAACCCGGCCAGTCCGACCGTGGAGGACCACGTCCAGAAGGAGGTCCGGGCGACCGTCGCGGAGACTCCCTACAAGGAGGACAACCGCCGGAAGGACCTCTCTCAGGAAGAGTGAACCACTGAACAGCCACCGTGGCGCGCGCCGTCGAGCGTGCCCGAACATCGCGAGGGCCGCGAGACGTATCGTGCGAGGTCTTCGTGAGCGGAGCGAACGAAGGCTCGAAAGACGAGCGAAGCGAGTCTTTCGGTGGACGAGGAGCGCAAGAGCGAACGAAGTGAGCGACGAGCACCGCAAGAGGCTGGGGAGGTGTGAGGCAGACAGCCGTGACCGAGTTGTCCAGTGTTTGCGTGACCGCAGTCGTGCTCGTGAGATGGAAGCTCTCGGCGCGCTCGCGGTCGCTGAGCGGGATATTCTCGCTCGAACAACAGCACCGCACAGCACTCGCTCGAATAGGGCCCGCTCAGGCGACTGCGCTCCCTTCGGTCGCCGCGAGCCCGCCTCGCCCTTCCAGTCCGCCAGGGGGCACAGTCTGTGAGGCCAGCCACCGAACGTTCCACGCTGAGACGGCCTGTGCCACCAACATCTTCCCTGGTGGACTGAAAGGGCGAGGGCCGCTCGCGTTCATGTAGTCGCCTGAGCGACCCCTATCTGAGCGACCGCAGGGAGCGAAGATATGTCGCTCAGCGACCGCGAGCGTACCGAGGGCTTTCAACGCACTACATCGAGTGCGGGGCTGTCGCCGGAGAGCGTTGTTTCAGCTGTGAGTCGAACAGAACCGGCCCAGAACAACACGCCCGGAGTGCATCGACGACCTCTCGCTCTGTCACTCCAGTCCGATCCCGAAGACCTCGCGGGGGTTCTCCAGGACGACCTGCCGGATCGCGTCGACGTCGATGCCGAACTGGTAGAGTTCGAAGATGGCGCGCTTGAGCGAGAACACCTCCGAGCGAATCACGTTGGCTGCGTCGGTATCGATCATGATGCGCTCGGGGCCGTACTCGTCGATGGCGTTCGCGACCGTCTCGGCCGTAATCGAGCTGAACCACGACTGCCCGATGGTGAAACTCACCCGGCAGTCGGTCCCCTCCATGAGGTAGTCGAGGTTGTTCAGGTCGGCGTGGGAAGCGACGATCTGCTCCTCGGGGAGACCCGCTTCGCGGGCGACGTTCAGGTCGATCTTCACCGCTTCGAGCGCCGGGTTCTCGGTGTCGATCACGGGTTCCTGGCCCAGCACGGCGTTTTTCTCGTAACCCGGCGTGGCCATCCCCGGTCGGTAGGGCCGCTCGGCCGGGCTCGCCTGGTTGGGCGTGTGGAGGATCACCGGGAGGTCGTTCGCGTCGGCGAGTTCCATCTGCGCGCCGACGAGCGCGCGCTGGTTCTCCAGGCCCCACGTTTCGACGTGCTGTGCGGGCACGACACCGGTCTCGCCGATGGCGACGACCTCCTCCAGTTCGCAGTAGTCGGCCATCGCGTCGACGAGGTCGTCGGGGTTCTCGATGCGGACGCCGGTGTGGATCCCGAGTCCGAGTTTCGGCTCGAAGAAGTGGTTGCGCTCGATGGCGGCCCGGCGATTGATGGCGTCGTCCCAGAGGTAGCGGACGTCCTCAGCGCGGACGGGCTTGTAGGGCGTCCAGTGATACCCCGAGGCGACCATCACCATCGCTCGACAGCCCGACAGCGCGTAGCGTTCCCGGTCGTCCCACGAGAGGGTGTGTGCGTGGTTGTGGACGTCGATCCACGGCAGGTTGAGCAACTCTCTGGGGAGGTCGGGGTCCGAATCGACCGGGACGTCCCCGTCGTGGTCGCGCTCGTCGAGATACGTGGCGTCCGTCGGCCGCTTCGTCGGGTGTGTCATCGGGTCGAGTGCCTCCGCGGCCGCGTCGCTTCCACCGCATCGGTCGTCCCGTTCGTCCGCGTCTGCCTCGCTACGTCCATTCTGTCTGTCCGTACGTAGGGTTTTACAGCCTGGTAAAACTTTAGTATCTGCCGGACACACGCAGACCACATGACACGACAGGTCCGGGCGGACGGTGGCGAGGGCGGGGCCTCGGCCGGCGGCGAGAACGCGGGGTCGAGCGGTCCGCCGTCCGCGCTCGGTCGGTTCCTCTACAGCGGGATCCTCGCCTACATGGCCGTCGACGGGTTCAGGAACAACGACAAGCGCGTGGAGATCGCCGAGTCCAGGGGCGTGCCCATGGCCGAGCACGCGGTCCCGTTCGTCACCGGGATGCTCTTCGTGGCCAATCTGGGTATCCTGTTCTGGAAGTACCCCCGTATCTCGGCCGGTGCGCTGGTCGTCTTCTTCCTCGGGACGACGCCGGCTATCCACAACTTCTGGACGATGGAAGGGAAAGAGCGCAACGACAACAAGATCAACTTCCTGAAGAACGTCGCCTTGCTTGGCGGTGCGATCGTCTTTCTCGCCGAAGCCGACGAGATGGCCGAGTGAGTGGAGTCGTCTAGTTTGTTCCCGTGGATCGGACCGCTGCTCAGATGAACGCATTCGGCTCGCTTGTTAGGTGTCGTCTCTACCGCACTCGACGTGGTGCGATGAAAGCCCTCGGCCCGCTCGCGGCGTCCTCGGGAACGCAGTGAGCGGAGTCGCCTGAGCGACCGGGAGCGCGTCGAGGGCTTCCATCGTACGATCTCGACTGCGGTCAGGCAAACACCGGAGGACTCGATCGCTGTTGTATGCCTCACACCTCCCCAACCTCTTGCGCTTCTCGGGCCTCTGGCCCTGCGATGCTCGTCCCTCGCGCGGCTTCGTCTCGCGGCCTCGCGTTGCTCACGGCTTCGCCGTTCACTTCGAGGCGCGTGGCGCCTCGCGTCGCTCGGCACGACTCGACGGCGCGCGCCACGGTGGTTGGGTGGCGTTCGACACGAAACGACCCTCCTCAGTCAGGGTCCGAGCGGTGGTCCGTCTCGTCCTCCCGACTCGTCTCAGCCGATCTGACCTTCGAGCACGTCGTCGGCGGCGTCGATGAACGCGGCTTCCTCGCCGGCGGGGACGGTCGCACCGGCCGCGACGTCGTGACCGCCGCCGTCACCGCCGACGGACTGGGAGGCCTCGCGCATCACGACTGAGAGGTCGAGTCCCTGACGGACGAGCACGCCCGACCCGCGGGCCGAGACCTTCGTCTCCTCGTCGTTCTTGCGGGCGAAGGCGACGATGGGCTTGTCGGGGCTGACGCCGTCGGTGCCGATGGCCATCCCGGCGACGATGCCGACGATGGTCTCGCGGATTGCGTCGCCGGCGTCGAACCACTGGACGTGTTCCTCGTGGGTGACGCCCTCCCGGCGGACGTACTCCAGTCCTTCCGAGAGGTTGCGCCGGTGGTTCGCGAGGAGTTTCCGGGCGCGTTCGAGCGCGCCGTCGCGGTCGCCGAGACAGACCCCGAGCCCGACGTCCGCGCGTTCGTAGCGAGCGGTGGCGTTGAGCAGGGTCGAGAACTCGCTGGCGTCGCGCAGTTCCGTCCCCTCGGGTTCGTTCGTGAGTTCGTAGGTCGTCCCGACGAGCGAGTCGATCTTGTCGGCGGGCACGCCGCGTTTGACCGCCCGCTGGACGAGCGCGCTCGCCACTGTCTGGCGCTCGTCGTCGGAGAGGTCCGCCCACGTCCGCCACTCGCCCGCCGACTTGAGGTCGACGTCGAGGTCTTCGAGGAAGGCGACCGCGCCCGACTCGTTGCCCGAGACGCCCGGGATCTGGACGTCGGTCGCGTATTCGAGGAGCTTGGGGAGCGGGCGGGTCTGCTTGCCGTAGAGCGAGAGGTCGGTGCCCTCGGCGAGGACGCCCGCTTCGACCCCCTCGGCGACGAGACCGGTGTTGGCGCCGACGAGTTCCCCGCCGACGGCCTGCATGTCACCCACCGCACCGACCACGGCGAGCGCCGCCAGATCGCGGTTGGTGGCGGCTCCCGGCTCGGTCCCGTCGCCGTTCAGTCCGGGCTGGCCGCTCTCCTCGGCCAGTGCCCGCGCGAGGACGTAGGCGGCGCCGGCCCCCGAGAGTTCCGAGGCGCCGTCGATCCCCTCCAGCAGGGGGTTCAGGTGGTACTCCGTCTCGCGGTCGGCGGGCTGGTGGTGGTCGGCGATGACGGGCTGGAAGTCGCCGGCGTCTTCGTGGGCACCGATGTCGTCTAGCTGACCGCTCCCGAAGTCGGTAAAGAGGACGGTGTCGTACTCGCGGGCGGCGATAGAGGCGATCTCGGTCGCGTCGAGCTGTTTCTTGAACACGACCTCGAAGGGAAGGCCGGCTCGCTCCAGCGCGCTGGCGGCGACCGCGGCGCTGGTCAGTCCGTCGGCGTCGATGTGCGAGGCCAGCAGGACCTCCTCGGCGTCGAGCAACCGCCGTGCGCAGTCGTGAGCACGCGCTTCGAGTTCGGGAACCGGCCCGTCGGTCATCGGGCCGAGATAGGCGCGTCCCCAGGTTTAAATCTCCGGTCGGCCGCCACCGGTCCTGACGAGGACGAAGGGGGCTGTGCCCAGCGACACCGGGGCGAGCGCGTCCGAAACCCGTTTGACGGCGAACGGGGTAGAGTCGGGTGTGACCGTCATCGGCCTCGACGACACGGACTCGCGCGAGCGGGGGATGTGTACGACCTACGTCGCCGCCACGCTCGCCGACGCGGTCCGGGACGCGGGCGGCACCGTCGAGCGTCGCCTGCTGGTGCGACTCAATCCCGCCGTCGAACACAAGACGCGGGGCAACGCCGCGCTCGCACTCCACACCGACCTCGCCCCCGACCGTGCGCTCGAACTCGCGCGCGAGCACCTCGACATGGCCGAGACCGACGACCCGCGGACCGACCCCGGTGTGGTCGTCGCTTCCGGAGACCCGACGGACGTCCCCCGGCGCGTCGTCGAGTTCGCTCGCCGGGCCGTTCGCGACCTGCTCGACGTCGAGGAGGCCGTGGCCCTCGCCCGTGACGCGGGCTACGAAACCGCCCACGCCGGGAACGGCCGGGGGCGGATCGGCGCGCTCGCCGCCGTCGGGGCCTGGCGCGCGTTCGACGACTGGACCTACGAGTGCATCTCCTATCGCGAGCCCGAGCGGTGGGGCACCGCGCGCGACGTCGACCGCGAGAGCGTCTGTGCGGCCGCCGACCGCGGGTACCCCGACGTCTGGGACACCGTCGACCGCAGCGAGGGGTACCCGGTCTGTGTCCCGCGGACGCCCTGCCCGATCCTCCACGGGATCCGCGGGGACGACCCCGACGCCGTCCGGAACGTCGCCGAAGCGGTCGACTCGGAACCCGTCGCCAGCAGGGCGCTGTTCGTGACCAACCAGGGAACCGACGCGCACCTCCGGCCCGTCGACGGCGTGGCCGAACTGCGAGCCGGCGAGTCGTTTCGGGTCGACGGGGTGGTCGAGACGGCACCCGAAACCCGCGAGGGCGGGCACGTCTTCTTCGAACTGGGTGAAAACGAGAGCGGCGAGTGCGACGGAAGCGAGAGAGGAGGGCGCGGCGAGCGCGACGAGGGCGCGACCGTCGACTGTGCGGCGTTCGAACCGACCAAGCGCTTTCGCGACCGGGTACGGGCGCTGCGCGTCGGCGACCGCCTGACCGTCTGTGGCGAGGTCAGCGGGGGGACGCTCAAACTGGAGAAGTTCGCCGTCCGGGAACTGGCGGCGACCGAACGCGTCACGCCCGACTGTCCCGAGTGTGGTCGGTCGATGTCGTCTGCGGGTGCCGGGCAGGGGTATCGGTGTCGGGACTGCGGGACGCGAGCCGAGGGGAAAGTCCAGGTACCAGTGGAGCGTGAACTGGAGAGCGGGTGGTACGAGGTGCCTCCGTGTGCGCGCCGGCACGTCTCGAAACCGCTGGTTCGCGGCGGGTTCGACGCACCGACGCATCCCGAGCGGTAAGCGTCGAAACGACGCTCTCTCGGACCGTTCGAGCGGGGCCCCGGCTCGCGAGAACCACGACCCGCTCACGCGAGATTCTCGCGCTGAGGAACACTTTTGGTTCTGCCCGCGACATAGCAGGCAACGCGTTTCAGGACTCGCGACCCATGACTGACTGGCACCCACCGCGGACGGTTACACACCGGGAGACGACCCTCGGCTTCGCCGTCCGCCTCACCGACGGCTTCACCGGCGACCGGCCCGACGGGGCGACGGTCGAGATCGACCCCGCCGACGTCGAACCCGTCGTCAATCGGAGCGGCTACCACCTCTTTCTGGACGTCGACGCCGACGCGGTGACGCTGACCGTCGACGGCGGCGACTCGTACGTCGACGAACGCCGGCGGGTCGTCCTCGCTCACGACGCGGACGGTGACGGCGCCGGGAACAGCGACGCGGAGATCGACACCGATGACGTGAGTGGGGACGTTCCGACACACGTCGTCACCGACCCCGCCGAACCCATCGAGATCGAACTGACCCCGACGCCGGCCTACGCGTTCCCGTCGTCGACGACGACCGTCCGGGGGCACGTCGAGGACGACGACGGCGACCCCGTGGCGGGCGCGACGGTCGCGTTGCGGGAGTTCGACCCGACCGTCGCGACGACCGACGACGGCGAGTTCGCGCTGTGGGTGCCGGCCACCGCCGAACACGTCGCCCGGCGCGACGGCCGGAACGTGGTGGTCGTCGACAGCATCGACACCGGCGGCAACGCTGGCGGCACGGCGCTCGCCGACGGCGACGGCACCGACCCGACGCTCGTCGTCGACCACCCGGATCACGGCGAAACGACCGAACCGGTCGAGGTCGCCGCCGGGTCCCGGACTGTCCACTACGTCTCCCTCGACGGATGACCGGTAGCGACGGCGACCCGACGGACGAGCGGGCCGACGGCGACCCGACGACCGACGGCGGGACGGCAGAGCCGACCAGTGCCGAGGGCGCGGCGGACGCGGCAGACTCAGCGAACGCGACGGACGCGGCGGACACGGCGGACGTGACGGACGCCGACCCGTACGGGGACTCGGCGGCCCACCTCGTCGACGAACTCCGGCGGGTCGACCTGCTGTTGCGCCGCCGGGTCGGCGCGGTCCGGGCGGGGACACCCGGCGAGAACCGCGGCGGTGGCCTCTACGTCGCCGACGAGGAGGTCGACCGGTTGCTCGCCCCCGACGGCCCGCCACCCGCGACGGACGACGCGCTCGAAACGCGGATCGACGCCGTCACCGAGCGGGTCGCGGCCCGGCGCGAGCGGACCGCCGACGCTGGAACGGAACTCCGGGCGGTGGCGCTCGCCGAGCGGTTCGACCTCGACGACCGGGCGTTCGACGCGCTCCTCTTGAGTCTCGCCCCCGAACTCGACCGGAAGTACGAGCGCGTCTACGCCTACCTCCAGGACGACATCACCCAGACCCGCCCCACCGTCGGGCTGGTTCTCGACGTGCTCAGTGAGGGCGAGGCCGGGGGCGAGCGTGAACGCGAGCGACTCGCGGCCCGCGACGTCTTCGCTCGGGACGGCCCGCTGGTCGGTGCGGGACTCGTCACGCTCTCGGCCGACGGCGACGCACCGCTGCTGGCCCACCGCGTCACGACCGACCAGCGCGTCGTCGGCTACCTGCTGGGCCGCGACGGGGCCGATCCCCGACTCTCCGACGTCGTGACGGCCGTCGACCCGACGACGCGCGTCGCCGAGTTGCCGGTCGACGAGAGCACCCGCGAGCGCGTCGAGAGACTGGCACCGACGGGCGACGGTGCGGCAGTTCCGACAGGAGACCGTCCGAACGTCCAGACAGACGGCCGAGAGAGCGATACCGCCTGGCCGATGCGGTACGTCCACGGCCCGCCGGGTGTCGGCCGGGCGGCTACAGTCGAGGCGATGTGCCGACTCGCCGGACTCTCGCTCGTACGCGTCGACGCGGTCGACCTCCTGGGTGCGGGCGTCGAGGAACCGTTCGACCGACTCGTGCGCGAAGCGCGCCTCCGCGGGAGCGCCCTCCACGTGGCGAACGTCACCGACCTCGACGAGCGTGGCGATGGCGGCCCCTCGGCGGACGCCGTCCTGCGACGCCTCGACCGGTTCGACGGCCCCGTCTTCCTGAGCGGCGAGGACTCGTGGACGAGTCGGCCGACACTCGACGCTCACGAGTTCGTCGCCGTCTACCTGCCACGGCCGGGCTACGACCGCCGGCGCGACCTCTGGGAACGACGCACCGACGAGCTCCCCGACGACGTCGACCCGGGCGAGCTCGCCGCGACGTTCCGGCTCACCGCGGGCCAGATGGACGACGCGCTCGGGACGGCGAGAGCGCTCGCTGGGGGCGACAGTGGTGGGGAGGACACCGATAGCGACGACGACGGCGAACTCGACGCCGAGGCGCTCTATCGGGGCTGTCGCGTCCAGTCACGCGAGACGTTGGGCGCGCTGGCCCGCCGGACCGACACCGCCTACGACTGGGACGACATCGTCCTGCCCGCGGACACGGAAGCGCAACTCCGTGAGGTGGCGGCCCACGTGAAACACCGGGGGACTGTCTACGCCGACTGGGGCTTCGAGGACCGCTTCAGCCTCGGCACCGGGATGAACGTCCTCTTCTCGGGGCCCTCGGGAACGGGGAAGACGATGGCCGCCGAGATCATCGCCGCCGACGCCGGCCTCGACATGTTCAAGGTCGACCTGGCGACGGTCGTCAGCAAGTACATCGGCGAGACCGAGGAGAACCTGAAAGAGATCTTCGACGAGGCCGAACACACCGACGCGGTCCTCTTTTTCGACGAGGCCGACGCGCTGTTCGGCGAGCGCTCTGAGGTCTCCGATTCCCAGGACCGCTACGCCAACGTCGAGGTGAGTTACCTGCTCCAGCGCATGGAGGAACACGACGGCGCGGTGATCCTCGCGACCAACTTCAAGGAGAACATCGACGACGCCTTCCTCCGGCGGATCAACTCGAACGTAGAGTTCCCCCGTCCGGACCGGGAATCGCGCGCCGAGATCTGGCGCACTATCTTCCCCGAGGAAGCGCCCGTCGGCGACCTGGATATCGCCTTCCTCTCGCGGTTCGAGATCACCGGCGGGAATATCAAGAACGTCGCGCTGACGGCCTCCTTCCTCGCGGCTGACGACGAGCGGGGCGACGGGGCGAAGACGATCGAGATGGCCCACGTCGTGCGGGCGCTCCGTCGCGAGTTACAGAAGACCGGTCGGCTCGTGAATCCGGAGGAGTTCGGGGAGTACCGGGACCTGGTGGGGTGAGGACGCCGCGCTACCGCGACCGGCCGCCTTCAGTTCCGGACAGGGCCTCGTACAGCGCCCCGACCGTGGCCCCGACGAGACCAGCGGCCGCTCCGACGATTTTCCTCCGCACGGAACTGTTCCGCTGGCCGCTCTCGCGGTCTGGCCGCACGACTTCTCGGCGGTCGTCCGAGACATCGCGTGAAGTCGGCACTTCTGACATTCTATATTGTATTATTCGTCAGTTAAAACTAACACCTCGGTCACGTATCCCGCACCAGGTTTTTATACGTTACTCCGATAAATCACTGGACAGAATGGTTGGACCGCATATAGACCGTTCCGCCGATATACCGGATCCTACACAGACCACTTTTCATTATATAGGTGGTACGTGTCGTTTCATATCAGTAGAATAGACATGGGGACCAGCGATCCGGATCCAGAAGACCTCCGAACGAGGGTCGCGCTCGACGGGGAATGGGAGTTCGTCACGGATCCAAATCAGACGGGGGACGACGAGGAGTGGTATCGATCCGACAGTGTCTGGCCCGACTGGAAGCGCTCTATCACGCTCCCACACGCGTGGCAGGAGATGGACAGCTACCGTGAGTACGTCGGGACGGCGTGGTATCGCCGAACCGTTTCGGTCTCCGCGGAGACGGTCCGAAACCGACGTGTCTTCCTGGGGTTCGACGCAGTCGACTACGAGACGTCCGTCTGGGTGAACGGCGAACACGTCGGCGACAACGCCGGTGGGTTCCTTCCGTTCGAGTTCGAGGTGACCGACGCACTGTCGCCGGGCGAGAACGTGGTCTGCGTGTCGGTCACCGACCCGGCGGACCTCTCGGAGGTGCCCCACGGGAAGCAGGGGGCGCCGTGGTACACCCGCGTCAGCGGTATCTGGCAGTCCGTCCGCCTCGAGTATCGTCCGGAAACGCACGTGACGAACGTGCGAGTCACGCCGGACCTCGAGACGGACAGTGCGGTCGTGGAAGTCGACACGTGCTCGGCTGACAGAGCGGGGACCGACCTCGAGTGCGAGGTCAGAGCGCTCCGTGCCGGAGAGCCCGTGACCGCGGCCCGAACGGCCGTCACGGACCGCGCACGAGTCGTGCTCGAATTCGACGACCCGTCGTACTGGTCGCCGGAGTCGCCCACGCTGTACGACGTCGAGGTGCGGTTGCTCCGGGAGGGGAGCGTCGTCGACCGGTACGAGGACTACTTCGGGATGCGGAGTTTCAGTTCGAAAGCCGGCCAGTTCACGCTCAACGGGGAACCGATGACGGTTCGCGGTGTCCTCGACCAGGGGTACTACCCCGAGACGTTGTACCGACCTCCCGACGAGGAGACGTTCGAGCGGGAGATCGACACCGCGAAGCAACTCGGATTCAACCTCGTCCGAAAACATCTCAAGCCGGCCCATCCCGATTTCCTCGAATACGCCGACCGCCGGGGGATGCTCGTGTGGGAGGAACCGGCACACGCCGACAGGTACACCGACCAGTCGAAAGCAGCGATAACCGACCAGATCGCGGGCCTTCTCGAACGCGACTACAATCGCCCGAGCGTCGTCATCTGGGGGCTGTTCAACGAGGAGTGGGGTTTGGGACACCACGACACCGAAGAGACGCTCTGGCGGGACGAAGAGAAACAACAGTTCCTCGCGGACCTCTACCGGAGAACGCGCGAGCGGGACCCGACGCGGCTCGTCTGTGACAACTCGGGGTGGGCCCACGTCAGAACGGACGTCAACGACCACCATCCGTACTTCAGGAGCCCCGAACAGGCCAGTTCGTGGGAAGACGTGCTGGACCACCTCTGTCACTTCCCCGGGGACAACTACGCGACGACCGAGTTCGACGAAACGGACGCGCCGATAGTGATCTCCGAGTTCGGAACGTGGGGGTTTCCCGACGTGACGACACTCCGGGACCACTACGACGGTGATCCGCCCTGGTTCGGTCACGACTTTCTGAGTCCGCAGTTCAAACAGCCCGCCGAATTCGACAGGCGGTTCGAAGCCACCGACCTCCCCGATGCGTTCGACAGCCGTACCGCACTGGTGGAGGCGTGGCAACGTCGGGAGTTCGTCTCGCTGAAACATCTCGTCGAGCAGATGCGGAGACGGGAGCAGGTGGCTGGATACGTACTGACCCAGCTGTCCGACGTCGAGTGGGAGTTCAACGGCGTTCTCGATTACTTCCGGGCCGAAAAGGCGTTCGACGAGACCTTCGTGCGGGCGAACAGTGCGGTCTCCGTTATCGTGACCCCGGAGCCACACGCGGTATGGGGGGGTGAAGACGCCGCCGTCGCCGTCACCGTGGTCAACGACACCGGCGAGACGCTCATCGGGACCGTCGAGTGTTCGTCCGCTGAACGGCCAGCGGGGGGGTCGCAGTCACTGTCGGTGCCCGCACACTCGGTGGCGGAAGTCGAACTGGCCGTTCCCGTCGGGACCGAACCCCAGGAGACGGTCTCACGGACGGAACTGATCGCGACGTTCGAATACGGGAGCCAGACAGTCACCACGAGAGAGCCCGTGACGGTCGTCGACGAAACAGCGTTACTGAGTCCCGATGCGACTGTGTTCGCCGAAGGGGCGTTTGCCTCGAACCTCGCGGCGGCGGGCGTGCCGGTGGCACACCGACTCGACGAGAGCGTCGACGTCGTATTTACCGACGAGCTCTCCGACGAGATACTGCAGTTCGCGTCCGATGGCGGTGCAGTCGTCCAGTTCCCGACGCGGTCGGGGGAGCTGACAGACAGTAGCCACTTCTCGTACGAGGCTGTCCCACAGGGGGAAAGCTGGGTCGGAACGGCGTCGTTTTTCTACCAGTCTTCGCCGTTACTTGCGGACGTCTGTGACGGCGGCCGGCTCGGGTGGGAATTCGAGGGTCTGTATCCGGACGCCGTCGCGACGGAACTCGACCGTGACCGCGATCAGATACACGTCGGGTACGTAGAGGGGTGGATCGAAAACTGGGGGAGCCCGTTCGTGGTCCGCGACTACGGGGCGGGCGTGTTGACGCCGTTTACCTTCACGGTCCGTGACCAGTACGGAACGAATCCGGTCGCCACGCTCGTCTGCAACCGTCTCATTCGGTCGCTGTCGGGCGACTAGTGGTTCCGTGCGCGGACTGGCCACCGGTCGGACCAGAACCCAGGAGTCCCGGAACGCAGACTGGTACCGAAACCAGCCGACGGCATACCGGAGAA
>Ga0207733_100754_pt1 | contig 14109 bp, 13 predicted proteins | sample A23P3SouthBayCA_FD_187735 | JGI IMG/M metagenome (GOLD analysis project Ga0207733, IMG submission 187735) | Aerobic enrichment media microbial communities from Eden Landing Ponds, California, USA - A23 P3 (SPAdes) | ecosystem: Environmental > Aquatic > Marine > Unclassified | place: Emeryville... | reverse complement strand
CACCCGGAAGTCGGCGCCGAACTTGAAACCGCTCTTGGGGACGGTGCCGGCGGCCCGGAGCGCCTCGTACACGCGGAGCCGACGGTCGAACCGGTCCTCGACCGCCCGGCCGCGGCCGACGACCGCGGCTTCGGGGTCGTCGACGGTAGTGACGTCGTCGGTCGCCGCGTCGTCGTCCGCCGCGCCGTCGAGGGTCAGCACGCCCCGCCGGGCCAGGTGGGCGGCCTCGATCAGCGACAGCTGGAGCGGGCCGCCCTCGGCGTTGCGGCCGCCGAGGCGCTGGCCGTAGAAGCCCCGCTCGTACACCGCCTCGGGCGGGTCCCAGAGGAGCACCCGGTCGGGAAAGAGGGTGGCATCGAGGTCGGCGGGCGGGTCGTAGGCGGCGTCGCCCGCGAGAGTCGGAGTCCCGGTCTCGAAGTACGTGAGGTCGCCGTCCTCGTCGACGACCGCGAGCGTCGCGCCGCCCAGATCCGCGACGGCCACCCGGTCGCGCTCGCCGAGGACCCGGACCCGGTGGGCGACCTCGTCGTCGCCCGGCCCCGAGCCGCGCGGGTAGACGACGAAGTCGGCGTCTGTTCCCTCGACCGCGGCCGCGGCGTCGGGACCGAGCCACGCCTCGCGGGCCGGCGAGAGGTAGAATCCGCGGTCGCGGAGGTCCTTGTACACGACGAACGCCAGGGGCGCCCCGGAGCGGGCGAGCAGACCGCGGAAGTCGAGGCGGCGCCCGTCGTCGACGACAGCGTCGAGGTCGCCACGCGAGAGCAGGTGTGCGGCCTCGACCGGCGCGAGTTCGATCTCGTTGCCGCCCACGGGCCGACCGTACCCCCGCGCGTCGTGGAACCGCTGGCGCGCGTCGCCGGCGACGCGGACGACGTCGCCATCCAGGGTGCCTTCCATACCGGACGGCCGGCCGGCGCAGGGGTAGGGTTTGCGATTCCCTGGGCCGTCGGTGGGGCCCCGGTCGATCGAACGCGGCGACGCCCCTCGGCCGGGTCCTCACTCCCCGTCACCGGCCGCCTCGAACCGCTCGCAGGACCCGTCGAGACAGCGCCGACCGCCGCCGGTCCGGAAGACCGGGAGCCCGCAGTCACACCGGCCGACGACCGGACCGGCCGGGAACGAAAAGGCCGTCTCGCAGTCGGGGTAGGCGTCACAGCCCAGAAGCAAACCGCCGCGCTCGATCACCCGGAGATCCGAGTCACAGTCCGGGCAGGACCACGCGCGGTCGTACAGGTCCCGTACCCGCTCCGCGAGTGGATCGCACCCCCTGTCGAGACACACCTCGATCGGGGCGCCGCGGCGGACCCGAACCAGCGGGAGGCCACAGGCGTCGCAGGCGGCGTCGAGCACCTGCCCGCCGTCGGGGAGGCCGTGTTCACGGTCACAACCCAGACACGCCACCGCGCCGCCGGTCCGCACCAGGGCGCTCCCGCAGTCGGGACAGGCGCCCACGGGGACGCCGGCCGTCGACGCCGGGAAGCGAATCCACCCCGCCGACCGGTGGGAGACGACCCGGAGCACCTGGTCGCCGGCGCGGGCGGTGACGCCGAAGCCCGCCTCGTCGGCGCCAGGATCGGCGTTGGCACCGGCGTCCTCCGGACCGCTTCCCGCACCCATCGCCCCGTCGGCCGCACCCGTCGGATCGTCGACCTCGACCGTGACGGCGTCGGCGCGGGTGAGCCAGGCGATCGGCTGGTAGCCCTCGGCGTCGTGGACCAGCACCGTCTTGTCCGGCTTGACGACCACCACGACGTGCCCCCGCTGGGTCCGCTCGCGGCGGCCCGAGAAGGTCGTCGTGCACTCGCCTGCGAGGACGCGGATCGACTCCTCCGGCGGGTCGGTGGCCGGTGCTGGATGATCGGTGGGAGCCGCACCGCCGGGGTCGGCGTCCCCGGAGGCGGCGTCGTCGGAGTCGCCCGCGTCCCCGGAGGCGGCGTCGCTGGAGTCGGCGGCTGGCGAGTCAGCGGGCGGTGCGGCGTCGGTGTCGGTCGGCGGACGCATAGGACCGGGTGGTCCCGTCATCGTACGTCAATCCACGGTCGAGTGGTCCGCGCATCCGGGCTACCCTGTGAGCACAGCTATCTCGGTTCGCGAGAGACAGGGACCTGTTTCCTTATCGGGGGTCCTCGCTGTGCTCGCCCCACCGGTGCGGTCGGTCGCAGTCGCCGAGTCAGTCCGCGAACGAGCGAAGCGAGTGAGCGGGCCAAGGAAGCCCCGAAGGGGCTGACGCAGGCTTTTGATCGAGCTTTTGCCAGCGAGGCGCCGAAGGCGCCGAGCGCAGCAAAAGGTCGGTGGGTCAGTCGCGGACGTCGACGGTCCGGGTCTCGACGTGAGGGAGCAAGGGAAGTTCAGGGGTGACGACCTCGACGCGGAACTCCAGTTCGTCCGCGTCGGCGCCGAAGACGCCGACCGCGACGGTGCTCACGTCCGAGAGGTAAGTCGTCTTGGCGGACATCTCGACGCCGTTTACCGTCACCCGGATCCCGACGCGGGCGCCACCGCCGGCGTTGCGGACGGTGATCTCCCGCATCTCGCTGTCGCCGCGGGCGACCGCGTCGGGGAACTCGCCCCAGTCGACCGCGAAGGCGGGGAGCCCGCGGGCCTGCTCGACGACGCGTTCAGCGACGCCCTCGGCGATGCCGGCGGCGGTCAGCGCGTCGACGCCGCCGTCGACGACCGCCGCCGGGGAGTCCAGATCGCCGCGGGCCAGTTTCTCCGCGCGGCCGGGGCCGACGCCGTCGACGGCGGTCAGCGGGACGGCCGCCCGCGAGACGCCGTGTTCGACGCGGGCCGCGACGCGGCGCGCGAGGTTGGCGGCGGCGGGCCCGGCGAAGGCGTCGAGGAACTCCCGGAGCGCCGACAGCAGGCGAAGCGCGTTCTGCCGGATCACCCAGGCGTCGCTCCGGAGTTCCGCAGGGGTAGCGTTGTCCATGCCCGCGTGGAGGATGGCCAGCACCTTCCGGGGGCCGTCCTCCAGGGTCGTGTCGACCCCCCGAAGGGCCTCGTCGACGGCGTCGACCTCGGCCGCCCGCGCCGAGACGTCGCCGAACTCCGCGGCGCCCGCGACCGTCTCCAGGACGTCGTCGACGGTCACCCGGTCGCGGTCGGCCAGGGCGGCAAAGCGCCGCGCGGTCTCCAGCCGGAGGTAGTACTGCGAGGCGAGCCGTCCCAACTCTGTGGATTCGACCGCGAGCCCATCCATCTCGACGAAGCCGTCGCCGACGAGCGATTCAAGCGTGTCGCGCACGCGCTCGCGCAACCCCTCGAAGTCGTACTCCTCGGGGCGGGACCGGGCCCGGACGTAGTAGAAGGTGGTCTCCAGCCACGACATCACGTCGTCGACGTCGCGGATGGTGCCCATCGAAATCTCGGCGTTGAGGTGGGAGTCCAGGTCCGCGGCCAGCCGCGACTCGATCTCCTTGCCCTCCCGCAGCAGCCGGCGGTACCTGTCGGCGTCGCTCCGGTCGCAGACGACCCAGCCGTAGCCGACGTCGTCGTAGCCCGGCCGGCCCGCACGCCCGATCATCTGGAGGACGTCCAGCGGCGAGATGTCGATCTCGCCCTCCAGGGGGTCGTGGTACTTCGTGTCCCGGATCACCACGCAGCGCGCGGGGAGGTTCACCCCCCACGCGAGCGTCGACGTCGAGAACAGCAGCTTGATCTTCCCCTCGCGGAACCACGCCTCGACCAGGTCGCGGTCCGCTTTGGACAGGCCGGCGTGGTGGAAGGCGACGCCGTCGACGACGGCGTGTCGGAGCTTCTCGTTCGACAGCTCCTGGGCCGCCTGGTGGAAGTCGTAGTCGCCCCGCGAGCCGATGGGAACGTCGCGCTCGGCGAGTTCGTCGCGGGTCTTCGCGGCGGCCCGGACGGTGTCCTGGCGCGAGGAGACGAAGACGAGCGCCTGGCCGTCGTCGCGGACGTGGGGTTCCGCCAGATCGAGCGCGCGGTACAGCCGGCGGTACTTGTCCGCGAAGGTGTTCTCGCCGTGGGAGTAGGTCTTGACGCCGGCGTGGAGGTCGACCGGGCGGTACTCCTCCCCGAAGGAGAACGTCGTTTCGGGCGGGGCGTCGAGCCAGTCGGCCACGTCGCCGACGTTCGGCATCGTCGCCGACAGCGCCACCACCCGGGGGTCACAGAGCCGTCGCAGGCGGGACACCGTGACTTCGAGGACGCCGCCGCGGCGATCGGAGTCGAGCAGGTGAACCTCGTCGATGACGACACAGTCGACGTCCGTGACGAAGTCGTACCGGGCGGTGTCGTGTTTGCGGGTGGCCGAGTCGGTCTTCTCGGGGGTCATCACGAGGATGTCCGCCCGCTCGGCGCGGCGGGGGTTGAGGTCGCGCTCGCCGGTGACGACGTACACCGAGTAGCCCAGCTCCTCGAAGCGTTCCCACTCGGCCTCCTTCTCGTTGGTGAGCGCGCGAAGCGGCGCGATGAAGAGGGCCGTGCCGCCGTCCCGCAGGCAGCGACAAATCGCCAGTTCGGCGAGGGCAGTCTTGCCGCTGGCGGTCGGCGCCGAGGCGACGACGTTGTGGTCGGTCTCCAGGATCGCCGGCAGCGCCTCGCGTTGCATCCGGTTGAACTCCTCGAAGCCGAAGGCGTCGGCGAACTCCGGGATCGCCTCCGCGACCTTCACGGTACCACCCGGACGGAAGCGGAGAGCGCGACGGGGGACATGGTCGAACCCGGGCGCCCGCGCGGGAAAGACCTTTCTCTGTCGTCGCCGACGGGTCGCGTTTCTCTGTCGTCGCCAACGGGTCGCGTCCGCCGGTCCCGTGAGGGCGCCGCGGTTCTCGGCTGTTGGTATTGTCCAAAAAAGCCAAGATAGTACACAACCAACGTCGGAGACGGTGATCCAGAGATGAACAAAAACGTCGGCGGCTACGACCGCTTCGGACGGCTGATCGTCGGACCGCTGCTGGTGCTCGTCGCGGTCGTGGGACTCGTCGGAGCCATCCCTGTCGGACCCCTCGTCGCGGGCGTCGCGCTCGTGATTGGCCTGGTGCTCGCGGTGACGGGTGCGGTCCAGCGGTGCCCGCTCAACGCGCTGTTCGGCGTGAACACCTGCCCGGTCGACGGTCGGTAGCGGCCCGGACGGGTGACCGTCGAGCGGCGGACTGTGGGGCCGAGACCCACCTCGCGGCCGGCGACGCGTTCGCCGAACCGCACGCTTTTGCCCGCCCGGGCCAAGGTGGAGCCATGAGCACGCATCGCAAGCCGGACTGGCTGAAGATGCGGCCCCCCTCCGGCCAGCGGTTCACGGAGATCAAGCGGACGCTCCGGGACCGGGACCTCAACACCGTCTGCGAGGAGGCCAACTGCCCGAACCTCGGGGAGTGCTGGAGCGGCCGCGACGGCCCGGGGACGGCGACGTTCATGCTGATGGGCGACCGCTGTTCGCGGGGGTGTAACTTCTGCGACGTCGAGACCGGCGGGATGGAGGCCCTCGACCCCGAGGAACCCGAACAGGTGGCCGGCGCCGTCGCCGAAATCGGCCTCGACTACGTCGTCCTCACCTCCGTCGACCGCGACGACCTCCCCGATCAGGGCGCGGCCCACTTCGCCCGGACGATCCGCGAGATCAAGGAGCGGGACCCGAGCGTGTTAGTCGAGGTGCTCGTCCCGGACTTCCAGGGCGACCCCGACCTCGTGCGGAGGATCGTCGACGCCGGACCGGACGTGTTCGCCCACAACGTCGAGACTGTCGAGCGCCTGCAGTGGCCGGTCCGGGACCGGCGGGCGGGCTACGAGCAGTCGCTGTCCGTGCTCGAACAGGTCGACCGCGAGTCCGACGTCCACACCAAGACGTCGCTGATGCTCGGCCTCGGCGAGTACGACCACGAAATCTATCGAACCCTCTCGGACCTCCGGGAGGTCGGCGTCGACGTGGTGACGCTGGGGCAGTACCTCCAGCCGTCCCGCTCGCACCTGGACGTCTTCGAGTACGTCCACCCGGACGCCTTCGACACCTGGCGCCGGGTCGCCGAGGAGGAACTGGACTTCCTGTACTGCGCCTCGGGACCGATGGTCCGCTCGTCGTACAAGGCGGGCGAGCTGTTCGTCGAGGCGCTGCTCCGGGAGGACCGCTCGGTCGCGGAGGCCCGGTCGGCGGCCCGCGCCGCCGGGGAGTGACCCTGCGGAGCGTTCGACACCCCGCCGGCCCCGCGGAAGCTTCAACACCCCCCGCCACCCAGACGGCGACATGCCCGAACTGCGCACCTGTTACTTCTGTGGCGAGGTCGGCGACGGCCTCGCGCGTCGCGCGGTCGTCCCGCCGGAACTCGACCCCGACGACGACCAGGTAACCGTGACGCTGTGTCCGACCTGCGGCCGAAAGCTCTCGAACGTGCTCGAACCGCTCGTCGACCGGGCGAGGACAGCCTCGTCCGCCGAGCAGGGCGCCGCCCCCATCACTGAGACGACTCCGGAGGCCGGAACTGATCCTGCTGCTGACTCCGGGTCCGAAGGGGAGGCCCCGTCCGACCCCGAGACGACGCCCGATACCGAGACTGTGTCCGCCGCCGACGCGGGGGCGGCCGGCGGGAGCGACGACGGAACGGGGGCCGGGGCCGACGACGCGACGGAGCAGGATCCGATCGAGTTCGATCCGACCGCGGACGAACCGACGGTCGACGACACCACAGCGGACGAACCGACAGCCGACGACGACGCGGCTGTGGGTTCGGCCGTGGAGGGATCCGAGAACGGACGGATGGCGGACGACCAACTCGACGATCCACTGGCGATTCGCCCCGACGACTCCGACGCCGGTCACCCTGCGGCGGACGGGATTGAGGGTGGCGGGGACGGCGAGGGAGGCGAGGACGTCGACGGCGACGCCGACGAGCCGATCGACGAGGCGCCGGAGTCGATACAGGTCGACCCGGCCACCTTCCGGAAGGTGATGCGGCTGCTGTCGAACCGGGAGTTCCCGGTCGACCGCGCCGAGTTCGTCTCGCTGGCGGCGTCGGCGTACGACCTCGACGACCGGACGGTGGGCGCGATGCTCGACGCCGCCGTCGAGAAGGACCTGATCGGCGAGCACGACGGGCAACTCGTCCGGGACTGACGGACGCCCACGGCCCCCCGAAGGGTGCCGACGGTCGCGAGCGGCGACTACAGGTCGCCTTTCGTGCTCGGCGTGTCCGAACGGCGCTCGTCGAGGCGGGTGGCGTCGTCGAGGGCCCGAGCCAGCCCCTTGAACAGCGCCTCGACCTCGTGGTGGGCGTTCGCGCCCGCGACGTCGGCGTGGAGGGTTAGCCCCGCGTTCATAGCGAGCGACAGCGCGAAGTGGCGGGCCATGTCGCTGGTGAACCCCCCGACCGCGTCCTGGGAGAACGCCCCGTCGAACTCGAAGTGCGGGCGGCCGGAGACGTCGACGACGACGCCCGCGACGGCCTCGTCGAGCGGGACGCGCCGGTCGGCGAACCGCCGGATTCCGCGCCGGTCGCCCAGCGCCTCGTCGAAAGCCTCGCCGAGGACGATCGCCACGTCCTCGACGGTGTGGTGGTCGTCGACGTCGAGGTCGCCGTCGCAGTCGACCGTGAGGTCGAACAGGCCGTGCTTGGCGAAGGCTTCGAGCATGTGATCGAAGAAGCCGACGCCGGTGTCGATCCTGGCGTCGCCGTCGCCGTCGACAGCGAGCGTCACCTCGATCGCCGTCTCGGCCGTCTCCCGCGAGACGGCGGCGGTTCGGTCGGTCATAGCCACACCTCACGCGCCGGGCACAAGTCCGTTGCGCTCCGCCGGAGACGACGGCCCCGCCGAGACTGGCCTCGCCGAGACTGGCCCCCCGAGAACGAACTCGCCCGGGGCGACGACCAGGCGGGAACCGGACCCGCCCAGCCGCGGACGGCGGAATCTATCCCGGATATTCATTACACTGGGGGTTCACAGTGGGCCCTATGAGCCTGAAAGGAGCGGTGCTCGCGCTGTTCGCGTTCCTCGTGGGCAGCCTGCTGCTGTTCTCGGGCACCGGACCGGGGATGCTCCTGGGGGGCACAGTGATCGCCATCGTGGCCGCCGCCGTGGGCACGGCGATCAGCACCAGCCAGCGCGACGCTGCCTGGCGACGCCTGCGCGGATAGAGCGGGGACGAAGTCTGTGCGCCCGCGGGAGAGCAGGTCCGCTGGCGGGTCGGCACCGCGGATCAGGCGTCCATCGCCGCCGCGAGCGAGAATCGGCCCTCGTAGAGGGCGGTCCCGACGACGACCGCCGCGGCACCCGCCTCGCGCAACGCCCGCACGTCGTCGAGCGACGCGACCCCGCCGCTGGCGACGACGGGCACGTCGACGGCCTCGACGACCCGCCGGGTGAGGTCGGTCTGGACGCCGGCGAGCTGGCCCTCCACGTCGACATCGGTAAACAGAATCGCGCCCGCGCCGAGGTCCTCGTAGCGGGCGGCGGCCTCGGCGGGGTCGAGCCCGGTCCCCTCGGTCCAGCCGGAAACGACCACCTCGCCGTCTTTCGCGTCGAGGCTCACCATCACCGACCCCGGGTGCTTCTCGCTCACGTCGGCGACGATGTCTGGGTCCTCGACGGCGGCGGTGCCGAGGATGACCCGGTCGACGCCGCGGTCCAGCAGGTCCAGTGCGTCGGCCTGGCTACGGATGCCGCCGCCGAGTTGCACCGGCACGTCGACCGCGTCGAGGATTGCCTCGACCGCCGGGGCGTTCGCCCGTTCGCCCTCGAAGGCGCCGTCCAGATCCACCAGATGGAGGGTTCGGGCGCCCTCGTCGACCCACCGGCGGGCGGCCTCGACCGGGTCGCCGTACTGCGTTTCGGTCCCGCGCTCGCCCTGGACTAGCTGGACCACCTCGCCGTCCTGCATGTCGACGGCCGGGACGACCTCGAACGTCGGAAACTGCGTCATGCCCCCGTCTCGGCGGGCCGGCGAATAAAGCGCGTCGATGGCCGAGTCGACGGTGACACGCGTCGAGGGTCGGCCGACGGAGCGCGTCGATAGCGAATCCCGTCGAGGGGAGCCGCCCACCTCCACGGGGTCCGTCGTTCGGAACGGCTTTGACCCCGGCGCTTCCAACCCCGACCGATGAAGCTGTTCGGCTCCAGCGGGACCCGGGGCGTCGTCGGCGACGGGTTGACCGCCGAGTTCGTGCTTCGGGTGGCGAAGGGGGCCGGCACCGCGTGGGACGCGGAGCGGGTCGCGCTCGCCTGGGACACCCGGACCACCAGCGAATCCCTCGCCGACGCGGCCGCGAGCGGCCTCGCGAGCGTCGGCGTCGACGTCGACCGGCTGGGCGTCACCCCGACGCCGGCGGTCGTACGGTACTGCGAGGTCGAATCGGTGCCCGGGGTGGTGGTGACTGCCTCCCACAACCCCCCGGAGTTCAACGGCGTGAAGCTCGTCGGCGACGACGGCGCCGAACTCGCCGTCGACGAACTCGAACGGATCGAGGCGACGATCCTCGACGAGGCGTTCGAGGACGTCCGGTGGGACGCTGTCGGGGAGAGCGAGCGGGTCGAAACCGCAAACCGCGACTACGTCGACGAGATCCTGGCGTTGGTCGACCGCGAGGCCATCGCGGACGCCCACCTGACGGTCGCGCTCGACCCGGGCCACGGCGCGGGCTGTCTGACCTCCCCACGGCTGCTCCGGGAACTGGGCTGTGAGGTCGTCACGGTCAACGCCCAGCCCGACGGCCACTTCCCCGGGCGCGACCCCGAGCCGGTGCCCGAGAACCTCGGGGACCTGCAACGGCTCGTCCGGGCCGCCGACGCCGACCTCGGCATCGCCCACGACGGCGACGCCGACCGCGCGATGTTCGTCGACGAGCGCGGCGACCTCGTCCCCGGGAACTCCTCGTTTGCGGCGCTGGCGGCCGACGCACTCGGTCCCGGGGACACGCTGGTCTCGGCGGTGAACGTCTCCCAGCGCGTCGTCGACGTCGTCGAGGGGGCCGGCGCCGACCTGGAACTCACGCCGATTGGCGCCACCAACCTCGTCACGCGCATCGAGGAACTCCGGGCGGCGGGCGAGCGGGTCCCCGTCGCCGGGGAGGGCAACGGCGGCGTCTTCTTCCCCGACTACCGGCTCGTCCGCGACGGCGCCTTCGTCGCCGGCAAGTTCCTCGAACTGGTCGCCGGGACGCCCGCGAGCGACCTCGTCGCCCCCTACGCCGACTACGCGACGCGGCGGATCAACCTGGAGTACGGGACCGAAGCCGAACTGACCGCGATGCTCGACGCCGCCGAGCGCTACGCCCAGAGCGTCGACGCCGACCCGACCACCATCGACGGCTACCGGCTGGACTACGGCGACGGCTGGGTGCTCGTCCGCCCGTCGGGCACCGAACCGAAGGTGCGGGTGTACGCCGAGGCGGGCGACCGCGCCCGCGCCGACGCCCTCGCCGAGGACGTGGCCCACGCGCTCCGGGCGGCGCTGGACGACGTCTGAGTCGCCACGGTCGACGACGGGGTCGGCGCGGAGCCGGCTCCCCGTCGGCCGTCACCCGCGCGGCCTGACCACGTCGTCGCAGGCCGTACAGTCGACGTAGCGTCCCGTGGCTCCCTCGCTCGTCTCGTACTCGACGAGGACGTTGCCGGGAAACAGCGGCGACCCGCAGTCCGGGCAGGCGCCGATGGGCTCGGCGGGGTCGTTCGGGCTCATCCTTCCTCGGCCGACTCCACGCGGCCGGGGATCATAACCGTCAGTCAGACGGACGTCGGACCGACTTCCCCGCCGGTCCGTGGGTCGGCTGCGACGGGACGGATCGGGGACACCGACGCTCCCGCGACTACGGGGACGGATGCTCGTCCAGCGCCGCCGAGAGCCGGTCGAGGCGGTTGCGAGCGGCCGACAGCTCCGAGGCCACCTCTCCCGAGGCGACGCGGCGGCGCTCGGCCTCCGAGAGGTCCGCCCGCGCCACGGCGGCGTTCCGCAGGCGGTCGTAGTCCTCGCGGTCGGCCAGGTCCCGCAGCCGCCTGGCGCGGGCGATCACCGACTCGTCGGCAAAGCGCGCGACGACGCCGACGAGCTCCCGTGCCAGGTAGCGCAGGCGGTCGGCGGTCGGCGGAGGCCACCCGACGAGCAGCGGGTCGGGGCCGAGCCGGTCGAGGTAGGTCCGGTGGACGGCCACCCGGGTTTTCAGTTCGGCGGGGTCGTCGACGTAGTGGTCCAGTTTCGAACGGGTCTGGTCGGCGTACGAGAGGAGCGTCGGGATCGACTCCTCGCCGGCGGGGGCGTCGTGGACGTACTCCCGGAGGTCGTCGGGCGGCGTCTCGAAGTCGACGAGCGGGAAGGCGGCGGTCCGGTCGAGGAACTCCAGCACCTCGCGGGCCGAGGCCTCCGCGCGGAACGCCTCGAACGCCTCGCGGGCCGCGGCGTCGTAGGCCTCGATCGGGTCGCGGAGGCGCTCGACCGGGGCCTCCAGGTCGGCCTCACCGAGGCGTTCGAGGCGTTCGAGGTCCTCGATGCGCTCCCGGAGCTCCCGGCGGCGGCGTTCGACGTCCCGGCGCGCCTCCCGGAGCCGGGACGTGGCGCTCTCGCGGGCTTCGAGGCGGCCGGCCACGTCGGCGGCGGGCGAGAGCTGTTCGCGGGCCGTCTCGAAGTCACCGGGGGTGAGCCGGCGCTTCTGGAAGGTGTCGTTTGCGGCCTCGAAGGCCTCCCGGCGCGGCAGGTCGTCGTCGAGCCCCTCGGCGAGCGAGGCGAACTCCTCCTGAAACTCCAGGTACGCCCGGAACTCCTCGGTACCGGAGCCGGTGGCGCGATCCTCGTAGCGTTCGAGCAGCCGGATCGCGCGGCGGTGGGCGTCCGCGACCGCACGGACGTCGGCCTCGCCGATCGCTTCGACCGCCTCGCGAGCGTCCTCGTACGTCGCCGCGGCGGCCGACAGGCGGTCGACGGGGCCGTCGCCCTCGGCCGGGTCCGAGTGGGAGGCGTCGGGCATCTACTCGTACACCGCGTCGGGGTCGAAGGCCCGCTCGCCGACCGTCTCGCCGTCGATCGTGCGGTAGAAACACGAGCGAAAGCCGGTGTGACAGGCCCCGCCGGTCTGCTCGACCCGATACAGGAGCGCGTCGGCGTCGCAGTCGACCCGGATCTCCCGGACCGCCTGCGTGTGGCCGCTGGTGGCGCCTTTCTCCCACAGTTCGTCGCGGCTGCGCGAGTAGTAGTGGGCCCGCCCGGTCGCCCGCGTCTCGTCGAGCGCTTCGCGGTTCGCGTAGGCGAGCATCAGCACCTCGCCCGTCTCGGCGTCCTGTGCGACCGCCGGCACCAGCCCGTCGTCGCCGAAGTCGACGGCGACCTCTGCCATCTCGTCGGTCGCCCCGTCGCCTGTGGCGCCCTCGCCGGCCCCGTCGTCACCGACGTCCGCGCCCGTCGTGTCGCTCATGTCGACGGGGAGGAGGGAGAGGCCGATATGTCTTGTGTCGGACGACCGGTCGCCGGGGGTCCCGGCGGACGGATCGTCGGGCGAGCTCAGACGATCCCGAGGAGGCCGAGGGCGCCAAACAGCAGGTCGCCGACGGTAAACGCCGCGACCAGGCCGACGAACATGGGGACGATAAAGGGGATGCCGGGGGAGATCCACACCACGTCGCGGTCGGCGACGACCTCCAGCCCCTCGCGAAGCGTCTCGGGCGTCGTCCCGTAGGCGGTGCCCTCGATCTCGTCGAGGAACCGCTCGGCGGCCCAGGGGTCGTCGCCGTCGGCCGGGTCCGACCGGGCGGCGTCGGGCGCGTCGTCGGCCGACCCCTCCTCGGTCGCCACCGCCGCACCGCCGTCGGTCGCCGGGCCGACGCCGACGGCACCGTCGGTCGGGTCGCCGGTGTCGGTCACGCTTTCGGGGTCGCGGTGGGCGGCCGGGGCGGTCCGGACGTCCGCCAGGGTACAGCCCCGCCAGCGCAGGTACATCCGGAGCGCGTCCAGGTCGAGACCGCCACGGGTGAGTCCCTCCCGGTTCTCGAACAGCCGCCCGTGCAGCGACGGAAGCTCCGAAACCGCGACGCGCCGCCCCAGAAACATGGCCGGGGAGACGTGGCCGGCGACGGCGTTGCGCAGGGCGAGGCCGACGGGGTACAGCGCGGCGACCAGCACCGTGTTCGTCAGCACCGTCATCGAGAAGACGCCCAGGGATGTCTCGACAACCGGGAACGCCGGCAGGCCGGCGACGGGCAGGGTGTAGGTGGGGAACGTTGGCACCAGGATCGCGAGCGCGATGAGCGCCTTCGCGTCGGCGCCGCCGAACCCGCCCAGCCGCCAGAAGACGTACGACAGGGGGGCGACGAAACCCAGGCTCAGGGCGACCCGGACGGCCCACAGCCGGTCGGCCGGAGTCGAGGGTGGCAGGGAACCGAGGGCCTCGACGACGAGCAGGAGGGCGCCGAGTCCGGCGATCGGATACCAGACGGCGTTGGGAACCCGGCGGGTTTCGACGTCCTGCCAGGCCGCCCAGCCGAGGGCCGGCACGGCGAGCAGTCGGAGCAGATCCGGCGTCGACGCGATCATACCCGCCGGTTCGCCCGCGGGGACAAAGCCGTTGTGCCCGCGGTATCGGTTCTGAAAACCCGGACGAATGGAGGGCGCCGACGAAGGGGAAGCCGGCACGGAAGGAAAGTCCCGCGAAAGGGGAAACCACAGAGTCGGTCGCAGGCGGCGCGCGAGAAGCTACCGATGGCCGCCGCGAAAAACGGAAACGGGAACGGAAGGGGAACCGCTCAGATGACGCGGTTCTGGAGGTAGTCGAGGTGCTTGGCGTTGTAGACGATTCTGACCTCGTCGGCGGCGGGCGAGCCGATGCAGGTCAGGCGGACGTTCTTCTCCTCGACCTCCTCGTCGCTGAGGATCTGCTGCATGTCCATGTCGATCTCGCCCTCCTTGACGATGGCGGCGCAGTTCGCGCAGGCGCCGGCCCGACAGGAGAACGGCCAGTCGTACCCCTGGGCCTCGGCGGCTTCGAGGATGTACTCGCCCTGATTGACGTCGAGGGTGCCGTAGTCCTCGTCGTCGAGGCCGGCGTCGGCGGCCTGCTCGAAGAGGTCGTCGTCGTCCATGTCCCAGCCCTGGTCGTCCAGTACTTCGTAGTTGAGGTATTCTACCGTGGGCATCAGCATGGTGTTCGGAAGCCACACCATTAGACTTTGCTGTTCGTC
>Ga0207733_100752_pt1 | contig 14116 bp, 10 predicted proteins | sample A23P3SouthBayCA_FD_187735 | JGI IMG/M metagenome (GOLD analysis project Ga0207733, IMG submission 187735) | Aerobic enrichment media microbial communities from Eden Landing Ponds, California, USA - A23 P3 (SPAdes) | ecosystem: Environmental > Aquatic > Marine > Unclassified | place: Emeryville... | reverse complement strand
GACGCCGCCGCGCCCGACGACCCGGCGGACCCCTCGCCCGGGCGCGTCGTCGCCGACGCGGACGCGCTCGCGGCGGACCTGCTCGCGGGCGGGCACGCCCGTGAGGCGCTGGACGCCCTCCGGCGCCACTCGTGGACGGCGCTGGTCGCCAGCGACGCCCTACTGGACGACGCCGAGGCGGTGATCGCGACGCTCGCGGACGCCGACCTCGCGGCGGACTGGCGCGAGCGGGTCGAGGCGTGGCGCGAGCGGGTCGCCCAGCCGCCGGGCGATCACCCGGCGCTCGCGTCGGCGTACCGCGGCGGCGCGATGCACGTTCTCTCGCTCGACGACCGCCTCACCGCCGCGGGGACGGTCGCGGGATTGAACGAGCGCTTCCCGGTGAGCGTGCGCGAGCCGCGGGCGTTCGCGGCGCTGTTCGACGCCGCGTCGCTGTACCCGGAGGTCGAGGGGGGCGAGTACCCGGGGCCGGACCGAGATCCCCGCGAGTGAGGAGAGACCTGAATCCGTCGATACCGGCCCTGAGTCGGTGCTTCCCAGCAAACGAGACTCATCGCGAGGACTGATTATCAGCCGATACGAATTATAGCTCGCATGACAGTACTGACTGCCATCGACGGCGAGGAGGGAAGCGCGACGGTCGCCGCGAAAGGAGTCGAACTGGCGTCACGGCTCGGCGAGGACGCGGTCGTGACGCACGTCGTGTCCGCGAGGGAGCTCGACGACGCCGATCGCGTCGCGGAGTCGGTCGTGCGGGAGGCGGTCGACGACCCGGACGAGGTGACCCTCCGGGTCATCGAGGGGAACCCGGCCGAACGCGTCCTCAACGAGATCGAGGAACTGGAACCGGACTACGCCGTGCTCGGATCGAGCAAGCGGACGCCGGCCGGGAAGGTCGTCCTCGGAAGCGTGCTCCAACTGGTGATGCGCGGGTCGGACGTGCCGGTCGTGACGGTCCCGCGGGACACGGAGTGAGTCGCCGATCTCAGCCGTCCGCCTCGGGTGCGTCGACGCCGTCCGGCGGCGTGAGGTCGCGCCCGAACTCGTCGAAGGCGTCGAGGTCGTCGGGGAGATCGAACTCGATCTGTCGCTCGTCGGCGCGGTTGGTCAACTTGTCCTCGACCGGATCGGCGACGGACTCCCACCCCGGCTTCACGCGGATGCTGCGGGCGGGCGACCCGACCGCGATGTGGTGGTCCGGGACGTCGCCCTGCACGGTGGCCTTCGCGCCGACGACGGCGTTCTTGCCGACGCGGCAGCCCGCCGAGATCATCGAGTCGTAGGTGACGCGGGCGTCGTCGTCGACGACCGTGTGGAAGTTGGTGACAGCGGTCTGGTCGACGACGTCGTGGTCGTGGCTGTACACGTGCGCGGAATCGGAGATGGAGACGCGGTCGCCGATCGTGAGCTTCCCGCGGTCGTCGAGGTGGACGTCGTCGTGGACGACGGTGTTGTCGCCGATCTCGATGTTGTGGCCGTAGGTGAACGTGATCCCCTTGAACAGCCGGAGGTCGTCCCCGGCGTCGGCGAACAGGTGGTTCGCGAGCATCTGTCGGAAGCGGAGCGCGAACGCGATGTTGTCGGCCATCGGCGTCGCGTCGAACTGCCGCCACAGCCACTGGAGGTGTTTCGAACGCGTGTACCGGTCTTCGTCCTTCTCGGCGTAGTACTCCGACTCCAGCGTCGCGTTGCACGGGTCGTACCCTTGGAGCCGGACGCGCTCGGCGGGCGTCACGTCGCCGCCGGACTGCCACCGCTCGTAGGCGTCGCGGTCGCCGAACAGGTCCACGAGCGTGTCGCGAACCACCTCGCAGGTGTCCTCCTCGGACGACAGCCGATCGTCCACCTGCTCGATGAAGGCCGTGACCCCCTCGTCCGCCTCGTCGGGGAGGGACACGTGGCGCTTGGTCATACTGGTTCGATTCGCCGCGACGAGTCATAGGGGTTCGGATATGCGAAGTCGGCGCCAACCCGGAAGTGCGGGCCCCGCCGTCGCACACTCCGAAGCGACAGCGGTTAGGATCCGCCTTCCCTGCGACCGACAATGACCGATCTCGACGGTACGGTCGACGCCGCTTCGGGGGCCGACCCGGAGTCGGTCCGGTCGCGAACGCCGGCGTGGACCCGCGAACAGGCGGGCGATCTCGCCCGCGTCGACGACGCGGTGACGCCGGTGGTCTACCCGCCGGCGGAACCCGTCAGCGACGAGGTGTTCCTGTGGGACACCTGGCTGTTGCGCGAGCGCGACGGCTCCGTCGCCGACGTGGGCGGCTACCGCGTCGCCTTCGCGCTCACCGCCCCCCGCGATCTCCTCCCCGGCAAACGCCACGACGTGGCGACCGTCCGCTGTTTCTACTCCGCCGACGGCGAATCGTGGGCGTCCGCGGGCCCCGTCTTCGAGGGGAGCGACCCGCTCGGCTCGCGCCAGTGGGCCGGCTGCGCGCTGTGGGACCCCGACGGCGAGGGGCCGTCGGACCTGTACTGTTACTACACCGCCGCCGGCGAGGCCGGCGAGGACGAACTGAGCTACACCCAGCACCTCGCGCTCGCGACCGGCGGGACCCTGACGGTCGACGGCGGCGCCGAGGACCCCGGGGGGCTCAGCGTCGAGGGCACGTTCTCTCACGAGTCGCTCCTGCGTCCGGACGGCGTCCGCTACGAGACGGAGGCGCAGTCGCGCGGGATGATCTACACCTTCCGGGACCCGTGGTTCTTCGAGGACCCCGCGACCGGCGAGACGCACCTGCTGTTCGAGGCGAACGTCCCCGTCCCGGAGGGGAGCGACGCCTGCGGCGGCGACCCGGCACGGCAGGAGTTCAACGGCGCCGTCGGCATCGCCGACTCGCCGACGGGCGATCCGACCGAGTGGGAACTGCGCGACCCGCTGTTACACTCCACGTGCGTCAACCAGGAACTGGAGCGCCCGCACGTCGTCGTTCGCGACGGGCGCTACTACCTGTTCGTCTCCAGCCACGAACACACGTTCGCGCCGGATATCGAGGGCTTCGACGCGCTGTACGGCTTCGTCGCCGACGCGCTGCACGGCGAGTATCGACCGCTCAACGACACCGGCCTCGTGCTCACGAACCCCGGGAACGCGCCGTTCCAGACGTACTCGTGGCTCGCGTTCCCCCACGACGAGGAGCTGCTCGTCACCTCCTTCTTCAACTACTACGACCTCGAGGGCCGCACGCTGGATCAGATCGCCGAACTCCCGCCCGAAGAGCAGTTCCGTCGCTTCGGCGGCACGCTCTCGCCGACGGTCCGGATCGACCTCGACGGCGACCGAACCCGGGTGCTCGGGTCGCTCGCGCACGGCCACATCCCGCTCCCCAGCGAGGCGCTCCCCGACCTGCCCACGCGCGACGTGGACGCCGGTGGCGGCGGCTACGGCGCCTCGCGCTGATCACGGGCCGGCGGGGATCGGCCCTTCGTCCGTCTACCGCCCGGTCGACGTGGGCCACGTGCCGGCCATGGTCCACGCGTCGACCGCGATCTCCGCGTCGCCGCCGACCGCGAACGCCGACACGCGGTCGGCGTCCGCACGGGTCGGGTACACCCGAGTCGTGAGGCAGCGGCGCTCGTTCGCGAACAGCTCCAGCGTCGACCCGTCGACGAACGCCCGCAGCGACACGGCGTCGTCCGCGTCGCCATCCCCGGTTCCCGCCGACTCCACGTCGCCGACGGGCATCTCCCGCGGCGCCCGGTTCACGCGCTCGTCGCCGCCGCTGTCCGCGCGGTCGACGGTCACCGTCTCGCCGTCGTAGCGGATCACGGTCCGCTCGCTCGCCGCGGGCGACTCCAGCACCGAGAGGCCGACCGCGTCGGCGTCGCCGAGGCGGAGCGTGCAGTCGAACTCGAGGGCGCCGCCGCGGGCGTCGAACAGCTGCTCCTCCGAGTCGAGCGCGACCGTCTCGGACAACACGTGCTCCTCGCGGAGGGCGGTCAGCTCCGACGCGGGCCGCTGTCGCAGGCGGCCCTCCTCGTCGGTGTCGATCACCCGCGGGAGCGACATCGTGCCGGACCAGCCGGCGTTCCATTGGGCGCTCGCGTCGCGCGTCTCCGGGAGCCACCCCCACGTGAGGTATCGGTCGCCCGCCTCGTCCCACAGCGACTGCGGCGCGTAGAAGTCGCCGTGGTCGAGCAGTCCGGCCTCGCACACGTCGAAGTCGGGCGCGGCGGCGTCGCTCCCGGCGGGTGCCGCGGGGTCGCCGAGGTCGGTTTCGCCGAGGTAGTACGCCACGCGGTCGTCGTCGGAGACGTGTAGCAGGCGGGCGTCCTCGAACGTCAGCACCTCTGGGCACTCCCAAACGGGCGCGCCGCGGGGCCCCTCGCCCGCGTGGAACACGCCCACGTACTCCCACTCGTCGAGCGTCTCGCCGCGGTACAGCAGGGCGGCCCCGTCGCCCCCGTGGGTGTCGCCGCTCTCGGCGGCGGGATCCGGATCTCTCGCGTCGGCGTCGGTAGCGATGTCGGCGGCGACCCCGGAACCGATCAGGTGGTACCAGAGGCCGCGCTCGCGCCAGACGTTGTGATCGCGGAACTCGGCGGCCCAGTTCGCCGTCTCGTACACGTCCAGTCCCTCGGGCGCCGACTCGATCACGGGGTTGCCGGCGTGTCTCTCCCACGAGTCGAGTCCCGGGTCGTCGGCCGTCGCCAGACAGGGAAGCTGGTCGCGGCCGCGCCCGCCGGTGTACAGCAGCGTGGGGGTTCCGTCGGTGTCGATCACGGTACAGCCGGACCAGCAGCCGTCGCGGTCGGGGCCGTCGGGGTCCGGCGCGAGTGCGACGGGTCGGTCCTCCCAGTGAACGAGGTCGTCGCTGACGGCGTGGCCCCAGTGGATCGCGTTGTGGAACGGGCCGCCGGGGTTGTACTGGTAGAAGACGTGGTACTCGCCGTCGTACTCGATCAACCCGTTCGGGTCGTTGAGCCAGTTCGCCGGGGGAGAGAGGTGGTACGCCGGTCGGTGGTGGTCGTCCGCGAGGCGCTCGCGCAGCGCGGCGAAGCCCTCCGGTGTCGACGGCCGTCCGGTGAACGCCGGCAGCGTCCCTCGGCCGAGCGTCGCGAGCGCGTTCCGGAGCAGGCGCTCGCGCTCGTACCCGTGGCCGTCGTCGGGGCCGTCGAACCGGAGGGTGCCGCCGAGGCCGAGCACCGTGCCGCCCTCGGCGCCGTCGCCGGGACTCGCCCGACCCACGTCGCCACCGGCACCGCCGAAACCGCCGTCGTCGCCGACGCGCCACTCGATCACCGCCTTTTCGGGGTGGATGTCGTGGCCGCCGTGAGTCGCACAAGCGAGCACGTCGCCGTTCGCCGGCAGCAGGTCGTCGTAGCGGGCGTACGTCGCCTCCCCGCCCGGCCCCACGACGGGGATCCGCGGCGGGCCGTCGGCGTCCGGGTCGCCGAACCCCTCGAACAGCGGGTGGTCGCGGTGGATCTCCCGAACGCGGTAGCCCGCCACGTCGTCCGAGTGCGTCGCGCCGGTCGCGTCCGGCGCGACCGAGTCGATCCCGAGCGGCACGACCGCAGGAAGCGCCCGCGCGCCGAGGAGGAGTCCGCCGCCGGACTCGAGGTACGCGCGGATCGCGGGTCCCGCGTCGGCGACGGGGGCGTCGCAGTCGTCGAACGGGGCGTCGCGGTGCCACCACAGCGCGTCGAACCCGTCGAGGTCGACCGCCCCGGCTGCGACGGCCGCGATCGACACCGATTCGACCGACGCGGCGATCCCCTCGGCGACCGAGTGCGCGGACCCACGCTCCGCGCTGCGCTCGTCGGTCGCGAGCACCCCCACGTGAACCGGGACCGTGTCCATGGCTCGGCGGAACAACTCGCGAGCGAAAAAGCGTTCGCGTCGCGGTCGTCGCGTGTCGCCGGACCGTCCGCGGTCGTCGGAGTCGCCCTCGCGGTCGCCTCGGCGACGCCCGAGCGACGCGACAACCGCGTCGGATAAGTGCCGGCGGTGCCAAGCACGCGACATGCAGTACCGCGAACTCGGCAACTCGGGCGTCGAAGTGAGCGAGGTGGCCTTCGGCGCGTGGGTCGTCGGCACCGACTGGTGGGGCGACCGATCGGACGAGGACGCCGTCGACATGGTCCAGCACGCGCTGGATGAGGGCGTCACGTTCTTCGACACCGGCGACGTGTACGGGCACGGCCGCTCGGAGGAGCTCATCGGGGAGGCGCTCGGCGAGTATCGCGACGAGGTCACCGTCGGCACGAAGGTCGGCTACGACTTCTACAACAACGCACAGGCCGGCCACGGGGAGATACCCAAGGACCTCTCGCCGGAGTACCTCCGCAACGCCGTCGAGCAGAGCCTCGACCGCCTCGACATGGAGTACCTCGACGTGCTGTTCCTCCACAACGCGAACGTCGACGAGGTCACCGACGAGGTGTTGACTGAGCTGTACGCCATGCGCGAGGAGGGGCTGTACGACGCGCTCGGCTGGGCGCTCGGTCCCTCGATCGGCTGGCTCGCCGAGGGCGACCGCGCGGTCGAGCTCGACTTCGACGCGGTCCAGACCGTCTACAACCTCTTCGAGCAGACGCCCGGTCGTCACTTCCTCGAGACGATCCGCGAGGAGGGCGCCGACACGAGCCTCATCGCGCGCGTCCCGCACTCCTCGGGGCTGCTCAACAAGCAGGTCACCCCCGATACCGAACTCGGCAAGGGCGACCACCGCGCGCACCGACCGCAGGCGTGGTTCGACACGGGGTGGGAGAAGGTCGAGGCTATCGAGTTCCTCGAACGGGACGGCGAGCGGACGATGGGGCAGGCATCGATCCAGTACCTCCTCGACGACGAGGAGGTCGCGAGCGTCATCCCCACGTTCCGCTCGACCGCCGACATCGACGAGTGGGCCGCCGCGCCTGACACGCCCAGACTCAGCGACGAGGAGCGCAGACGTGTCGACGAGTTGTACGCCGAGAACTTCGGGATCGACCGCGACGACGGTATGAACCCGGAGGACTTCCGCACGTCCGTCGGCGGCGACGACCTCCGCGGCGCCGGCGTGCTCCCGCCGGAGCCGGCCGACTGAGGGCCGCGACGTGACTGACGAACGAACGCGGCAGTACGTCCGACGGCTCGCCCGTCTCGCCGGCGTCACCGCCGTCGTCCACGTCGTGCTCGCGTGGCTCGTCTACCGCGACGCCGCCGACCGCGATGTCTCCGGCGGGCGCTGGGCCGCGCTCACCCTGATCGGCGGCCTGTTCGGCCTCGCGGGATACCTCCGTCGCCGGTGAGCCACGCGCGACGGCCGTCCGCCGGCGGCTGTCCCTCGCCGCCCTCGCGCCGTTGACGACCCCCTCATTTCGGCTCGAAACCCGCAGACTGCGGGGTGGTGTCGCCGGACCCGTTCACCTTCACCCCGCTCTACTCGTCGACGACGACCTCGAACCGCGCGCCGCCGGCGTCGGCCTCGGTCACGCGGACGGACCAGCCGTGGGCGCCGGCGATCTCCCCGACGATCGCGAGGCCGAACCCGGTGCCGTCGTCGGCGGTCGTGTGCCCGCGCTCGAACACCGCCTCGCGCCGTTCCGGCGGGATCCCCGGACCGTCGTCGGCGACGTAGAACCCCGGCGGGCCGTCGGACCCGGCGGCGCCGTCGCCGCCGGCGTCGTACTCGCCGGCATCGTGGCCGACGGTGTCACACCCGCCGTCGAGACTCCCGACGGTGACGGCGACGTCGTCGGCGGCGTGATCGATGGCGTTGCGGAAGAGGTTCTCCAGCAGCTCCTGTAGCCGGGAGGCGTCGGCGTCGATGTGTCCGACGTCGTCGGCGACCGAGAGCGACCCGTCGCCGTCGACCGTCCGCCACACCTCCCTGACGGTCCGCTCCAGCGACACCGGCTCGGTGTCGCCCACGGTTCGCCCGGTGCGCGCGAGCGCGAGCAGGTCCCCGATGAGCGCGTCCATCCGCTCGTGGGCGGTCTCCATCCGATCGATGTGCGGGCTGTCGCAGTCGTCGCCGAGCAGTTCGAGGCGACCCTGTGCGACGTTGAGCGGGTTCCGAAGGTCGTGTGAGACGACGCTGGCGAACTCGTCGAGTCGCTCGTTCTGTCTGGCGAGGTCGCCCTCGCGTCGGCGGAGGAGCGCCTCCCGTTCGGCGCGGTCCAGCGCCGCTTCGACCGTGTCCGCGAACAGCCGCGTCAGCGCCACGTCGCTCTCGTCGAACCGACCGGGACGCTCGCTTCCGGCGAGGAACACGCCGTGGTCGCCGAGGGGAACGACCAACGTGCTGCGGATCGGCGGATCGGCCGCCGCGCCGCCGATCGAGAGCCGTGCGTCCTCTCTGTGGACCATCTCGCCCGACTCGAACACCTGCCACGGGAGCGAGTCGGTCGACAGCTTCGGAACCTCGCCGAACAGCGCTCGTGCCTCCCCGGTCACGCTCACGGGAACGAGCTGACGGCCGTCGCCCGAGGCGAGGTACACCGCGTTCGAGCGCAGATCGAGCACCTCGTGGGCGGTGTTCGTCGCCGACGCGGCGACGGCGGCGCTGTCGCGCGCCTCCATCAGCTCCCTCGTCGTCTCGTGGAGCCCGTTCAGCCGCGACTCGCGTTCGATCGCGTCCAGCGCCACCGCGGCGTGCTGCCCGAGCAGCTCGACCAGTTCCAGACACGCGCCGTCGGCGTTCCCGCCCTGCTCACGTCCGGCGATCAACACGCCGTGCTCGGGGATCGGCACCACGATCCCCCGGTGGGACGCCGAGCGGCGCTCGGACACGGCACCGAGCCGAAGCGGGTCGTCCCGCTCGTACACGCCGTACACCTCGTCGCCGGGGACGTACGTCGGCGGATCGTCGTCGAACCGATCGCGGACCGGCTCGGGGTACGCCATGGGCACCAGTCCCGGCCCGTCGTCGCCGCGGAGGTGGACGCCGGTCAGCGTGTAGCCGAGGACCCGCTCGCTCACGTCGACCACGGTCCGACACAGCGCCGGTCGGCTCGTCGCGCTCATGAGATCCCGCGTCGCCGCGTACAGCGATCGGAGTCGATCGTCGGCGTCGGCCGTGGCCTCGTTGGCCGTCATTGCCGATCGGTCTCGAGGGGTGAGTATAAACCTCCGTCCGCAGGCATCAACTCGGATATTCGGAACCCCGGATCGAGGCTACGCTTTCGTGCGGTTTCCGAGGGTGACTGGAGCCGGTATCACGCCAAGAACACGTGGCGCGGTCGGTCGGCGAGCACGTCTCGGCCCCACGAGACGGTGTCCCGGAAGTCGTCCGACCGGAAGAAGGTCATCGCGTCGTCGCGGGAGGCCCACTGGCTGGCGATGAACATGTCGTTCTCGTTCTCGCGGTTCACCATCAGGTCCGTCTCGTGGTGGCCCTCCATGCCGTCGAGGGTGTCGCCGACGACGTCGAACTTCTCGACGAAGTCCCCGCGGTGCTCGGGCTTGACGGTGTAGAACATCCCCATCGTCCCGAAGCCGGACTCCTCGCCCGCGCGCTCGACGATGCCCGGTAGCTCCGACAGGAAGCCCGCGGCCGTCTCGGCGGCGCTGGCGGTCTCCCAGATGCTCACGACCGCGGCACGGTCCGTCTCCGTCCCGGTGTAGACGGCCGTCTTCACGTGGGTGCCGTAGTGGTCGAAGTTCTTCCGCAGCCCGTCGACCTCCTCGAACAACTCGTCGGCGTCCGCCTCGGAGTAGAGGACGGTCGCGAACACGTCCTCCCCGTGTGGTTTGCCGGCGTAGATGTCGAGGTCCTCCAGCTCCGACCGGATGCTCTCCGCCTCCTCGGCATCCTCGTCATCGTGGTGGCCGTCCTCGTCGTGGTCGTCCGACTCATCGTGACCGTCGTGGTGGTCGTCGCTTCCACCGGGATGACCGCCCTCGCCGTGTGCGGCGTGGGACGCTCCGTGATCGGACCCGCCGTCGTGCTCGCCCGTCGGCACCTGCTCGCCGTCGAGGTACGCGGCCAAGTCGGTCGGCGGGAAGCGCCGGCCGACGTAGAACGGGCCGAACTCCCCGTACTCGGCGGAGGCCTCGTCGAAGCGCATCTCGTAGACGATGTCCTTGATGTCGGCGGGGTCGCCGCCGAACAGGGTGACGCCCCACTCGTAGTCGTCGAGCCCGACCGACGAGGCGATCACCTGCTTGATCTTCCCGGCGTACTCGCGACCGATCTCGCCGTGGGCCGACAGGAGATCCGCGCGCTCCTCGTACTCGAGCGTGTACCAGTTCTGTTCGGCCTCCCGCTTGCGGCTCATCGGATAGAAGGAGACGTACTCGTCGTCGGGGAACTCGGGCTTCAGCTTCCCCTCGATGTACCGGCGGATCCCCTCGTCGGTCTCCTCCTCGTCGTCGTCGAAGTAGCTGTCCGAGACGTAGTCGGACACCTCGGTCACCGACACGTACGAGGTCGGCTGCTCGGTGAACGCCGCGAGCGCCGTCGACTCGAAGCGGCGCTCGGCCGCCGACAGCGCGTCCAGCGTCGGGCGGAAGTGGACGATCATGAGATCGGCCTTGTGCCCGAGCACGGAGAACACCGCCGAGGCACCCTCCTCGGCGTCGACGACGCGCTCGTGCTCCTCGAGGTACGCGACGCCGTCCTCGACGGCCGACTCGCGCTCGCGCTGGGGCGCCGAGCGCCACGCGTCCCAGTCGACGGTCCGGAAGTCGTGCAGCGCGTACCAGCCCTCCTCGGTTCGTGGGGGGTTCGCCATGGGTGCAATTCGAGTGGTGGGGGCTTGTGGCTTGCGTCACCGCGTCGACGGCGCGGTGTTCGCCGTCGCTCGCGGGAGTCGCCGATGCCTCCCCTCGCCGATCGTGACGAGACCCGAACCCCTTTGACCGCGCGCCGACTTCCACCGGTAATGAATACGCTCCTGTGGGTCCTCGTGGGAGCCCTCGCGTACTCCGTCGTCCTCATGGCGTTGTACACGAGGGGCTATCTTCCGGACGCCGTGCGCGTCCAGGGGCCGCTGACGACGATCCACACGCAACGCGGTCGCGCGTTCCTCAACTGGCTCTCGGGGCCCAGACGCTTCTGGCGTGCCTGGAGCAACCTCGGCGTCGGCGCCGCCGTCGTCGTCATGGTCGCGATGTTCGCGTTCCTCGTGTGGTCGGCGCTCGCGACGCTTCAGAGCCCCGTCCAGACGCAGGCGAACCAGCCCTCGAACTTCCTCATCATCCCCGGCGTCAACGACTTCCTCCCGCTGGCGGTCGCCCCGGAGATCGTCCTCGGCCTGTTGGTCGCGCTCGTGGTCCACGAGGGCGGCCACGGCCTGCTGTGTCGCGTCGAGGACATCGACATCGACTCGCTTGGACTCGTCCTCCTCGCGGTCATCCCCGTCGGCGCGTTCGTCGAACCCGACGAGGACAGTCAGGCGGACGCCGACCGCGGCGCGCGAAGCCGGATGTTCGCCGCCGGCGTCACGAACAACTTCGTGATCACCGCCGTCGCGTTCGCGTTGCTGTTCGGCCCGGTCATCGCCTCGATCACTCCCGCAGCGGGACTCGCGGTCGGCGGCGCGTACACGGGCGCGCCGGCGGCCGACGCCGGCATCCAGGGCGGCGACCGGATCACCGCCGTCGGCGGGACGGAGGTCGCCGACTCGGCGGCCTTCCAGTCGGCGCTCTCGGCGACCGAGGAGCCGTCCGTCGAGATGACGGTCAACGGCGAGGAGACCGTCACCGTTGACAGACGCGTCACCGTCGTCGGCGCGGTCGAGGGGAACCCGCTCGGGCTCTCGGTCGACCCGGAGGGTGATGCCGCACAGATAACCGCCGTCAACGGCACCGAGGTGTACACGGTCGCGGCGTTCCACGAGGTCGCCCGCGAGCACGAGATCGCTCGCCTCTCCACCAGCGAGGGCGAGGTCACCGCCCCGCTCGGCGCGTACGTCACGAACGTCTCCGAGACCGGCGCGCTGGCCAACCAGACGAACCTCTCCGGCACGCTCACCGTCACCCGGATCGACGGGCAGCGGATCCTCGACTACGACGACCTCGACCGCACGCTCTCCGGCGACGCGTACGATCCCGGCGACACGGTGACGCTGCGGGTGTACGCCGAGGGCCAGTTCCGCGAGGTCGACGTCGCGCTCGGCGGCACCGCCGACGACCCCCGGGTGGGGATCGTGGTGACCCGTGGCGTCTCCGGCGTCGTCGTCGACGACCTCGGGATCGAGCGGTACCCCGCTGAGGCGTACCTCGCGCTGCTCGGCGGGGACGCCGGCGACCTCCCGCCGGGACTTGGCGGCATCGCGGGCACGCCGCTCGGGCTGGTGTACGCCGCGCTGCTGCTCCCGCTCGCGAGCGCCGTCTCGGCGGCGCTCCCGTACAACTTCGCGGGGTTCTACGGCGAGTTCGCGGGCTTTTACGACGTGACCGGTCCGCTCGCGCCGCTGGGCGAGGGTCCGGTGTTCCTCATCGCGAACGTGCTGTTCTGGACCGGCTGGATCAACGTCCAACTGGGGATCTTCAACTGCATTCCCGGCTACCCGCTCGACGGCGGTCGACTCCTTCGGATGGGTGCCGAGGGGCTCGTCTCCCGACTCCCGGTGTCGAACCGCGATCGGCTGGTCACGACGCTCACCACCTCCGTCGGACTCACGATGCTCGCGGCGCTGCTTGTCGTCATGTTCGCCCCGCAGTTCCTCTGAGTCTCGGAGGCTCTCGGCCCGCAGCCCGGCTCAGGCGTTCGTTCCGCCGTCGGCGGCGGCCTCCCCCGGCCGGTCGTCGTCGTCGGGGTCACCGCTCATGTCGCCGTCCCCCGTCCCGTCGCCGTCGGGCGCGTCGGCGTCGCCCTGTCGGGCGTGGAACTCCTCGGGGGTGTCGGGGACGCGCTCGAACTCGCCGAAGTCCCGCTCGTGGTGGCGGATCACCTGCTCGGCGATCCAGCCGGAGTACTCGCCGTCGAAACACCAGTCGTCGTCCGACGGGTCGACGTTGAAGCGGTCGTCGGTGGCGAACGCGACGTACATGTGATAGAAGCCGAGGATCACGTCCGCGAAGTCGCGCGCGTTCCCGCCGACCTCCGTCCGTTTCTCCGCGAGGTGGTCGTGACCCTCCTCGGTCAGCGCGAAGTACTTCCGGTCGGGCTCGTCCTCGCGCTCGATCCGTTCGGCGTACCCCTCCTCCTCGAACTTGTAGAGGATGGGGTAGACGGAGCCGTAGGACGGCTCCCAGTGACCCCCGCTGATGTCGGTGATCTCCTTGAGGATCTCGTAGCCGTACCGCGGCTTCTCCTCGAGGAGCTCCAGCACGATGTACGAGATGAGGCCACGCGGCGGGCCGCTCTTCCGCATTACTCGACGGTTTCGCCGTCACTCACTAAGGGTTTCGGTCGCCGAAACCCGCACTGACTTACCAGTCAGTTGGTCTCGCGGCCGATCCGGGGGACGCCGATCTCGACCGTGTGTGATCCTCGCTCCGGGACGGACAGCGCGGGCCGGCCTCGCTCTCTCGTGGGCTGTTCGGTGCCCCCCTTTCGCTCGTCCCCGCTTCTCACGCCTCGCGACGGAGCCGATCGACGACGAACTCGCGTTCCAACTCCCCGAGGAACTCGCCCAGCCGCGGCCCCTGCGTCTCGTCGAAGAACAGCCGGTAGCCGGCGGCGAAGAAGTCGCCCACCTCCACGTCGTGGCGCCGGGCGGTCTCGTAGATCTCGCCCTGGATCGCCTCGCCGTCGTGGCCCTTCGCGACGAAGTCGGCGAGGTCGTCCAGCGCCGCCTCGACGTCGGCGTCGAAGTCGTGGTCGGGCAGGTCCGACTGGAGCCGGTAGTTGTACTCGTTGTCACAGCGCTCGGCCCACCGCCGGGCGCGCTCGACGCGCTCCAGCGCGTCCTCGATGGCCCACTCGGGCGTGTCCTCGGTGAAGTGCCCCTCGTCGCGCGCGAGTTGGATCCGGAACTCGCGGTCGTCGACCATGCCCAGCACCGCGGCGAACGTGTACGGCAGACGGACGCGTCCCTCGCGCACCTCGTCGACGACGAAGGGGTACGCCCGCTCCGCGAACGCCGCGAAACGTTCGTCGGGGCCCGCCTCCCCGAAGTACGCCCGCTCGAAGCGGTCGAACTCGTTGACCAGTTGGTCCAGCCGCTCGACGTCGAAGTCCTTCGCCTTCTTCGGGTTCCGCGCGAAGAAGTAGCGCAGCACCTCCGGCTCGAT
>Ga0207733_100750_pt1 | contig 14135 bp, 10 predicted proteins | sample A23P3SouthBayCA_FD_187735 | JGI IMG/M metagenome (GOLD analysis project Ga0207733, IMG submission 187735) | Aerobic enrichment media microbial communities from Eden Landing Ponds, California, USA - A23 P3 (SPAdes) | ecosystem: Environmental > Aquatic > Marine > Unclassified | place: Emeryville... | reverse complement strand
CGACGACCGGGAACGGAACAGCGAACGTCTCGACGACCGGGAACGGAACAGCGAACGTCTCGACGACCGGGAACGGAACAGCGAACGTCTCGACGACCGACGACGCCGGAAGCGAGTCCGTCCCGACTGCCAACGGGAGTGCCGGTCCGGCTGCCGGGAACGTGACGGAACCGCCCGCCGCGAACGAAACGACCGCCACCGACGGGAACGCCACCGCCGCTGGAACCGCGACGAGCGGGAACGAAACCGGGGGCGAGAACGCGACTGCGACCACGACGGCGACGACGACGTAGGCCACCACCGGGGAGGGGGCGCCCGTTTCTGGCGGGTGCGGTCGGGTCACAATCGGAAAATACGGGGGAGAGGACCCCCGTTTCAGGTGGCCTACCGGGCCTCGTTTGGTCCCGTTAGCGTCGACCTCCAGCCTCGATCAGGGACACTAGGGGCGGTGCTCGGACGACCACCGACGGAACCAGCCGGAACCGGAGAACGGGGTCGGCGACGGCCCGGGGCGGCCCGCTGTGTCGGTACCCGATCCATAACAAAGCCCGATAGCCGCCATCCTCACGGTGATGCCAGTTCGTACTGCGGTCGTGGGTGGTGGGGTCGTTTCCGGACGACATCTCGGCGGACTCGCGCGGAGTCCGCTCGTGGAACTCGTCGCGATCTGTGATCTGGACGAGGCCAGCGCGCGCGAGCGTGCCGAGGAGTACGGGATCACCCCCTACTTCGACATGGGCGAGATGATCGAGTCGGAGGACCTCGACTGGGTCCACGTCTGTACGCCGGTCCAGACCCATCGCGATCTGAGCATCCAGGCCATCGAGGCCGGGATCAATGTTCAGATCGAAAAGCCCGCGACGGTCACCGAGGCGGAGTTCCGCGAGATCAGGGAGGCCGCCGAGGACCACGGGGTGAGCGTCTCGGTCGTCCGGAACCACCTGTTCGACATCGCGGGCCGGACGGCGGCCGCGAAGATCGACTCCGGCGACATCGGGCGGCTCCGCGGGGTCGACGTGATCGCCACGGGAAAGACCGAACCCGACCAGCGAAACCGCGGCGACTGGGCCTTCGAACTCCCCGGCGGCGAGTTCGAAGAGGGAATCCCCCACCAGATGTACCTCGCGCTCGAACTCGGCGGGTTCCCCCGCAGCGTCGACGACGTCCACGCCACGACGGCGCTGGCCGGACAGTACGACCAGGGGTTCACCTACGACGGCTTCGGGCTCCAGTGGGTGACCGACCGGGACGTCCTCTGTTCGGTGAAGCTGATGGCCGGGGGTGTCCCTCAGCGGTTGCTGCTCGTCCACGGCGAGCGGGAGTCGCTCGCGGTCGATCTCCTCTCACAGACGACGACGGTCCTCGACAGGGACTACGGCGCCTCCCCCGTGGCCCGGGCGCTGAGCAACGTCGACCACGTCCTCGGCCGGGTGGGTGGGACCCTCTCCCACCTCAAGGGGATGGTAGAGCGCAAGTTCGGGGACGACGACTGGGAGACCGAGAAGAAGTGGAACCCCCACTACTACCAGTTCGACCGGGAGGCGAAGGCCATCCTCACCGGCGAGGACCCGCCGGTCTCGCTCGAAGAGGTGACCTGGACGATCCGCCTGATGGAACTCATCCGGGAAACCGCCGATACAGCAGACGAACGGCGAATGGGCGGTGACGCGCCGAACGTTGGCGAGGCAGTCACCGACGGGTCCGGCTCCAGACAGCCCGACTATCGCGACGGCTGACGCCCGGCCGAGCAACCTCTTTTCCCCCGAACCTGGTCGAGCAACCTCTTCTCTTCCCGAGCCCTGACCGAGCGCCCGGGCGCGGTCCGGCTCTGCGTGTTCACCGGGTCGATCTGTCACAAGGACCCGACCGGGTACTCGGAGCGCCGGTCAATCAACCCGGGCGGGCTCACAGCAGCGCCGAGAGCTGTTCCCGGTTGACCAGCCCGCTCAGCAGCGACAGGCCAGCCCAGACGACGAGGCCGAGGAGGACGACCGCGGCGAGGGTCGCCAGATCGGAGATGTACGGCACCGCGACGACCACGGCCATCCCCATGCCGATGGCGACGAGGGTCACGACGACGCCGTCCTTGACGATGCCGAGCGTGCTGATGTCGAGTTCGGCGTGGATGTAGTAGACGTTGCCCAGCGTGTAGGCGGCGTAGGTGACCACCGTGGCGACTGCGGCGCCGACGACGCCGATAGTCGGGATCAACGCGAGATTCAGCAGGAAGTTCCCGACCGCGGTCCCGGTTTTCATCGTCGCGCGTTCGCGGGCCCGACCCAGGTAGTCGAGGCCGTCGCTCGAAATCTTGTTGACCGCGTTCACGAGCACGAAGCCACTCATCACCTGGACGACCGGCACGGCACCCGCGTAGTCGGAGCCGAAGATCAGCCGGACGGCCGGCCCCGAGACCAGAATCAGGCCGACGCTCGCCGGCACGTAAAACAGCAGCGTGTACCGCATCGCCTGTTCGTACAGCCGTGCGGCGCGGTCGGCGTCGCCGCTGGCCTTGCGCTTGCCGTAGGCCGGCGAGACCGTGTAGCCGAACGAGCCGGCCGGCATCCCCGTGACCGCGGCGATCTGTTTGGCGACGACGTAGTAACTGACCGCGACGGGATTCAGAAAGTACCCGACGAGGATGATGTCGACCCGCTTGTCGAGGACGCCCGCACCCTTCGTCAGCGTCAGCGGGAGGCTGTACCTGATGATCCGTTCGGTCAACCCAGACTCCATCCGTCCGGCGGGGTCACTGGGGTCGTAGTGGTAGCGATAGAGGAGCACGCCCCCAACGACCACCGACAGAGCGAACCCAGCGGCGTACCCGAGGAGCGCTCCCACCGCTCCCAGGCCCGCGACCACGAACACGACGACGAAGACGAGGCGGCTCACGCCTGCCAGCGCGTTGACCCCAGTGCTCCACTTGATGCGGTTGAACCCCTGGAGGAGCGCCCGGACGTAGCTATGCAGCGCACGCGTCACCACGTACGTCGCCCCGAGCGCCAGAAACGGCGCCACCGTCGGTTCGTCGAGCAGTCGAGCCAGCGGTTCGTGGGCGAGGGTGAGAGCGGCGCCAACGACCGCGAGCAGCGTCCCGGCGACCAGCGTCGACCGCTTGAGGATGTGTCTGATCTGGGTGGGGTCGGTCTCGGAGTACTCGTTGACGTACCGGGCCGCGGACTTGGGCAACCCAAGCACGGCAAAGGAACTGATCGACCCCAGAACCGAAATCGCAAAATAGAGGCTGCCGAACTCCGACGGCGAGAGGAGTTCCCGCGTCAACAGGAGGATCGTGACGCCGTTCGTAAGGGCGTAAACCGAATTTCCTCCGAGGGCGGCCTTGACCCGGTCGACGACTGTCGACTCGGACCCACCATCGGTTCGGTCGGAGCCACCGTCAGTTTGATCGGAGCCACCGTCGGTTCGGTCGGAGCCACCGTCGGTTCGATCGGAAGCCTCGCCTCGATCGTCGCGAGGCGCCGCATCGACGTCAGATTGCTCCGGGTCGGAGTCGCGGTCCGCAGCCGAATTCGGGGCCGAATCCGGCTGCCGGTCGGGATCGTGATCCCGACCGGGTCCCTCCTCACTCATCTCTGACGAAGTACAGCCGGAACTCGTCGGTACTCTGAACCCGGTTGACGCCGGGGGTAGTTTCGAGCCGCTGGAACCCCTCCCGGTCGTACCGGAGCCCCCTGTAGAGGTCGGCCTCGCGCTCGACGTCGGACTGCTGTATCGGGATGTACCGTGCGTCGTCGTAATACTCGGCGAGGTTCGTTCCGAACGCGGCGGGCGGGATCGCCTCCTCGGAGAACGTCGTCGCCCGTTCCGAGAACGGGCCGTAAATCGCGTGGGCGTACCGCTCGCCGCCGCCACGGACGCCCGCGTACACCGCGTCTTCGGGGGCCTGTTCGAACGCCGCCTCGTAGCCCGCCACCCCCTCGGTGGTGACCTGTGGGGTTCCCTGGTAGATCCACGGCGAGGGATGCATCGACGTGATCGCGAGCGGCAACAACAGGACGAACAGGACCAGCGTCGCTCGCCGGACCGTCGTCGCGTCGAATCGCGTCCCGGAGGAGCCCGCTCGCGCGATCGCGGCCGCGGCGACGATGGTGACGAGCACCATCAAAAAGGCGACGAACCGGAAGTAGTGATCGCCGAAGCTCCCGAGGAAGACGACCGCGGTTCCGACGGACAGCGGCACGAACGCCGCGGTCAGATACTTGATGAGGGCGTTGTTGTCGGGGAAGGCGTCGTCGAGCCGACCCGTGGCCGTCGCGAGCATGACCACGCCGGCGATGATCGAGAACACCAGGGCGGCCAGGAACAGCTTGACGAACAGCTCTTCGAGGCTGCCCCCGATGGCCGCGATCGACGCCGATCGCCCCGCGGCCGGGGTCGCGGAGCCGCCACTGGTCCCGGAGAGGAAGGACAGAGCGCGTTCCAGCCTGCCGGTGACCCGTTCGCTCCGGGGTGCCCAGAGGAACCAGAGTGCCCCGAGCAACAGGGTCTGGAAGTAGACCGACCGCTGGGTCGCAAACGGGTGGTTGGGGCGATACCTCCGCGCCACGAACTGGAGCACCGCGACGGTCCCGAGGATGACGAGCAGGTTCATCGTCTCCTGTGGGTGGACGACCAGAACGGCCGCGGACCCCAGCGAGAGGAGAATCCCGATCGGAGTGGGGCGGAACCACCCGTCGGCGGGCTGGCGGAGGTAGGCAAACAGCAGATACAGGACGAACGGCGTGAACATGATGGCCTGCGAGGAGGGGTGGGTGACGACGTGGGTCCCGATCGCGTTGATCGGCAACAACAGCAGCGCCACGAACAGTCCCACCGTCAGTCCCGCGTTGTCCCCCGTGACCTGGCGCACACAGAGCGGCACGAAGACGAAAAACAGGGCGAAAAAGGCGAGCACCGTAAGCAACATCGCCCACTGGAGCTCCCCGCCGGTTGCGTTGTCGACGACGGCGGATGCGAGATGGACCCCGGGGTGGAGGAGTTCGAGCGGGCTGGCGGCCCCCGTCTCGAACGACAGCGCGAACCCGAGGTGGCTCAACGAATCGCCCTGCCCGTAGAAGTAGTAACCACGGAGGATCGGCAACGCCAGCACCGACAGCACGGCCCCCCCGGCCAGCGCCAGCGCCGGCAGTCTGAGTGTTCCGACCGACCCTCGACCCAACATGACGAGCGAGGCCGCAAGCAGCGCGACCCCCACGCCGATCCAGAACGCCGACGGCGTCGCCCGATAGATCGACAGTTCGTAGCCGCTGGCCGGCGCGGTGATGGCGGCGACGAGCGCCCAGGTCAGTGCGAGAAACCCGGCGGTAAGCGCCGTTTTCGTCCACCGATTCCGCGACGAATTGTCAGTCGCTGCGGATCGCCTGTAAGTGTTCGTCGTCATCGTGAGTGCCACGTTCCGTGTCGAGCCGTGACTTCCGCGGCATCTTGTTATGAACGTCCAAACCGGGTAACCACCTCCTTCCATACCCCCGTAACCACCTCCTTCCATACCCGCTAGCTTACTCCTTCTAACCCCGGTAAGCCCGATCCGGGGACGGCGCCCTGTTCCGGCCTGCTATCCGGAGACAACGCTCCGTTCCGGTCTGCCTATCCGGGGACGGTGTTTCCCTGTCGGTCCCCCCGCCGGTTCGTGAGGACCGACGCGTACAGTCCCTCGATGCGTTCGCCCATCGTTTCGAGACTCACCTCCTGTGCCTTCCGGCGGCCGGTCGAGGGTCCCGGAGGGCGACAGACCTCAACGAGGGCCTCGATCAGTTCCTCGTCGCTCCGACAGACGAAAGAGCGGTCGACGCCGTCCACCCGCTCGCGGACGTCGCCGACGTCCGTCGACACGATCGGAAGGTTGCAGGCGAGGGCCTCCTTCACCGAGTTCGGCGACCCCTCCCGCCGGGAGGTCAGGAGGAGGGCGTCGGCCGCGTTCATGTAATCCGGCATCCGCCGGTGGGGGACGCCGTACAGCGTGTGGAGTTCGACGTCCCCGTCGATCCGGGCCTTCGCGGCGTCGACGACGCGTTTCGCCCGCGGGTAGTTTTTGACCCTGCGCTCGACGGGGTACGGAAAGAGGACGTGCGTCCCGTCCTGTGCCCACCCGACTCTGTCGCGAGCCGCTGCCTGTGGCTCCGGCTTGAACCGTTCGAGGTCGACGCCGTGTGGGATCACGTGACAGTCCACGTCCAGCATCGACGCCATCTCGTCGCTCATCACGATCACGGCGTCGGCCTGACGCGCACACCACCGACTGAGCGAGCCGTACCGCCCCATCAGGTCCGACCCCCACAGCGAGACGACGACTGGTCGGGTCGGCTGGGCCAGCGCCGCCGGCGCGGTCAGGCCGTAGTTGGCGTGGACGATGTCGAACGGCCCGACCGACGACAGCACCTTCGGATAAAAGCGGAGGTAGTCTCCCACGGACCGCGTCGTGGTTTCGTCGTCCGTCTGGCACCGGCTTCCCGGAACCGCCACGGTCTCGCTGTCGATCCCGCGCCGGGACAGCGTCTCGACCTGCTGTTTGAAAAAGCGCGATTCCGGGCTCGTCACGAGGTTGAGAACCCGCATACTGTCACCGCCCGACCAGCTGATAGGCTTTCTTTGCGACGTCCATTCCGCGGCCGCTGGATTCGACGACGTAGTACGGCACCAGGTCGGCGCCGAACTTGCTTTTGTACCGACAGAGCCGTTCGGTGTTCGCCCCCATCAGGTCGTAGCTGGTGACGGTGTCGAGTGGGGGGTCGTCGATGACGTCCCGGAGGATGTGCCAGTGGAGGAAACTGTTGATGCTGACGCCGTCGTGGATGGTCCGCGTGCCACCCTGCCAGAAGTAGGCGGCGTCGTTCGAATACAGCGCGGTGATCCCGCTCAGGAACTCCCCGTCAGGGGTGCGAGCGGTGTAGACGCGACAGCGGTCCTCCTCGGCCAGCGCGGCCGTCAGATCCTCGACGTACTCCTTCTCGAGGGGATACTCCCGGTCCTGCTCGGCGTACCGCTCGCGGGTCTCCTCGTGGATCCGGCCCGCGGTTGCCGATCCCTCGACGGACACCTGAATGTCGAGGTCCCGGGCGTCGCGGATCTCCCGTCGAAGGCTCTTGCTGAAGGACTTGAGCAGGGCGTCGGCCGACGTACCCTGCGTGTCGAGCCGATAGGTGAACGCCGTCTCCACGTCGAGGCCGTTCCAGGTGAACGGTCGTGGATCGGCGTACGTGGGGCCACAGACGCTTCGGAACAGGGTCCGACTCCCCCCGGCTCCGAGGAGGTCAAGCGTCTCGGCCGTGAACTCGCGGTTGAGCTTCTCCTGTTTCCGGCGCTTGGGACTCGCCGGCATCAGGAGCGGACCGAGTCGCGGGACGCCCATCGACGGCGGCGGCGACAGGATCGCCTTGCCCAGTCCCTTGCGCTGGACGAACGCGGGCAACAGGGCGACCGGACGCTCGCCCTTGAACCCGGCGAGCAACTCGAGGTCCCCCGTCGTGTGTTTGTCGAGCACCTCCAGGGCCGGTGTCGTATGAAACACCTCGAAGCCCGTCTCCGGAAGCGCACTGTCCCACTCCGCCAGATCGATCGGTTTGCATTCCATCGTTAGCGTCCCTCTCGTTTCGAAACCTCCGGGCGCTGTGTGCGGTCGCTGCGCTCGGGGCCCAGCTTCTGACCGCCGCTCCCGGAACCGCGCTCGCCGCCGCTGTCGCAGGGGTCGGTACCGTCGCTTCGTCCACCGGTCGCGTTGTCGTCGGGAATGGTTGCGTCGTCGGGAGCGGTCGCGGCTGTCGTGCCGTGATCTGTGTCGCCGACGGCTGGATCCGTCTCCCCGACGGCTGGATCGGTGTTGCCGACTGCTGGCTCGGTCTCCGAACCGACTGGGACACCGGGACGAGACTCGCTCCCGCGGTCGGCGGTCAAGCCTCCATCCTCCGCGGCCCCTGTCGAGTCACGTTCGATCGTTTCCTCGTCCCCGTTTGCGGTCCGATCGGCCCGGTCGACCCCGGACACCGGGTCCCGTGGCCCCGAACCGACGCTCCCGCTCGGGTGGTCGAGCGAGGCGTACAGGTCCGCCGGCGGCCCCACCCAGGCGCCCATCTCCAGAGCGCGCTCGATCAGACGCCGGTAGAGCCGGCCGTAGTTCGGGAAGTCCTGTTCGCTGAAGTAACAGGGGTGCCACAGCACCGTCATCACTGCGTCGTTCTCGTGGGCCTCGCCGAGGAGTGCCTCACAGACCTCCCAGGCCAGATCCGGCGAGGAGGACACGTCCGGCAGCGTGAGTTCCATCAGCGTCAGCGGGAACACCACGAACTCGTCGTCGAAGGGTCGTAACGGCTCGTAACCGTGTTGGAACCCGTACTCCGTGGAAGACCCGAGCGAGGTGTCGTACCGGAGCCCGATGTTGGCGTAGTGACGCCAGGTCTCCGGCCGATCCAGGTTCAGATAGTGCTGGCGGCCGCCCCAGATCCGGTGGCCGAGGACCTCTTCGACGGTTTCTTTCTCCTGTCGAAGCCGCTCACGGTCGCGATAGGACTCGAAGGAGCCGTGGAGGCCAACCTCCCAGCCGCCGTCGTCCAGCGTCCGAATAGCCTCCCGTATCGACGGATCCGACAGCGTGTAGCGCCCGAGAAACAGCTTCCAGTACTTCGGACGGAACCACGTCCGGACGGGCTTGTCGCGGAGGAGGTGCTTCTCGTTCAGGAAGTAAAACGCGGACCGGACTCCCAGTTCCTCCTCAATCCGCATGATCTCCCCGAACTGCCAGTAGGGCTCGCGGTGGGGCAGCAGATCCAGCAGGTGCGTCGGATCCCGTTCGGTCCATGCGTTGTAAACCGTCTGGTACGTTTTGTACGGTCTGTCCACGTCGTGGGTGAGACAGAGCGCGAACGCGTGATCGTCTAGTACGGACATGGTCACCCCGTAAGACCAACGCGAGTCGCCCGGAAGTGCTCCCCCGATCCCGATCGGTTCGTTCGTGACACGGGTCGAGATATCACCGATCCACAATTTGTTATGCTCCACCTGATACGGGCGAGCGCGCCGAAGATCCAGGAGGAAAGTCTTCGGCGGACGGGGAGTCTCCGCCCGAGAAGAGGTCTTCGGTGGACGGGGACCGTCCGACCCCGACCGTCCGTGGCTGGTCGGTGTCGGCGATCCGAACGCGGGCAACCTGGAGGTGAGCGCGCCTGGGCGCCTGGGGGGACGAACACGCGTTTCAGGCCGACACCTTCCGGCCCAGGGCCTTTGTTTCGATCCGGTCTGCCACCTCGAGGACGCGGATCGCGTCCTCGGCGGTGACGAGCGGTTCGGTGCCGTCGCGGGCGGCCTCGACGAACGACGACAGTTCGTTCTTCAGCGGTTCGCCGCTCTCGACCATGGGGCGCTCGACGACGCTCTCGTGGCGGTACCGCACGTCCCCGTCGTCCTGTACGTACGCCGGGAGCGACTGGCGGTGGATCTCGACCGACTGGCTGATGAAATCGACGGTGACCCGACACTCCATCGCCGTGAGCGCGAGGGTTCGAACCTTCTGCTGGGTCAGGCGACTCGCGGTCAGTTCGCCGATGCTGCCGTCGGCGAACTCGATCTGAGAGGAGACGTGGCGGCCGTCCTTCCCCGTCGCCGACAGCGACGCGATGTCGGAGCCGACGAGCGACAGCAGGATGTCGATGTCGTGAACCATCAGATCGAACACGACGCTGTCGGACAGTTCCCTGTCGATCGGCGGTCCCAGGCGCTGGATGTCGACGGCGACGATGTCGAGGTCGGGGACGATATCGGCGAGCACCCGGACGGCCGGGTTAAACCGCTCGACGTGCCCGACCTGGAGCGTCACGTTCGCGTCGCGCGCCCGCGTCAGGAGGTCGCGTCCCCGGTCTAAGTCCGCCACGAACGGCTTCTCGACGAGCACGTCGACGTCGTGATCGATACACGCGGTCGCCATGTCGTAGTGGTACTCCGTCGGCACCGCCACGGAGGCGACGTCGACGGAGGCAAGCAGATCCTCCAGTGGGAAGGCCTCGGTGCCATGTTCGGCCGCCACCGTCCGCGCCTTGCCCCCATCGACGTCCGAGACGCCGGCGAGGGTGACTCCCGGGAGCTCGTTGTACACCCGGGCGTGGTGGTTACCCATGGTTCCGACACCGATCACGCCGGCGTCGACCGTTGGTTCGGCCGAACGCCCGTTCGTTCGTTTCATGTGTTGTGAAATGCCGACACCCGATCGACGTCCGATCGATAGACCACGTGTGGTCGGAGGGCGTCTACCCACGTCGGAATCGGGCTGTCTGGCCTGTTTGGGCCTACAGGAGTCCCGAGTATTGTTACTCCACACTTATCTCGGGTAAGAGAGCTGCTTCCAGCCGTAAGGGGGAATTTCCGGCGGTAAGACGGTCTTACGGGACAAACAGCGCAGGTTCACGGGACAAACGGCGCAGGTGGAGCGAGCGCGTTCGTCAAACTCCGAAATGCGAAAAGCGAATTCGCTCCGGGAATGGCCGAGGAGGGCCGAGACGTCGAGGACGCCGGCGCACGTAGCGGGCGTCCAGTGAATGCAGCGGGTCTCAAGGGGACACAGCGAATTCCCGACGGAGCCTACGACGGCCCGTCGGGCCAGGGACGTGAGTGAGTCACTCGGTGACTGAGGTCACGTCGGAGGCGGTGTTGCCCTGGGCGTCCGTGACGGTCAGGCGGACGTCGAAAGTCTGGCCGTCGACGCGCTTGATCTTGAAGTAGTCGACGTCCTGGGCCGAGTCGGCACCCAGCTGCGAGCGGGACGCGGCCAGCACGACGCCCGAAGAGTTGACCACCTGGACGAGGACCGAGGCCAGGTCCCCGTCGGGGTCGGAGACGTTCCACTTCGCGATGATGTCCGCGTGCGGATTCATCGATCCGGCCTCGGAGACGGCGTACTCTTCGATCACAGGGGAGTTACTGTCGGTCGAATCCCCGTCGGTCGAGTCGTCCGTCGAGCCGTCGTTTGTCGAGTCGCCGTCCGACGAGTCGCCGTTCGTCGAACCGTCGTCCGTCGAACCGGTCAGCTCTTCGGGGGTGACCGTGGTCCCGTCGACAGCGAGTTCGTACTCGCCGCTCGTGCTGTCGGGGTGTCGTTCGGCCGACCACGCGACGACCTGTCCGCCGAAGTTGTAGTCGTCGGTGTAGCCGTTACCGGTCGTACCCGTGACCGTGTACGTCCCGTCGCCGTTGTCGGTAATGGAGTCGTTACCGACGGAGGAGGTCTCGGCGGTGTCGCCCCCCTCGACCGCGCCGTCGACCGTGAACTCGTAGATGATCCCCGAGTCCGAGTACGTCCGGATGTCGAGGGCCTTCGGGGTCGCATCCTCGGTCGAGTCCGAGGAGGTGGAGGAACCGGTGTCGCCGTCGAGGGGTTCGAGCGTGTCGGTGTCGACGACGCGCTTGTCGGTCGTCGGGGCGTCCGCCTGGCCATCGGTGTAGACCTCCGAGATCGATCCCTGCCCCTCCATATCGTAGTCGCCGCCGCCCGTCAGGTGGATGGTCTGCCCCGAGATCTCGTACCCCCCTTCGGCGACGTTGATGATCTCGGCGTCGTCTTTCTCCTGTCTGACCCGGCAGTTTTCGATCGTCGCCTCGCCGCCGAGATCCGACTCGAACTTGTCGTCGCGAATTTCGATGGCCGCTCGACCGCCACTGTCGGCCGTGACCGTGACGTCACAGTCGCGGATCTCCACGCCAGTCCCGGACTCCCGGATGCGAATAGGATTGCCGGAGCCTGGCATATCGGGGTCGTCGTAGAGGGAAGTGACGCTGACGACCCTGGCGTCGTTTCCGCCGATCCGAATGTTGTTGACTTCGTTGTTAGCGTAATAGCCGCCGTATATTTCGATCGTACCGCTCGCGTCGTCAGGGTGGTCGTCCTCGAACGCGGAGGACGCGTAGAGGCCGTCGCTGTACCCGGTCACAGTACAGTTGATCAGGCGAAGCGTCCCTCGGTTCAGAAAGTCGTAGTCGGTCGCTCCCCAGTCACCCGGCATCGAGACCCCGGCGTCTTCGGTCCCGTATGCGCCATGGAGGTTGACGTTTACGAGTTCGACTACCGACTCGAAGTCCCCCGTAACGCTCACGAACCGAGCGGCGTCGATCTCCTCGCCGAAGGCGAGGTTCTGGTACCGGACGGTGTTGTTCGAGTCCGCCTGACAGTACACGTCGCTTTCAGGCTGTGTATCCAGCGTGACGAGACCGTCGCCTTCGAGCCACGAATCCTCGCTGGCCCGAACCGTCAGCGCATCCGGATCGCCGGAGAACTGGTAGGTCCCCCCAGGGATAATGACGTGGGCACCCGACTGCCAATACTCTTCGAGATACGGTGTGATATCGTCGCCCGGACTGAGCCCTTCGTCGCCAAGGTTGATCGTCGTGGTTGTCTGGGCCGCAGCGAGTCCACTCGTTCCCAGAGCGGCAACACCAACCACGCCAGCGACGCCCTGCATGAATCCGCGTCGGTTAACTATCCCTTTCTCCTCGGAATCGGCGGGGGTACGGTCACCCATACTTCGGTAGCACTGGACTACTGCAAAAGTAATTTTTACCTGATTAAACTCGAAATAAGATACTCTGGTACCGGATGGGAGCCCCTTTGAAACCAGGTTATTACGCGATGCGTGACTTTGGCCCCACTCACCCTACCGTGGGGGCTGGCCCGCGAAGGATCGACTTACCACCGATTAAGGAGACCCAATCGTTCGCATTGACCCCGATTAAGGCCGATTGTCCGCGTCGAACCCCCCAACACCAGCCCGGAGGAGTACAGGCCCATTTCGGCCAGTAACTTCGGAGTAATCGTCGATCAGTCGGATAGGACGCAGAGCGGTCCAGCGTACGTCCGCCACAATCCCGTAGTAGACGTCCATAAGGTCGCGTTACGTTGCTGATTCGGGGGCGTCGAGAGGTGATTGGTTCACTCCACACCGGGCCAGATTGGTTGTGCCGGGTCAGGCGCGCCGATCGCTATGCGCCCTCGTGTAAATTTATCGATGTTTTTCTCCGTGTGTTCACGTGACGAGTCCGTAGTCGGGGAGGAGCGTGCCGGCGGCGAAGACGCACTGTTCGAGGCCGTTAAGACGGTATTACTCCGCAGTGTCGACGGGAACGCGGTCCGTCGTGGGGTGATCGGTAGCGACTTACTGACCCTCCCGGTACAGAAATACTAACTTAAAAAGAATTGCTCGGGATTACCCAGTTGTTCTCGGAGAATAACAATAGCCACGCTGTGACAATGGACAGTTGCAGGCCGAACTTCGGAAGTAAGAGACCATGACTGACCAAAACGACACGAATCCGCTCTCCGAGCGGATCGCAGACTCGGTGCGGGCACAACTCGATCACGACAGTTCGCGACGCCGCTTCCTGAGCCGTTCGGCGTTCGCCGGCGGTACCCTCCTGGCGCTTGGTGGAGGCTCCGGTCTTGCCCTCGGGCAGGAAGCGGAGGAGGGGGGAAGCGACGAGGAATCTGACGGTACCGCGGCGACGTTCGACGACGTCGACGGAACGGACGTCGACGTGCTGAACTACGCTCTGTCGCTCGAACAGCTCGAAGATGCCTTCTACAGCGAGGCCCTGGACACGTTCGACGAGGGTGACGTCACTGACGCAGAAGAACTCGGCGGGTACGACGAGGAGTTTCTCGACGGCGTGTACGGTTACTTCGAGTCGATCGCCGAACACGAATCCACGCACGTGACGGTGCTTGCGGACGCGATCGAACTCCTGGGCGGTCAGCCGAACGAGGAAGCGTCCTACACGTTCGGCTTCGAGACGGTCGGGGAGTTCCTCGCGACGGGACAGGTACTCGAGAACACCGGCGTGGCCGCCTACGCGGGGGCCGCCCCCTACATCGAGAGTCCGGACCTGCTCGGCGTCGCGTTGTCGATCCACAGCGTCGAGGCCAGACACGCCGCGCTGCTGAACGAACTGAACGGCGAATCGCCGTTCCCGAACGCCTTCGACCCGGCCACCTCACAGGACGACGTGCTCGACGCCGTCGCGGGGTTCATCGACGAAGGCGACGAAGGCGATGAAGGCGATGAAGGCGAAGAAGGCGACGAAGGCGATGAAGGCGATGAAGGCGAAGAAGGCGACGAAGGCGATGAAGGCGATGAAGGCGAAGAAGG
>Ga0207733_100749_pt1 | contig 14146 bp, 17 predicted proteins | sample A23P3SouthBayCA_FD_187735 | JGI IMG/M metagenome (GOLD analysis project Ga0207733, IMG submission 187735) | Aerobic enrichment media microbial communities from Eden Landing Ponds, California, USA - A23 P3 (SPAdes) | ecosystem: Environmental > Aquatic > Marine > Unclassified | place: Emeryville... | reverse complement strand
CTCGCTGCTGAAGTACAGCCACGTCTCTCAGAGCGGCCCCGACCCCGACATGGAGTGACCGACCGCCGGGGCGACCGGTGCCGGGACCGGGGGTAGCGTACCCTGGGCCCGTGGATTTATTCGCCGTCGCCCCCGACTAGACGACGATGGAGGATATCGACGCACCGGCGGAGGGACCGCCGGCCGCGGCGTTCTCGTCGGCGTTCCACGTCGAGGAGGTCCGGCAGGACGGGGACCGACTGGTGTACGTCGGTGAGCCCCGCGTGGGCCAGCAGACCCTCGAGCGCGAGGTGTGGCCGCTGTTCCGCGAGCACGGCTACGAGGTCCGGCTGACGACGGTGAAGGACAGCGAGACCGACCCCATCTCCGGGGTCGAACTCCACCAGAGCCGGCACGCCCTCGTCGCCGACCCGCGGAGCATGGGCATCGACGGCATCCCGTGGAAGAACGTCGTGATGCTCCTGCTGACGGTTCTGACGACGCTGTTCGCGGGCACCATCTGGTACTACGAGCCGCTGACCTCGCCGCTGGACCTCGTCACCGGCGACTCCTGGAAGTTCTCGCTCGCCGTCCTGTCGGTGCTGGGCATCCACGAACTCGGCCACTACGTCCTCTCGCGGTACCACGAGGTGGACGCCTCGTTGCCGTACTTCATCCCGGTCCCGACGTTCATCGGGACGCTGGGTGCCGTCATCCGCATGAAGGGGCGCATTCCCGACCGCGACGCGCTGTTCGACATCGGTGTAGCGGGGCCGCTCGCCGGCCTGGTCGCGGCCATCGTCGTCTCGACGGTGGGGCTGCTGATGGACCCCATCAGCGTGCCGGCCAGCGTCCAGAACAGTCCGGACGCCATCGTCATCGAGTTCGGCTACCCGCCGCTGCTCCACGGGCTGTCGATGCTGACGGGCCAGCCGCTCACCTATAGCGACCCCGGCACGGCCGTCAACCCGGTCGTCTTCGGCGGCTGGATCGGGCTGTTCGTGACCTTCCTCAACCTCATCCCCGTCGGACAGCTGGACGGGGGCCACATCGTCCGGGCGATGGCCGGCGAGAACGCCGAGCGTGTCGCCGCGTTCGTCCCGCTGTCGCTGTTCGCGCTCGCAGGCTATCTCTTCTTCGTCCAGGGACTGGACATCCGCGACTCCGTGGCCATCTGGACGTTCTGGGGGTTCATCACCATCGGGCTGGCCTACGCGGGCCACGCGACCCCCATCTACGACGAGCCGCTCGACCGGAAACGGATGGCCGTCGGCATCTTCACGTTCGTGCTGGGGCTGCTCTGCTTCACGCCAGTGCCGTTCCAGTACGTGGGTGGGTTCTGAGGGGCCGCGGGCAGGGTCAGAGGTCGAGCTGCTGGAACCGAGCGGCTCCGAGGACGAGCGGGACGACAAACCACCCGACCAGGATCACCACCCCGTACCACTCGGGGAGCCCGCCGAATCCCCCGCCCACCTGCTGGGCGAACTCTGGCGGGAGGAAGTAGCCCGCGGCGTTGCTGTACGCCGCACCCGGTCCCAGCCCGGCCAGGGCGTGGTACCAGTCCGGGAGCGGACCCTGTGGCAGCGAGAAACCGTTCACCACGACGTACACGGCGAGCATGGCGGCACCCCAGAACTGGTTGAAGATCCAGAACCCGATGGCACCGGCAGCCGCCTTCGCGGAGCTGGCCGTGGCCGATGACAGGGCGACGGCGATGCTGACGAACGCGGCCGCGTAGAGCGCCGAGAGGAGTGTGAACAGCACGTACTGTGCCGCATCGAACGTCCCACCCACCCCGACCAGTACGAGGGCGGCTGCGATGAAGCCGACCAGGAGGGCGGCCGCCACGACACCGCCTCGACCGACGACCTTCCCGACGACCACATCGCGGCGACGGTGCGGCAGCCCCAGCAGGAAGCTGATGGTGCCGCTCTCGCGCTCGCCGGCGATGCTCTTGTAGGCGACCAGCAGCGCGACGATGGAGATGAACAGTCCTGCCGTCCCCTGGAGGAAGACGACGAACCCGAGGCTGGAGATCTGGTCGGTCTGGCTCAGCACCTCGGCGTAGACGTACGCCAGCCCCCCGACCATCAGGACGAACAGTGCCGTAAGGCTCCAGAGGAGCCGCGACCGGCTGGCGTCGCGGAAGTCCTTCCGCGCGACGACCAGCCAGCTCATGCTCCACCTCCAGGGGCCTCGGCCGCCGGGCTCGCGTCCTCCGTGTAGGCCGCGAACACCTCCTCCAGCGCGACCTCCTCGGTCTCGAATCCGGCGACCGTCGCCCCCGTCTCCTCGACCGCGTCGATGACGGCGCGACGAGCCGCCGGCGAGCAGACCGCCACGACCGCGTTTGCGTCGATGTTCGCCGAGGAGACGCCGTCCACCGACCGGACCCGGTCGAGGACCCCGTCGGGAACCGTATCGACCTCGACGCGGAGGCGGGCGTCACCGCCGACCGCCGACCGGAGCCCCTCGATGCTGTCCTCCGCGACGAGGGTTCCGCCCCGGAGGATACCCACGCGGTCACAGACCGCCTCGACCTGTTCGAGGATGTGCGAGGAGAAGAAGACGGTCGCGCCGCGCTCGTTCTCCCGGCGGATTATCTCACGCATCTCACGGGCCCCGTTCGGGTCGAGGCCGGTCGAGGGCTCGTCCAGCACCAGCAGGTCCGGGTCGCCGACGAGCGTCGTCGCGAGCCCGAGCCGCTGTTTCATCCCCTTCGAGTACCCCCCGGCCTTTCGGTCGGCAGCGTCCGCCAGTCCGACCCGTTCCAGTAGCTTCGCGGGGTTCTCGTCGCTCCCCTTCGATTCCAGGGCGAAATCGACGTGCTGGCGTCCGGTCAGCCGGTCGTACACCTCGAACTCGTCGGAGAGGAACCCAACCTGCTCACGCACTTGCAGGCTCTCGGCCCGCGCATCGTGACCGAGGACGCGTACCGACCCGGCCGTCGGCCGGACGAAGTCGAGCGCGATACCGATGGAAGTCGACTTCCCCGCTCCGTTCGGACCGAGGAAACCGTAGATCTCGCCTGGCTCGACCGTGAGCGAGAGGTCCTGGAGGGCTACAACGTCGCCGAACCGCTTCGTGACCCCGTCGAACGATACCGCGGAGCCAGTGGCTGACGCCATACCTTCAGGTCCCGGCGACACGTGAAGAAGGTACTGACTGTTTGTTCAGTGTCCTGTCACGTCCGCAACTCGGTGGCCTCGTACACGCCCGGCAGGTCCGTCTCCCGGACCGTCGCGGTCACCTCGTCCCCCTCGTCGGCGCCGGTCTCGGAGACCAGCGTCGTCGCCTCGATGGGTCGTCGCGTGAAGAACGAGCGAACCCGTTCGAGCCACGACGGCTTGCCGCCCTTGCGGCAGACGATGACGTAGCGTGAGTCCGCGAGTGACGCCATCTCGGGCTCGAAGTCGTAGTCCTCGTGGTCGGCCGGCGGGACGACATGGATGACCTCGCCCGCAATCGTCTCGTCCATACCCACGATAGCGACTACAGCGGTATGTGCCGCTCGCTTCGACCATACGCCACAGAAATATCAGCACAAGAACCTATTTATGCCATCTCCATCTCCCGGTGGTATGAGCAGGTCGGCAGCAGTGCAGTTCGCAGTGACGGTCGTGGCGGCGGTACTCATCGGCGTGCCACTCGCAACCGTCCTCACGCCGCCCGATCCGTACACGCAGCTACTCTCTCTGGGAGCGCTACTGGTGGTGACGCTGCCGGTCGCGTACTACCTCAGCTACAGGGGCGGCTACGAGTCGCTCAGGACGCGAGTCGACCAGTAGCGCGACTACGACGTGGTGATTACTCTGGCTACGAGTACTGCTTCGACACCCAACCCGAGGCACCACTGGGGTAGGAGTCGGTCTCCTCCTCGGGCTGGACCTCGCCGCGCTGGTCGACCATCCGGACGACGACGGTGTGGCCGCCCGACGGCGGGTCGTAGGTGTGTTCCCACTGCCGCCACGCGTCCTCGGCAGGGCCGTCGCCGTCGGCCGCCGGCAGTTGGTCCGAGAGCGTTGCGTCCGCCCACGTCTCGCCGCCGTCGGTGGAGACTTCGACGCGCTGGACGCCGCGCAGGCCGGCGTAGGCGTGGCCGCCGATGCGCCGGCGGCCGTCGGGAAGCGTCGATTCGTGATGGAGTTTGGCGACCGGATTCACGGGGCCGGTCCCCTGCCAACCGCGTTTCTCCCAGTAGCCGTCGGCCTCCTCGTCCAGCACCTCGATTTCCGAGAGCCACTTGACGTTTACCTCGCCCCAGTGGCCGGGAACCAGTGCTCGGACGGGGTAGCCGTGGCCGCGCGGGAGGACCTTCCCGTTCATGCCGTAGGCGAGCATCCCGCCCCGGAGCGCGTCGATTGGGAACTCCTCGTAGTAGTCGTCCTCGGCCCGGAGCATGACGCACTCACAACCGCTCTGAATGCCAGCCTCGTCGAGGAGACTATCGACGGGAACGCCGGTCCACAGTGCCGTGTCCGTCTTGTAGCCGTTGAGACTTTCACCGACACAGCGGAGGGTGACAAACCGGTTTTCGGCGTCCATCTCCAGGATGTCCTCGTAGGTAAGCGTGACCTCCTCTTCGACAGCGCCGGTGATGGAGAGCGACCAGTCCGCGGCCGAGAGTTCCGGATCGATGGAGTTGATGTCGACCTCGTAGAAGCTCTCGCTGACTAGCGGATCTATGTCGTCGAGGCCTAGGGAGTAGTCCGCTGCGACAGCGAGCTTTTCGTCGACATCGTTGAGATCGGCCCCCGGCGCATTGAGTGCGGGCGCATCGTCACCCGTCACGGCGACCGACCGTTGGTTGCCGGCCGCGTAGCCGACTGTTGCCGCACCGACGGCCGCGCCAACGGTCGAGAGGGCCCGACGGCGTTTCGAGGAGATGGGCGTCATCGGACCACCGAGTCCGTCCAGCGCCTGCGCGAGGCCGACCACGGCAGCGGCGGGAACCGCCGGACCGGCCGCGAGGACGACCTCGCCGGTGAGAACGACACTCACGGCCCAAGTTACGACGGCCGTTCCGACGACCGGGAGGGCGCGATTGTTCGCCAACTGGCCGGTGAGGATGGCCGCTCTGGCCGCCAGCGCGATGAACAGCCCCGCGAGGCCAATCGCGAGCAGGAGATTGAGTTGCTGACCGAGGCTACCGAGCGTCGAGATGGCAGTCGAGACGACGACGCCGGGCATCGACCGCGCGAGCGTCCGTTCGATTGGCGAGGCGATGAATGTGGGTGCGTAGCCGGTCACAGCGTAGGAGCCCGCCAGGCCTGCGACGGCGGCGGCAACGCTAACCAGCAGCCGACCGCCGGGCGAGTCGAGGAGGTCGTCAGTCATGGCTGAACCGACGGCCTACCCCGCAAAAGGGATTGTTCCAATTTCGTCCGGATTCCGTTCCGAAACTCCGGAAGACACAAGCGAGCGGCGGTTTTCTATGGCAACATGGACGAGCAGCCCGGTGGTCGGCCCTGCCCGCTCTGCGAACGGGCAATGTACCACCGCCACTGCAAGTACGTCTGTCCGGAGCACGGCGTCGTGTATGACTGCGCTGACACGTTCTACTGACGATACGCTCGCTGGTTTAATATCCGGGAACAACTAGATAGGTGATATGAGTGGCCACGGGGACGAGATTTCGGTGCTGCACGTCGACGATGACCCCGACCTTGGCGATCTCGTTGCGGTCCATCTGGAGCAAACTCACGGTGATATCTCTGTCTGTACCGAGCGAAGCGCGGCCGATGGGTTAGACCGGTTGTCCGAGCGCGCGTTCGACTGTGTCGTCAGCGATCACGACATGCCGGGTATGGACGGACTCGAATTTCTGAAGGTCGTCCGCGAAGAGTACGAGGAGCTACCGTTTATTCTCTTTACCGGCAAAGGAAACGAGGAAATCGCAAGTGATGCGATCTCTGCCGGCGTCACGGAATACCTTCAGAAGGGCGTCGGGACGGACCAGTACGCGGTGCTCGCCAATCGTATCGAACGGGCTGTGGGAGAGCGACGGGCTAAAACAGCACTCGAAGAGTCCGAGCGGATGCTGTCGACGCTCATCTCGAACCTGCCGGGGATGGTGTACCGCGCACGGAACGAACCCGATTGGCCGATGCAGTTCGTCAGCGACGGTGCAGCGGAGCTAGTAGGCTACAGTTCGGCGGCGTTCGAGAGCGGCGACGTGTCCTGGGGGTCGCTCATCAAGGATTCCGAGATAGAGCGTCTCTGGGAAACAGTCCAGGCCTGTATCGCTGCCGACGAACCGTTCGAAGTCACCTACCAGATCGAGACGGCCGACGGTGAGACCCGCTGGATGTGGGAGCGCGGGCGCGTCGTCGGCACTGACGACGATGGCGTCGAAATCTTGGAAGGATTCATAACCGACGTAACCGCCCGCGAGGAGCGCGAGCGGGAACTCGCGAATCAACGGGCGTTTACCGAGAAGCTCATCGACTCCATCGACGATATGTTCTACGTCGTCGGTACCGACGGCAGCCTGGTCAGGTGGAACGACACCGTCTCGTCGGTGACCGGCTACACCAACGAGAAGTTGGCGTCGATGGACATTGGGGACATCGTCGCAGATTCCGACCACGAGAAATTATGGGAGGTATTCGAGGAGACGCTGGAAACTGGATACGGAACCATTGAGGCAGGAATCGAGACGGCTGACGGCGAGAGGCTCCAGTACGAATTTAAGGGATCGCTTATCGAAGACGGGCGTGGCGACCTGTTCGGGATTGCCGGTATCGGTCGGGATATCACCGAACGGAAACGTCGAGAGCGGGAGCTCAGGGAGTACCGCACGCTGGTCGAGAACGTCGGAGACCCGATGTATATCCTCGACACCGACGGTCGCATCGAAATGGCAAACGAGGCGATGGCCGCCCATCTCGGGTACGACCGCGCGGAGATCGTCGGCTCGGAGCCAGCCCGGTTCATGCCCGAAGCGGACGTCGAAAGAGGGACAGCACTCATCCGTGACCTGCTTGGCGACGACGAGCGAACGTGGGCTGCTTACGAGATGCGGACGATATCCGCGGACGGGACGGTCCGGATCAACGAGGACAGGATCGCGCCGCTGTTCGACGAGGAGGGGAACTTCGACGGCTCGGTCGGTGTGATGCGCGAGACGACGGAGCGCAAGCAACGCGAGCGGGAACTCGAACGCTACGAGACGATTATCGAGGCCGTCGGCGACCCGGTGTACACGCTCGACGACGAGGGTGTATTCACCTACGTGAACGAGGCGATAGAGCAACTGACGGGGTTCGAACCGGACGAACTGATCGGCGAGCACATCTCGACGATCATGACCGGCGAGGACATCAACCGCGGAAGCGAGCTCATCCGGACCATCCTGTCTGACCCGACCCGACAGAACGTGACCTTCGAAACGGATATTGTCGACCAGACCGGGAATCACACGCCTATCGAGATCCATATCGCGTTGCTTCCAGCCGCGGACGGGGAGTTCAACGGCACAGCGGGCGTCATCCGCGATATCAGCGACCGGAAAGACAGGGAGCGACAGCTCGCGGAGTTCGCCTCTGTCGTTAGCCACGACCTCCGAAACCCGCTGAACGTGGTCAAAGGGCGGATATCGGTCGCCCGGACATCGGGCGACGTATCACACCTCGAGGCGGCGGAGTCCGCGGCCGACCGGATGGACGAACTCATCAACGACCTGTTGACGCTCGCCAGGCAGGGCGAGACGGTCGGCGAGACGGCGATGGTGGATCTCGCTGCCCTCGCAGGTCAGGCCTGGATCGATGTCGAAACCGGCGAAGCCACGCTCGAAAAGCTGGGGACAGCGACGATTGAGGCTGACGCGGCACGGCTCCGCGCGGTGTTCGAGAACCTGTTCTGCAACGCTGTGAAACACGGGCGTCGCGCGGACGGCGCCCCGATCACCGTCTCCGTCGGCACAACGGACACCGGGTTTTATGTCGCCGACGACGGCGTCGGAATCCCACCTGAAGAGCGAGATGACGTGTTCGAGCGCGGCTACACCACGAGCGACGCGGGGACCGGGTTCGGTCTGGCAATCGTCGCTGAGGTCGCACAGGCCCACGGGTGGTCGGTGTCGGTGACAGAGAGCGAGAGCGGCGGCGCGCGGTTCGAGTTCACGACGAGTTCGGAGCGCTGACGTGGCGATAGGCCGGCCCCGCAAGCACCAGCACGGCCAGCGCCGCGGAGAACAGCAGGACGTGTGGGAGCGCGTCGATGGTGAGGCCAGTGAGCGTCAGCGACCGCAGCGACGCGCCCGCAGTGACTTCGACCGCGACCCACGGAATCTCGCCGATGAACGTCCCGACAGCAAAGGAGCGCGGCGAGACGCGGGCGAACCCGGCCCCGTAGGAGACAGGGTCCGCGGGCACGGGTGAGAGCCGCGCCGCGAGGACGCCCCGCGTCTCGCCGGTCACCTCGATAATCCGGCGGCCCGAATCACCCAGCCAGCCGAACATCCCGCCCTGTTCGCCGGCACGGAGCGCGAACCGGTAGGGGATGAGGCAGGTGACGAGCGCGCCCATCAGCGCGACCGGGAAGCCGTATTTGATGCCGAGGACGAACCCGACGAAAGCCGACAGCGGCATCGTCGGCCACGCGAAGAACGGGCGAACCAGGTACAGCCCGACGATGACGCCCGCGAGGTAGACAGGGTGGGCGGCGAGATGCATCGTCTGGGCCACCACCCGCTCGGGTGTGAGTAGCGTCGTCGCGATAGCGACGACTGCCACCAGCCCGGCGGTTCCGACCAGCTGTCGCTTCGCGAGGCGGTCCATCTACCCAATCCAGCGGTAGCAATCGACAAACGCTTTGTGGTATCTTTTAGGTTGTTCGGGGTTGAAGCGGCGATTGTGTCCGAGACGCGAGACCCGGTCGAACTCGGCGTCGAGCTGCTCGCCCATCTGGAACACGGGGAGCTATCCGTCGCCGACGCGCTCGACCGTATCGAGACGGTGACGACCAACCCACAGGTCCAGCGCGAGATACTCGACACCGCAGTGATGCGCGGTCTCATCGAACGCGAGAACGGCGTCGTCCGCCCGCGGTCACAGGGGTCGTACGTGAATTTCGACAGCGACGTGGTCGTCCGCGAGGGGGAGTTCTCGTGTCAGCGCTGTGGCGCAGCTATCAGTACGGGCCACTTCGTCCAGTTCGACGGCGGCGAACTGGGGCCGTTCGGGTCGACGTGTATTCGGAAAGTGTTGGGGAGAGAGTAGCGAGGTCGTGGCCGCGACCACGACCTCGTTGAGCTGAGCGGCGCAGCCGCGAGGGGCGCGAACGGAGTGGGCGACCCTCGTTGCTGCGAACGGCGACGGAAGGAGCCGTGGGCAGCGCAATAGCAGGGAGCGGCCCCGGTGGCAGCGAGATCGTGGCTGCGGTCACGACTCGTTAGCCGAGCGGTCCGAAAAGTACGTCTTCAGTCAAAAACAGACGGGTCAGCGGCCCTGGCGGAGTTCTTTGATGAGCTGTTTGATCGTGCGCTCCTGTTTCTGGAGCTGTTCGTTCTGTGCCTCGACAGCGGCGGTCAGTTCGGCGACCTGCGCTTCGAGTTCAGCGATGTCGGGGTCTGCCGAGGTGTCCGGCTCGGCCGAGTCGGTGTCTATGCCGGATGTGTCACTGGATTGTGTCTCCGTTGTGGCTTCGACGGTAGTCCCCTGCTCACTGGTCGCTGCGGTCGCAGCCGGCGTGCTGGCGCTCGCGGATTCAGCTTCAGAATCGTCACCGCCCTCCTCGTCGTTGCTCACAAGCGGGTCGATACCGGATTCGAGACCGAGGCCGTTGCCGGCGTCGTCCGTGCTCTCCTCGGGGTCTGCCCCGACCTTGGCGTTGAGCTCAGCGAGCGAACTGACCTCGTGGTACGCGAAGAGGGCTTCTTCGAGGGTTTTCCGGACCATCGGTGCCTGCTCGGACGGTGCTTTGATGCGTTCCGGGCGGTCATTGAACGAGAGCACGACAGCCGTAGCGACGCTGCCTTCCTCGAACTCCAGACCGGTCACGTCGTCGAAGGAGAACGCCTCGTAGTCGGCGTCCCAGGTGACGTTGCCGATGTGCTTGAGCAGCTGGCGGTCGGTAACGACCAGCGTGAGTTCGCTGAATCGGAACACGCCGGCGATGGTCTCGTCGGCGGCGATCCCGCCCGAGACGGTTAGCTTCCCTTCGAGCAGCCGTTCGAGGACGGCGTCGCCGCGGCTGCCAGGAACAGACAGTTCGAGCTTCTCGCTGGTGTATATGAGCGAGAACTTGGTCTTGCGTCGGCCTTCCGAAACGGTGAGCCGTTCGAAGTCGTGCGGATAGCTGGCGACCTTCTCGTCGCTGAGAAGGCCCTCGCCGCGGTAGACGAGCGTCCGGGTGGGTGTGAAACAGGCCGCGTCTTCGTCGCCGAGGTTGACACCGCCCCGGATCTCCTCGTCCCCGAGTTCCTGCTGGACGAGGTCTGGTATCTCCATACTGCCTGCATACCTGCGTGGTGGCTTAAATCCGCGGGTCGATTATCAGCGCCGACTAGAAGCGCACAGCGTGGGACTGCACCACAGTCCCGGTGGAGATGAGAACCTTCAAGACGGCTAACGGCCAACGGCTGAATGCACCCGCGCCCGGGTGGCTTAGCTGGACATAGCGCCGCACTCATAGGGTCTCTCGACTCATGCGGCAGTGCACCCGTCATGACCCCGGGGCGCTCGTCACGCCCCAGACCTGGGCCATGCGGAGATCGAGGGTTCGGAGCCCTCCCCGGGCATTTTCCGGATCACATCGCACCAGCCAGCGGTATCACCGGTCCGCACCCGGACAAACAGCACGTGACTAACCGAGCAGTGCTGCACCGAGCGAGCGGACTGCATCCTCGCCGAGTCACGCCTGGACGATGTCGCGTTTGTTACGACTGTTCGGAGGCTCACACGGTAGTTTCGAAGGAGCAGAATTGTCAGGATCAGCCCGATGAGAGGCCGCCGCCGGGGAACTGCTGAAACACGGCTTCGAAGTCGTCAATCTCTGCGGCCGTGGAGTCGGCTTTTTTACGGAGTTCTTCGAACCGCTCGTTAACGGTCTGGTATTCGGTGCTCGCTTCGAGTTGCGATGTGTTCTTCTGGGTTTCCAGGGTCGCCTTCTTCGAGGCCACCGCGAAGTACTCCTGAACCTGGTCGTCGTACGTGGTCCGGACGAGCATCTCCGAGACAGTGTCGAGGAGGTCCTCGCGGCTGACCGGCTTCGTCAGGTACTCGTCGAATGGCATCTCGACGATGTCGAAGTCAGGGTCGACGGCCGTCACCATCACCACTGCTGGGTCGATACCCTGTTCCGCGATGGTATCGAGGACCTCGTCACCACTCATGTCGGGCATCTGGCGGTCCAGAAAGACGACGTCGACGGACGCGTCGACTAACTGGAGCGCTTCCGTACCGCTGTGTGCGGTCCGAACGTCGTGTGCGGTCAGCAGCCACGTCGAATACAGATCCGCGATGTCTTGCTCGTCGTCGACTACGAGAACCGTTGCCCCTTCTGTCTCGACACTCTCTTTCATTTGTTGACCCTCCTGTCGGCCCACGTACTGCTCTCACTGTGATTTTCCCGAACAGTAAAATAAACCTAGCCAGCGGATTATCGACTCTGAGAACACTATGGTTGGATAGTTGATTGTTCTGCTGTGCGTATGTTCTGTCACTGCCCAGTGACTCATCCCAGAGCTGTTAACATAGCGGCGACCGTACGCTGTGTGTATGGTGACCGTCTCCGGACCGTGGACGCGCGAGGAGATGGAACAGTTTCTCGATGCCGAAACTGTGCCACTCCGTCTCGGGTGCCGAACGCCCGCAGACAAGCCCTGGATGCTCTCGCTCTGGTATCGGTTCGTAGACGGTGCCTTCGAGTGTGCGACTGGAGCGGACGCGGCCGTTGTCGACTACCTCGACTATGACGACGCCGTGTCGTTCGAAGTCTCGACGAACGAGCCGCCGTACTGCGGCGTCAGGGGCAACGGAACAGCAACGATGACAGCGGACGACGACAAGACAGTGCTCACTGAGTTGTTGCACCGCTATCTCGGCGGAACCGACTCGCCGCTAGCCGAACGACTGCTCGCACCCGACCGCCGCGAGATACAGATTACGATCACGCCCGACCGTCTCCACACCTGGGACTACAGCAACCGGATGTAACAGTCTAGATAATGGGACCCACAGACTCAGCCATGGACACCGACCCGACAGACATCAAATCAATCGCGATAAGCGCGACCGACCTCGTCTCAGCCGTCGAAGCGACTGCGGACGGATCAGAGACCGTGTTACGTGTCACACCGCCGTTCAGCGGCCGGATGCGAGCGCGCCTCCACGTCGTCCAGCCCGACGACGACGATGGAACGATTCACATCAAGCCCGACTCGCTGCTGACCGCGGACGCACCGCCGTATCCGACGCCCGATGACACCGCCGACGAACTCCGGGATTCGGACGACGAGACGTACTCGGTGGAGCGCCATCGGCCCTACCACGAGCAACGACTCGCCGAGTGGCGGGAGTCGCTTCCGGACCACGTCGTCGATAGCACGACACTAAGCGATACAGAACACGACGTAACCGTGTCACTACTCGGTCCGTAATCATGCGTGCGCACCGAACAGAGCTGTCAGCTAGAATTGAAGTGGCACATCCACTCACACAAGAGCTACGCCGCCAATAAAACGTCTAAGCGCCGCTCAGCCGGTAGTGAAACGAACTAGTAGAAAACTGCTATGCGTGAAACGATGCGAAACGGGCGGAAACCTCTAGAGGTTATAAGATATCTCCAGTAGAAGCCGGGGATAGGTCCCCCACATGTCAAGTTCGTCCGCATACGAATTACTCGCCCAGTTTGATGAGTTCCTGCCTGAGTTCGACGAGTCACTCGTCCCCGCCGTTCGAGGTATCGCGTTCTGGACAGCAATCGCGCTCCCGTTTCTGTATCTCCCGCTGCTGATTACCGGTCTGAACTCTGGGGCGACGCGGGTCGCGTTCGTCGCGCTCGTCGTCTTCAACGCCGTGACACTGTTTATCGGCCACGCACACAGAGGAAACGACTGAAACGGAACCCTGCGGTGCCGGTCACCAGCGTGGATATTGCGGCCCTCCACTCCGCATTGCCGCTGTGACCATACTTTCATCCACCCGGTAGCCGTTCGTGTGCGTATGTCACGGACAGCAGTTATCGCAGGTGTCGGTCCGGGCCTCGGGGAGTCACTGGCCGAAACGTTCGTCGACGAAGGCTGTCAGGTCGGCCTGTTCGCCCGGTCGGCGTCATATCTAGAGTCACTGTCGGCGGAGCTCGGTGACGACGCGCTCGCGGTACAGACCGATATCACCAGTCCGGAGCAAGTAGCGGCAGGCTTCGAGCAGGTTCGGGACGAGTTTGGCCCCGTCGACGTGCTCGTGAACCACGCCAGCGGCGGCGCATGGAAAGGCACGCAGGAAATCACCTACGACGAGTTCCAGCACGCACTTGCCGTCGGTCCAGCGGGCGGGCTGGCCTGTTCGCAGGAAGCCGTCGACGACATGCTGGCCGGCGACGGCGGGACAATCATCTTCACCGGTGCGACGTCTGCCATCCGCGGCCGCGACGGCGCGGTCGGATTCAGCGCCGCCAAGTTCGCCGTGCGCGGGCTGGCCGAATCGATGGCCCGGGAACTCGGACCCGAGGGCATCCACGTCGCCCACGTCGTCATCGACGGCCAGATTCTCCCGCCGAGCGCCGCGGACGCAGTCGACCGCGACGCGGAATCGTATCTCGATCCGGACGAGATCGCCCAGTCGTACTGGCATCTCGTCGAACAGGACCGCTCGGCGTGGACGCTGGAACTCGATCTCCGCCCCCACGTCGAGACGTTCTGAGCGCCTCGGCTCCGATGCCGGCTATTCTTCGAGGAGATCGACCCACTCTCTGAGCGGCCCCCGAATACCGTCGACCGATATCGTCACGTCGCCGTCGAACCGCCACGTCGCTTGCGGGGAGTCCGAACCGAACCGCATTGGAACGGAGACCGATAGGTCATCGGCCGTGACGTGGAGCGCCTCGTCGCGGTCGACCGTCTCGTCGAGCAACCGTTCAACGGCCAGGCGGAGCTGTTCCGGGTCCGGGTCTGGAAGGTCTGTGGATTGACTCATACCTGTGGCTTGGAACCGAGGCTACCTCC
>Ga0207733_100747_pt1 | contig 14176 bp, 9 predicted proteins | sample A23P3SouthBayCA_FD_187735 | JGI IMG/M metagenome (GOLD analysis project Ga0207733, IMG submission 187735) | Aerobic enrichment media microbial communities from Eden Landing Ponds, California, USA - A23 P3 (SPAdes) | ecosystem: Environmental > Aquatic > Marine > Unclassified | place: Emeryville, CA... | reverse complement strand
TCGACCGATTCACGGTCCAGCGGGGCGGCCCGGTCGGCGACGAACGAACAGCCACCCAGCACGGCCGTCGCCACCACGCCCGCGTACCGCGCCAGCGTGCCATCCTCCGCACCGTCGGCGTCGCCCTCGCCTAGCGTGGACCCGCTCGGCGCCGACTCGTCGGGGCGGGTCATTGCGTGGTCGCCTCGCCCAGGGTCTGGGTCGCGGCGACGTGCCACTCCCCACCGTACCAGACCGCCGGCGAGATGTCGCTCCCGTCGACGTGGTACCCCTGGTCCCCCTCGAAGCTCCCTTCGACCGGCGCGAGGTCCTGGGGGAGGATGACGCCGTCACTCCGCACCCGGGTACAGCCGTTCGCGATTGGGTCCTTCGCCAGCAGGTCGGCCTCGGAGCAGTTGTGCGACGGGATGTGGACGTCGGCGTCAGCACACCCGAACAGCGCGATACCGCCGTCGCCGTACCGGCGCATCGTGCAGTTCTGGACCACCACGTGCCGGGAGTCGTGGACGTTGATGCCACGCTGGACCCAGTCGTAGGAGTGCGTCGTCGTGCGCGGGTTGATGCCGTGCAGGTAGCAGCCCTCGATGACGAGGCCGTGGGCGTTCTTCCCGTACACCTCCAGGGGGTAGTCCTCGTCGCGGGCGTTCCCCTCGATGTAGACGTTGCTCAGGTGGATTCCCTGCCCGCTCCGGATGTCGAACCCGTAGCTGTGGTTGAGTTCCGCGTCACCGCCCTGTACCTTCGTCATGAACCCGCGGAGCCGGAAGCCGACCCCCTGACACGCCATCGCCTTGCAGTAGGCGTAGTTCGTGGCGTGGGGGTTCGCGGCGGTGAACTCGCGGAAGCCGTCGCCGCCGGCGTTCCACACCTGGCAGTTCAGGAACGTGTTCCCGAACGAACCCAGCGAGTCGCCGTCGGGACCGGTCCCCTCCTCCAGCGTGATGCCGTGACTCCCCGTCTCGAAGACGACGAGGTTCTGGAACAGGTTGTGCGGTGCGCCCTTGATGCGGAGGCCGACGTTCCCCCCGACGAGCTTCAGGTTCTGGAGTATCGGGTGGTTCCGGTAGTCGTACTGGGCGACCCCCTCGACGTGGAAGATGTCCTCGCTGGCGTGGCTCGCGTCCACGACGGACCCCGAGGGGTGCCCGCCCGAGACCATGACCTCCTTCTCGCTGTAGTCGAGGACGATGGGGAACTGCTCGCCCGCCGCCTCGGCGTCGTACGAGGAGTGGACGTGGACGGTGTCTCCGTCGTGGGCGTCGTCCCAGGCGCCCTGGATGGTGTCGTAACCGTCACGACCCACGATCATGTCGCCACCGAGTATCGTCTGGTCTGGGCCGAGCACACAGGCTCTCGAGAGCGTGTCCTCACTGGTAGCGCTGGTGGTTGCGAGCGATGCCGACGACGACCCGGCGGCGCCGGATGCTTGCTGGCCGTACATCCCCACGGCTCCGAGGACTCCCGTGGTCTTGAGGAACGACCGGCGGGTCGCTGACGATGGTGTGCCTTGCATACCTGTACGGGGCCACTCACCACCCATAACTGTTCGATAACCGACAACTAAGCCGGGGCACTTACCGGCGTGTAAGTGGACCGGAGAACGCAGGGAGAGTAGAAGTGAGGGGTGAACGCGCGTTACGCTCGGGCTCGAAGACGCTCGCGGACGCGCTGGGTGAGGTCCTCGCGGAGCTCCTCGACCTCGATCTCCTCGAGGACGGGCACGTAGAACCCCTCCACGAGCATGTTCTTCGCGAGGCGTTCGTTCACGCCGCGCGAGGTCATGTAGAACAGGTCCTGCTGGTCGACCTGTCCGACCGTCGCGGAGTGACTGGCCTCGGTGTCGTGGTTGTTGATGATGAGCTTCGGCGAGGCGTCAGCCTCGGACTCGTCGCTCAGCATCAGCGTGTTCTCGCGCTGGTAGCTGCTGGTGTCCCAGGCTTCCTTGCCGACGTTCTGGACGCCCTCGTAGACCGAGCGGGCGTGGTCGTCGATGACGCCACGCGTGACCAGGTCGGCCGTCGTGTGCTCGGCGTTGTGCCAGACACGGGCATCGATGTCGAAGTGCTGGTCGTCGTGGCCGTAGAAGGCGCCGACCATCTTCGTCTCCGAGGAGTCACCGTTCAGGTGGGTCTCCACGGAGGCCTTCGTCAGCCGCGAGCCGATGTTGACGTCGATGAAGTCGACCGTCCCGTAGGTGTCGACCTCGGCCTCCTTCAGCTGGTAGTTGTAGGTGGTCTGGTCGAGGTCCTGGAGACTGCCGTACTGGACGTAGGCGTTCTCCCCGCCGACGATCTCGGTCAGGCCGGAGTAGTAGCGTGCGCCGTCGAGGTCGTCGCCGGTCTCCTGGCGCTCCAGGATGGTGACCGACGCGGACTTCTCCGTGACGACGAGGGTGTAGTTGAACAGCGACCGGCCGTTCATCGTCGTCCGGATGGTGACATCCTCGGCGTCGACGCCCTCGGGGACGAAGATGACCGTCCCCGTGCTGAACAGCGCCGTCGACAGCGCCGTCAGGTAGTTGGTCTCCGGGTCGACGACGGAGCCGAAGGCCTCGCGGACGAGCGACTCCTCGCGCTCGACGGCCTCGTGGAACGGGAGGACGTCGATGCCCTCGTCGGCCTCCCACTCCTTGTCCTCCGTCTGCGAGAAGGGGTCGACCATCGACTCGTAGTCGAGGTCGGCCAGGTCCGTCCACGTGCGGCCGGGCGTCTGGATGACGTCCGGGAAGGGGAGCTCGTCGAGCGCCTCCAGGGCATCGAGGCGCTGCTGGAGCAGCCACTCGGGCTCGTCGCGGGCCTCGCTCAGCTCGCGGACCGTCTCCTCGCTGATGGTTTCCAGTTGTACCGACATCAGCCCAGCGACCCCTCCATCTCGAGTTCGATGAGACGGTTGAGCTCGACGGCGTACTCGATGGGCAGTTCCTCCGTGATGGGCTCGATGAAGCCGGCGACGATCATCTGCTTGGCGTCGTCGTCGTCGAGGCCGCGCGACTGCAGGTAGAACACGTCCTCGTCGCCGATCTTGCCGACGGTCGCCTCGTGAGCGACGTCGACCTTCGACTCCTCGATCTCCATGTACGGCATCGTGTCGGAGGTCGACTCGTTGTCGAACATCAGCGCGTCACACTCGACCGACGTGGAGGAGTTCTCCGCGCCGTCGGCGATGTGGACGAGACCGCGGTAGTTCGTCCGACCGCCGTCCTTGGCGATGGACTTGGACTCGATGGTGGACTTCGTGTTCGGCGCGTTATGATACACCTTCGCGCCGGTGTCGATGTCCTGGCCCTCGCCAGCGAAGGCGATGGTGATGTGGTTGTCCGTGGCGCCGGGGCCCTTCAGGATGGTCGACGGGTACAGCATCGTCGCCTTCGAGCCCATCGAGCCGGAGACCCACTCCATCGTGGCGTCCTTCTCGGCGATGGCGCGCTTCGTGTTCAGGTTGTACGTGTTCTTCGACCAGTTCTGCACGGTCGAGTACTGGACGTGGGCGCCCTCACGGACGAAGACTTCCACGCCGCCGGAGTGGAGGTTGAACTCGGAGTACTTCGGGGCCGAACAGCCCTCGATGTAGTGGACCTCCGAGTTCTCCTCGGCGATGATGAGCGTGTGCTCGAACTGGCCCATCCCCTCGCTGTTCATCCGGAAGTACGCCTGGACCGGCATGTTGACGGTCGTGTCCTCCGGGATGTAGACGAACGAGCCGCCGGACCAGATGGCGCCGTGGAGCGCGGCGAACTTGTTGTCGCTCGGGGGGACGCACTTCGTCATGAAGTGCTCCTTGACGATCTCCTCGTGCTCCTGGACCGCCTTGTCCATGTCACAGAAGATGACGCCCTTCTCCTCCCACTGCTCCTGCATGTTCTGGTAGACGATCTCGGACTCGTACTGGGCGCCGACGCCCGAGAGGGCGTTCTTCTCGGCCTCCGGGATGCCCAGCTTGTCGAACGTGTCCTTGATGTCCTCGGGGAGGTCCTCCCAGTCGTCGACGCCGCCGCGCGTGTCGATGTCCGGACGGATGTACGGGACGATCTCGTCGATGTCCACCTCCGAGAGGTCCGGCTGGCCGGGCCAGTCGGTCGGCATCGGCATCTCCTGGAACTGGCGCAGCGCGCGCAGGCGCCGCTCCAGCATCCACTCGGGCTCGTCCTTGTCCTCACTGATGACCCGGATGGTCTCCTCGGTCAGGCCCTTCTCGGACTTGAACGCCGAGGCCTCGTCCTTCTTGAACTCGAAGCGGGCCTCGGTGTCGGTCTCCTGTAGATGGTCTTGATCTGAACTCATGTGTTGTGTGTGGGTTGGGGTCGCGTACTCTTGAGGCTGTTCACGGTATCAGGCCGTCTCGAACGCTTCCTCGCGGACCCAGTCGTACCCCTCGTCCTCCAGCTTCTCGGCCAGGGAGGAGTCGCCGCTCTTGACGACCTGCCCGTCCAGCATGATGTGGACGTGGTCGGGCTCGACGTAGTCGAGGATGCGCTGGTAGTGCGTGATCTGGAGGATGCCGGTGCCCTGCTCGTCACGGAGCGCGTTGATGCCCTTCGAGACGTCCTGGAGCCGGTCGATGTCCAGTCCGGAGTCGATCTCGTCCAGCACCGCGACGGACGGCTCGAGGATGGCGGCCTGCAGGACCTCGTTCTGCTTCTTCTCGCCGCCGGAGAAGCCGGCGTTCAGGTAGCGCTGGGCGAACCGCTCGTCCATGTCCAGCTGCTCCATCTTCTCGGCCAGGAGCTCCTGGAACTCGGCGACACCGACCTCGCCCTCGTCGGCGGGGCCCTCCATCGGGGAGGTGTCGTACCCCTCGTCCTCCTCGTCGTCGGGGCTGGCTTGGGCGTCTTCTTCCTCGTCCTCGAAGAGCTCCTCGCGCTCCTCGAGCTTGGCGTTGAGTGCCGTCCGGAGGAAGTTGACCATCGTCACGCCCTCGATCTCGGCCGGGTACTGGAAGCCCAGGAAGACACCGAGCGCCGCACGCTCGTTGGGCTCCAGGTCGAGCAGGTTCCAGGTTCGCTTGTCCTCGGGGATCTCGAAGTCCTCGCCGAAGTCACCCTCCTCCAGGTGGAGCAGGACCTCGCCGTCGGTCACGTCGTAGGCCGGGTGGCCCGCGATGATCTTCGCCGTGGTGGACTTGCCCGAGCCGTTCGGGCCCATCAGCGCGTGGATCTCGCCGGACGATACTTCCAGGTCGACACCACGAAGGATGGTCTCCCCACCCTCCTCGGCGACCTCCGCATGCAGGTTCTTGAGTTCTAGCGTTGCCATGATGAATACCTTCGGTCGACCAAAACTCCGGGTCTGACGGGCATAATGGTTTCGGGTTTCCACGTCAGTGTTCGCGATTCGAAAACGAAATCTTCCGTCTATGAAAACCGGTATCACACGGCCGGGACTGGCCGGAGGGAACCGTACTCGGTGGAACTCTCTCCGAGGGGGCGGTATATGCGGACAATATATATCATCAATGCTATACGGGGACCATATTCGAGAAGTGTTCAGTATTATTCGGTTACATGAACGATCCGAGGCCGGTCTGCTCCTGCCCACTTTCGACCTCCTGCCAGGAGACGCCCAGTGCCTCCAGGATGCGCGCGATGGGACCCTTCAGTGTCTTCTCCAGCATCTTCTCGTAGTCGACGTGGAACTCCTCGGGCACCTGGTCGGCGTACTCGAAGCAGATGACGTCCGGGTCGCGCTTGAATTCGCCGTACAGCGGGTCGGCGTGCGGGTCCAGCCCCTCCTCCTCCTCGATACGCTCGAAGAACGAGGCGTCCACGTTCTCCAGATAGAGTCGCATGGGCTTCGACCCGCGCCCGAAGTTCGTCCCGAGCAGGAGGTTCGCGTACTTCGCGCCGCGCACCTGCGCGGTGGCGGTGTCGTACGCGTCGAGTTTCTTCCCGATGCCGCCGGGGATGCCGATGTCGTCCAGGTCCGCGTTCCCCTCCTTGAACGACTCGATCTCCTCGTGGACGTACGTCCGCACGTCCTCCAGGTCCGCGCCCGTGACGATCATCTCGATGACGCGGTGCTGGACGCGCTTGGTGACGGGCGCGATGTCCGAGCGCTTGTATTCGAAGCCCGTGATGTCGATGTCGTCGACGTCCTTGCCCTCCTTCCAGACGATGTGGCCGGCGTAGCGCTTCTTCTTGCCCGCCTGGAAGAATCGTCGGTAGAGCTTCTCGAACTCTATCTGGAAGCGGTGGTGGGCGGCGTCGAGCTGTTCCATCGCGAACTCGTCGTACGAGTCGTTGATCTGTTCCTCCAGTTCGAACGACCGCTCGATGGCGGTCTCCTTGTCTATCCCACCACCGAACTCGACCATCACGCTGTCTGTGTCCCCGTAAACTATCTCCTGGTCGTTCTCTTCAACGATATCGCTCGTATATTCGATAACTTCTCGGCCCGTAGCAGTCACCGCCGCCCCCATCTCCTTGTCGTAGAGTCGGAAGCGGTCCCAGCCCAGGACGCCGTAGAGTGATTGCCCAACGAACTGGAACTTGCCGTTCCGGCCGGCCATGAGGGTGTGGTTGTCCTCGACGGTGACACAGTAGACGCCGCTGTCGGCGGTACTGCTCCCCCCCGACCGGTGCATGCAGAAGCTGTTCTTGCCGTCCTCGGTGCAGTAGATACGCCAGGAGCCGCTATCGTGGTTGACGCTCGGCGTGAGCCCCAGATGAACGCAGAGACGCAAGACATCGTCCCGGAGTGATTCGCTCGATGTGGTGTACCGCCAGCTGTTCGGCTGCCTGTCGCCGTCGCCAGCGATGAGCGTGTTCAGGAACCGCTCTTTCTGTTCCCGACTCGCCTCGAAGACGAACGCCGGAATCCGCTTCTCGAAGCTATCCCCGCCACACGTCTCCTCCAGCCACTCACCGAGGAGCTTCGACGTGAACTGGTAGCTCCTGTCGTCGACGTAGTAGTCGAAACCCATCCGGTCGAGCAGACCGCCGATCGCGGCGTGGTCACTCTCACTGGTGCCACCGTCGGCAACCGCCTCCTGTGCGATCTGCACCGTCGTTGCGCTCCCACGGAAGTTCTCCCCGAACTGCTTGTCCTCGGACGTGTAGACGTTCCCCTCGGTGATGTACCAGGCCAACAGGTCAAGGAAGTCGTCCCCGTCGTAGAACCGGGGAATCCACTTCCGGCCGCGGTCGGCGTGGACGTAGAACGCCGAGCAGTGCTCGTCGAGGTACTCGCGATGTTCCTCGAACTCGTCGACCGAAAACACGTACCCAGTTCCGTCCTCGCCCTGCTTCTCCATCTTGTCCGGATACCAGCCCACCTCCGCTGCGAGGGTATGGCCGTGGACATCGTTGTCTGCCCAGACCTCGAAGTCACAGTCGAGGAACTCGATGATGTCGACCCGCCCCAGCCGTGACCCGCTCGGCCCCTCCCAGTCGTGCGGCAACTCGTAGTGCGACGATTCGTTCAGGTCACCGGCCTCGACGAACCGATAGTCGTCCCATGAGGCGCCGTTCCTGTCGTCCTTCCTGACCAGCATCCGATGGTTCGGCGTCACACTGAAATCGACCTTGCTGGTCTGGATGTCGACCAGGTCACCGCGGTAGTCGGGATACGCCTGGGTCTCGACGACCGGCTTCACTTCCATCTGCATCGTCTCCGGGTCGAGCGAGTACACTCCGTCACCCACGTCGAGGTCCCGGATGTTCCGAACACCCTCGGGTGTCAGAACGTCCGTGTCTGGTGTGAAGCAGTTCATAATAACCTTGACAGCTTGCTGCTGCCGGTCGTACTGCTCGTACGGGTCCGTCCCGGGCTCGTGGTCGTTGCGGAGGCCCTTCTTCTCCTCGCGCTCGGTGAGGAGGTCGTCGACCATCGTCCGGATGATGCCGTCCGGCTCCTTGCGGAACTGCGTCCCGTTGGGGGCGTGATACGTCTCCCCGTCGTAGTCATCGCCGACCTTCGTCTCGGGCGACGCGTTGATGGTCACCATCGACATCGGGTAGAGCGACTTGAGGTCCAGCACCGAGACGTTCTCCTTGACGCCCGTGATGGGGTCGAAGACGGCACCGCCCTCGTAGTCCTCGGCCTCGACGCTCCCTTTCGAGGGGAGGACGAAGTTCCCGAACACCTCGTGGAGGATGTACATGTCCACGGCGTCGCCGGGCGTGGTGGCGTCCTCCAGCTTGCAGCCGACGAAGGAGGCGACCTCCTGCCAGAACGGGACGATCTCCTGCTTGCGGTCCAGTTCGACACACAGCTCGACGTCGCGGAGGTTGTACTCCAGCAGGCGCTCGGGGTCGTCCTCCCAGAGGTCGCCGATGTCGCCGGGGTAGCGCTCCTTCCCCACGTCGAGTTCCGTCTCGCCGACCGCGTCCAGCCGGTAGCTGTCGAGTTCCGTGAACTGCGTGCGCTTGTACGCGTACAGCAGGTCGAAGACGACGCGCCCCTTCACGTTCGGCCCCTGCCAGTCCGAGCGCCAGACCTCGTTCACGCGCGAGGTCGGGTCGATGGCGAGGTCGTTTTCGGGCGTCGCGAGTTCCTCGATTCGGTCCAGCAGGTAGGGGGCGTCGAAGTCCGTGAAGTTCCAGCCCGTCAGCACGTCGGGGTCTGTCTCCCGGATGTAGTCGACGAACTCGCTCAGCATCGCCTCCTCGCGCTCGAACGACCGGACCTCGACCTCGAGGTCGTCCTCGATGGGCTCGTAGCCCGGCAATCCGTCCGGGCCCTCGATGCCGTCGGGCGCGGTGTAGAGCCAGACGACGTACTCGTCGTCGTAGGAGTCGTGCGAGGTGAGACAGACGATGGGTTCCTCCCCATCCTCGGGAAAGCCCCGGCGGTCGTCGACCTCGATGTCGAACGTGCAGACGCGGGGCTCGACGTCCATCTCGACGGGTTCGAGTTCGGCGTGGTGGACGTCGATAGGAGCGTCGCCGTCACTGTCGCCGTCCTCGTTCCCGTCGCCGTCGTCCTCGCGACGCACCGGCACGCGAACACCCGACCGGATGTCTCGGTCGATGAGCAGCCGGTTCGGGAAGAGGATGTCCGCCTCGTAATGGTCGAAGCGGTCGCGAAGTTGCCCCACGTCTCGGGGGGTCTGCCCGGTTATCTTCAGCAGGCGCTCACCACGGATGCTCTCGAACGGTTCCCCGTCCGTGCCGGTGAGGTAGCGCCCCGTCAGCCGGTCGAACTGCTGCTCGGGGTCCTGCATCGGGTCGAGGTCGTCCTCGGTCCACTCCGCCGGGTCCTTCTCGGCGGCCGCGGCGTCGGTCACGAAGTTCGACAGCGGCGCGTAGAAGTACGGCTCGAACTCGTGAACCCGGACGTGGACCGGTTCGCGGTCCGCGTTCCGCCCGAACACGTGGAGCACGGGCCGCTCCTCGTCGCCACGGCCCTCGATGGTGTAGTCGACCTGTGTCACCGCGAGCGTGGTCGTGCCGTCGGCGTCGGGGTAGCGCCGCTCGGCCATGTCGACGACCGCCGTGCTGTCGCCGTTGCCGCCGTTCCCGGCGACCGCCTCGGCGATCTCCGCCTCGGTCTCGCGCCCCGGTCCCTCGCCGTCGTCCCCGTCCTCGTCCGCACCGGCGCTCCCGAAGTCGGTCAGCGATTGCTGGGAGTCCTCGGCCATTGTCGGCGTTCCGGCGTACGGGGTGAAAAAGGCACGTATCGGGCGCCGGCGCCGGGTCGAGTCGGGTCCTCGACCCGGGCGTTGTTCCGGGGCGTCCCGCTCCGTCCGGGCACGGACCCTCGTCCGCCGGCGGGCCGAGGCCGGGTTCTGAGTCCGATAATGCCCACAAGGGATATATGTGTGTCAATACTTCCCACGTCTGGGTAGAACCACCATGCCTGACCCCGACGCCGATGTCGATGCGGAGTGGGATAGCCCCGAGAGCGAGGCCGACGCTGTCGCCACGACAGAGGCCTACGAGACGGACTCGGGCGTGGTGCTCTACGACGCCGAGAACCCGCTCGCGTGGATCCAGGCCGACAACGCCTGCCAGGTGCAGGAGATGGCCTGAACCGCGCCGATAAACGCTTTTGCGGCCACACCTCCTCGACCGACGCGTGAGCGATGGCGACCCGTGGCCGGACGAACCCGACGAGCCCACCAACCCCGGGAAGAAGTACCTCGACCGGTTCGACCCCGAGGCAGAGGCCCCCGAACCGGACCCAGAGGCCGACCTCGCGCCGGACATCCCCGACGAGAGCAAGGTTCCGGAGGGGCTGTTCCGTGCGTTCTGGGGCCTCGTCGCCACCATCAATCTCGGCCTGTTCGCCGCGAGCCTCGGACTGATGCTCGTCGTCTTCCGCGGCCAGCTGCGCGAGGGCGGCGCCGTCTTCTTGCTCGGCGTCGCCGCACTGGCCTACGCCGGCTGGAAGTACCGGGAGGTCCAGTCGACCGACTACGGCGACGATGCCGAGGCCGATGAGGGCGACGCCGACACGGACGCCGAGGGTCGCCCGCCCGCCGACGACTGAGGCGACCGCCGGGGACGCCAGCGGCACCGCAATCCTCACGCCTGTCCAACTGCTACGGGGCCTCGTGCAGCCCGTCGAGGACACCGATGGCCGTCGCTACCTCCTCGTGAAACGCTCCGGGGAGTCCAGCCTCGTCCGCGACCCGACCACCGGCAGCGAGGCGTACCTGCCGAACGAGGAGCTCAGCTCCGTCGAGGCGTCCGGGCTCGAACTCGCGGCCGAGGCGGTCCCCGCGCCGGTCCGCCGGGTCCTGCGCGCCGTCCACAACGACCGCGCGCTGGGCCTCCTGCTCACGCTGGAGGACCGCGGGCCGACGGACGTTCGGACCCTCCTCGACCGAACGGACCTCTGCGAGTCCGACCTCCACGGCCTCCTCGGGGAGTTCCGCGCCGCTGGCCTCGTCGTCGAGGCGGACGTCCTGGGCGAGCGCGGCTACGAGACCACCGATGTCGCGAGCGAGGGCCTCGACCTACTTCGAGAGGACGAGGCGAGGGAGTAATCAGTTATCGAGATATCCCACGCTACGGAAGGAAAATTTCGAGAGAAACCGGCAATTTCGGGTCTATCCTGCAAACTCGACATCCTGAACGTCAGTCGTCGCCTTCCACGGCTTCCGACTCCAGCGCGCCCGGCTCGACGGCGTTCGTTCGCTCGACCCGCGAGCGGTTGCTGGTCGGGTCCTTCGCCACGCGCACGAGGTCGTCGGCCGCGCCGACGAGTTCCTCGTCGTGGCTCACGACGAGAATCTGCTCGACGCCGAGGTCACGCATCGACTCGACCAGGTCGACCAGCTTCGAGACGTGGCCCGAATCGAGGAACACGGTCGGCTCGTCGAGGATGAGCGGCGGCATCGGTGCGGTTCCTTCGATACCCTCGGCAAGCAGGCGGTAGATGGCACACCGCAACGAGAGGTTGAACAGCGCCCGCTCGCCGCCCGAGAGCTGCTCGGGTTCCAGCGGCTCGTCGTCCTTCTGGAAGACGGTCAGCTCGTACGAGCCGTCCAGTTCGATGTGCGAGTAGGCGTCGTTCGTGTACACCAGGTCGAACGTCTCGTTGAGCAGCCGTTCCAGCTTCTCGACGTTCTGCTGGCGGAGTTCGGCCCGCAGGTCGGCGTACATCGACTCCAGCCGTTCGGCCTCCTGATACAGCGAGCCGAGGTTCTCGACCGTCTCGGCGAGGTCGTCACGGCGCTCGCGCAGGTCCTCCAGCGCCTCGATCTCGTTCTCCGTCGCGCCGATGGCGCCCTGCAGGTCGTCGCGGCGCTCCCGCAGGGCCTCCAGCTTGCCGCTGGCCTGCTCGATGTACTGCTCGGCACGTTCGAGTTCCCCTTCGGCGTGTTCGACGCGGTCCTCGTCGAACTCCGCCTCGAGTTCGGCCTTCCGGTCACGCTTGTCTGCGAGCGACTCGCGCCGGAGTTCGTTCTCGCTGGCGAGCGACTCGCGGCGCTCGCGGAGGCGCTCGATCTCGGTCTCGACCTCGTCGGCCCCATCGAGCGCGTCGGCGGCCTCGTCCAGCAGGCCGCGGCGCTGTTTCAGCGTCGCCTTCTCGCCGTTCAACTGCCCGATAGCGCCCTTCGCGGCCTCGGCCTGCTCCTCTGCGGCCTCTGCGGCCTCGCGCTTCGTCTCGGCTGCCTCGTCCAGTTCCGCGGCCTGCTCGCGCAGGTCGTCGACCCGCTCTTCGTCGTCGTCGAGCCCCTGCTCGCGCTCCGCGAGGAGTTCCCGGGCGCTCTCGCGTTCGCCCTGGGCCTGCTCGAGTTCGTCGGCCCGTTCGGCGAGCGCCTCGGCCGCCTCCAGCGCATCCTCCCGCTCCGTGACGGTCTCGCGGGCCGACTCGAGTTCCGACTCGAGTTCCGCGACGCGTTCGCGGTCCTCGTCGACGCGCTCGACGTGCGGGGAGTCCTCGACCGGCTGGCCACACTCGGGACACTTCCCCTCGGCAAGCAGTTCCTCGGCCTCCGTGACCCGCTCGCGCGCGTGCTCGAGGTCGCCTTCCAGCGACGTGACCTGCTCGCGCGCCTCCGCGAGCGCATCGCGTCGCTGCTCGACCAGCGCGTCCGCACCGTCGGGGTCGCAGGGAGCGTCCTCGAAGCTGGCCTCCAGTTCGGCGATTCGCTCGTCCAGTTCGGCGAGCTGTTCACGCTGCTGGGCGACCGTCTCGCGGGCCGCCTCCAGTTCGGCCGCGAGTTCGTCGGCCTCCTCGCGCTTTTCCTCGGCCTCGGTCGCGAGTTCCTCGGCGCGCTCCCGGGCCGTCTCGGCGTCGCTCGCGTACTCCTGCTTCTCCAGCAGTCGCTCCTGGATGCGGTCGTTCACGTCCTCGATGCGCGTCTCGAGCGCCGCGACTGCGGCGTCGAGCGACTCGGAATCGGGGTCCGCGGGCCCCACGTCGACCTCGACACCGGGGCTGTCGTCGCCGTTGCCCGTTTCGACGGCCGCCCGGACTGCCTCGCGCGCGGTCTCGCGGTGCTCCTCGGCGGCCGTCGTCAGCTCCGCGATGCGCTCGGCCGCCTCCTCGCGTTCCCCCTCGCCCGCGGCAATCTCGGATTCGAGGTCGTCGATCTCTGCGGCGAGCTCCGCGATCTCCTCGCGCCTGGCCTCGTGGTTCTCCAGGATCTCCTCGGCCTGCGCCTTCGTGTCGCGGGCGTTCTCCAGCCCACGCTCTTTCTCCTCGATGTCGTTCCGAACCTCGCTCAACTCGCTTTGCAACCCGTTCAGCTGCTCGTGGAGCCCCTTCTCCTCCTTGGCCTCGATCTCGCGTTCCTTCTCCGCCAGCAGCTCCCGTTTCCCGTCGCGGACGCGCTTGACACCCACGCGGGCGTCCGAGGCCCGCTCCCGGTACTCCTCCAGCGTCCCGAGCTGGAGGAGGTCGTCGATCATGTCCTGCCGGGTCGACGGGTCGGCGTTGATGAGCTTGTTCACCTCGCCCTGCCGGACGTACGCGCAGTTGACGAACGCGTCCGTGTCCATCCGCAGGAGGTCGGTCACGTACGCTCGAACGTCCTTCACGCCCTCGATGGGCCCCTCGGGCGTCTCCAGCACGCACTTGTCGTTGGTGGCGCCACCGCCGCGGAGTTTGACGCGGCGCTCGATGTGGTAGTCGGTGCCCCCGTGTGCGAACCAGAGTTCGACCCTCGCCGCCTCGGCGCCGGTCGTGACCACCTCGTCGAGATTCGCATCGAGTGCCCGGTGGCCGTACAGCGCGAAGAAGCAGGCCTCCAGTAGCGAGGACTTGCCGCTCCCGTTCACGCCGTGGACCACGGTCACGCCGGGGTCGAGCGTGAGGTCGGCGTCGGCGTAGCACTTGAAGTTCTCCAGGACGACACGCCGGAACCTCACGCGAAATCACCCAGCGAACCCTGGCCGTCGGTACCCGACTCCTCGGTCTCCGCCTCGGCTGTCGCCGTCGCACTGTCCGCCTCGCCCTCGCCGTTGGCGTTGGTCTTGGTGTCGGCGTTGGCGTCGGCGTTGGCGTCGCTGTCGCTCTCTCCATTGGCATCGGCGTCGGCGTCGCCACCGTCGCCGGCCAGTTTCTCGGCCGCGGTTCCGGTCTGCTCGGCCGTCGTCTCGGAGACGTCCGGCGCGGGCCGGAACGCCGATGCCTCCCCCTCGTCGACGAGGTCGCGGACCCGCTGTTCCACGTCGTCGGCGACCCGGGAGTCGGGCGTCTTGCTCTCGCGGACCGTCTCGTCCAGCGTCCGGGCGGCGCTGCTCAGTCCGAGTTCACGGACGCGCTCGCGGACGGCCTCGTCGGGG
>Ga0207733_100746_pt1 | contig 14211 bp, 11 predicted proteins | sample A23P3SouthBayCA_FD_187735 | JGI IMG/M metagenome (GOLD analysis project Ga0207733, IMG submission 187735) | Aerobic enrichment media microbial communities from Eden Landing Ponds, California, USA - A23 P3 (SPAdes) | ecosystem: Environmental > Aquatic > Marine > Unclassified | place: Emeryville... | reverse complement strand
CGGGCGACTCGCTCCTCCTCCGCGGGCCGCGCGACGGCGTCGCGACGGTCTACGAGACAGCAACCGGGACGCCCTACGAGCCGCCAGCGGTGGTCGAGCCGCCGATCGAGGACCTCGAACGGGCCGTCGACTCGATCACGCTGATGAAGGATATGAGCGAGCTCGCGGTCGACCTGGCCTACGGCGCGGTGCTGTTCGACAGCGAGGGCGTCGCCGAGGAGGTGCGCGAACTGGAGGCCGAGGTCGACGCCCTGCAGTCGCGCTTCGAGGCCTGGACGCTCCGGGCGGCGAGCCGCGTCGAGGACCCGGTTCAGCTACGGGGGCTCGTCCGCCTCGCGTCGGCGACGGAGGTCATCTCCGACGCGGCCCTGGAGATCAGCGAGGGCGTCCTCCGCGGCATCGACGCCCACCCGGTCGTCGCCGCCGCGGTCGAGGAGTCCGACGAGGTGATCGTCCGGCTGTCGGTCGCCCCGGACGCGCCGCTCTCGGGCGCGACGCTCGGCCAGGAGATGGTGAAGACCGAGACGGGGATGCGCGTCATCGCCGTCCGCCGGGGCAGCGCCAGCGGCCGCGACGGCGACGGGGACGACGACCGCGGGGAATGGGTCGTCCAGCCCGGCCCGACGACCGAACTCCGCGGCGGCGACGTCATCATCGCCAAGGGCACGCGCGCCGGCGCCGAGCGGCTCGGCGAGCTCGTCGGCGACGTCCGCGAGTTCGAGGCCTGACCGGGGTCGGCAGTCGCTCGCGGCCCCTGCGCCACGAGGATACTCCTGCGGCCACCGCTCACAGCTCCCGCGACAGTCTGACCGCCTCGACGACGGTCAGCGCCGACGCCACGAGCAGCGCCGTCGACGTGGCGAGGACGAACGCGAGGAGCAGGAACCACCCCTCCGGACCGAGCACGGGGTACTCGCGCGTGCCCGCGAAGGGGCCGAACAGTTCGAGCACGCGGGCGAGGTACGCGACGGCCGCGAGCGCGACGCCGACGGCGGCGCCGACGGCGGCGTTCCGCGGCACGCGCAGCGCGTCGAGCAGTCCCGCGTTCGGGGGTCGGTTCGGAGGCTCGTCGCTCACGGGAGCGCGTAGCGACGCGGCCGGCAAAGCGCCGTCGGTTTCGCGTCGGACGGTAGCCGCGGCTCCGACAGCACAGAGCGAACAGCCGGCACTTCGCTTCCCACGCCGGTCGTGCCGGACAACCGCTGCCCGACGCGGGGCGTCGCTCACGTCACGGCGACTCTGGCCGCGCGATCGCACATAAACGTCCGGCCGGCGTCGAAGCCGTATACCGAACCCCTAAAGTCCGGTGCCTCCGAGTGGGGAGTAATGACGACACTCGGTACGGCGAGTGCGGCCCCCGGGGAGATGGACACGGGCCGTCTGGAGGTCGGCGAAGCCCGCGACGGGACGGCCGTGGGCCTCCCCTGTGCGGTCATCAACGGCGCCGACGGCGGCGACACCCTCTATATGCAGGCGGCCTCCGACGGCGACGAGCTCAACGGCGTCGGCGTCGTCAGCCGCGTCGTCCCCCAGCTCGACCCCGCGGAGCTCTCGGGGACGGTTCTGGTGGTCGGCATCGTCAACTACCACGCCTTCCAGGTGGCGGAGCACCGCAACCCGATCGACGACACGAAGATGAACCGGGCGTACCCCGGCGACGAGAACGGAACCTCCTCCGAGCGGATCGCGGCCGCGACGTTCGAGGCCGCCACCCGCGCGGACATCATCCTGGATCTCCACCAGGGCTCGACCTCGCGGATGATCGACGAGGCCCGCGTCCGCTGCGGGCGCCGCCACCGGCTCCACGACGAGTGCCTCCAGCTCGCGAAGACCTTCGGCTGCGGCTACGTGCTCGACCAGAAGGGCCCCGAGGGACAGCTCGCCCGCGCCGCCCCCGACGAGGGCATCCCGACGATCGACCCCGAGCTCGGCGGCTGCGTCGGCTGGGACGAAGAGAGCATCGCCGCGGGCGTCGAGGGCGTCTTCAACGTCCTCCGGGGGTACGGCTTCCTCTCGGGGTCGACGTCGCCGGAGCGGCAGACCCGCGCGAAGGGCTTCGACCAGTACGGCTCGCCGTCGGGCGGGCTCGTCCGGTTCCAGGCCGACCTCGGCGAGCGCGTCTCCGCCGGCGACCTCCTCTTCGAGGTCACCGACCCGTTCGGCGAGCTGAAGGCCCGCGTGACCGCGAACAACGGCGGCGTCTTCTGGCGCACCCGGCGGCTGCCGCAGGTCGCGACCGGCGAGTACGTCTGCTCTGTCGGCACCAACGTCGACACCTACTGAGGTCCGGATGCCCGATTCGACCCCGCCGCCCGCCCGCTCGCTTCCGTCGCTCGTCTGTTCGTCCTGCGGTCGCGAGCACGACGCCCGGGCCTGGCGCTGCGACTGCGGTTCTCCACTGGACTTCGCCGCCTCGCCGACCGACCGCGCCGCCGACCCGCTCCCCCCGAAGCCGCCCGAGTCGTGGATCGACACCCGCGCCGGCCTGTGGTCGTTTTCACCACTGCTCCCCGTCGAGCGCCGCGTCTCCCTCGGCGAGGGGCTGACGCCGCTCGTGGACGCGCCCGAGTGGGGCGCCGAGTTCAAGCTGGAGTACGTCTTCCCGACGGGCTCGTTCAAGGACCGCGGCGCGTCGGTGACGCTCTCGCTCGCGGACGCGCTCGGCGTCGACCGCGTCGTCGAGGACTCCTCGGGCAACGCCGGCGCGGCCATCGCCACCTACGCGGCCCGCGCGGAGATCGACGCCGAGATCTACGTCCCGGCGTCGATCAAGCCCGCCAAGCGCCGCGCGATCGAGCGCACGGGCGCGACGCCGGTACCGATCGAGGGGAGTCGCGAGGACGTCACCGCCGCCTGCGTCGACGCCGTCGAGGACGGCGACGCGTGGTACGCCTCCCACGCGTGGAACCCCGCGTTCTTCGCCGGCACCGCGACCGTCGCCTACGAGGTCTGCGCCCAGCGCGGCTGGAGAGCGCCCGACGCGTTCGTGTCGCCGCTCGGCCACGGGACGCTCTTCCTCGGCGCCTACCGCGGCTTCCGCGCGCTGGCCGAGGCGGGGTGGATCGACCGCGTCCCGCGGCTGCTCGGCGCGCAGGCCGCCGGCTACGCGCCGATCGCCGACGGACTGAACGGGGCGCTCGGCCGCCCGGAGGGCGACGCCGACGAACCGCACGGGGCGGGTGAGGGCCGCAACGACGTCGCCGACGGCATCCCGCCGGCGCAGCGCCGCCACGAGCTGTTGCGCCGCGTCCGAGCGGTCTGTGAACATATGACACTATATGGAATCGCGCATCCTAACCATTCCGATTGGTAGTGTCCCTGGCTGGCCGCCCGACGAGCGGCTGGCCGCACGTTCCGTTCAGTCCTGCGGTACCGGTTGATCCGGCTCCTGCCCGAGGTCCAGCGTCTCCTCGACCTGTGTATACGTCAGAACGAGACCGACAAACGCGAGCGCGGCACCGGCGGTGAAGGGCGTACTGAACGACCCAAAGTTGTACAGCAGTCCCGACGCCAACGGCCCGATAGCGACGCCGAGGCCGAACGCCATTGTCAGGACAGACAGCGTCGTCCCGGACCCGCGCGCGCCGGCGAGGTCTCCGGCGAGTGCGAGCGACGGGGCGAACACGAGCGCGACGGCGATGCCCTGGACGAACCGCGCTAGAAGCATGAGCCACGGGCCTGTCACGACACCCTGTGCGAACACCGACGGGACGAGGATGACGAACCCGGCGACGATGAACGGCCGCCGGCCGAACCGGTCGCTCGCTCGCCCGATGGGGACCTGAAAGACGACGTTCGCGATGACGACGGCGGCGAACTGGACGCTGAAGAACAGCGTCGATTCGTCCAGCCGCATCCGAATCGGTCCTTCGAGCGTGGCAAACAGCGCGATAGTGGTCGCCATCATGAACGTGCCGACGCCGAGCACGAACACCGGATCCAGCCCCTCCCCCTCCCGGTCCAGAATCGCTATCGAGAGGTCCTTGCTCGCCTCGGCATCGACCGGTGGGTCCTTGATGAGCGCCCACACGAGGACGAAGCTCACGACAGCGCCCAGCACGGCGATAGCGAAGGCGGCGGTGAAGCCGGATATCGCGGTGCCAGCGAACCGGTAGGTCACCACCTCGTTCGCGGCGAGTCCGCCGGTGATGACGACGCCGGCGATTATCGGCCCGAAGCCGAAGCCGATGAGCCGGAAGGTGTTGAACACGCCGAAGTTCCCGCCCCGCTCGGCGTCGCTGGCGGCGTAATCGTTGACCAGTGCGACCGTCGCCGGGATCGTGAACGCCGCCCCGAGGCCCTGGAACGCCCGCGCGGCGAGGACTGTCCAGTACGATGAGAGGAACGGGTAGGCCGCACTCCCGATAGCGAACAGCACCAGTCCGGTGAGGACGAATATCCGCCGCCGCCCGGTCCGGTCCGAGAGCCGCCCGGTGAACGGCTGGCCGAAGCTATTGAGGAGGCCGAACAGGGACAACACCAGGCCGATGAGCGTCTCCGTCTGGAGCGTGAAGCCGAGCACCTGTTGGCCGGCGATACCGACGAGCGACACCTGCCCGCTGGCGATGTACAGGGGGAGGACGATGATGAGAAACGAGTTGCCCAGCGCGTCCGCCATCCGGGCGAACGCGAGCGTCAGGACTCGCGTGTCAGTGCCGAGGACCATCTACCACCGACGAGGGCGGCCACGCCCCTCATAGTTGCGTTCGCCGCGGCGGCGCGTGCCGACCCCGAAACAGCGTCGTCGGGGTAGCGACCCTCAGATGCCGTCGGCCTGCTGCTCCGCGATGCCCGTGTAGTCGGTCGGCGTCAGCGCTTCCAGTTCGGCCCGTACCTCGTCGCTCACGTCGAGGTCGGCGAACATGTCGTGGAAGTCCTCGATGGAGACTTCGCGGCCCCGGGTGGCCTTCTTCACCTGCTCGTAGGCGTCGGCGTACCCCTCGCGGCGGAGGATCGTCTGGACGGCCTCGCCGATGATTTCCGGCGTGGCGGCCAGGTCGTCGGCCATTACCTGCTCGTTGGGGACGACCTTCGCCAGCCCGTTCTGGCACTTGCTGTAGCCGATGAGACAGTGAGCGAAGGCGGCCCCGATGTTGCGCTTGACCGTCGAGTCCGAGAGGTCGCGCTGGAGCCGGGAGTTCGTCACGTAGTCGCCGAGGAAGACCAGGTCGGAGTTCGCCTTCGAGAGGTTCCCCTCGCTGTTCTCGAAGTCGATGGGGTTGACCTTGTGGGGCATCGTCGAGGAGCCCGTCTCACCCTCGACGGCCTCCTGCCCGAGATAGCGGTCCGAGACGTACAGCCACACGTCGAGGTCGAGGTCCAGCAGGATGTTGTTCGCACCCCGGAGCGCGTCGAACAGGACCGCGAGGTCGTCACAGGGGTTGACCTGCGTCGTCAGCGGTTCGTGCTCCAGGCCGATGTCGCCGACGAAGGATTCGGCGAACGTTGGCCAGTCCACGTCGGGGTAGGCGGCGACGTGGGCCGCGTAGGTTCCCGACGCACCGGCGAGCTTTCCGGAGAGGTCATCTGCGGCACGCTCCACGCGGCCGATGGCCTGGCCAAGCCGGGACGCGTAGACGGCCATCTCCTTGCCGAACGTCGTCGGCGTCGCGGGCTGGCCGTGGGTGCGCGCAAGCATCGGCACGTCAGCGTAGGTGTGAGCCATCTCCACCAGCGTATCCCGAATCTCGCGGAGTTCGGGTACCAGCACCTCCTCGGCGGCGGGCTTGACGAGCAGCCGCTGGGCGAGGTTGTTCACGTCCTCGCTGGTCAGGCCGAAGTGAATCCAGTTGGCGGCGTCGAGGTCGTCGGGCATACCCAGCCGGATGAAGTACTCGATGGCCTTCACGTCGTGGTTGGTCGCCGCGTACTCGCCGTAGCCCTCGGTTTCGAGCTGTTTGACGACGGTCGCGTCCTCGTCGTCGAACTCCTCGTACAGCGCCCGGAGCGTCGCGCGCTGGCCGTCGTCGATTGACAGCGGCGTCGCATCCAGGTCGGCAAGCGCGATGAGATACTCGACTTCGACTTCCACGCGGGCGCGCATCAGCGCCCGCTCGCTGGCGTACGGGACGAGCGGTTCGGTGTAGCGGGCGTATCGGCCGTCGAGCGGCGAAACGGCGGCCAGTGGCCCTCTCTCGGTCATACCCGAGTGTGCGCGGGAGGCGCGAAAAAGCGTGTCGTTCTCCCGCAACCGCGACGCGGTGGGGTTGCGACGCGTGGTGTGGCGACAGGAAGGGCGGAGAGCAGGGGTGCGGGTAAAAAAGGAGGGTGCGTCGTTAGTTGCTGAACTCGTTGCAGACCGGGATACCGACCGTGTTGTAGTCGCTCATCGCGGCCAGTTCGTCGGGCACCTGGTGGATGTCGACCGTGTCCTCGACCAGCGCGGTCGGGTCGAGTTTGCTCGATTCGACCATGTCAAGCATTTCGCTGTACCGCGACGGCTGGAGGCCGAGTGACCCCTTGAAATCGATTTCTTTGGCGACGAACTCGTCGGTCGGGAGCGACACCATCCCCTCCTCCTCGCTGGTGGTCAGTCCGATCTGGACGTGCGTGCCGCCTTTGCGGAGCGAGTTCACCGCGTTCTGACAGGTCGTCGCGATACCGAGGGCGTCTGCGGACACGTCGGCCCCGCCGTCGGTGATGTCTCTGACCTCCTTTGCGGGGTCGTCGACCTCCTGTGCGTTGACGGTGGCGACAGCGCCGAGGTCTTCCGCGCGCTCCAGTTTCTCGTCCATCAGGTCGACTCCGATGACGTTGCCGCCGAGGGCATTCGCGATGTGGACCGCCGAGAGCCCGATGCCACCGCAGCCGTGGATGACCACGTCGTCGCCCGCACTGACCGGTGCGCGGTGGGCCATCGCGTGGAACGAGGTCATGAACCGACAGCCCATCCCGGCGGCCGACTCGGCGTCGATACCGTCCGGGAGCGGAACGGCGTTGAGATCGGCGTTGGGAATGTGGACCTCCTCGGCGAACGCGCCGGGGGCCTGATTCATAAACCCGAGGCCGATGTGGTTCTCACAGATGTTTTCGCGCCCGTTCCGACACAGATCACAGCTCCCACAGGCGAAGTTGAACGGGATGGCGACCTCCTGTCCCTCCTCGATGTTTTCGACATCCTCGCCGACAGAGACGATTCGGCCTGTCGGCTCGTGGCCGAGGACGTGTGGCGGGTCAGGCCGGTAGCCGAACCAGTCCCAGTCCCCCTGCCAGCAGTGCCAGTCGGACCGACAGATACCGCAGCCGATGACCTCGGCGACGGCACCGTCCGGCTCTGGCTCGGGGCGTTCGACGTCCTGTACTGTCAGCGGTTCTTGAAACTCCTCCAGTAGTACTGCTTGCATTACAGGAGAAACATAGAATATCTCACTAATGAAAATTATGATTTCTAGTTTATATTACGGTGGTGGCCTGAAACCCTCAGTATCCCCAGTATAGAGGAGGAGTTTAATATTGCATGATATATCAGATTGGTTATTAAATAACTACTGAGTTCCGAGAGTGATAAACGAGCCTACATATGATAGATGGCTCTGCGTCTGGCCGCGATGACTGGGAGAGATGGGCAAGAAACGAGTCGGCGGAGCAATCGCTCAGTTTAGCCAACCGTAGTCGCCCTCGGCGTCGCCGAAGCGGCCGTCCGGCGGATCGAAGCGGTAGAGGTCCTGGCCGAGCGTGGCCCACGCGAGGCCGTAGACGGTTGCCGTCGCTGGCTGGAGTTCGAACCCGAGGAACGCGACGGTCCCGAATCCCAGTAACACGCCCAGCCAGGGTGGCTGGATGCGAGTCCTGACGAGGCCGGCCGCGACCAGTATCGACCCGCTGACCAGCACGAGTACACCGATTCCGATGACCGCCTCGCCGCCACCATTGAGGAGGCGAATTAGTTGTCCGGCCGCAAAGACGAGGCCGCCGACTACGCCGACCCACGCACCGATTGTCCCGGGCCGTTTCATCCGCGCACCGTAGAACTCCTCGATGGCGTAGTGGCCGGCTACGATACCGAGCGCTGAGACGACGATTCCGGCCAGGATGGGCGTGTTCGTGGCATTCTGACCGGTCGTGGACAGCGCCACGGCCCAGCCGATCCAGACGACACCACCGACGCCGGCGACCGCGCCCGCACGCTGACACCGTAGCTTCGCCATACGGGCGAGTTGGCGGCGGGCTACAAATGCGCACCGCACCGCGGACGCACAGTGTGTCCCGGTCGCACGCAACAGGCCAGCCGGGGGTTTCGCAACAACTTTGCACGGGCCGGTCCGTCGGTTCCACATGAAACTCGCCGGTATGGCCAGCAACCGCGGCCGAAACCTCATGAACATCGCGGACCGCGCCCCGGGCGGGGCTTCCTTCGCCGTCGTCCTGACCAACGATGCCGACGCGCCGGTACTCGAAGCAGCCGCCGAGCGCGGGATCCCGACTGAAGTCGTCGAGCGCGACGAGAACGAGCCGCGCCAGTCCCACGAGGAGCGGGTCCTCGACGCCCTCTCGGAGTACGATTTCGACCTCGTCACGCTGGACGGCTACATGCGCGTCCTCAGCGAGACGTTCCTGGACGAGACACCGACCGCGTTGAACATCCACCCGAGCCTGCTACCGAACTTCACCGGGGCGAACGCCCACGAGCAGGTCCTCGACGCCGGTGTGAAGGTCACCGGTTGTACCGTCCACGTTGTCGACGAGAGCGTCGACGGCGGCCCAATCGTCACGCAGGAACCCATCCCCGTCTTCGAAGGTGACGACGAGGACAGCCTCAAAGAGCGCGTGCTCTACGAGGGTGAGTTCACCGCCTACCCGCGCGTCATCGAGTGGTTCGCGGAGGACCGCGTCACCGTCGACTGGGACGAGGGCACGGTCTCGGTGGACGGCGACGACGGCGGCGACTTCCCCGCCCGCCGCATCGTCTCTGACGACCTCGCCACCGGCCTGCGCTACGGGGAGAACCCCCACCAGAGCGCCGCGCTATACACCGACACGACTGTCTCCGAGGCCAGCGTCGTCCACGCCAACCAGCTCAACGAGGGCGCGAAGGCGCTGTCGTACAACAACTACAACGACGCCGACGGCGCGCTGAACCTCATCAAGGAGTTCGAAGAGCCCGCCGCCGCGGTCATCAAACACACAAACCCGGCCGGCTGCGCGACCGCCGACTCCGTGGCCGACGCCTACGAGAAGGCGCTGTCGACGGACCCGATGAGCGCCTTCGGCGGCATCGTCGCGCTGAACCGCGAGTGCGACGCCGCCACCGCCGAGCAAATTATCGACTCGTTCAAGGAAGTCGTCGTCGCGCCCGGCTACACCGACGCTGCCCTGGACGTGCTCTTCGAGAAAGATAATCTCCGGGTGCTGGACGTAAACGAGAACTTCGAAGTCACCGACAATCTCACAGAGAAGCCGCTGGTAGGGGGCCGACTGGTCCAGGAACGGGACACCCAGCACCTCTCGGCCGACGACCTTGAAATCGTCACCGAGCGCGAGCCGACCGACGAGCAGATCGAGTCGATGCTGTTCGCCTGGCACACGCTCAAACACGTCAAGTCCAACGGTATCCTCTTCGCCGACGGGACGGAAACGGTCGGCATCGGGATGGGACAGGTGTCCCGGGTCGACGCCGTCCGACTGGCCGCGATGAAGGCCGACGAACACGCCGAGGGGAAGGACGCGGAGGGCGCAGTGATGGCCTCGGACGCCTTCTTCCCGTTCCCGGACGGCATCGAGGCGGCCGCCGACGCCGGTATCGAGGCCGTCATCCAGCCCGGCGGCTCGAAAAACGACGAGAGCGTCATCGAGGCCGCGGACGAACACGACATGGCGATGGTGTTCACCGGCCAGCGGTCGTTTAGACACGATTGAGCGATAGCGAAAGAGTGTCTGAACCTCGATAGACGAGTGGCACGAGCCTATCGGTGGTTCCGCCACGACTGACAGCGGGCTTTTTCCGAGGCTTCTCCGGGCTGACTGTCTGCAACGAAAGAGGTTTTTCGGAGGCTTCTGAACCCGCTCCCGATGGCAAACGACAACGACAGGGAGGAGGCTGTCCGCGACGCCGTGGACGTGTCTCGGAGCGGCGCACCGGCGGGTGGCAGCGTCATCCGGGACCGGTTCTCCGCCGACGAGATTTTCCAGCGTATCATCGTCGCGGCCGACGAGGAGGTGACGGTCGGAACCCGCGAACTGTTCTTCGCCGGCATCGCGGGCGGGTTCGCTATCACGGTGACGTTCATGCTGTACGCGTCGCTGTACGCGAAAACCGGCGGCGACCCGATACTGAGCGCGCTGCTGTACCCGCTCGGGTTCGTCTTCATCATTCTCGGGGACTATCAGCTCTACACCGAGAACACGCTCCCGCCGGTGGCGCTCGTCCTCGAACGGCTGGCGAGCCTCCCGTCGCTGCTCCGTATCTGGACCGTCGTGCTGGTGTCGAACGTCTTCGGCGGGATGCTCGGTGCGCTCGCACTCGCGACGACCAACGTCCTCTCGGCCGACGCGGCGGGGGCCGCCGCCGGCTTCGCCCAGAAAGCCATCGAGACCTCCCAGCTAACGCTGTTCTCGAAGGCGGTGTTCGCCGGCCTCATCGTCGCCGGCGTCGTCTGGGTCGACTACTCGCTGCGGGACAGCATCTCCCGGCTCGTGTTGATTTACATCGCCTTCCTGGCGATCCCCTTTGGGAACCTCTATCACGTCGTCGTCTCCGCGACGGAGATGTTCTACCTGGTGTTCATCGGCGAGCTGGCGCTGTCTGTCGGCCTCTGGCAGTTCGTCCTGCCGGTGCTCGTCGGTAACTCCGTCGGCGGCGTCGTGCTCGTGACCGTGGTCAACTACTTCCATACGACCGAACGACGGCTCGAAACAGCGCGGGAGGAAGGCTCCAAGCGCCAGCTCACAATCCGGGAGTGGATCTGGGGCGGGTGGTCCGCCTCCGGCCGCTCGTACGTGCCGGCGACCGACGAGATTCCCCGAAGCGATCCGGAGTCGCGAGAAGAAGAGCCCTGACACAAACCATTTCAACGCCCTCCGGCTATCGTTGGTGTGAACTGGGTGAAAGATAACCGCCTGCTGCTTCTGTTTGCTGCCGTCGTGCTGACGACGCTGGGGGCTGTCGGGCTGGGAATCGTCGGTGTCGTCGCGACGGTCGGGGCGCTTCTCGGCGGCGGCGCGGTCGTCCAGACCTTCGGCGCGTTCCTGCTCGGGACGCTGTTGCTCGTTGGCGTCGACGTCGTCTTCTCGGTCGTGCTGATCCGTGCGCTGGCCCGGCGGGCGTCGGTGCCGAAGAGCCAGCGCGTCGCTGGTGGGCTTGCACGCCTCGAATCAGTCGTCCCGCCGCTCGCGTCGCTCGGCCTCTCGGACGTGTTCGCACCGCCGGAGCCGACAGTCGAAGAGCGACACGAGGCGTTGACGCGCCGGTACGTCGAGGGAGAGCTCTCCGAGGCCGAGTACGAGCGGGAACTGCAGGCGCTTCTCGGCGAGGCCGAGGACCCGGGTTCCGAACTGCTGAACGCCGTCGACATGGAGACCGGCCCGTCGCGGCACACTGCTTCCGACGCCGAGTACGAACCGGCCCGGGAATAACACTGAGCGGGTTTTACATGGTCGCCCGACGACAGGTCGAATATGGAGGTACCCACGTTTCTCGAAGTCGAGGTGGAGCGGGACGCCGTCGCCTCGGCGCTCGACGCCATCCCCGGCGTCGCCGTTGCCGACGACGCCACTGCTGTCCCATCACCGGAACCAGCGGGCCCGGACGGAGCCGACGGTTCCGGGCCGGGTCTAACGGACCGCCTCAAGTCGCTGTGGCGACAGTGGGGACTGCTCGGCACGGGGCTGTCCCTCATCGCACTCGGCGCGGCGACGGCCGGACTCTGGTGGTACCGACGCCGCAACGCTGACGGAACCGATGCCGGGAGCACCGACGAGGGCGCGTCTGAATGGGCCACGGAAGTTCCGGGCGAGACGCCGCCACCGGCTGAATCGGCGGTTGACACGCCATCGCCGACCGACACTGACTTCGAGCCGGCAGTACCGCCGGAAGATGCCGACGAAACGCCGACACCGGAGGCGCAGGAAACGGCGCTGGCCGCAGAGAGGCCACAGACTGAGCCTGGGTACCGACGGCAGGACACCGGGGGAGATACCGAGCGGGCTGGCGCTGCCGAGTCAGAGACCACGGCGGAGACTCTGGAGCAAGAGCACGATGAGGCGGACACGGACGAACGACCGGAGGCGAAGATTGACCCGGCACCGCTGGTGGGTGCCGCGTTCCTGGTTCTTTCGAGCGCGCTCGGTCGGTGGGCCACGCGTGACTGCACCGACCAGCCGTAATTGTCGCCGGCGGGCCAGTAGGGGGCCAGTTGGGTGAGCGGGCTGTTCGGGGCGTCTTCGCGCCGGACACGCGCAACAGTCCGACAGGCTAAAGCGAGCGGCTCCGATAGCCCGACCATGGAGTTCCACGAGGCCGCGAACTTCCTCTTCGAGTTGCGCCGGTTCGCCTCGCGACCCGGTACTGATGCCACGCAGGACCTGTTATCGTCGCTCGATGACCCACAGGAGGGGCTTCGCTGCGTCCAGATTGCGGGGTCCAACGGGAAGGGGTCCACAGCGCGGATGGTCGAACGAACGCTGCGGGAAGCAGGCCTCGATGTCGGACTGTACACCTCGCCGCATCTCGACGACGTGCGCGAGCGAATCCGTATCAACGGCCGGAAGCTCTCCGAAGCCGCCCTCGTCGAGTTCGTCGAATCGGTCCGGGCGTACGTGACCGAGCAAGGCGCGGCCAACGATTCGCCCACCTTCTTCGAGACGATGACCGCGGTGGCGCTGTGGGAGTTCGACCGCCAGGACGTCGACGTCGCGGTTCTGGAAGTCGGTATCGGCGGCCGGTACGACGCCACGAGCGTCGTCGACCCGGTCGCAAGCGCCGTCACGTCCGTGACGCTCGAACACACCCACATCCTGGGCGACACCGTCGAGGAAATCGCCCACGACAAGGCCCACGTCGCCCCGGACGGCAATCCGCTGGTGACCGGGACGACTGGAGATGCGCTCGCGGCCGTCCGCGAGGTCGCCGACGATGTGGTGACTGTCGGGAGCGCCGTCGAGACAGCTCAGGGGGCGTCCGGGAACGAGGCCGACGTAACGGTGAACTACGGCGGTCGTGAGGGCCTTGAGGGGTCGGTCTCGGTCGACGGTCCCGACTGGAGCGTCGATACCTACCTCCCGCTGCTTGGCGCACACCAAGCACAGAACGCCGGGATCGCGGCCACGCTGTGCCGGCAGGTCGCGGACGTCTCACAGACGGCCCTCGAACGCGGCCTGCGCAACGCCCACTGGCCCGGTCGGTTCGAGGTGATGAACGAGTCGCCGCTGGTCGTCCTCGATGGGGCACACAACCCAGGAAGCATCGAGCGCACCGCGGAGACGCTGGCCTCGTTCGACTACGACGACCTCCACGTCGTCGTCGGCGCGATGGTCGACAAGGACCACGGGCGCATCGCCGCGGCGCTGCCGGACCCGGACCACGTCGTCGCCTGCCAGCCCGACGTCGACCGGGCGGAGTCCCACCAGGTTGTCGCGACCGCGGTTGAGAACGCGACCGACGCCAGGGTCGAGACGCGCCACGACGTGGCTGGGGCGCTCGGCATCGCGCTCGACGCCGCAGAACCCGGAGATGCGGTCCTCGTGACGGGGTCGCTGTACGCCGTCCGGGAGGCCCGCACGCGCTGGTCGCGATCGCTGGTCCCCAAACAGGTCGACTCGCTGGCCGAGGCCCGCGAGACTATCGAGAGTGCCCACGTCACCGACACCGGAGCCTGGCGGATGCGAGGCAAGGGTGTCCACCGCGTCCTGCGTACCCGCGTCCAGCCGCGACAGGCCCAGTACCTCAAGGAGGAACTGCTGTCCCTGGGCGGGGAGTGCGCCGTTTCTGGCCTGAGCGACCAGGACGAGGAATCCCTCGACGTGGTCATGATGGCGACGATGGCCCAGTACAAGCGCCTCGCGGAGAAACTGGACGGCCAGCCCTACGGGCTCACGTCGTTCGCCGACGAACTGCGGGCGGCGCTGTCCATCCAGCAGCCCGAACCTGACGCGTCGACAACGTATCCCTGGGACGACGGCACGGCCGTCATGGGTATCTGCAATATCACCCCGGATTCCTTCCACGACGGCAGCGAGTACAACGCCGTCGAGGACGCCGTCGCCCGCGCCGAGCGG
>Ga0207733_100745_pt1 | contig 14256 bp, 15 predicted proteins | sample A23P3SouthBayCA_FD_187735 | JGI IMG/M metagenome (GOLD analysis project Ga0207733, IMG submission 187735) | Aerobic enrichment media microbial communities from Eden Landing Ponds, California, USA - A23 P3 (SPAdes) | ecosystem: Environmental > Aquatic > Marine > Unclassified | place: Emeryville... | reverse complement strand
CACGGACGAACCGCGTCACGTGGTCGCCGACGCGATCACGGATTACGGCGAATTCGTCGGTCTCCATGGGCTGCTCACCCTCGCCGTTGGTCGCGACCGCGTCATACTCTGGATCGGTTCGCTCGTCGGACACGGATTATCCCTCGTCGTTCCGTGCGTCTCGACCGGCACTGAGCAGCGTCTCGACCAGGTCGTCGGTGACCCGGTTCGTGTCCTCGACCTCCTTGAGGAGGAACCCAAGCGTGTGTTCGATGTCGGTCCGCGAGAGCGAGCCGTCACCGTTCTCCCGGAGCGTCGCAAGGGCCCGCGACCAGTCCAGCGTCTCGGCGACGCCCGGTTGTTTGAGCAGCGTCTCCTCGCGAAGCCGTTGAGTGACTCCCACGAGTTCGTCCACGAGGCCTGCGTCCAGATCCGGCACCTTTCGGCGGACGATTTCTCGTTCCTTCTCGAAGGACGGCGGTTCGACGTGGAGGAAGAGACAGCGCCGTTTTAGCGCGTCGCTGAGCGCGCGAGTGCGGTTAGAGGTGATGACGACGATCGGCGGCCGCTCGGCACGCACGGTCCCGTACTCCGGGATCGTGATCTGAAAGTCCGAGAGGATTTCGAGGAGGAGCGCTTCGAACTCCTCGTCGGCGCGGTCGATCTCGTCGATGAGCAACACCGGCGGCGTCTCACCATCGTGGGTGAGCGCGCGCAGCAAGGGTCGTTCGAGGAGATACTCCTCGTCAAAGACGGTCTCTCCCTCGGTGACGCCGCGCTCGTTCGCCTGGACGGCGAGGAGCTGTTTGGTGTAGTTCCACTCCGAGAGTGCGTTCTCCGCGGTCAATCCCTCGTAACACTGCAGCCGAATGAGTTCAGTATCGAAGCCCGTCGCGAGAACCTTCCCGAGTTCCGTCTTCCCGCTTCCCGGTGCGCCCTCCACGAGGAGCGGTTTCCCCAATCGAAGCGCGAGTAGTACCGTCGTGACGACGTCGTCCTCGGCGACGTAATCCGTTGCGTCCATCACGGTTCTGAGCTCCGCTTCGGTGAGTGCGGTGAATGCAGACGGCCGCTCCTGAGATGCCATTTCCGGCGATTATTGCCCCTGTGTACGTATAAATACGTGGAACCAAGCAAAAATCTCTCGCACTCCCGATCCGCCTCGTTCCGTCGTACACTCCGGCAGGTCCCTCACCGCCCGCTTCGGTACCCGTTGTCACGATCGAGATCCCCCGTCTGCCCGCGTTTTGGCGTCCGTACCGTTTCGCGTTACGCCGCGTGTCCGCGGCCGGCATCGTCCCCACCGAATTCGAGATAGAGGCCAACGACAACGCCGATGATGCCGCCGACGGCGGGCCCCGTTGGCCCGCTGAACAGCGTCACGTCCAGAACTGAAACCGCGGCAGTGCCGACGATGAGGCCGAATACCAGGCCGAAACTGGCCAGGATGAGCGGCCAGCCGAATAGTCGTCCGTCCATGGGACAACACCATCATGCTGTGAAATAAGTGTAGCGGTGCGTCCGATTTCGACTGAACCAGCGATGTCTGGACGCCTTGGTGGGTCGAACGGGGAGGTTACGTGCCCCCGCCAACCTCTCATTCTAATAATACTAATGACAGATAATTATATATGGGAGTGTGTGCTCTGACCCAGTGGGAACGCCCATGCTAGACAACAGCAACCAGGTCGACGGCCACGGCCAAAGTGTACGAAGGCGGACATTTCTCAAAACAACCGGTGCAGGTGTCGCCGGCATCGCGCTCGCCGGGTGCAGCGGTGACGGCGATGGCAACGGTAACGGCGGGAATGGAAACGGCGGCAACGGCAACGGTAACGGCAATGGAAATGGCAACGGTGCAACGACGGATTCGGGGGGTGATTTTCCCGACGAGGTCACCGTCACGTATCCACCGACCGGCTGGTGGGCCGTCCTCGGTGACATCATGGAAAACGAAGGGTTGATCCAGAAGTACAAGGACGAACACGGCGTCGATACGACGTTCAACGACGAACGGACCTGGGACGACGTCCCGCTGTTCGCGTCGGGACAGGCCCAGATTGCCCAGTTCGGGTCACTCGAGGCGAGTCGCCTCGGTCCGAACGAGGATATCCCGATCACCGTATTCGGAAAGGTCGTCCCACAGGCAGCGGAACTCGTCGTCGCCGGCGGCGGCGAGTACGATCCTGCGACGACGGGCGGCGTCGAAGAGTCGCTCCAGGCGCTGGCCGATTCGGGTGAGCCCTTCGGCATCGACGGCTGGGGCTCTGGCTCGACGCTGGGCGCACAGATCACCATCGAGGAGGAGTACGGCTTCACGTTCCAGCAAGACGAGGCCGACTTCAACATCGTCACCGCGGACTACTTCGCGATGTGCCAGCTCGTCGTCGAGGGCGACCTCGCGGCCGGGCTTTCCTCACCGATGCTCGGTGGGGCGCCGTTTTACTCAACGGATCCCCCGGAGGCTATCCCACTGTTCCACTTCGGCGAGTCGCTCAACGAACTCGGCTTCGGCCACGTCCCACTCGAAAATCAGGTCACGCGGACCGAGTTCTTCGAGGAGAACACCGAGGTCTGTCAGGTGTACCACGACGCGATGCGCGAGGCGATGAACATCTTCCACGACGATCCGGTCGGTATCGTCACGCAGAGCGACGCGATGATCGAGGCACTCGGGATGGCCAACGAGCAACAGGCGACCTTCTCCACGGAGTACGAGATACTCCTGGAGAACAACACCAACGACCTCGAACCGCCGGAAATGCCCTCCGTCTACGAGGAGTACGCGCTCGACGACGCGTGGATCGAGACGGACCAGAACGCACTGGACAACTTCGCGGACATCGGCCAGACGAACGAGAACTGGGCCGAATACGTCACCTACGAGAAGATGGGATAAGGCAACGTGATTCCGCTATCGATCGCGCATACGTGAGGCCGTTCGATAACGGTGATCCTCACTTTCTGGGCAACACGTTTGCCCCGTCCAGTGGTGGACGGGGCGGCAACTCCGTTCGACCATCGTGAGCGGTTGCGATGAAAATTCTCGTTGCACCCGCAGTTCCGATCCAAACAGCCAAGTGCCGAACCTCTCTCGTTGACGTATGGACGCGACCGAACGCTCGATCGTTGGGATGACGACGACCGGTCACGCCCTCGTCCACACATTCGAGCTCTCGATCCCCGTGCTCATTTCGTCGTGGGTCGCCCAGTTCGACGTCACCCTCTCGACCATTGGGCTCGTCGTCGGCGCCGGGTACGCCCTCTTCGGATTTGGCTCATTGCCGGCCGGTCTGCTCTCGGATCGCTACCCAACGAAACCCCTGATCGCGGCGTGTTTCGCGGGGATGAGCCTGGCATTTCTTGCGATCAGCGTGGCCCCCACCCTCCCCGTCCTGGTTATTGCACTGCTGTGCTGGGGACTCGCGGCGAGCATCTATCACCCGGTCGGCCTTTCGATCATCAGCCGTGGCGTCTCACAGCAGGGCAAAGCCCTGGGCTACCACGGCATCGCCGGCAACATTGGCATCGCGCTGGGGCCGCTGGTCACACTCATCCTAATCTCGGCGTTCGACTGGCGTGTGGCGGCGGCCGCGCTGGCGATTCCTGGTTTGATCGCGGTGCCGCTGATCCTTCGCCTGGGCATCGACGAGGGCGAGATTCCTGGGGCAGGCGGTGTCGCGTCATCTGGCGGCAGTGAGGCCACCGGGAGCGGCGATCCGGCCGCCAACGGTGGTATCTCGCTCTCTGGCTTCGGCCAGCTGGCCCGACGCACCTTCAGCGGTCTCTTCGTCATCGTCTTCATCATCGTCGTCTTCGAGGGCCTGTACTATCGTGGTGCACTCACCTTTCTGCCGGATTTGCTCGGTGACTTTTCGACGTTTGACACCGTCGACTTTTTCGGCCAACAACTCGACCCCTCCCGCTATCTCTACGTTGGGCTGCTGACCGTTGGTATCGGTGGCCAGTATACTGGTGGTTGGCTCTCCGACCGCATCGACCCGACCGTCGGCGTGACGATCGCGTTCGTCGCGCTGGCGACGATCGCCCTCCTGTTCATCCCGGCGGCGACCGCGGGCCTCGTGCCGCTGGTCCTCGTCAGCGTCCTCCTCGGCTTCGTGATCTTCGGTGAGCAACCGCTCCTCCAGGCAGCGGTCGCCCAGCACTCGACGGCTGACACCCGGGGCTCGTCGTACGGTTTCATGTACGCCGGTGTCTTCGGCGTGGGTGCGCTCGGGGCCGTCGTGACGGGCTTTCTGCTTACCTACGCCTCGCCAAGCGCGCTGTTCGGTTTTCTGGCACTCATCGCGCTCTCGGCGGCGGCGACGGCGGTGTTCCTGTACACCAGAATGTGAGAGGAAAGCAATCGATCGGAACCGTTCGCGACCCGAGACCGTTCAGGCTTCGAGCGTGTCCAGGTATTTCTCGTTGAGAACCCACTCGCCGTCGTCGTTCTGGACCATGAATTCACCGTAGTACGGGACGCGATTGGCGACGGTCTCGCGGAACGTCTCGCGGATCTCCTCACGCGTCATCTCGCCCATGCTCCGGAGGTCGTCGTTCCGATTGAGACAACCCTTTAGCTTCCCGTCGTGGGTCACGCGAACACGGTGGCAGTTCGCACAGAACTCGGCGTTGCCCACCGGATCGACGACTTCGACCATGCCGTCCCCGATCCAGTACCGTCGTCGACTGTGCATGGGGCGTTCCTCGATCTCGTCTGCCTGTTCGGCCAGCCAGTCGTGGACCCGTTCGATGTCGATGGCCCATTCGGGCTTGCCGACGAGTTCCGGCATGTACTCGATGAGCTGGAGCTGGAGCCCGTCGTTGTTTGCGACGTGGTCGACCATCTCGGGGACGTACCCGGCGGTCGCCTCGAAGACGACCATGTTGAGTTTGACCGGTGCGAGGCCGGCGTTCAGTGCCGCCCGGACGCCATCGAGGACGCGCTCGTAGGCCCCGCTCTGAGTGATTTCCGCGAAGTCCTCAGGATCGAGCGCGTCTTGTGAGACGTTGACGCGCTCGAGACCTGCCTCGCGCAGGGCGATCGCTCGGCCCGGCAGGAAGGTCCCGTTCGTCGTCAGTGACGTCTCCATCGAGTCGGGCGTGCGTTCGACGATATCCTCGAGGTCCTCGCGCAACATCGGCTCGCCGCCGGTGAACTTCACCGCGTCGACGTCGAACTCGGCGGCGACCTCGAGAAACCGGACGACGTCGTCGGCCGACATCTCGTCGTCCTGGGCCGCCATGGGGCCGCGCGTGTCACCGAGGCCCTCGTTGTGGCAGTAGACGCAATCGAAGTTACACCGGTCGGTAAGGGAGACCCGGACACCGGTAACGTCCCGACCGAATTCGTCCGTCAGCATGAATGGAATCACACTGTGCAAGACAATAAATGACGCGCCGATGAGGGACCCTCGCGTATTTCTGTCCGGCCTTCGAACGACGGGCAACGATGCCAGACGACTGTCCGGTGTGTGGTGCCGAGATCGAACACGTTCGCCGTGAGCGCGAGATCGATGGATCGGCGTCAACGGCCGCCGCGTCGGCCCCGCAAACCACGATCGACGTCGCCCAACTGTGTAACGCACCACCCGACGAGGGCTGGGACCGGATCTGCCACCGCGCGACCAATGAGGAGCGAACTGACGGTCAGGCGCCCACCCTCGAGGTATTCTACCACCACGATTCCCCGGACGGGTAGCATGGGCCGCCCCATTATCGGCAGCATACCGCCGAGGGGCAGCCTCAGTCGTCGATGCCGGGACCGGTGTAGATCACCGGGACGTTGGCGGAGAGCAGGACGTCCTGCGCGGTGCTCCCGAAGATCGCCTTGCCCGTCGGCGAGCGGCGGCGGCCACCGACGACCACGTACTCGACCCCGAGACGGTCGGCGAGGGCGACGATCTCGCTCCCGGCGTCACCGACGGCACCGTGCGTGTCGCGTTCGACGCCCCGCTCGTCGAGCGCCTCGCCCAGGGTGCTGACCGCGGTGTTGTGTTCCGCGGCGGCCCCGAGCGCGCGCGAGTCGCGCGAATCGATGTCGTACATGGATTCGATGGTCTCGACGTCGTCCTCGCTGTAAACGTGGACGAGGTGGACCGCACAGTCGTTCGCCCCCGTCAGTGGTTCGATCGCGTCGAGGAAGGTTTCCGCGCGGTGCTCGTCGTCGCCGGCCACAGCTACGAGTACTGATACGGACACCATACGTGGAGACCTCACACCGGATGGTAATAGTGTTCCCGCTGGGGATGGGCGACGTTCACCGGAGGCGGGCCAGTCCCGCCGAAAATCACTCCGAGGGCGCGACGCGCGTGTGAATCGGTCCCTTGCGCTCCTTGAGCCGACCGCCGTCGCGGTCGTTGTGCACGGCCAGTGCCTCCGCGACGATGCTGATAGCGATCTGGGTCGGCTCGCCGCCGCCGAGATCGAGACCGACCGGTGTCGCGATTCGTGCAAGTTCGTCGTCGGTGAGTTCTCGGTCGTCCTCGGTGGCCATGTCCGCACGGAGGTCCTCGAAGCGGTCGCGCGGCCCCATCAGCCCGACGTAGGGGACGTCGGTGTCGAGCAGCGACGCAAGCGCGAGCCGATCCTCGATGGCGTTGTGCGACATGATCACCGCGTACGTCCGCTCGGGCACGTCGACCACTTCGGCGACGTCCGTCGGCTTCGTCGTTCGCACCGCGTGGGCGTGGGGGAACTGTTCGGGATCGGAGCGGGCTCCTCGCGCGGACGCGATGACGACGCGAAAGCCCGCTTCGTGGCCGATCCGTGCCACTGGATGGACGTCGTTTTGCGTCCCAAAGAGGAGGAGGTCGGGTGCGGGCGTCAGCCACTCGACGAACACCTCGATGGTGCCGTCCTCGGTCTCGACGGCCACCGTCCCCGCGCCGCCGCGGGGCCGAAGTCGTTCGCGTTCGTCGGCGACGGCCTCGAGGACCGATTGCGGGAGATCCCTTCGACTTGCGGCGGACAGGTGATCACCCGTGGCATCGGTGACGATGCGATCGCCGACCGCAACCGCCCCACCGCTGGGGGCGTCATCGACGCCGACGACGGTGGTCCTCGCGACCGGGCGTCCGGCGTCGAGTTCCTCGAGCACTGTTTCCCAGCCCGCATCGAGGGGCTCGAGCAGGATGTCGATGATGCCGTTACAGCCAAGGCCCAGGCCCCAGCCCTCGTCGTCCATCAGGTCGAACGTGTGGACGATAGGCTCGCCAGCGTCGAGCACGTCAGCGGCGAGGTCGTTGACTGGCCCCTCGAGACAGCCGGCAGTGATCGCTCCGAGGCTTTCCTGTCCCGGTGCGACGAGCATCTTCGCTCCGGGGCGGCGATACGCCGATCCCTCGACGTCGACGACCGTCGCCAGCACTGCGTCCGTCTCCTCGTCGCGAAACGACCGCATCGACTCGTAGAGGTCTTGCTCGGTCACGCTCCAGGGGTCCCGATCATCGTCGTTCATGGTTCTACCTCTACTCCGGTCGGCCTTAGTATTACGGCCCCCGGAACGGCTGCTTGTAACGCTGATACCTCTCTGTACTTCTTGGCACAGTCTCGAGCCGAGTGATACAACAGTTCGATTCCACGCGCTTTCTAGGGAACGAGGACGGCCCGGCCGGTCACGTCCCCGTCCATCATCCGGTCGTACGCGGTCGCCGCGTCCTCGAGCGAGAAAGTCTCGACGGTGGGCGTGATCGATTGGTGGGCGGCGAACTCGAGGGTATCCTGCGAATCACGGGCCGTCCCGGAGGAGTGGCCGTGGATGGAGCGCTGATTTGTAATGAGTGTGGGAATTTCGACCCCAATCGGTTCGTCCGGAACGCCGAGGGGGTAGAGCTGGCCGTCGATCCCGAGGCCGCCGAGGACGGATTCGATGGCCTCGCTCGAAGGGGCGGTCGAGAGGATCACCGCCGCTCCCCCTACCTCCTGCAACGCGTCGGCGGGATCGGTCGCCGTCGCGTCGACGTAGTGGTCGGCGCCGAGGTCGAATGCGAGGTCGCGCTTTTCGGTTCCGCGCGAGATGGCGACCGTCTCGAGGCCGGCGGCCGCGGCGAACTGCACGCCGAGGTGGCCAAGGCCACCGAGTCCCTGCACGGCAGCGATGTCGCCCGGGCGCGCGTCGCTCTTGCGGAGCGCGTTGAACGTACTGACGCCGGCACAGAGAAGCGGCGCGGCCTCGACGGTGTCGAGTTCGTCGGGGATTCGTGCGAGGGCGTGGGTGGGCGCCGTCAGGTACTCGGCGTAGCCACCGTCGGTGTCGATCCCCGTCACGGCCTCGTGTTCGCAGTCGATGAACTCGCCGCGGCGACAGGGCTCACATTCAAAACAGTGCTCGCCGTGCCACCCGACGCCGACGCGGTCGCCAACAGCCCAGCCGCTGACGTCGGCGCCGACGGCGTCGATCCGTCCGGCGACCTCGTGACCGGGGACCCGGGGATACTCGATACCGGGCCAGTTTCCCTCTTTGGCAAAGACGTCACTGTGACAGACGCCACAGGCTTCGACGGCGACGCGAACCTGGCCGTCCGCTGGTTCGGGCACTGGACGGTCGCTGATCTCGATCGGGGCACCGGGACGGTCGACCTCGGCCACGCGCATGGTCTCGAAGGACATTCTGGCCTATTCTTCGCCGGCCCTTTCCTAAGTCGTTGTGCCACCACGGGTCGGTGGCCGATCACTTCCTTAGAGTAGTTCGACGAGGATCGAGCCGACGACGATTGCGAGGACGCCGGCCACGATGGCTCGGGAGCGCGGTATCTCCCGAGCGATGGCGTAGGTGAACACGAGCACGAGCAATGGGAAGGTGTTGAACAGCGGGATCACGGTCACCGCCGTGCCGATGTTCAGCGCGAAGAAGTTCGCCAATTGTGCACACGCAGTGAGGACCCCGGCGAGGAGGAAGATGGCGAGGGCTGGACGGTTGATCGAGCGCACCTCACGTCGGATCGACGGCGCCCAGGCCAGGGCGGCGAGAAAGCCGATCAGGGCCGTCGTCTGTGCGACGGTCGTGCCGTAGACGGGATCGGGAAATTGCGTGAGGCCAAACTCGATGAGAACGTAGGACAACCCGAAGACCACCATCGCGCCCAACGGAAAGAGCAGGGCCCGTCGGTCAGCCTGGGCCAGTTGTCGCGTCACGACGTCGAGTTCACCGTCCGCGTCGGCAGGGTCGTCGGCCGTATTTTGGACGGTCTGGACGATCATGCCGCCGGCGACGATACAGAGCACGCCCAGCCCGGTCGCCAGCGTGAGCGTCTCGCCCAGGACCGGCACGGCGACCGCCGTGGCGACGAGCGGATTCATTGCCATGAGCGCGGCGGCGATAGGCGCGCCGACCTCGTCGATTCCTGTGAAGTACAGGAACCGGAAGGCAGCGGGATTGAGCAGCCCAGCGACGACGAACGGTGCTGCGTTGGTGAGCGTAAACGCATCAGCCGGGATGCCCTGGATGACGAGCAGCGTCCAGAAGATGCAGACGCTGACGACGATGGTCGTCAATGCGGCCGCGAACGCGGGCGAGGACATGGTAGCTCGCGCCTTCCGACTGCCATACTTGATCGTGACGGCCTGGCTGGCCATGAAGAAGGCTCCCGCGAATGCGAGTACGGAAGCAGGGGCGATGAGCGCCATAGAACCGCGTTCACGAGCAGCAGCTAAAACGTGTGGTGGTTCGACACTGTGCGTCCGTTGACCATGGCTGGTGTACCATCGTGATGACGGACTGACGAACGCCAACAGGCTCCCCACGCCAGGAGGATGTGACGAATCCTGGAATGCTGTCGATGCGACGAACGTCTGCATGAGTACCAGGCCGCGTGCGGCCCCATCGGTACCGTTAATAGCAGGTGCCGTGTTATCAGATATCGTGCACGGTCGACGACGCGTACGTCCACTGGCTGCGCCAACCGGGTGCGTCGCTGACGGGCCGTCGTCTGCCGGCAGCAATCCAAACCAATGATTCACCGTGATCGACTCGTCGCGCTCGCTTTGGCGCTGACCATGTTTGCACTCGGCACACTCACACTGTTCGCCTCCGCGTGGATAATCGCCGTCGGCATCCTCGCGCTGGGTGCGTTCGAACTCGAAACGGCCCGGCGTGCGGACGACTGGGCGATCGCCGACGTCCTAATGGGAATCTGGCTCTGCCTGCTCGCGGGGACGACGCTCGTCACCCCCGAGTGGGGCATCCCACTCCTGTTCATCACCGCCGGTGCACAGCTCGTGCGGGCCGCAGGCGATCTCGGGATGGCGCTCAACCTGTCCCTCGTCGCGATTCTGGCCTATTCGCGGGGTGCGCCGTCGTGGGCCGCCGCCATTCTCGCAATCGCCGCGCTCGGGAAACTTCTCTGGTTCCTCCGTGAATATTACCACTACGACGTCCCGCTGGACGTCGAGGCTGCATAACCGCCCTCAAACGAATGGACCACTCCATACAGGGCGATTCATGTCGGCTACAGTGTGTCGGAGACCACAGATTCGCCGACCATCAGTCGCTCGAGAACCGGATTGGGTCGCTGTCGGCACAGCCACCGCGGCACGCGGGTGGGCGCGGACTATGACAAGAGGTAGCTTGTTTCATTTTACCATGAAAAATTATAAACCATTAACCCCGTCTATGTTAGGCAGATGAGCCAGCAGAATAGGCGCGGCGTTATCGATACACTGGCAAGGATACGGCTCACCGATTCGCGGGTGATCTTCGTCGAATCGGTGATCGTCGTCATCCTGGCCTGGACGATTATCGCACACGTCTTCAACATCACGAACGTCATCTCCGAGCCCACCGCGATCATCGCTGCGATGTATCAGCTGGTCGTCAGCCAGGAGTTTCTGGTGCACCTGGTACCCACACTCTGGCGAACGTTGCTGGGACTGTTGGTGACCATCGTCGTTGGGACGATACTCGGCATCGGCATGGGGATGCGCGACTGGATCGAGAAGGCGTTTCAGGACTACGTCACCGTGGGGCTCGCGATGCCCGGGCTGTTCATCGCCATCTTTACCGCGATGTGGTTCGGGATCAGCGATATGACGCCGGTCGTCGCGGCGGCGATCATCTCGTTTCCATTCCTCACGCAACAGGTGTACGAGGGTGTGCGCGACATCGACAACGACATTCTGGCGATGTCGAGCGCCTTCGGCGTCTCGAAGTGGCGAGCGATCCGGCGGACGGTGATTCCGTCGATCATGCCGGAATGGTTCGCGGGGGCGCGCTACTCGCTAGCCATCGTCTGGAAGACGGTGACGCTCACGGAACTCGTGGCCGCCTCGGACGGGATCGGGTGGATCATCCGGTTCCAGCTACAGAGTCTCAACTTCACCGGTGCGATGGCCTGGACGATGCTGTTCGTGATCGTCGTGCTGATCGTCGAGTACGGCATCATCCAGCAACTCGAGAAACGCATCTTCAGCTGGCGGGAGGACATTAGCGGAGTGATGGCGATATGAAGATCGGTACGGGAGTGATTCCAGAATGAGTCAGCAAGATCGGAAAGTCAGTGGTGCATCGCTCGGGGTCGACAGCGGTCGTGCAGGGTGGATCCACGTCGAGGGACTCTCCAAGGAGTTCGACACCCAGCAAGGTCACGAAGTCGTCTTCGAGGACCTGAACATCGACATCGAACCGGGGACGTTCGTCACGTTGCTCGGCAAGTCCGGCAGCGGCAAGTCGACGCTGTTGAACATCATCAGCGGCGTCCTCGAACCGACGACGGGGCAGGTCCGTTTCGAGGTCGACGGCAGCGAGGAGGACGTCACACTGGGCCACGTTTTCCAGTCGCCGCGGGTGCTCCCCTGGAACACGCTCGTCCAGAACATCGAGTACGTCCACGAGAATGACCCCGACTACACGCGGGACCTCGCGGAGGACTATCTGGATCTCGTCGAATTGAGCGAACACTACGACAAGTATCCCACACAGATCTCCGGTGGACAGAAACAGCGCGTCGGCATCGCCCGGGCCCTGAGCATCGATCCGGAGATCCTGCTCATGGACGAACCATTCAGCGCATTGGACGAGATCACTGCCGAGGAGCTTCGATCGCAACTGCTGGAGATCTGGAAGCAGCTCAACAAGACCGTGTTCTTCGTCACGCACGACATCACCGAGGCGATCGAACTGTCCGATCGGATGCTCATGCTCGGCGACGGCGGGATTTACGCCGACCTCGAGGTGCCCCTCGACCGCCCACGACGCATGGACTCCGACGAGTTCCTGAAGTTCCGACAGAAAGCCCTCGACGCGTTCCACAGCATCGACGAATAACATGGCCACGAAAGATACCACGGTCCGATTCCCACGATTACGCGCGATGGACGGCTGGATCGCCAGAGCGTTCGGAATCGTTCTCTTTTTCGCGGCCTGGACGGCCCTCGCGTCAGTGTTCCCCGAGGAGCTCATGCCGTACCCCCAGCAGGCGCTCGCCAACGCCTGGGCGCTCGTCGAGAGCGGACAGGTCTGGCCACACCTGGCGGCGACGATGGCCGCGATGTTCTGGGGATTCATCGGCGGCATGCTCCTCGGCATCCAGATGGGCGTCCTCATGGGGATCGACGACTACCAGCGGAAGTTCCTCACCCCGCACGTCATGCTGAGCCTCTCGATCCCACACATCTCGTGGGGGATCACCGCGACGCTCGTGTTCGGATTCGACATCCTCGCACCGATCGTCGCGACGATCCTCGTCGTCTTCCCCTTCGTCGCGGTCACGGTCTGGAAAGGTGTCGAGGACATCGACGGCGACCTCGTCGAGATGAGCAAGTCCTTCGACCTCTCGTTCTACCGGATGATTCGACGGGTCATCCTCCCGAACACCGCACCATCGCTCCTCTCGGCTTCGCGACTTGCTCTGGCAATGTCCTGGAAGACAGTGACGATCACCGAGGTGTTCGCGGCCGGTACCGGGATGGGCTACAAGATCTTCTCGGCGTACGAACTCATCGAGTTCGAGGCGGCCTGGGCCTGGGCCGTCGTCTTCATGGCCGTGATCTTGATCGTCGAATACGGTATCTTCAAACCGGTTCAACGGAAGGTCTTCGAGTATCGCCAGGACGCCGACTTCACGATGCTCAACTAATCTGGGCCGTCAACCACTTTCGATCACGGCGCTGCCGGACTGAGCGGTCGACCGACACCATCGAGGACGGGCCGACCCTGCCTCGCTAGCGACTGGTGGGCGTCGTCATTTGATAGCACGTCACGAAGATTTAATTATGATGGACGCGTTGTCTCTTCCGAGTATGAGAGTAATAACCAAGCCGGTGCTGTATTGGGGACGGCGGTAGGATGCCCGTCGAAGCCTACCACCGCCCGACGTCACTTGACGACGCCCTGGACCTGGCCGCCGAGCACGAGTCTGCCCTCGAGGTCATCTCGGGCGGCACGCTCACGATGCCGGCGGTCAACGAGGGGCACGCATTCCCGAGTCACGTCCTGGATCTCCGGGAACTGGGACTCGATTACGTGAACACGAACGACGGGGCCGTCACCCTCGGGGCGACGGCGACGCTCACGCAAGTCATCGAGGAAGCCGACGTCTCCGTCCTCGAAACGGCCGCCCAGCACACCGGAAGCTGGGCGGTCCGGAACCTGGCGACCGTGGGCGGCAACCTCTTCGCACCACCACCGCTGGGTGACTTCGCGGTGGCCCTGCTGGCGCTCGACGCCGACGTCCAGATCGAGGGGCCAACTGGCGAACGGACGATCCCACTCGTCGACTTTTACGCTGATTCGAACGCGCTCGCGGCGGACGAACTGGTCACCGAAATCCAGCTTCCAGCGGTCGAGGGGGAGACTGCGTACACGAAATACACGCGTAAGCAGGAACCCGCGCCACCGATCGTGACCGTCGTCGCGCACGTCGAGCGCGCGGACGATGGGACCGTCGACGCGGCGCGACTCGCGCTCAACGGTGCCGGGCCACATCCGATGCGGATGACCGACGCCGAAGACGCGCTCGCGGGATCGAGCCTGGACGATGAGACGATCGAGGCGGCTGCCGACGCGGCCGCGGACGCGGCCGATCCACCCGAGGACGCCGTGGCGAGTACCTGGTACCGCCGCAAGATGGTCCGGGAATACGTCTCGCGGACACTTTCGGAAATCGCGACAGCGGAGGACACTCAATGAGTTCGAACACCGTCGAGTTATCGATCAATGGAGAGAACGTCGAAGAGTTCGTCGACCCCATGGAGACGCTTCAGTCGGTGTTGCGGGAACGACTTGGCAAAACGGCGACGAAGGTCGGCTGCAAGCAGGGCGGTTGTGGCAGCTGTACC
>Ga0207733_100737_pt1 | contig 14407 bp, 14 predicted proteins | sample A23P3SouthBayCA_FD_187735 | JGI IMG/M metagenome (GOLD analysis project Ga0207733, IMG submission 187735) | Aerobic enrichment media microbial communities from Eden Landing Ponds, California, USA - A23 P3 (SPAdes) | ecosystem: Environmental > Aquatic > Marine > Unclassified | place: Emeryville... | reverse complement strand
CTTCCCGCCGCGTCGATACTCGTATCAGATCACATTTGATTACGTGCGATAGTGAGACAGACTACCCTACGTCCGGGCCGAAAGCGCCCCCATTTCACCGGTTTCGGCCCAGTCCAGACACGTCACCGGGTGGGAACGTTCCACACAGCTCCGACGGTCTTTTGACGGTTCGGCCCATCGAAATGGTCGATGAGTGTAGACCTCGACGAGGACGAGGTGTTCGAGGACGTCCGCGAGCGGGTTGACCGGCCGATGCAGCGATTGTTCGCCGAGTACGGCCGCGAGAACGCGCCGCAGTTCGTCGTCGGCCTGTTCAGCAGTATCTTCGCGCGGGTGCTCGACCTCCTTCCGCCCCTCCTGTTGACGCTGGCGATCGACGCTATCTTCCGCGACACCACGCCCTTCAGCATGCCGCTGATCCCCGACGCGTGGCTCCCGAACGGGGAGACCGGCCAGATCTGGTTCACGGTCGGTCTCATCGCTGCGGCGTTCTCGGTGGGCGCGGTGTTTCACTGGACGCGCAACTGGGGCTGGAACTCCTTCGCCCAGAACATCCAGCACGACGTCCGCACCGACACCTACGACAAGATGCAACGGCTCAATATGGACTTTTTCGCCGACAAACAGACCGGCGAGCTGATGTCTATCCTCTCGAACGACGTCAACCGCCTCGAACGGTTTCTCAACGACGGGATGAACTCCTTCTTCCGGCTGTCGGTGATGGTGATCGCCATCGCCGGCATCCTCGTCTACTGGAACTGGCAACTCGCGATGGTGACGCTGGTCATCGTCCCCCTCATCGGCTTTTTCACCTACAAGTTCGTCCAGATCATCCAGCCACAGTACGCCGAGGTCCGGTCGTCCGTGGGACAACTCAACTCCCGCCTGGAGAACAACCTCGGGGGCGTCCAGGTCATCAAGACCTACAACACCGAGAGCTTCGAGTCCGACCGCGTCGACGACGTCTCCGAGGACTACTTCGACGCCAACTGGGCCGCCATCAACACGCGGATCAAGTTCTTCCCCGGCCTGCGACTCCTCTCGGGCGTGGGGTTCGTCGTCACGTTCCTCGTCGGCGGCCTCTGGGTGTTCACCTCCCAGACCACCGGCACCGGCCCGTGGTTTTTCACCGGCACGCTCACCGAGGGGGAGTTCGTCGGGTTCATCCTCCTCTCCCAGCGGTTCATCTGGCCGATGGCCCAGTTCGGGCAGATCATCAACATGTACCAGCGGGCCCACGCCTCCAGCGAGCGCATCTTCGGGCTGATGGACACTCCGAGTCGTATCCGCGAGGACCCAGACGCCGAACCGCTCGAAGTCACCGACGGCGACATCGCGTACGACGACGTCTCCTTCGGCTACGGCGACGAGAACATCGTCGAGGACATCTCCTTCGAGGTGGATGGTGGCAACACCATCGCGCTCGTCGGCCCGACCGGCGCCGGCAAGTCGACGGTGATGAAACTCCTGCTCCGGATGTACGACGTCGACGAGGGGGCGATCACCATCGACGGGACCGACCTGCGCGATGTCACCATCCCGAGTCTCCGCCGGCAGATGGGCTACGTCAGCCAGGAGACGTTCCTCTTCTACGGGACCGTCGAGGAGAACATCGAGTACGGCACCTTCGACGCCGACCGCGAAGACATCGTCGAGGCCGCGAAGATGGCCGAGGCCCACCAGTTCATCCAGAACCTCCCGGAGGGCTACGACACCAAGGTCGGCGAACGCGGCGTGAAACTGTCTGGGGGTCAACGCCAGCGCATCGCTCTCGCGCGGGCCATCCTCAAAGACCCCGAGATCCTCGTCCTCGACGAGGCGACGAGCGACGTGGACACCGAGACGGAGATGCTGATCCAGCGCTCGCTGGACAAGTTGACCGCCGACCGGACGACCTTCGCCATCGCGCACCGTCTCTCGACTATCAAGGACGCGGATACGATCGTCGTCCTCGAAGACGGACACATCGTCGAGCGGGGCTCCCACGAGGACCTGCTGGCCGAGGACGGGCTCTACGCCAAGCTCTGGGCGGTCCAGGCAGGTGAGATCGACGAACTGCCCGAGGAGTTCATCGAGCGGGCGGCCCAGCGGCGGTCGCAGGTCGACGCCGACCCCGACGAGATCGAGGCCAGCGACGACGACTGACGGGTACAGGACGGTTCGATAGTGTGCCGGGAAGCTTTTGACCGGGGAGCGTGAGACGGCTGATATGAAAGTCCTCCTCGGGACCGGTGGTCGGGCAGACGGGTTCGACGCGTTAGCACGAGCGCTCGAACGCGCACAGGAGGCGGGTGACGACCTCACCGTCGCGGTCCTGGAGACGTCTTCCGACTCGGACGTCGACTCGGTCGCGGCGGACGTCCGCGAGCAGGTCGCGGACAGTGGCATCGACGCCGAAGTCAGGGTTCTGGACGGGCACCCGGGCAGCCAGCTGGTCGAGTTCGCCGAGACCGAGGGGTTCGACCGGATCGTCCTCGGCGGTGGCCAGCGCAGCCCGCTCGGGAAGATCGACCTGGGAGAGGTCGCCGAGTTCGTCCTGTTGAACGCCGACGTCTCCGTGACGCTCGTCCGATGACCGACCGCACCTATCCCGACGAGACCGTCGGGTCGTTCCCGCCGCCGCCGGCCGCGTTCACCGACGGCGACGGACGCGAGATCCGCATCCGGGAGAGCGGCCGGGACGACCTCGACGCGCTCGTCGAGATGTACGGGGACTTCGACCCGGCCGACCGCGCACAGGGCATCCCGCCGGTCGACCCCGACGCGATCCGCGAGTGGCTCGACCTCATCGTGAGCCCCGACGCGGTCACGGTCGTCGCCGAACACGACGGCCGCCCGGTCGGTCACGCTATCCTCGTCCCGGACAGCGGCGACGGCTACGAACTCGCCATCTTCATCCTCGACGAGTACCAGGGGGCGGGGATAGGCACCCGGCTGCTCGAACACCTGCTGGGGCAGGGGCAGACGGCCGGCGTCGAGCGGGTCTGGCTGACCGTCGAACGATGGAACGAGGCGGCTATCGCCCTATACCGGAAGATCGGCTTCGAGACGAGTGGCTCCGAGAGTTTCGAACTGGAGATGTCGATCCGTATCTGAACGCTGGCTGTGGTCGGTCCGCGACGCTTCTCGCGGTGAGACGAGTGCGGTAATTCCAGGTGGCCGACAGAAGAACGCGCCCTCATGTCGCCGTCAGTGATGGTCGATCCGGGCCTCGACGCCGACGACGCGGAGACGGTCCGCGATATCACGGAGACGGCGTATCGCCGGTCGACGGAGCGACTGCCGAAAGACGAGGACCTGACGTTCGAGTTCGACTGGACCGACGAGTGGTTGGTCGTGGAACGGATGGGCGGCGTCCAGGGGTGGACTGATAGTGATTATTGTAGATTATTTCCGGATAGCGCCGACGTCGGGGTCGGTGCGTACCGGTAAATCGCTACAATAATCACTATGAATCCGCGAGCCGAGTGACGATCGACGTCAACTCGACCGTCGAGGGCTGGGAACGTAACCTCTGGGCGACGGTCCCTCACGAGTACGCTCACGCGTGTTACTTCGAGCGAACAGGCGGGAGGGGGGATCGCGACACGACCTGGGAGTACCTCCTCTTCGAGGCCCAGTCACAGAACTTCGCGGCCGCGGTCTCCCCGGACGTCGAACCGCCGTGGCGCGACCACGTCGACAGCGAGGTTCTCGAACGGTGGTGGCCGGAGATCCGGGACCACCGACTCGACGAGGACGCCGAAGCCGGGACGGAACTGTTCTTCGGGTCCGACGACATACCGTACTGGCTGGGCTACACCCTCGGTTACCACGTCGGCGACTGGCTCCTGGACCACCACGATATCGACGAGTCTCCCGACCTGCGGAAGGCGGACGTGGTCAGGGCGGGGGACGCGCTCTACGGGTGACGACATCGAGGCGACGGCCGTTCGGCCGGCCACCGGACTGGGCCGCCGGTTCAGACGGAAAGCACCGGCTGACTGGCGTACTCGACGACGTACTGGGCGGATTTGCCCAGGGTTTCGTCGGGGTTTTCGCTGGGTTCGCGGGGGACGACGACGAAGTCCGCGCTCGTCTCCTCGGCGACGTCGAGGATGACGCTCCCGGGGTGCTGGCGGAGGTGTGACCGGGAGAAACCGGCGGCCGTCGAGTGGGAGATCTCGACCGACTCCGCGCGCTCGGCGACGGAATCGGCGACCGAGAGCTGGTCCGCAGCGACGCTCTGTGGGTCGGCGTCGCCCGCGTCGAGCCGCTGGATCACCGACTCGTCGACGACGTGGAGGACGTGGAGCGCCGCGTCGAACCGGTCGGCGATCGCGACGGCACGAGCCAGCGCCATCTCGGCCCGGTCGCTGGCGTCGACCGGTGCGAGGACCAGGTCGATGTCGAGGGTCATCACCCGGAGGTCCGACCGGCGCGCTCAAAAACCCACCGAGGTTCGGCCGCCAGCGGGCCACAGCGGTCTGCTCCAGCCGCCAGCCCGCCTCACCGGTCCGGAGACGACGCCTCGTCTCGCGTGATTTATCACCCAGGGTCGTCTCTGCTCGGACATGTTCGACACAGTCGTCATCGCGACGGACGGCTCGGAGTCGGCCGCTCGCGCGGTGTCGGTCGCGCTCGATTTCGCCGCGGCGTTCGACGCGAGCGTGTACGCCCTCTCGGTCGTCGAGGAGCGCGAACTGGAGGGGTCCCCCGAAGCGGTGCGTGGCGACCTCGAAGCCGCACTCGAAGACGCCGCCAGCGAGGCGCTCGCCGACGTCCGCGAGCACGCCGACCGGGCCGTCGAGACGGCCGTCCGCGAGGGCGAACCCCACTCGGAGATCAGTCGCTTCGCCGACGAGGTGGACGCCGACGTCGTCGCGGTCGGCACTCGCGGCCGCCACGGCGAGCACGCCTACCTTCTGGGCAGCGTCGCCGAGGGACTCGTCCGACACTGTGACCGTCCGGTCCTGACCGTCCGGCAACTGAGCGCCGACGAGACCGAGGGCGAACTCGCTGCCTGAGAGAGTCTGTCCGGTGGAGTCTGCCCGGTGTCACGACGGGGCCGTCAGTGGGCTTATTCACGCGGAGACCCGAGGAACGGACATGCGTGTCGCCGTCCTCGGCGCCGGATACGCCGGCCTGACACTCGCGAAACGACTCGAAGATGCCCTCCCCGACGACGAGATCGTGGTCGTCGACGAGGACGCCACCCACCTCGTCCAGCACGAGCTCCACCGGGTCGTCCGCCGACCCTCGCTCGCAGACGACATCACGCTCGACCTGGACGACGTCCTCGACAGTGCGACGGTCCGGGAGGCGACGGTGACCGACGTCGACCCCGCAGCCGGCGAAGCGACCCTCGACACCGGCGACGCGACGTCCGACGCCGGCGACTCGAGCGAGTCCGCCCCTGACGATGGGAGCGACGCGGACTCGGCGGTGGAAACACTCGACTACGACGTCGCCGCGGTCTGTCTCGGCGCGACGACGAACTACTACGACCTCCCGGGCGTCCGCGAGCACGCGACACCGCTCAAACGCCTCGCCGACGCCCGTGCCATCCGCGCGGACTTCCTCGACGTACTCGAAGACGGCACACCCGCAGCCCCCGCCCGTATCGTCGTCGGCGGCGCCGGTCTCTCGGGCGTTCAGGTCGCTGGCGAACTCGCCGCGCTCGCCGACGAAGAAGCGACAGAAGACACAGCCGGAGACGGAAGCTGGTGCGGGGACGGGAACGGGGACGTGGACGTGGACGACACGGATGGCGAGCCCGACGCCGTGACCGATTCCGTGGAGGTGCTACTCCTCGAACAGAAGGCGAACGTCGCCCCCGAGTTCCCGGCGAACTTCCAGCGGACAGTCCGGAACGAACTCGAAGCCCGTGGTGTGACCGTCCGGACGGGGACGGCCGTCGAGAGCGCCGACGACGAGGGAATCGACCTCGCGACGGGCGAGCGTCTCGACTACGACCAGTTCGTCTGGACCGGCGGCATCGCTGGCTCTCCCGCACTGGACGGTGACCGGCCGGTCGTGCGCCGTGACCTCCGACTCGACGGGACGACGTTCGTCCTCGGTGACGCGGGGCGCGTGGTCGACACCGACGGAGAGGCCGTCCCCGCCAGCGCACAGGCCGCCATCAGACAGGCCCGCGTCGCGGCCGACAACGTCGAACGTCTGGTCGACCACGAGCGCGAGGGTGAGAGCGGGTTCCGGCCCCGACTCGACGGGTATCGCTTCGACTCGCCGGGGTGGATCGTCAGCGTCGGGAACGGCGCCGTCGCCCAGATCGGTCCGACAGTGTTGACGGGGCGACCGGCGAAACTCGCGAAAGCCTCGGTCGGTGCCGGCTACCTCTCCAGCGTGGGTGCCGTCGCGAACGCCCCCGACCTCGTCCGCGAGGAACTCGGCTGGCCCGACGAGGACGACGCGGACGGGGAGAAAGCGGACGAAGCAGACGGGAACGAAGCTGGTGACGAACCGGACGACGACGGCCCAGTGCGTATCACGATCGACGACGGGGACGATCGGGGAGAGAGCAACGGCGACGGAAACACTTGAGCCACCACGGGAGGCGCGCTGGCCGGGACAAGCCTGAAAACCGAGAAGCGTGTATCCCGATACACAATGGGAAAGACGATCAGGGTCGACGACTGGTTCCACGAGTGGCTCACAGCCGAGAAACGCGACGACGAGACGATGCGTGAGGCGCTCGTCCGACTAACAGGGGCGCCAGCCCCCGATCCCGATCTCGTCTCGGGGATCATTTCGAAAGAGGACGGCGAACGGATGAAATCACGTATCGAGGAAGCCGACGTATCGAGTACGTCGGACGTGCGGGCGCGCTTCGACGATGATTCTTGATACGAACTATCTGATCGACCTCTTCAGAGGCGTTCCCGAGGCCCACGCGAAAGCCGAGGACCTGCAGGACCGACAGACTGTTCAGCGGGTTCCATCACCCGTGATCGCGGAGTTGGAGTACGGTGGGGAGTGGGAGCTCGACGATGCCGAGCGAAGACGGGTTCGAAATCTGAGTCGGATGTACTCGGTCACAGATCTCGACGAGCAGCTGGCACGCCGGGCGGGAAGACTCTACGCGCGAGCGGAGCGAAACACCAGCGGTGGGACTGGGGCGGACATGGTCGATGCGACGGTCGCAGCAGTAAGCGAAGTGGTCGACGAACCCGTTGTCACCGCAGATGTGAGTGATTTCGAAGACCTGGGCGTTGCCATCGAGGAGTTCTGAATCCAATCACCCGGTCGCGTCTTCGACGGCGAGTTCGGGCGTCGTCCAGATGACGAACTCGCCGTCGCGGTCGACGACGCCCTCGACGTGGTTCTGGTCGACCGGCGAGGGGTTGACCTCGGAGTCGGCGACGGGCATCACCTGGTTGACGTCGTCGACGAGCCAGCCGATCGCGCCCTGGTCGCCCAACCCGTCCGGGTCGAAGACGACGATCAGGTCCTCGGACCCCTCGACGTCGATGTCGAAGAGGACCTTCGGGTCGAGTATCGTCGTGATCTGTCCCCGGAGGTCGACGACGCCCGCGACGAAGTCGGGCGTGTTGGGCACCCGCGTCACCGTCTCCCGCTTGACGATCTCCTCGACGTACTCGATGTCGAGACAGTAGCGTTCCTCGCCGAGCGCGAACTCCAGTACCCGCGTCTCGTCTTCGGCGGTCGTGCCCGCGACTGCACCGGCGCTTTTCGCCCCCGCCATCCCGATGGTAGCTCCCGCTGCGTCGTCCGTCTCGACTCCGCCCGTCCCCCGGGTGGCGCCGCCAGCCGTGGTTCCGTCCGCCTCGTCGTCGAGACCGCTCTCCAGCCCCGCCTGCGTGGCGAGTGCGCCCGCGTCGACCGACGCGTCGTCGATATCCACGCCCGGGACCTGCGGGACCCCGTCCTCGAACGGCGACTCGTCACCGTCGAGCTCGCCCCCGGATCCGTCGCCCGTCTCGTCGGCCTCCTCGAACCAGTCGGCGGGTTCGTCCGCGTCGTCGGTTGCTCCCGGTGTGTCTGCCGGGGGCTCGGCGCCGTCGTTTCGCCGGGCACGGTCCTCGCTGTCGTCGGACGTGTCGTCGCTCATGTGGTCACCTCTGGTGTCGTCGCCGCGTCACCGGGTCTCGACGTGCAGGCCGGCTGCGGTCGGAACACGGACGCAACCGACCGCATCCGCACTGTCGTCGTCACGTTGTACCCGACTCCGCCGTTCGGGCTAATAAAAATACGCTCCGGGCTATCAAACGTGAAATCGGCCCGGGACGGACTGGACCGGAGCACCCACGGCCACCCACTGGAACGGGGCCCACGAGTCGCAGATCCCGTGAACTGCGGCCGGATCGGGACACAGACGCCGTCAGACGGGCGTCCGACCGGGTGGAAGATTTAACACGCTGGGGGCGAATACAAGATCAACGAATGACAATCAACCCCCGGGACTACGACCTGAACGAACTGCGGGAGATGGCGCGCAAGCGCGGCGACGAGGACCTCCCGCCCGAAGACCCGACCGAGGTGGAGTGGGGACCGCTCGACGAGGACGGCCCGTCCGCCCCCGACTCGCTGCGGTCGGGCCTCTACCGCGAGTTGCTCCCGCTGGTCGGCGCCGGCGACGGGATGGAAAAGCCGTATCTGGAGCGCATTCCGGACACCTACGCCGCCGAGTTCGTCGTCTTCGAGTGGCTGGAGTTCCTCCTCATGCACTCGGGCTACCAGGGCGCGACCGACGCCATCCACTACTACGAGTCGATCGAGTGGGTCGACGAGGACGTCGCCTCGCAACTCGACGACTACCTGCTGGGCATCGGCGACGAAGCCGCGACCGAGACGACAGAGCTAGACGTCGACGACCACATGCTGAGTCTCGTCTACGTCGCCAAGCTCTCGGCGATGCAGTAGGAACGGACCGCCCCGGGGCCCCTCTTCCGCGCCAGAGCGCCTGCGAACTCTATCCTCGACCGGAACGCCTACAGTCTGTTTTCGACCGACTCGCCGAGGTGACTGCCGAGTAACTCGATGAGGACGGTCGCGAAACCCGTATCGGAGCTCCAGATCGCGGTCTCCTTGCGCACGCCGGGGAGTTCCTCGCCGCCGAGGACGCTGAGGAGGATCGTCTCGCCGTCGACCGAGAGGAGGCGACCGGGGCTGTCTTTCCCGTCGTGCATCGTCTCGGGGACCTGTGCCACGCGAACGTCGCTGTCGGCGAACCGGTCGCCGAACTCCCCGTCGGCGCTGAACACCCACACCTCGATCTCGCCGGCCCGCTCACGGAGTGTCGCGGCGATGCCGTCGTCGAGGAGGTCGACCGACGAACCGTAGAGGACCCGCTCGTCGGCTTCGGCGACGATCTGCTGGACGCGCCCGGAGACGTTGTCCCGGCCGTGGACCGTCCAGACGCCCTCCTGGTGTTCGTCCCGGTGGTCGGCGCCCGCGCGAGCGTCCTCCAGGAACTCGAAGGCGCGGTCCTGTTCGGTCTCGAACCGGTCGCGGAGCGTCTCGCGGGCCTCCTCCAGGTCGACCGCGCGGTACTGCTTCGGGTTGGACTGCTGGACCTCGACGAGTCCCCGTTCTTCGAGGTCGTCGGCCGCGCCGTACACCTGCGAGCGGGGCACGTCGGTCATCCGGTCGACGTCGCGGGCGGTCCCGGTCCCGAGGCGAGTCAGCGCGATGAACACCTTCGCCTCGTACTGGGAGAGCCCCAGGCGCTGGAGTGACTCCGCTGCCGCGTCGGCGTCGCCGGCGCCGGCGGCCTCCCCGTCGTTAGACATCGTCGACCCCCACGTACTCAGTCGTCGTCGACCTCCCGGGTTCAGTCATCGTCGGCCTCCTCGCCGGGAGCGGTCGCCGAGGCGTGGTCGTCCAGCCATGCGTGATAGGCGCGTTCGAACGCCGCGGCCGAGAGCGTTCCGGCCCCGAGGTGGTGGCCCGCGTCGGCCAGGTCCTGGCCCGAAACGTGGCCGTCCTCGAAGATACTCCCGGCGACGTCGGTCGTGACCGTCACGGTACCCGTCCCGGAGACGTCGACGACGTGGTCCGGGAACAGCGCCTCGCCCGCGAACGTGAGCTCGTCGCCGTCGACCACGTCCCCGGGGACAGTCGTCTCGTACTCGACAGTGGCCGCGCCGACCTCGTCGAGTTCCCAGGCGACGTACACCCCGTCGGCGGTGGCGACTGCCTCGACCGGCTCGGGCGTGACCGATTCGATCCGGCTGTCGGCCCCCGGTGGCGACTCGTCGAGGACGACCCGGCCACCGGCGCTCGGGAACGTCACCGTCACCGAGACAGTGTCGCCGGGCCGAACCCGCGACGGGTCGACCGAGCGGGTCGCGAACAGTCTCCCGTGACCGTTCGTCCGCGGTCTGGGTGCGGTGCCCGGTGCCACCGCGGCGGTGTCGCGTGCGCTCGCCTCGGGCCGGTCACCCGCGGACGAGTCGCTCGCGACGGCGGACATCGGGCCCTCGTCCGGGGCGTCGGGCCCGTCGGAGGGGGCGAACGTGTCGTCCGAGTCGGGCTCGTCGGTGGCGTCGAGCGAGTCATCGGGGCCGAACGCGTCGTCGGGGCCGAGATAGCGCGTCCAGACCACGAGCAGGCTCGGGAGGACGAACACGCTCGCGAAGAAGGCGTAGACGATAGTGAGCCCGGTGATGAAGCCGAACTGCTGGAGCGGGGGCAGGATGGCGAACACGAGCACGCCGAAGCCGCCGACGGTCGTGGCCGCACTCCCGAGCAACGCACCGCCGGTCCCCGTGACCGCGGTCCGCATCGCCGGGAACGCCGCCCCCTGGCGGTCGAGTTCCAGACTGTAGCGCTCGCTGATGTGGATGCTGTAGGCCACGCCGAGCCCGATAGTCAGGCTCGTGATCATCCCGGTCAGGACGTTGAACGGGATGTCGAGGACGTACATCGTCCCGAGGATCCACGAGACGTTGAACACGACCGGCAGGAGCGTCACGAGTCCGAGCGTCGCGCTCCCTTCGACGAGTCGGTAGACGACCATCAGGAAGATAAAGGAGGAGACGAGCGTGATGACCAGGCTCTCGACGACCGTCTGCAGCAGGTCGTCCTGGACGATCTTGTTGACGATGGGCGTCCCCGTCGCCGTGATCGTCAGGTCACGGCCGGTCCCGCGCTCGACGCTCGACTCCACGTCGTCCATCTGGTTCGTGATCCTCTCTCCCGACGCACTGCCCCGTATCGAGACGGTCAGCCGGAGCGCCAGGTACTCGCCGTCCTCGCGTTCGATCACGGCGCTCGCCTGCTCGGGCGCGGTGGCGAACAGCGAGTCGTAGACGCCCGCGACGTTCCGGTCCGGGACGCCGTCGCCGTCCGTGTCGGCGGCTGTGAGCGTCGCGTTGAACGTCGCGTTGGTCGCCGCGACCGACTCCATCACCGTCAGCGGGCTCCGGATGTCGGGTTCGTCGTTCGACAGCGTCACCGTCACCGACTTGTTCGCGACGCCGGCGCGGGTCCTGTCGACCCGGTCGAGCGCGTCCGCGGTCGCGACCTCGCCCTCGTAGAGGAACTCGGCGGTCGAGTCCTCACGGAGGAAGTTGTCGTTGACGTACTCGAAGGTGGCCCGCATGGAGTACTCGCCGGGCTGCATCGGTTCGGGGAGGTTGTCCATCCAGCCGGGCGGTTCCTCCGCGATGAAGTCCTCGTTCGCGAAGGAGGTGTCGACCTGCGTCGCGCCGTAGGCACCCGCCGCGCTCACCAGCAGCGTCAGGAGGATGACGGCGGCCGGCGCTCTGCGTGCGACGGTCGAACCGACTTCGAGCAGCTGTCCGAACCGGCCGCCGCCGGTCCCGAAGGCGGGTTTGCGACGGTCGAAGCCGTACCCCTCAAGCAGTTCGTCGACCTCGACTTTGATCGCGGGGACGAGCGCGCCGAAGACGACCAGCGCGCCGACGATGCCGGCCGCGCTCACGAGGCCGAACTCGCGGATCGGGCCGACCGGGCTCGTGAGATTCGAGAGGAAGCCGATGACCGTCGTCGCGGTGACGAGTATCAGGGCTGCGCCGACGCCCGCCAGCGCCGTTCGCATCGACCCCGCGACGGTGGCGTCACCGGCTTCGGCGTCGGCTGGCGGGCTCCCGTCGTCCGCTGACGCGCCCTCGCCGCCGTCGGCGACCGCTTCGAGCGGCGTGCGCTCCTCGCGGTGGCGCATGAACACGTGTATCGCGTAGTCGATCGAGAGTCCGATGAGCAGGACCGGGATGGCGACGAACAGCTGGTTGAACGCGATGTCGAGCCAACCCATGAAGCCGAAGGCGACGGTGAGGACGAGCCCGATGCCGGCGACGCCCAGCAGGATGTCGATGACGTCGCGGTAGGCGACGGTCAACACGAGCAGGACGAACAGGATGGCGATGGGCCCGACGACGACGAGGCTGTCCTGCATCGAGCGGCTCATCTCGTCGGCGATGATACCGGCACCGAAGACCATCCCCTCACCGTCGAGTTCCGCGTGGGCGATCTCCTGGACCGCGTTCTGGGACTCCTGGATGCGCGCGCTGGCCGACCCCTGGGCGGTTTCGGTCTCGGTCGTCTGGGTCAGGACGATCATCGTCGCCCCGGCGCTGGTCGACCCGGGGTCGTAGTCCGTCGGCATCAGCGCGAACGCGCCGCTCCCGGAGCCCTCGCTCAGGACCCGCTCGACGGTCCCCTCGACCGCCGACGCGTTCATCGACTCGATCTGGTCGATCTGCGCTTCGACCGGCGGCGTCGACCCGTTCTCGACGCGCTCCTGGAGCGTCGCCTGGTCGGCCTGCAGTTCCGCGCCGCGCTCCTGCAGTGTCTGGGCCTGTGGCGCGAGGACCTGCTGGATGCCCGCGTAGACCTCGCCGAAGCCCTGCTGGATCTCGCCGGCGCGCTGGCGGTAGGTCGACTGGTTGATCTCCCCCTGCGCGTAGGAGGCGTTCAGCGAATCGAGCCGTGACTGCAGACTCCGCGTCCGGTCGAACAGGTCGTGGAACGTCGCCGCGCTCTCGGTCGAGAGGTTCGCCGTCGCCGTCTCGCGAGTGGCCGTGAGGTTGCGCTCGATAGCCGCGGCCCGCTCGCGGTAGGTGGCGTTGTCGACCTCCCCGCGCGCGGCCGACCGGTTGAGTTCCGTATAACGGTGTTCGAGCCGGCGCGTCCGGTTCAGGGAGTCGCTCAGCGCCGCGCCCGTCTCGTTGAGTCGCGCCTGTTCGGCCTGCAGGGCGGCGCCGCGCCGCGAGAGGTTCGCGGCCTGTTCCTCGCGGATGGCGGCGGTCGCCACCACCGTCGCGATGCCGGCCGGCCGCTGTTCGGTCGAGAGCGTGCTGTTGACCGTCTCGTTCTCGGTCAGTGCCCGCTGGAACCGCAACTGGTCCAGCAGCGACGACCGAGCGAGGACGTTCTCGTCGCGAACGACCACCTGGGCGGTCGTGGTGTTCGCGCTCGTGCCGAAGTTCGACTCGACGTAGTCCAGTTTCTCGGCCTCGGTCGAGTCGGTCTCGAACTGCGAGAACGAGGAGGACTCCTCGACCTGGGCGGCACCGACACCGACCGCGGCGATCACCAGCAAGAGCCCGACGGCGACCAGTCGCCGGTGTGCCACGACACCGTTCGCGACGTCGCGAATACCTACCATCGACTCCGCCTCCCTGCGTACCGGGGACCATTCCGTATCATACCAACAGTGCTGTTAGTAGAATCCTACTGACGTTCTGTACATAAGGCCATCGGAACTGCCCCGACGGGGGAATGGTGATTCGTGGTGTGTGCGAGCGAATCGCCGCATCGATCGGTCTGGATCGCCGCGATGCACTCGCGTCCGCTATTTTCCGGCCGAGGAGACGTTAACAGAAACGATAATCTGCGCGGTAACTTTATCCGGGACGGCCGAGGATTCGGGGGCATGAGCGACGACGACCCGGTGCCTATCGGCGTCAAACTCGGAAGCACGCGAACAGTCATCGCGTACCCGGACGGGGACGACGTGGAGACGGTCCGGACGCTGACCTGCCTGGCCACCTACGAAGACGCCCTCACCGGTGAGGAGAAGGTCCTCTTCGGCGAGGAAGCCGCCCGCGAGTACCCTGACAGAGTCCAGTTCATGCTCCGTTCGGGGCTCCCGGAAGACGAGGAGCGCGCCGAACTCACGAAGACGTTCTTCGAGGAGGTCATCGACGCCAACGATATCCCCGAGAACAGCGGCGTCGTCTACGCCATCCCGACCATCGACAACCCCGAGGGGCTCGAGAACCTCCAGGACGTCATCGAGAGCTCCTCGATCGGCGAGGCGCTCGTCGAGAGCTATCCCGAGTCGCTCTGTGGCGCCATCCCTGCCCACGGCGACGAACTCGAAGCCATCGACGACATCTTCGTCGCCGTCAACATGGGTTCGACGAACCTGGAAGCCTCGGCCTACCGCCGCGGCGAGCAACTCGCCCCCTTCACCACG
>Ga0207733_100736_pt1 | contig 14416 bp, 13 predicted proteins | sample A23P3SouthBayCA_FD_187735 | JGI IMG/M metagenome (GOLD analysis project Ga0207733, IMG submission 187735) | Aerobic enrichment media microbial communities from Eden Landing Ponds, California, USA - A23 P3 (SPAdes) | ecosystem: Environmental > Aquatic > Marine > Unclassified | place: Emeryville... | reverse complement strand
GGCGATCGCCGCCACCAGCACCATCGCGATGAACACGATGAGCGTCCCGATCCCGACCTGCCCGCGCTCTTCCTCGTCCGTGATGAATTCGAACATTGTATGGTTCTCTCGGTCCCGAACCCGACGTGGGCCGGGCGGTAGCGACGATAACTCGGAATCGCCTAATAAGCCTACGGCGCCATATATCAGAACAGATAACTCGACTGGAGGCTATCGGGATCGATATCTCTCGTCGGGACGGCCGAATTCGGGGGAGCGAGCCGGATCGAAGGCGGCACGCTTATCACGCTCACTCTCAGTACTGAGAGTTATGTCCGCGGACGACGAGGAGATCATCGAGGTGCTGGGGAACAAGTACAACCCCGAGATCCTCGACGCGGCGGGAGAACCGAAGTCGGCACAGGAGCTGTCCGATCAGCTCGGCGTGCCGATCGCTACCTGCTACCGCCGGATCAACGAACTGGAGGACACCGAGCTGTTGGAGCTACACGACCGCCCCCTCTCCGACGAACATCGCCGGATCAAGGTGTACCGGCGATGCGTCGACGGGGTGAACGTGCGGTTCCGCGACGGGCTGGCCGTCGAACTCGAGGAGCGTTCGGAGGTGAAGAACAAGCTCGACGACGTGTGGCGGACGATGACCGACGGCTGATCGGGGAGTCGTACGACCGCCGCGATCGCCGGCCCCGAACGGATCCCGTTCAGAACCCGTCGTCGGGACCGTCGCGGCCCATCATCGAGAAACCGCCCGCGCGCTCGTACACCTTGATCCCGCCCTCGGCGATCTCCATCGGGAAGATGTCGGTGTCGATGTCCTGCTTGCGCATCTTCGCCACCCAGACGTAGCGGTTGACGCCGGAGTCGGTCGGCGTCTGGATGAAGTAGATGTTTCCGTCGGTGAGGAAGTTCTCGAGGCCGATCTCCGTCTCCGGGAACACCGCCCCCTGCTCGTTGATGAGCAGCGAGGTGAGTCCGTTCTGCTTCAGGATGTCCGAGAACTTCAGCAGGTACGTGCGTTTCTCCTTCTCGTCCTCGAAGAACAGCGAGAACATCGTCAGGGAGTCGAGCACCAGCCGGTCGTAGGAGGTGTTCGCGAAGTCCTCCATCAGCGTGTCCAGCGCCGACGAGAAGTCGCCCTCCCGAAGCATGTGCTGTTTGTCGTACACCTTGATCGACCCGGCGTCGACGAGGTCGCCCCAGCGGTCGAAGCCGATCGACTCGGCCGCCTGCCGGATGTCCTCCTCGTTCTCCTCGAAGGAGATGTAAATGCCGTGCTCGTCGTGCGTCGTGACGCCCTCATAGAGGTACTGGATCCCGAACAGCGACTTCCCAGTCCCGGGGTTCCCGCTCACGAGCACCGTCGCGTTCTCGACGAGACCGCCGTTGAGGATGGAGTCGAGCCCGTCGATTCCGGTCGGAACAGTGGCTACCATATTGATACCCGCCGTCCCCACAAATGAAAACGGTTCCGCCGTGTGCCGACACGGCGAGTGCGACCGGATCGGGAGATATATGTGTCTGAGAATACAAATATATCCAGTATTCGGTTTCTACGGCGGGATTTGTGTGCGACAGTTTTAAGCACGAACACGTCCGGTTCACGAACATGATTGACCGTGGGGTCGGGCACGTCGGAGGTCGGTCACGGTGACGCGGCGCGTGCTCATCGTCGAGGACGAACCCGAGGTCGCCGATCTGTACCGCGGGTACCTCTCGGGGACCTACGACGTCACGGTTGCGAACACGGGCGCCGAGGCGCTTGACCTCGTCGACGGCGAGACGGACGCCGTGCTCCTGGACCGGCGGCTTCCGGACACCTCCGGGTCGGAGGTGCTCGCAGCGATCCGCGAGCGCGGCCTCGACTGTCGGGTCGCGATGGTGACCGCCGTCGAGCCGGACGTCGACATCGTCGAGATGGGGTTCGACCTGTACCTCGTCAAGCCCGCGACCCGTGACGACATCCAGTCGGCCGTCGAGCGGCTCGGAACGCGGGCGCAGTACGACGACACGCTCCAGCGGACCGCCTCGCTCGTCACGAAACGGGCGGTACTCGAGGCCGAGCGGACCCCAGCCGAACTCCGCTCCTCCCCGGAGTACGAGGAGCTGCTCAGCACCATCGACTCGCTGCAGTCGGAGATGGACGACCTCGCGTCGGCGTTCTCGCCGGACGACTACCGGATGCTGTTCCGCGACCTCGGTCCGTCGTCCACGTCCGAGTCGGCCTGATCCGCGGATCGTTCTCCATCTCGAGAGGCGGACTCGCAGTCAGTCGTCGTTCAACTGCTCGCCGACGAGCTCGTCGACCGTCGCGAGGAACGCCTCGCGTTCGTCGTCGGGGATCGTCGCGCCCGCGGCGACGTCGTGTCCGCCGCCGTCGCCGCCGACCGCGCGGCTCGCCTCCCGCATCACCGCCGAGAGGTCGAGCCCCTCGCCGACGAGACGCCCGCTCCCCCTGGCCGAGACCTTCGTCTCCCCCTCGCCCTTGTCCGCGAACGCGACGATCGGCGTGCGGGCGGAGACGCCGTCGGCGCCGACGGCCATCCCCGCCACGATGCCGACGATGGTCTCGCGGATCCTGGTGCCGGCGTCGAACCACTGGACGTTGTCCTCGCGCTCGACCCCCTCGTTCGTGACCCACTGGAGCCCCTCCGAGAGGTTCCGACGGTGGTTCCGAAGCAGGGTTCGAGCGCGCTCGAGCGCCTCTCCGCGGTCGCCGAGGCAGACCGCGAGCCCCACGTCCGCGCGTTCGTAGCGCGCGGTCGCGTTGAGCAGCGTCGAGAACTCGCTCACGTCGCGGAGTTCGGTTCCGGGTTCCTCGTCGGCGAGGACGTAGGTGGTGCCGACGAGCAAGTCCACGCGTTCGCTGGGAACGCCCGAGGAGACCGCACGGCGGATGAGCGCGCTGGCGACCGTGCGGCGCTCGTCCGCGTCGAGGTCGACCCACCGGCGCCACTCGCCGTCCCCGTCCTTCATCGGCACGTCGAGCTCGGAGAGGAACTCGATCGAGCCGGCCTGATCGTTCGAGATACCCGGGATCCGCGCCTCGCTGGCGTACTCCAGCAGCTTGGGGAGCGGACGGGTCTGTCGACCGTACAGCGACAGGTCGGTCACCTCCTCCAGCGCGCCCGCGGCGACCGCGTCCGCGACGAGCGCCTCGTTGGCGCCCGAGAGCCCGTCGTCGCCGTCCTGCATGTCGCCGACCGCGCCGACGACCGCGAGAGCCGCGAGATCGCGGTTGTCGGCTCCGGTGGCGTCGCCGAGCGCACGCGCGAGGAGATAGGATGCGCCCGCGCCGGAGAGCTCGCTGGCGCCGTCGAGCCCCTCGAGAAGGGGATTGAGGTGGTACTCCGTCTCCGCGTCCGCCGGCTGGTGGTGGTCGGCGATCACGGGGACGAAGTCGCCGGCCGCCTCGTGAGGCGCGATCACGTCGAGTTGGCCGCTGCCGAAGTCCGTGAAACAGACCACGTCGTGGTCGGTCGCGGCGATCGAGGCGACGGCGTCGACGTCGAGCTGCTTGAAGAAGGCCGTCTCGAAGTCGAAGCCCGCGCGCTCGAACGCCGCCGTCGCGACCGCGGCGCTGGTGAGGCCGTCGGCGTCGATGTGCGAACACAGGAGGAACTCGCCGGCCTCGCGCAGTCGGTCGACGCACGCCTCGGCGCGCTCGCGGAGTTCGGGGACGGGGAAGCCGTCGCTTTCGTCGAGTTCCGACCGCGTTTCGTCGGCATCCGCGCTCGACATTGCTGTAGAACAGTGGAGCGTTCTCGGGCATAAACGCTCGTACTCCGTGACCGCGGACGTCAAAAACGGGATGGCCGGGACGGGCAGCGCTACGTCACGAACTGCAGCAGGTCGTCCCGCTTCGCCTCGCGGAAGTGCCCGCGCAGCGCCTCCTTCAGCGGCTCGATTCGCCCCTTCTTGGCGGTGATCGGCGCGATCGTTCCGCCCTCGCCGGACCACTGCTGCCACGGCGGGTACAGCCCCAGCCGCTCGCACAGGTCGTTCAGCCGCTCGTCGCGGTCGTCCACCTTGTCCATCTTGTTCACCGCGACCACCGGCGCGACGTCCACGTCCTGCAGGAACTGGAACAACTCCACGTCGTGGGGAACCTCGCCCGCGTCGCTGTGGCGGTCGATGATGTCGACGACGGCCTTCCCGTCGACGACGAGCACGCCCGCCACGATGGACTCCGCGTTGTCCTCGACGTAGCGAACCACGTCCGTCTTGATCGCCTCGCGTTTGTCCTCCTCGACGCCGGACATGAACCCGAAGCCCGGGAGGTCCGTGAACATGAACGATTGGGGCGCCCAGTCGAAGTGGTTCGGCCCGCGCGTGACGCCCGGCTTCTTCCCCGTGGACACGTCGTGGCCGGTCAGCTCGCGCATCAGCGTCGACTTGCCGACGTTCGAGCGCCCGACGAGCACCACCTCGGCGTCCCGGTTCGGTCGCCCCTCGAAGGTCATGTACGTGGGTGGGCCGCGCCGGCGGTTAAGGGCCGCGGGTGACGCCCCGACGGACGGGGATCACTCCTCCTTCTCGTAGGACTCGCCGACGGCCGAGGGCATCCGGGTGGAGCCCCAGACGGTCAACACGATCACGACCGCCACGTACGGGAACAGGTTCACGAGCCGGTTCGGCAGTTCGATCCCGGCCGTCTGGAGCTGGATCTGCAGCATGTCCAACCCGCCGAACAGCAGCGCGGCCGCGGCCGCGCCGATCGGGTTGTAGTTGCCGAACAGGTACGCGACGATCCCGATCCAGCCGCGGCCGTTGACCATCGTGTCGCCGGTGCCGGTGAACGACCCGGCGTGGGCGAACAGCACCGCGCCGGCGAGGCCGGCCATCGCCCCGGAGAACAGCACCGACGCGTAACGGACGCGCCGGACGCTCACCCCGGCGGTGTCCAGCGCCTCGGGGTTCTCGCCGGCAGCCTGGATCCAGTAGCCGTACCGAGTCCGGTACAGGAACACCCAGGCGACGACGGCGGCGACGGCCGTGGCGAGCACCAGCGGCGAGGTGTCGAAGAGGATCGGCCCGAGCACGGGCACGTTCGCGAGCACCGGCACCGTCACGTCGTTCACGCTCGCCAGCCCGGGGCTGTTTCGGTTGCCCCAGATCAACACCGCCGAGAACGGCCCGAACCCGAGTCCGATGAACCAGACGGCGAGCCCGGCGACGATCTGGTCGGCCCGATACCTGACGAGCAGCACGGCGAACAGCAGCGAGTACACCAGACTCACCAGGACCGCCGCGAGGATAGCGAGCCAGAGGTCGCCCTGCGTCGGCGACTCGCCGCCGATCAGCCAGACGAACGCCGCCGCGTTCGCCGCGCCGAGGATCATGAACCCCTCGAGGCCGATGTTGAACACGCCGCTCTTCTCGGCGTACAGCCCGCCGATGGCCGCCAACGCGATGGGCGTGGCCGCCTGGAGCGACCGCTCGATGAACCCGACCGTCACGATGCTCTCGATCGGCAGATCCAACGCGACCGCCAGCGCCAGCGCCACCAGGACCGTCGCGACGGCGCCGCCGATCCCGAGCCGGTTCCGCTCGACGTAGCCGGCGACGCTCATCGGCGCTCACCCCCGAGGCCCGTCCGCCGGGCGGCCATCCGGAACAGCTCCGGGGCGGCCACGAACAGGACGACGAGCCCGACGATCCCGTCGATCAGCTGCGGCGGCACGTCGCTGTTGATGCCGATGTGGGTCCCCGCCGAGTCGAGTCCCCCGAACAGCAGCGCGGCGGGGACGACGCCAAGCGGGTTGTTCGCCGCGAGCAGGCTGACCGCGATGGCGTCGAAGCCGTACGTCGCGACGCCGCCGGGGTCGCTGTAGTAGCCCTGGATCATGACGGCGAAGACCGCGCCGGCGACGCCGGCGATCATGCCCGAGAACGCCATCGTCGTGACGACGGTCCGTCCGGCGTCGACGCCGGAGAACGTCGCGGCCGACTCCTGGTGGCCGCTCGTCACCATGTCGTACCCGATCCTCGTGCGGATCATGACGACCGACACGATCCCGACGACGACGAGCGCGACCGCGAGGCCCACGAGCGAGAAGTCGGGGCTGTCGAAGACGACCGACGGGAGCGACACGTACTCCGGAATGCGGGCGGTGTTGGGCGCGCGGTTCCCCTCGCCGCGCAGCGGCCCCTCGACGAGGTAGCCGACGACGCCGACCGCGATGAAGTTCAGCATGATCGTCGTGATGATCTCGTTGGCGTCGCCGTACGCCTTCAGCGCGCCCGGGATCGCGGCGTAGAGACCGCCGGCGGCGACGCCCGCGAGCGTTCCGAGCACGAGCAGCGCGAGGCCGCCGACGGTGCCGGCGGGGAACAGCGGCGCGAGCCAGAGGATGGCGACGACGGTGGCGAAGCCGCCGACGATGAACTGCCCCTGAACGCCGATGTTGAACACGCCAGCGCGGAACGCGACCGCGACGGCGACGCCGACGAGGACGAATATCGTCGTGAACTTCAGCGTCCGCCCGATCGAGTTCTCGTCGCCGAAGGCGCCCTCGAACACGTCCGCGAGGAACGTCACGGGGTCGTAGCCCGCGGCGGCGACGACGACCAGCCCGATCGCCAACGCGAGCGCGGTCGACGCTATCGCGATGCCGAGCCGCTGGAGCGCGGACGCCTTCAGCATCCGGACGGCGGCGTCGTCGAGCAGCGCGCGGGCCCGACTCCGGTCGTCGTCGCTCACCGTTCCACCTCCGAGTCCGGGGCGGTCGTGTCGCCGTCGTCGGACTCGCCAGCCTCGGCCGCCGCGTCCGGGCCACCGGCGTCGCCCACGGCGCCCCCGCCGTCGTCGGCGTCGGCGTCGGCACCGTCGAGGCGACGTCCGGCCATCAGCAGGCCGAGCTCCTCCTCGGTCACGGTCTCGGGGTCGACGGTGTCGATGAACTCGCCCTCGTACATGACCGCGATACGGTCCGACAGCTTCCGTATCTCCTCCAGCTTCGAGGAGACGAGCAACACAGCGAGCCCCTCCTCGCGGCGGTCGAGCAGGCGGTCGTGGATGAACTCGATCGAGCCGATGTCGACGCCGCGGGTCGGGTGGGAGGCGACGATGACGTCGGGGTCGTGTTCGATCTCGCGACCGACGATGAACTTCTGCTGGTTGCCGCCCGACAGCGACGCGCCCTCCGACTCGACGGTGGGGGGTTGCACGTCGTACTCGTCGACGATGTCGCTCGCGTGCTCGCGGACCGCCGGCCAGTCGATGAACCCCCGCTCGACGTACGGCTCGACGGTCTGGTTGCCGAGCAGCGCGTTCCGGGTCAGGTCGTAGTCCTGAACCAGCCCCTCGGTCTGTCGGTCCTCGGGGACGTAGACGATCCCGGCGCGGATGCGCTCGCGGCGGCTCAACCCGGTGACGTCCTCGCCGTCGAAGCTGACGGTTCCCGAATCGACCGGCCGGAGCCCGGTGATCGCCTCGACCAGTTCCGTCTGGCCGTTGCCCTGGACGCCGGCGATCCCGAGGATCTCCCCCTCGCGGACCGTGAGGTCGATGTCGGTCACCCGTTCGAGCCCGCGGTCGCCCGTGACCCGGAGTCCCTCGGTCCGGAGGATCGGGTCGCCGGGCGCCGTCTCGCGGGGGCGACGGTCGAACAGCACCTCCCGGCCGACCATCATCCGGGCGAGCTCCTGTTCGGTCGTGGTCGCCGCGTCGACGGTGCCGACGGCCTCGCCGTCGCGCAGGACCGTGACCTCGTCGGCGACCGACAGCGCCTCGTCGAGCTTGTGCGTGATGAACACGAGCGACCGGCCGTCGGCGGCGAGGTCGGTCATCACGTCGACGAGGCTCTCGACCTCCTGGGGCGTGAGCACGGCCGTCGGCTCGTCGAGGACGAGGATCTCCGCGCCCCGGTAGAGGCTCTTGACGATCTCGACGCGCTGGCGTACCCCGAGGTCGAGGTCGACGACGCGCTCGTCGAGGTGCTCGTCGACGTCGAAGCCGTACCGGTCGCAGATCGCCTCGATGTCCTCGCGCGCGGCCGCCTCGTCGACGAGGCCGTTCTCGGTCGGCTCGTGGCCGAGGATCACGTTCTGGAGGACGGTCATCGGCCCCACGAGCTGGAAGTGCTGGTGGATCATGCCGACGCCCGCGTCCATCGCGCCCCGCGGGGACTCGAACGTCCGTTCCTCGCCGTCGACGACGATGGTCCCCTCGTCGTGGTCGTACAGCCCGTAGAGGACGCTCATCAGCGTCGTCTTGCCCGAGCCGTTCTCGCCGAGGAGCGCGTGGACCGAGCCTCCTTCGAGCGTGAAGTCGACCCCGTCGTTGGCGACGACGTCGCCGAAGCGTTTCGTGATACCGTCGAGCCGAACGGCGGGCGGTCCTGCGTCAGTCATGGTGGAGTACAGGGGTCATAGTGGAGTACAGAGGTCATGATGGAACACGGCGATCATCGAGAAGTCTCGATCGTGGGGAACCCCGACCGCGTTCGGGTCAGTTGCAGCCGGAGGCGGTACAGGGAACGTCGATGTCCCCGTCGGCGATGCCCTGCGTGGCCTCCTCGAGGTTCTGCGAGACGGCGTCGGGGAGATCGCCCTCGAACGCCTGCCCGATGACGCAGTCGACGCCCTCCTCTGCGAGCCCGAGGGTGTTCGCGCCGGTGACCGACTCGAAGTTCCCCTCCGCGACGGCGACGGCGACCTCGCGGGTCCCCTCGTTGATGTACTTCACCGCCGAGCCGAGGATGACGTCCTGGAAGTCCGGGAGCGTCACCGACTGGTCGGCGTCGACGCCGATGGCGAAGCGGCCGTTGCTCTGGGCGGCCTCGAAGACCCCCCGACCGGCGGCGGCGGCGGCGTGGTAGACGATGTCGGCGCCGTCGTCGTACTGCGAGCTGGCGATGTCGGCCGCGGTGTCCGTGTCGGTGTAGTCGCCGATGTAGCCGACGTTGACCTCGACGTCGGAGTTGACCCACTCCGCGCCGGCGACGTACGAGCGCTCGAAGGCGTTGATGAGCGACCCGTCGACCCCGCCGACGAAGCCGATCTGGGCGGACCCGGGATCCGTCTCGCTCCCCTCGTGGGAGAGCTCCTCGCTGGTCATCGTTCCGCCGAGGACGCCCGCGAGATACGACATCTCGTGGTTGGCCCACGTGTAGCCGGCGACGTTCGGCTCGTCGACGTGGTCGTTGATCAGCATCCAGTTCTGGTCGGGGTAGTCCACGGCGTTCTGCGTGAGCGCCTCGGTGTGGTTGTACGACACCAACACGATGAGGTCGTAGTCGCCGCTGGCGGCCAGTTCCGACTGCGTCGACTGGTACTGGGCCTGCTCGGTCTCCTCGACCTGGTTGATCTCGATGTCGTACTCCTCGGCGGCGGACTGGAGCCCCTCCAGCGCGAGGTCGTTGAACGCGTTGTCGTCGAACCCCGCCGGGCTGGAGACGATGGCGACGTTCGTCGTGTCCCCGCCGGAGTCGCCGCCGTCGCTCCCATCGTCGCCGCCGTTTCCGCCGTTTCCGCCGTCGTCACCGTTCCCGCCTCCGCCCGCACAGCCGGCGAGCGCCGTCGCGCCCAACACGGCCGCCCCCGACGAGAGCAGGGTTCGGCGGTCGACCGATCGGTGGGGAGGCTCGGAATGCGATACGTCGTCCGGGGTGTCACCGTCGGATCGTCTCATCTGTGACGAACGATTATGTAACCCACATAAAAATATTACTACAGATCCGAGAGATCGCCGGTTGGGCGGGGAGGTAGATCGGCGCCCCCTCATGCGGGGCGGGCAAAGCGAGAGCGGGACGAGTCAATGCTACGCAGCATCGAGCGGGGTGTTTATCGGGCGTGGAGCACCCCACACAGCCATGCAGAAACAGCCACTCCGCGAGCGGATCTGGGACGCGCTGGAGGCGTCGGGGGAGGCCCGGTTCCCGTTCCCGCCTCACGGTCGGATCCCGAACTTCGCGGGGGCCGACGACGCCCGCGAGCGCCTCACGGCGACCGAGGAGTGGGCCGACGCCGACGCGGTCAAGGCGAACCCCGACGCGCCGCAGCTCCCGGTTCGCCGCGCCGCCCTCCGCGCGGGCAAGACCGTCTACATGGCCGTCCCTCGGCTCCGTGAGGAGGAACCGTTCCTCCGGCTGGCGCCGGAGGAAGTGACCGACATCGACGAGGCGACCACCGTCTCCGGCTCCTCGCAGCACGGCGTCCCCGTCGGACCCGACGAGGTCCCGCACGTCGACCTGATCGTCTCGGGGAGCGTCGCCGTCACCGAGGCCGGCGGTCGGGTCGGGAAGGGCGAGGGGTTCGCGGACCTGGAGTTCGCCGTGTTGTCGGAGCTGGCTGCCGTCGACCGGGAAACGACGATCGCGACGACCGTACATCCGATGCAGCTGGTCGACGACCGGGTCGACTTCGACGCCCACGACGTGGCGCTGGACCTGATCTGCACCCCCGAGCGAACGATCCGGACCGCGGAGGCACGCGAGGCGGACGCGCCGGCGCGTCCAGACGGCGTCGACTGGGCCGTGCTGCCGGACGAGAAGCTGGAGTCGATTCCCGTGTTGCGGCGCCTGCGACCGGAGTGAGGCTCGGGTCGAGGGACCAGCGGGAGACACGGGGCCGGTCGCCGATCCGCCGCGCGGCGGATCGCTGCCCCGTCGGCTATAACTGTCCGGTCCGAGAGGAGCGTCCGTGCGACTCGTTCAGGTGATGGTGCCGGCGGGCAAACGCGAGACCGTCCTCTCGACGCTCGACGAGGAGGGGATCGACTACGTGCTCTCCGACGAGACGAGCGGCCGGGAGTACACGGCGGTCGTCTCGTTCCCGTTGCCGACGGAGGCGGTCGAGCCGATGCTCGAGGAGCTTCGCGAGGCCGGGCTCGAGCGCGACGCCTACACGGTCGTGCTCAACGCCGAAACCGTCGTCTCGAAGCGCTTCGAGGACCTCGAGCAGCGGTACGCCGAGGACGAGGCGAGCAGCGGCGACCGGATCGCCCGCGAGGAGTTGGTCACGCGGGCGATGGAGCTGTCCCCGCAACTGGGCGCGTTCGTGGCCATGACGGTCATCAGCGCCGTCGTCGCCACCGCGGGGCTGTTGCTCGACTCCGCGGCGGTCGTCGTCGGATCGATGGTGATCGCGCCGCTGATCGGCCCGGCGATGGCCGCCAGCGTCGGCACCGTGCTCGACGAGGACGAACTGTTCGTGCGCGGCGTGAAACTGCAGGTACTCGGGGCGGTGCTCGCCGTGGCGAGCGCGGCGGGGTTCGCGGCGCTGCTCAGATACGGCCGGGTCGTCCCGTTCGGCGTCGACGAGGTGTTCTCGATCGCGGAGGTGCGTGAACGGCTCGCGCCGGACGTGCTCTCGCTGCCGATCGCGCTGGGGTCGGGGGTCGCCGGCGCGCTGTCGCTGTCGTCGGGCGTCTCGACCGCGCTCGTCGGCGTCATGATCGCGGCGGCGCTGGTCCCGCCGACGGCCGTCGTCGGCATCGGGATCGCGTGGGGCCGACCCGGGACCGTCGCCGGGGCGGCGCTGTTGGTCGTCGTCAACTTCGTGGCGGTCAACTTCGCCGCGCTGGCGACGCTGTGGTACAAGGGATACCGCCCGGGGTCGTTCTGGCGGCTCGACGAGGCGCGCGCGACGACCGTTCGACGGGTGGCGGTGCTGGGCGTCGCGATCCTGCTGTCGACGGCCGTGCTCGGAGGCGTGACGGTCGCCTCCTACGAGAGCGCGCAGTTCCAGACGGCCGCCCACGAGGAGGCGGACGCCCTGCTCGACGGCGACGCGCGCGTGATCGACGTCGAGGTGACGTACGGTGGCTTCCCCTTCCGGCAACCGACTGCGGTGACGGTGACGGTCGGCCACTCGCCGGAGGCATCGCCGCCGCGGATCGGGGACGCGCTCGCGAGGAACCTCGCTGACGACACCCAAACGCCGTTCGGGATCGGCGAGCCCGCCGCGGTCGACGTGTCGGTCCGGTACGTCGCCGTCGAGGAGTCACACACCGGCCGAGAGACGGCGTGACACAAACGGGCGTTTGTGTGTAAGACAGCTTAACGTTCGGAGCGAGCGTCCGGTCGGGCATGGACCGAACCAAAGCCCTCCCCGCGCTGCTCGTCGCAGCCATGCTCGTCTTCGCAGGTTGTGCCGGCACGACCGGCTCGACCCCGACGAACTCGGCCGCCGCGGCGGGCGCGAACGCCTCGGACGTGAACACCGTCACCGCCGACGGCACCGCGACCGTGAGCGCCTCGCCCGACCGCGCCGAGGTGACCGTCGCCGTCGAGTCGACCGCCGACAACGCCAGCGCGGCCCGGTCGCAGGTCGCCGCCGACGTCGAGCGCCTCCGCGAGGCCCTGACCGACGCCGGCTACGAGGTGCGCACGGTCGACTTCCGGCTGTCGCCGGAGTACGACCACCGGAGCGACGAGCGCGAGCTGGTCGGCTACCGCGCGTACCACGCGCTCTCGTTCGAGACGAGCCCCGACGACGCCGGCAGCGCCGTGGACCTCGCGGTCGACAACGGCGCGAGCGCCGTTCGGGAGGTCCGCTTCACCCTGAGCGACGAGCGCCGCGCCGAACTCCGCGAGGAGGCGCTCGCGGCCGCCGTGAACGACGCCCGCGGGACCGCCGAGACGGCCGCCGGCGCGGCCGACCGATCGGTCGGGACCGAGCTGTCGATGCGGGTCGGGTCGGCGGGCGTCTCCCCGTACGACTCGCGAGTCGTCTACGAGACGGCCGCCGACGCCGGCGCCGCCACGTCGTTCGACCCCGGCCCGGTGACGGTGTCGGCCTCGGTGACGGTGACGTACGAACTGGAGTAGTCCAGGACCGGCCCGACGCCCGCGTCACACCCGGAACGATCAAGTGAATTACCCGTCGAGATGACCGCGTGAGCGACTCCGACGAACGCCTCGTCACCGGTCCGATGCTCGGGCTGTTCCTCGCGTTCGGGGCGGACGTGATCGTGATCGTCGGCGCCCTCTGGTACGTCGGCGAGGTCCCCACGCCGACCGCGCTGTACACGACCGTCGCGATCCTCGGCACCTTCGCGCTGTGGATCGTCGCCCGCTGGCTCCGGCTCCGTCGGCGTCGCGCGGACGACCGCGCCGGCGACACGACGGTCGGTGACGCCGAAGCCGACCCCGTCGAGCGCCTGAAGCGTCGCTACGCCGACGGCGAGGTCTCCGACGAGGAGTTCGAACGACGGATCGACCGGTTGCTCGACGCCGACAGCCGGATCGAAGCGGAGGACACCGACGGGAGCCGTGGAGGCGAGGCGAGCGAGCGGCTCCGAGAGTCGGAGTGAGCGCTCGCCGCGACGGGCTCAGTTCTCTCCGCGCGAGGGCAGGTCCGGCTCGAAGCCGACCGCCTCGACGGCCATGTCGAGGACCGCGTCGACGTTGTCTCCCTCGGTGACGCTCATGTACGCGTCCGCCTCCACGTCCATCGAGCGGTCGCTCTTGTTGCAGACGACGATCACGGGGACGTCGAACCGCTCCTCGACCTCCGAGAGCAGTTCGAGTTGCGACGCCAGCGGGTAGCCGCAGTCGCCGGAGGCGTCGACGACGAAGAGGACGGCGTCCGCGAGGTGCGTGAGCGCGGAGACGGCCTGTCGTTCGATCCCGTTTCGGTCCGCTTCGGGGCGGTCGAGGAGGCCGGGGGTGTCGATGATCTGGTAGCGGATCCGGTCACGCTCGAAGTGGCCGATCTGGACCGCCTTCGTGGTGAACGGGTAGGAGGCGATCTCGTTGGACGCGCGGGTGACGTGGTTGACGAACGACGACTTGCCGACGTTGGGGTAGCCGGCGACGACGATCGCGGGCTCGTCGGGACGGATGTCCGGCAGCGTCTTGAGCGCGTCGCGGGCCTCCCCGACGGTGAGGAGGTCGTCCTCGATCTCCTCGACGATGTCGGCCATGCGGGCGAACGCCTGCTTGCGGTGCTTGCGGGCGGTCTCGACGCCCGACTTGCGCATCTTCGCCTGGTACTCCGAGCGAAGCTCGTCGATCCGCCGGGAGGCCCAGTTCACCTCCGAGAGCGCCTGTCGGAGCTCGTCGACGTCCACGACCGCGTCGGCGAGCTCGTAGTAGAACGGCTCGACCTCGAACTCGAAGTCGGGCCAGGAGGTGGAGACGTTGGCGAGGTTGTCCGAGAGGATGTTCGCGGCCGTGATCAGCATCGACTCCTGGGCGTCCCAGCCGTCCTTGGCGCGGCCGGTCCGGGACGCGCGGGAGAACGCCTTGTCGAGGAGTTCCTCCGCGCGGGGGGTGGTGGGGAGGTCTTCGAATGTCATACTCAGTTGTCGGGAGTTGACGACGGCGGCGTATAAGCCCGTTCGTTCGGGTTTCGCGCGTTCTCGGGTGCGTTCGGGGGCGTCGCGGTTGCGGGCGGCTGGGCCGACGTGGTGCCCGCTCGTGGGGACTGCGTGCGTGTTCGGGGACGACCGACCGTGACCGGCGGGGGGGGC
>Ga0207733_100733_pt1 | contig 14451 bp, 12 predicted proteins | sample A23P3SouthBayCA_FD_187735 | JGI IMG/M metagenome (GOLD analysis project Ga0207733, IMG submission 187735) | Aerobic enrichment media microbial communities from Eden Landing Ponds, California, USA - A23 P3 (SPAdes) | ecosystem: Environmental > Aquatic > Marine > Unclassified | place: Emeryville... | reverse complement strand
CGATCCGATCACCGGATTCTTTCTCCTGCTCGCGCTCGTAGGCGACATCCTGGATCTGGCGCTGTACCCAGCCGTCTTCGATCGCCCGCGCCATGCCACCCCGATCGTCGATCCTGTCGATAAGGTCCCGCGCTTCCGCTTCGAGTTCGTCGGTGAGTGCCTCGACGTAATAACTGCCTGCCAGGGGGTCGATCGTGTCGGCGACGCCGGACTCGTGGGCGAGGATCTGCTGGGTCCGGAGCGCGGTGCGGACGGACTCCTCGGTCGGCAGACCGACGGCCTCGTCTTTCCCGTTCGTGTGTAAGCTCTGTGTCCCACCGAGCACCGCCGCGAGTGCCTGGTAGGCGACGCGGACGACGTTGTTCTCGACCTGCTGGGCGGTCAGGGTCGAACCAGCGGTTTGAGTGTGGAACTTGAGCTGTTTGCTCGCTGGGGTCTCGGCGTCGAAGCGCGTCTCCATGACGTCGGCCCACAGTCGACGGGCGGCGCGGAACTTGGCGACTTCCTCGAAGATGTCGTTGTCGGCGGCGAAGAAAAAGGAAAGCTGTGGGGCAAAGTCGTCCACGTCCAGACCGGTGTCGATTGCAGCCTGCACGTACTCGATGCCATCCCCGAGCGTGAAGGCGATCTCCTGGGCCGCCGTCGCGCCCGCCTCGCGGATGTGATAGCCCGAAATCGAGATCGTATTGAAGTTCGGGACCTCCTCGACGGCGAACTCGAAGATGTCCGTGACGATGCGCATCGAGGGCCCTGGCGGGTAGATGTAGGTGTTCCGGGCGACGTATTCTTTGAGCACGTCGTTCTGGATGGTGCCCCGCAATTCCTCACGGTCGACCCCCTGGCGGTCGCCGACGGCGATGTACATCGCCAGGAGCACACTCGCCGGCGCGTTGATCGTCATACTCGTCGAAACTTCGTCGAGTGGAATCCCTTCGAAGACCGTTTCCATGTCCGCCAGTGAGTCGATGGCGACGCCGGTTTTTCCCACTTCACCGGCCGCCATGGCGTCGTCGGAGTCGTAGCCCATCTGGGTCGGCAGATCGAAGGCGAGCGAGAGGCCCGTCTGGCCCTGATCGAGGAGATAGTTGAAGCGCTCGTTGGTCTCCGCCGCCGTCCCCATGCCTGCGTACTGGCGCATGGTCCAGAGCCGGCCGCGATACATCGTCGGGTAGACGCCGCGAGTGTACGGCTCCTGCCCTGGAAAGCCGAGATCCGACTCGTAGTCGAGAGCCGCCACGTCCGCGGGCGTGTACAGTCGGTCGACGACCTGGCCACCGGTGTCGGTGTGAAACTCCTCGCGGCGCTCACCGAACCGATCGAGGGTGGGCTCGAGGGTCTCCGCTTCCCACTCCGATCGAGCCTCCCGGATCCGCTCCAGGTCCGCCGGGTCGAACATGATTGACCGTTCGCCCGCCGGGCCTTAACGGTTGTCGGCCCGGGACGGTCAGCGCAATCACTCCACCCAGTGACGAACGGCGTCCGGGACGCCAGCGGCCTCGACGAACACGAACTCCGTGGCGTTCCTGGCCCGGATGGAGTAGTAGATGATCGACAGCGCGAAGATACCGAAGCCCAGCGATCGCGTGGCGAGTGCAACGGGGAGGAAGCAAACGCCGACGACGAGGCCCACGAGTAGGGCCTCCGCCGAGCGTCGACGGAGCCCAATCGCGAGCGCGACGAAGATGCCAGCGGTGAGCAGGGCCCCCAGAACGGACCCGAACAGGATCCGGATACCGAAGCTGGCGTAAGTGACGAAAAGGTCGACTATCGAGGTCGTCCCGTCCGCCGTCAGTACCCCAGCCGAGAGACTGATCCCAACCAGCACGAGGATGAAGCCACCGACGAAAGCGTACTGCTTCGCGAGCGATCGGCGGTAGCGTTCCGGCGCCGGCGCTTGCTGGGAGATCGAGTCCCCACTTTCGCTCGTCGACGACGTGGACTGGGGCTGCGTGGGGCCGAACAGACCAGCAAAGAAGTTCCCCAGCACGTTCATGATCGCACCGACGGCGAACGCGCCACCGATTCCGTACAGCAAGAGCTGCATGTCGTCGTTCGCGATCGGAATCTCGCCGACCCACTCGTACCCGGCGTTTTCCAGGACCTTCGCGACCAGGATCCCACCGCCAAGGATCGAGAGGATGATCAGTATCACCCCAAGCACGGCGACGAACCGGGACGCATGATGCAGGCTGGTGTTTTCGGAACTCATTTGGCAATAACACGATGATTATTCCACATATAAATTTCTGTCATTTTAACGACCGAAATTGGCTGCTCGACGTTCAGGGACGCTGTGGGACCGACAGGACGGCGAGACGCCGAATGAATTCGCCAGCACAACGGGTGCTGCCAGGTGGACACCGGTCTGACCGTAGCGCCGTTCGGTCTCGATTGAGGAGTACGCCGCCCAGAACGGAACCATTCGTGAAGAACTGAGACGGAGCGTTCTGGCATTCGCCGCGACCACACCGCAGGCCCGGCCTGCCGTCTTTCGTCGGCTGGCCTCCAGTAATCGGGACCTCTCTACGATCGCTCGGCGACGGGTGAAGCCTCGGGCAGTGCGGGAAGACCGTCCTCAATTTCCTGACGGCGATCTTCGAGCCACTCGGGCAAGACGAGGTGCTGGCCAAGTTCGGAGAGTTCCTCGTCGACGGTGTATCCTGGTTCCTTCGTGGCATATTCGAAGAGTACGCCGCCGTCAGTCCGCGCGTAGACCGATTTGAACCACTTGCGGTCGATGATCTGGGTCGGTCGCAGACCGTGCTCCATCAGGACGTCGCGCCAGGCGTCCTGTTCGTTCTGCTCCACCCGAAAGGCGACGTGGTGGACGGTGCCGGCGCCAGGCTGGCCCCGCGGAGCCTGTGGGTCTTCCAGCACGTCCACGACGGCACCCAGGTCACCGTCGGCGACGAACCGGCGGCGTGAGCGCTCGCGATCGATCTCCCGAAATCCCATCCGCTCCAGCAGTCTGGCGGTTGAATCGGCACTGGCCAGCGAGAGTGTGACGCCGAAAAAGCCACGAATGGCGTGCGCTTCCGGCACGGTCCCCTCCGGTGGGTCACCCGCCGGGGCGTCTGCGCGGGCGATGAGTTCCAGTGGCAGCCCGTCCGGATCCTCGAAGGCGAGCACCGTATCGCCAAGGCGCTCGAACGGGTCCTTCGTCGCGATGCCGCGCGTTCGAAGGCGTTCGTGCCAGTAGTCGATGGCCCCCTCCGGGACCAGAAACTGAACCGTGCTGGCCTGGCCGGTCCCGACCTGGCCGCGGCGGGCGTTCGTGTACGGGAAGAACGTCATGCTGGTCCCCGGTGAACCGCCGTAATCGCCGTAGAACAGGTGGTACACGGAGACATCGTCCTGATTGACGCTTCGCTTGACCAGTCGGAGGCCCAGCGTCTCCGTGTAAAATTCGTGGTTTCGCGCCGGATCGCTGCCGACTGCCGTCACGTGGTGGATTCCGGGGCTGTCGGAGGGCATGTCTCAATCGAGGACGGCCGGCCGAATAACGCTGCTGCCGAATGCAGGTCAGCGCCGTCCAGCGGGCCACAGTCCACCAGTCCCCTGGCCGGCGCATGCTCGCGGCTCGACGGTCGGCCAACCGGCGAAAACGAAAGCGCGCGACCGCGCCCCTGTCGTGCTACTTCCCGGTGTCGTACTTGTACGTCGCCGTGTCGGGATCGATGCCAAAGTCCTCGGCACCCTCGACTGGGGCTGGCTCCGCCTCCTCGACCGCCGCGGATTTGAAGCGGTCCCGAAAGCCGGCGGGCATCTCGAATTCGTCGACGTCGATGGCCATCGGGACGGCGTTCGGCGCGATTCGGTCCTGCTTCTCGTCGATGCGTTCACGCAGCACCGCCGGCAGTTGCTCGAGTTCGATCCGTTCGAACCCGAACTGCGCCAGGTAGGTCGGCTCGCCGGTCAACGAGTACACGGTTTCGAACCCGTCGTCCGTGGCGTATTCAACGAGTCGCTCGACGACGTGAGCGCCGACGCCGGCCCCTCGCCACTGTTCGAGAACGCCGATACTCGTTAGTTCACACACTTCCTCGGCTTCGACACGGCGGCCCGAAGCCGCGCGGTCCCCGTCCTCGGTGCGGTGGACGCGGATGCGGCCAAAGCCAGCTTTCTCGTGGGACTCCTCGTCGATAGCGACGACGTAATCTCGGGACCGAAAGGCGGTGTCGTCGAGGCCCATCGCTTCGATATGGTCCAGTAACCAGACTTCCTCCCGATTTTTCGCGTCCCGAACGTACATAAGAGAACCAAAGCTGTCCCCGCTGAAAAGGGTTTCCGGGTGCGGGCCAGTTCAGTTCGTCTCGCGCCCACACGCTGGACAGCGATCCGCATTGGCCGGGATCGTTGCGCCACAGTTCGGACAGTTCGATTCAGCGGAGTCGGCGTCGGGGGTCGACAGCGCGTCGTCCGCGCCATCCGGTGGTGTGAAAACGCGCGTGTGATTGACCGCGTCGGCCTCGGTCGACTCCTCGGCGTCGTCTGCGTCAGTGGCGGCGCTCGTCGACGGCGAATCCTGGCTCCCAGTTCCCCCCGTAGACTGGCTCGCGTCAGCCGTTGTGGTCGACTCGCGATCGGTTGCATCAGCGTTCCCGGGAGTGGCTGCTGCACCCGACGGTGACGGAGCGTTCCTCCCGTCGGATCCCGCACTGCTCGCTGCAACGTCCAGCCAGGACGGGTAGCGCTGGCCGGTCCTGACACGGCTCGGACGAACCGTGGGCTGCTGGACGCGGACAGCAATCGCGGCGATCGTTTGCAGCGTCAGGTACGCCAGAACCAGCACGAGTGGAAGCACGACCGCTACCGCGAGCCCGATCGGTGCGGTGAATCCAGCGACCTCCGCAGCCTTCAGCGGGTCTACCGGGAAGCCGAGTGCCGAAACCGTCGCCGCTAGGACCGCCCCGTTCTCTGTCGTTTCCCCGAGGTACAGCAGGAGGATGCCGGCCTGGGCCAGAAGCGTCAGGAACAGGCTGCCGTACAGTGCCAGGGGATGGGAAAACGAGAACACCCGGTAGCTGTACGCCGTTGTCCGCACGAGCAGATACAGCGTGAGCGGGGCGAGGGCAGCGAGGGTCGGTTCGATCCGGCCAAGTAGAATGCCAACCGCACCGACGAGGACGATGAGAACCGCCGGGGGAACCAGCAGCGCGGCCGGCCGATCGAGACGGTATTCCTGCTCGACGTTCCCACGGAGATTCAACAACCGGGAGCAAACGCGGGCGACCGCAAGGCCGGCTGGCAGGACGAGCCAGAAGAGCCCCGCGGCGGCAAGCACGAGCACGGTCGGGGTGCCCCCAGGTGTCACCTCGTATTCGGCCAGCGAGGCCAATTGGAGCCCCAGTGCGGCCGAGCCAGCCACCCAGACGACGTACCCCGCGATGCCGGCCAGGAGATCGATCGGGACCCAACGGTCGGCGCCAGTCAGCAGCCGAAACGAAGCGACGACGTCATCACGAAAACGCACAGCCATCGATAGAACACTCGTTTCGCCGCGACAGATATAGCCCTTATGCGTCCGCCGAGTCGATGGTCAGCGTGATCACGTCCGACAGCCCGATTTCGTCGCCGATCGACACCGGCTCGCGGTCACCTTTCGAAAGGGCCCTGTCGTTCACCGACGTCGGATTGTCGCCCATGTCTTCGACGTGGAACTGGCCGTCCTCGCGAACGAAGCGGACGTGCTCGCGGTGGACCCGAACGGCCTCGTCCTCTGGCCGACCAGCGTCGGTGATGAGTTCGCGAACCTCGCGGCCGATGGCATCCCCGTCTTCGACCTGGATCGAGCGCCCGTACGCGGACAGCGAGAGCGCGGTCGGCGCCGCTTCGTCGACCGATTCCGACGCGGTCTCTTCCCCCGCGTCCGTCGCCTCCCCACCCGCATCTGCCTCCCCGCTACGGTGTGCGTCCAGGTCCTCTCCACAGCTGGCACAGAACACGTCGTCGCCGTCGATCGCCGCGTCACAGTTCGGACACTCCGTCAGTTCCTCGGTGCCGCGATGGGCCGCCAGATCTTCACCACACGCGGCACAGAAGTTGTCATCCGGCTCGACGTCGGCGTCACAACTCGGACAATCGGTGAGTTCGTCCGTCTCCGGCACGTGGCTGACGTCGGCACCACAGCTGGGACAGAAGTTCGCCTCCGCGTCGACCTCACTCCCACACTCGCTGCACTCGATCGCCGCTGCATCGTCACCCTCCTCGGCCGCATCCGACACCGACGGTGTGCCGTCGCTCGATCGGTCCCCCACCGATTGTTCGACGGGTTCCTCGGAGTCGGCCGCCGAGTCCTCGGTGCCCGCGGTCGTGTCCGCGGTAGCTGTGTCTCCCTCCGAGTCAGCGGGTGACTCCGCGGCCGAATCGTCGACGCCCGCGGGGTCCTCGCTTGCAGAATCCGATGCGGTCGGTTCGTCAGTCCCGTCTGTTTCGGCGGCCGCGTCACCATCGTCGGCTGCGTCACTGTCGTCGGCTGCGTCACTGTCGTCGGGTTCCGCGTCCGCATACTTCCATTCCCCGCAGTCCGGGTTGGTACACCAGCCCCCAGCGTCCGTCGGGTCGAACGACTCCCCACAGAGTTCACAGTCGACCGTCTGAACGGTACGCTCTGACATACACAGTCACTCGCACCCGGGGGAGAAAATTGTTTCCGTGAATGAAGTGGGGTGCGAGCGTATAAGACGGCGGTGTATGTCGGTTTTCTACGCGTATCAAGGGACCTTGTTGGGGTCGACCGTTGGCGGTTCAGGGTCGTGGTCGGTCGAGGGGCGCTCCGCCGTTCGGTCGACCGCCGTGAGTACGCCTCGCGCAGACGGGACTGCTTCCATCAGGAATCCTCTGGAATGAGCACCGTTTCGCGGTCGACGATGTCGTCTGGCTCGATCGCTCGCGTGTCGAGTGCCGCCGGAGTGGGTGCCAGCGCGTCGTCCTGTGCAACGAGGAGGGAAATGTTGTCCTTTCCACCGCGATCGTTCGCCATCTCGATCAGGTCGGTCGTCAGCGACTGGAAGTCAGATGCTGCGAGGACGTACTCCCGAATCTCGTCGTCGGTGACGACGGCGTCCCACACCGCCTCGCCGATCGCTTCGTCTCGGCCGGAATCGACGTACCGGTCGTACAGGGCGGGCGCGTCGGTCTGAGCGTCCAGCAGGCCGTCACTCGTGAGGAGCAACACGTCCTCGGCGTAGACCGGGACCGACCGCGTCTCGACCGGAACGCTGGCGTCCGCTGGGTCGCCGTCTGCCGCCCCGCCGATCGCGCGCGTGATTTCGTTACTGCGAGGGTGGACCTGCGCCTCGATTTCGTCGATGGCGCCCTGCGCTCCGAGCTCTTCGACGACCGAATGATCCTCCGTGAGCCGCTCGATACGGCCCAGGTCGGTGTTGACGAGATAAGCCCGGCTGTCGCCGACCCAGCCGTAGTGGAATTGGCCGTTACACCAGAGGCCAGCGACGATGGTCGTGTGCGCGGCCCGGCCGGTCGCCGCCCCGTAGCGAAGGATCGCACGGTGGGCTTCGACGATGGCGGTTTCGATCGCGGCCAGTAGCTCTCGGTTGGTGGGCGCCGCGGGCGAGACGTCGTCCGGCACGTCGACGCCGAACGCGTCGCTGTCGGCCGTCGCTGCGCGAACGGCGACCTCGGCCAGTTGCTCACAGACCGTCGTCGTCGCGAGATAGGAAGCCACGTCGCCGGCGTCGTGCCCGCCGGCGCCGTCGGCCAGCGCGACCGCCGCGGCACTGCGATTCCGTGTAGTCGCCGCATCCTCGTTCGATTTCGGGTCGTCCGAGGCCGATGGCGAATCGGGCTGCTCACTCGTGGAGCCCTCGCGCTGTAGACCATCGCGGTGGCCCTCCTCGAAGACGCTGATGGCGACGCTGTCTTCGTTGATGCCGCCGCCTCGCTTGCGATCCCCCACGTCGTAGTCGGTTGCGTAGTCCATCGTTAGTATCCCTCCTCGCTCAGTCCGGCCATCGTCACTGTACCTCGAACTCGAAGGCGACGCCGTAACTCGGGTGGACCAGCGCCACGAGGTCGCCGTCCGACAGTTGATAGGTGGTCGGCGGCACGTTCCCCGCACGGTCGGTCGGATCCTCGCCCTGCTCGCGAAGCCGTTCGCGGCCGGCGGTGCCGAGTACGCGCTGCCAGCCCTCGCCGGACTGGACGTAGGTTCCGTTGAGACTCCGATCGCGCAACAGCCAGTTGCCCAGGTCGTCGGTCTCGAACTGGACCTGGACGGTGGAGATGTACTCCTGCTCATCCTCGATTGCGACCGAGGGTGAGGGGCCGACGGCGTCCCGACGGCCGAGCGTGTCGCCGGGATGGATCGTATACCGTCGCTCGGAATGGACATCGGCAAGACGTGCCTGCGGCGGCGGACTGGCGTCGCGCTCGACGAGGACGTGTTTCATCGCCGTCGCGTTGGGGTACCGACCCTCGAAATCGGTCTGGGTGGCCTTCGCGACGATTTCCGCGAGATAGTCCGGACACTCGACGCCGAAGTCCCGCGGATCGACGCCGTCTTTTTTCGGCACCGTCCCCCGGAGCAAGAAGAGGAGGATCTTTCCAACGGAGTACACGTCCGACCACGGTCCCTGCCGGACGTCACTGCGGCCGGCGTCCGCGACTTCCCGTGGTTTGTACGGGCCCAGAATCGTGGTCCCGGAATCAGCGGCGGAGCCGGATTCGTCGAAGCCAGTCGCGGTGTTGAAATCGATCAGGACCGGGGTCACGACGCCGTCTCGTCTCGTCAGCATGACGTTGTCCGGTTTGAGGTCCCGGTAGACGATCTCGTTCTCGTGGAGGAAACTCATCGCGTCCGCAAGCGCGATCCCCACCTCGCGGACCTCTTCGGCGTCCTCGAGGGGACCAGTTCGGTCGATCGCCTCGTCGAGTTCGAAGCCATCGACGTACTCGACGACGAGGACGGGCGTGCCGTCCACTTCGAAGCGATCGAGGAGACTCATCACGTTTGGATGCCCGCCGACGGATTCGATCGTTTCCAGTGTCGTGGCCTCTTTCAGGAAGTACTCCTCGATGACGGCGGGATCGTTGCTGGATCCATCGTAGTTGGGTACCTTGAGCGCCACCGTCTCGCCGCTCGTGATTTCCGTGGCTTCGAACGCGCGAGCGAACCCGCCCGCGCCCGCTTCGCCAATGACCTTGTACCGGTCGTCCAGCAAATCCCCACCGGCGAGGCTCGCTGCACTCACGATGACTCACCGCTATTACCGGGCGATTTCGAGCGTCGATCCTGCCCGTCGACGGTCCGTGGCATCATGCGATCCGATCGTCGTCGGTGACGATTTTCGTCGCCTGGCTCTGCTCCTCGCGACCACCTTCCTTGACGAGTTGCGTCTGGCGATCCGCCTCCTGGACCTGTTCCGTCTCTTCGCCGTGAACCACGGTCATCCGTTCGAGTTCGGTCTCGGCGGCTTCGACGTTACCCTTCCCCAGTTCCGTCCGGATGACGGTCTGGCGGTGATCGATCGAGACCGACTCGTTGTGCACGGCGAGCTTCTCGTTGTCGTCGGTGTATTCGAGGTCGATCGAATCACTCGCCGTCGCGCCCCGAGCGGTGAGCGTGACGTCGGCGACGGTTTCGGTGCGCCCGACCTCGCCCGAGGGTGCGTGTAGTTTGAGGACGACCCGCTGGCGTTCCCGTTCTGCGAGATCCGGCAGGGGAACCGTCGCGGTGTTGGCCGCCCATTCGACGGCGACCTCCTGTGTCTGTGGCAGGGCACGATACACTTCGCTTACTTCTGATCCGGCTTTGACGTCGAGTTCCAGCGTCGCTTCCGGAGCGACGACGGAGCCTGCTTGCTCGACGGCGTCGCCGAAGAAGTCCTCGATGTCCCCGGCCGCTTCGAGGTGGGTCCACTCACCACGCGCAGTCGTCCCGAGGGTGCGAATCGTCTCTTCCTCGTATTCGTCACCGATACCGGCCGCCAGGATCCGGACGCCCGTCCCATCGATGTCCGCACCCAGGTCCGCGAAGTCCGCGGGTTCGTGGGAGTTGTCCTTCCCGTCGGAGAGGAGCAGGATCCGGCGGACCGGGTTCTCTGCATCGGAGACGTAATCGAGAGAGGTCAGCTGGTCGCGGGCGGTCTCCAGTCCGTCGTACATGTCCGTCCCCCCACCCGCGGAAAGATCCTCGACGAGCCCCATCGCCTCTTCACGGGAGGTGTCGCCCCAGCGGGTCGGTTTCATCACGACGCGAGCGGCGGATTCGAACCCGACGATGCCGACGTAATCGTCGGGTTCGAGCAATCCGAACACCCATGACGCGCCCTCGCGTGCGCGTTCCAGTTTCTCCCCACCCATGGAGCCACTCGTATCGATACAGAGGACGATCTGCCGCTGGACCGCTTCGGTCTGTGCCCCCGGTTCGACGTCGATTTCCGCGGTCACCGTCGCGCCGTCGGCCGGAACGTGTGGCCGGTTGACGGCCGTCGAAAGCTTCGCCATGCGTCACACTCACACCGAACTCGCTTGTAATTATTGTGCCTGGTCGCTGGGGCGCGTAGTCTATTCTCGACGCCGGCCAGCGTCGGCGCGTGTAAACCAGCAGGCGGAGGTTGGTTTGTGATACAAAGTAGATTTGTTTCACAAACCTTATTGACTCGCAATGATCATGTTATCCTGTAGAACGATGTCGACCGTTACTGTCTCACCCCCCGAGCGCCCGATCGAACGCGAGTCGGTCAGAAGCAGTAGATCCAACGACAGCGACGTTGACGACCGTTCGGCTGCCGCTGTGCAGCGGGGTCAGCCATGACTGAGAAGCCGGAAATCGACGTCGAGGAACTCAGAGCGGAACTCGACCAGATCAAAGACGCAATGGGACTGCAAGAACGCTACGAGGGTGCCGCCACACAGTGGCTCCTCTTCGGCGTCCTCGTCGCCATCGCGGCGGGACTCTCCCAGTACGTCTTCCTCGCGGATCTGCCCGGATACTGGTACGGCGTCATTTGGATCGGGCTCCTGTTCGGTGGCGGCGCCGTGGGCATCTACTGGATATTCGGGAGCGACGCCCGCGATCTGTTCTCGACGAGCAGTGACAAGCCCGGCCTGTTTTTCATCTTCTGGGTCGTGTACCTCGCGTCGATTCCGCTGCAGGTCATCGCCTCGCAGTACACCGGCGAGGTTGCCGAGGATGCAGAGACGATGTTCGTCCTCGCGATCATCCTCGTGATGATCGGCGTGGCCTACGTCATCGTGGGCAACGTCCTCAAGGCCTACTACATCAGGGCGCGTGATCGCTACGCGTTCTACGGTGGTGGGCTGCTCATGGCCGCGCTTGGCACGGCAATCCCGTTCGTGGAGGTGCTCCAGACGTGGGGCTACGCGGTGCTGGGCGTCGTTTACCTCGCCTACGCGCTCGCCACGTACGTCGCCCTCAACAGATACTGACAATGGATTTCGACAAGCTCGTCCACCAGCCAACTCGGTTGCAGATTTTCTCCCATCTGTACCGCAACGGTCGGACGTCCTTCCAGGACCTGAAAGCTGCCCTCGACGTCACGGAAGGGAATCTTGCGAGTCACGTCTCGACGATGGAGGAGGCTGGCGCATTGGCTGTGAAAAAGGAGTTCGTCGACAAGAAACCCAAAACCTCGTACGAACTCACCGAAGCGGGCGCGGAGTTGTTCGAAGCACACGTCCAGACGCTGGAAACGCTCATCGATCAACTGGAGGACGAGTGATTATTCAGCCACGCTCTCCGGAGCATTCCGCGCCAGTCCACGACTGAGGCCCCCGAGCGTCCCCAGGAAGAGCGCCATCCCGATGGTGAGTGGCGTGATCGGACCGAGCGTGAGCGCCATGTCGAGGACGTCCGCCAGCGCGAGAGTGATTCCGAAGGTCAGGAGGACGCCCAGGCCGAATCCAGCCCCAGCCACCGTTGCTCGGCCCGTCGTCGGCCAGGTCCAGCCAACTATGGCCCCACCCAGGAAGAGTCCGAGCCAGTGGACGCTGGCGAGGGCCAGACCGACGAGGAGAGCAATCACCATGGCGGCACTGCGGCGGCGTCGGTCGCGCTGGAGAGCGTGGAGGTGTCGTCGATAGCGATCAATCACGTAGAATCACCCACTTCGAATCGAACGCGTGGTTCCCCCTCGGTCGTTGCAGTCAGGGTCGTGTACTCGCCGTCGGCCCAGGCACGAAGCTGGTCCTGGTAGTGATCCGAGAACGGATCACCATCGTTTCCACCGGGAAGGATCGAGAGTGAGGGCTCGCCGTCGAATCGCGCCAGAAGGCGGTAGCTGCTACCGGCGCCCGACCCTTTCCGATAGTTCCGCACAGTCCCGGGCGAGCCGTCCGTCGGGAGCAGTGGATAGTTGAGGAATCCCTGATCGAAGGGGTGGGCAAGGCTCGTGACGTTGTAGTCACCGTACGTCTCCCATTCGTTGTCGTCGAGTTCGTCTGCGGTCCGTTGCATGGCCGCGTCGATGGCCGCCGCACGGGTCGCTTTCGTCGGCCCCGGATCGGCGTCGAACCACTCACTGTCGGCCGACAGCGTCAGCAGTACCCAATCGTTCGGAACGAACGAGTCGTCGAGGCCGGCGGTCTCCAGGGCCGCGCCGAAGACGACCGCACGGTAGTGCTCGAGGAATCGCTCGAAGATCAGGGCGGCCCGCGAATCGCGATTCATCTCCCCGTTCCAGTCGGCCAGGACGGTCGCCAGTTCCCGCGTCGGTTCGTCCATTTCTGATCGTGCGTCGAGGATGGTCGGGACGAACAGCCTGGCACGGCGGTCGACCACGTCGCGCTGGACGTCTCGCATGAACGCCTGCGTAAACGCCTCGCTGCTGTTCGCTCGGTGCTCGAGGACGTCAGTGATGCGCTGGGCGCGAAACGGCGGTGCGTACGATTCCGCCAGGTAGTACGACAGGTGCTCGTCGTCGACGATTCGCTGGTTTGCCGTCGCGAGGTATTCCGGGTTTTCGGCCTGGGGTTTCTCCGCGAACGGAATCCAGTTGCCGTCCGCGAAGTCCGGCCTGCCGTATGGCTCGTATCCCTCCCACTCACCCGCCTTCGCGGAGCCATCGAAGATCTGATCGCCCTCCACGGGCTCGCCGTCAGTGGTACGGCGAGGAATCAATCCTGTCACCGCGAAGTACGTCTCACCATTGCGGTTGGCGTACACGCCACACTGCGTGGGTTGGTCGAACTGCTCGAAGGCAGCGCGTGCGTCCGCGAGGGTCGCGCTTCGATTCAGGTCGTAGACCGCCTGCGACGTGCGACTGCCCATGAACCCAGTCCAGGCGACGCCGAAGCGGTCGCCGTTGCGCTCGATCAGTGGGCCGTGGACGGTTTTGCGGACGGTGATCTCGCGATCCTCGCCGTCGGCGACCGCGATCGTTCGGGTTTCGGTCTCGAAGTCGCGCCATTCAGCGCCATAGCGGTACTGGTCGCCGTCGATCTCGTACTCGTAGAAGTCGATCACGTCGGCGTTGGCGTTCGTGAATCCCCACGCCCCGGTCTCGTTCTCCCCGATCACGACGAAGGGGACGCCGGGGAACGCGACCCCGCTGACGGCGAGGTCGTCCGTTCGCTGGTGCATCTCGTACCAGACTGGCGGAGCCAGCAAGGTCAGGTGGGGGTCGTTGGCCAGCAGCGGCTGCCCGCTGTCGGTGTGTTCCCCCGACACGATCCAGCTGTTTGAGCCAGTCCCTGCCGGTGCCTCGAAGCGAGACAACCAGTTCACGGTCGCCGCGGTGGGCGCGCTGGTTTCCCGGCGGGTCGAAAACCCATCGCTGGTGGCTGGGTCGCTCACCTCCGTTCGGGGCGTCGTGGATCGACGGAGGGCCGCGAACGACGCCGAAGGCTGCAGAATCGGCACGTCGTGATCCATTCGTCGCGGGTACAGCTCGTCGGCGACCGACTGGTCCCACTGCTCGGCCACGGTCTCCCGCCGGAGCGTCTCGAAGTCACCAGTGAGCCCCCAGCTAATCTGTTTCTCGATCAGCATCGATGCGACCGGCGACCACGCACCTGGTTCGTAGCCGAGCAACTCGAACTCGAACGGAAGCGGGTTGTCGCGACGGTACGCGTTGACACCGTCGGCGTACGCCGACAATGCATTGCCGGCGTCGGTTCCCTCCAGTAGCTGCCAATTCGCCTCGGCAGCGGCCGCAAAGTCCATGCGCGTGTGAAATTCGTCGTCCGCGAGGCCGCGTTCGCCAACCGCTTCGGAGAGCGTCCCGCGCATTCGACGGCGAAAGAGATCCATCTGGAAAAGGCGGTCGGCGGCGTGGACGTAACCGGTCGCGAAGTACAAAGCCGCGTCGTTCGCCGCCTCGATGGTCGGGACGCCATACTCGTCGTACCGCACCGTGGCCTCGCCCGCCGGACTCTCGACCGTCGAGGGCATCTCGGCGCGGGCCGACTCCCAGGCCTCCCCGGAGAGTGGTGCAAAGGCGTCGAGATAGCGGGGCAAGGGGCCCACTT
>Ga0207733_100719_pt1 | contig 14723 bp, 11 predicted proteins | sample A23P3SouthBayCA_FD_187735 | JGI IMG/M metagenome (GOLD analysis project Ga0207733, IMG submission 187735) | Aerobic enrichment media microbial communities from Eden Landing Ponds, California, USA - A23 P3 (SPAdes) | ecosystem: Environmental > Aquatic > Marine > Unclassified | place: Emeryville... | reverse complement strand
CCGCCGGTACCGATCGCTGCTCGACGCCCGAGAACGAGCATAATCTGCCGCTATCTGGTCTGCGAGTGAACGAAGCCGTGTCGAACGTTGGCGTACTCTACTGATTGTTCGTGGTAATTTCAGGCGGTGACGCTCGTCGTAGGTGGGCGCTGGTTCTGCATCTACTCGGGACCACGGGCAAGGGTCGCCCGTACGGCGGGACATAGGACCGTGACGCGTGTGTGCGTTACCCATGGGTCGAGACAACACGCACCGATTACCGATCGGGGCGGCGCTACGCGAACCGCGGGAAGCGACGGAGACCTCTCCGGCAGGGGGGTGGGCGCGATGAACACCGTCGAGCGCTGGAAGCAGGAGAAACATCCCCTCGACGTCATCGAGGACGTCCGCGAGTACGCCGAAGAGGGGCTCACCTTCGACGAGATCGAGGAGCGCGCCGGCGACGGCGAGTGGGAGCGCATGAAGTGGGCGGGGCTGTACACCCACGGCCGCCAGCGCGGCTACTTCATGATGCGGACGAAGGTGCCCGGCGGGCGCCTCACCCCCGAGCAGGCTGAGGTGATCGGCGAGGTCGCCGACGAGTACGCCACCGCGCCCGAGGAGTACGGCGGCGAGGACCAGAACGAAATCTGGGGCGATGCCTACCTCGACATCACCACCCGGCAGGACGTCCAGATGCACTGGATCGAGATCGAGGACGTCCCCGAGATCTGGAACCGCTACGACGAGGTCGGCCTCACGACCGTCCAGGGGTGTGGCGACGGCGCCCGGAACGTGCTGGGCTGTCCGGCCGCGGGGCTGACGGACCACGAGTGTTTCGACGCCCAGCCGGTCGTCGACGCCGTTTCGGACTACTTCACGGGCAACCGGGAGTACGCCAACCTCCCCCGGAAGTTCAAGATGACCATCACGGGTTGTCGGGAGGACTGCGCCCAATCCCAGATCAACGACGTCGGGATGACGCCCGCACGGAAGGACGTAGACGGCGAGCCCTACTACGGCTTCCACGTCCGGGTCGGCGGTGGCCTCTCCGACGGACCGCGGATGGCCTCGGATCTCGACGTGTTCGTTCCCCCGGAGGACACCGTGGAGTTCTGCCGGGCGGTCGCCCAGACGTTCAAGGAACTCGGCGACCGCAACAACCGCGGCGTCTGTCGGATGCGCTATCTCGTCGAGCAGATGGGCCCCGAGGCGTTCGAGGCGGCGGTCCGGGACCGCTGCTCGGTCGACCTCCCGTCACGGGGCGTCGACCTCACCGAGGGGTACACCGGCGACCACGTCGGCGTCCACGACCAGACACAAGAGGGGCTGAAGTACGTCGGGTTCAACGTCATCGCGGGCCGCATCGGCGGCGAGGAGTTCGCCGAGGCCGCCCGCGCCGCGAGGGAGTACGGCACCGACGACGCCTCGGTCCGGCTGGCGACCGACCAGAACTTCCTCGTCACGCACATTCCAGGGAAACACGTCGGTGACCTCATGGACGAGCCGGTGGCCCGGAAGTACCGCCCGGACCCCGGCCCGTTCTCGCGGGGCGCCGTGGGCTGTACGGGCTCGGAGTTCTGCAACTACGGCATCATCGAGACGAAAAACCGCGTCCGACGGTGGGCCAAAGCCCTCGACCGGCGGATCGACACGCCCGACGACCTCGACGTCGTCCGGATGCACATGTCGGGCTGCTCGGCCTCCTGTGCCCAGCCCCAGATCGCCGACATCGGCTTCCGCGGCGAGACGGTCCAGGTCGACGACCCCGAGGGGACGACCAACGAGGAGGGCGACAACATCGTCGAGGGGATGGACTTCGGCCTCGGCGGCAGCCTCGGGGGCGACAACGAGTTCCTCGACTGGGTCGAGACCGCGGTGCCGGCGAGCGCCGTCGTCCCCGCCCTCGAACGGCTGTTCGCGGCCTACGCCGACGAGCGGACCGACGGCGAGCGCTTCTACGAGTGGTGCCGCCGCGTCGGCAACGACCGCCTGCGGACGATCATGCAACGGGCCGACGCGAACGTCTCCGGCGGCGTCGCCTACGAGGGGGCCGACGATGACTGAGGACGATCCGCTCCCCGGCGTCCCGGACGTCGGCGACGACGCGGGCGACGGCGGCGGGGACGGTCACGACGAGCCGACGGTTCCGCCGGCGAGCGGGGGGTCGGCCCACGACCGGACCGATGGAAAACCCATCCGGTACCGCCAGGCCGATCCCGGGTCGGCCGCCGACCCCGACGACGCGGCGGATGGGCACGGAGACGCGGGCTGTGGCTGCTCCGACTGTGGCTGTGGCGCGTCCTCGCCCGCGGCCGACCCCACAACCGCAAAGGCAGACGCGGTGGCCGACGGCGGATCGACCCCGGCGAACGTCTCGCCCGACGGCCAACTGGGCGACGTCGAGTTCACCGAGCCAACCGAGGGTACGAGCCAGAACGTCGACGACGGGGAGCCCGACCGACGCGTGGGCGTCCCCGAGGGGGTCGACCTCGACACGCCGGGGTACGGCATCCGCCGGCGGATGAACGACATCGAGACGCCCGACGAGAAGACGTGGTTCATGGAACTCGACGAGGCGGTGATCGACGAGGGGCGCTGCATCCAGTGTGGCACCTGCGTCGCCGCCTGTCCCTCCGACTCCATCGGCATCGGCGACGACGGCCTGCCGGAACTGGTGAAGATGTGTACGGGGTGTTCGCTGTGCTGGGACTTCTGTCCCCGCGGCGGCCTGCGCTACGAGCGCCAGTGGAAGATCACCGGCGGCGAGGACAACGTCAAGGGCGCCGGCGACCCGATCACGGAGTTCTCCGCGAAGGTCGAGGACGACTGGCGCGAGGGCTCCCAGGACGGGGGCGCCGTCACCGCCGTCCTCCTCAACCTCATGGAGGCAGGCGAAATCGACGGGGCGCTCATCGCCACCGAGAGCGAGGACGAGCCCTGGAAGGCCGAGGGCTTCATGGCTACTTCCCCCGAAGAACTGCTCGAAAACACGGGGACCATCTACAGCCAGACGATGGCGCTTGGCCACCTCGACTTCTCGCAGTGGGAGGACAAGTTCGAGAAAGGGTGGGACGACGTCTCCCTGGCCCTGGTGGGGACCCCCTGCGAGATCGAGGGCATCCGCGCGCTGCAGGACTTCGACTGGGAGTACGGCTCCCAGGAGGAGGGCGTCCGCGCCATCGACTACACCATCGCGCTGATGTGTACGAAGAACTTCAACCACCAGCGGCTCATCGGCGAGCAACTGCAGGAACGGCGCGGGATCGACCCCCAGGAGATCGGCAAGATGGACGTCCTCCACGGAAAGATGATGGCCTACGACCACGACGGCGAGATGATCCTGGAGGAGGACGTCGAGAACTTCCACGACGCCGCGCTCAAGGGCTGTGACGAGTGTGCGGACTTCACCGGGTTCTGTGCCGACCTGACCGTCGGGTCGGTCGGCTCCAGCGACGAGTACTCCTCGGTCATCGTCCGCACCGAACAGGGGCTCGACGCCTGGGAACTCACCCGGGACGATCTGGACTACCACGACCTCGAAGATCGTAGCGCCGTCGGCAAACTCCAGGGCTGGGACAAGAAGAAGGCCTTCGAGTCCCTCAAGCGGCCCTTTGACCCCGACGCGCCGCGCTTTATCGACTACGCCGACCACGCCGACGACTACGGGACCGTCCGCAACCCGCACGAGGAGGATCACTGACCGGCGGTCTGCGACACAAACCTCCCAGCTCACCGCACGAACCGCTGGACGCGGTCCGGCAGCCGCCGCCGAACCACTGCGTAGGCGGCCGAAACGACGACGGCGGCGACGAGCAGCGTCCGGACGACGTCGTCGTAGGCCAGCAGGCTCGGGACCGCGAGCACCACGAGCACCAGCAGGTCCTCGGGCGCGCCGTCGTAGCGGACCCAGTACTTGGGGCTGAGCCACCGGCGCCGGGGGTGGAGGTACACCGCCTTCTCCGAGGTTCGCTCCCAGGGCCGGAGTTCGTCGCCGGCGCCGAGCCAGTCGGTCGCCGAGTGCAGCGCCGCCGATCCGAAGAGAGCCGCCGCGGCGACTGCCCACATCGAGGGGGAGACGATCGCGATGCCGGCCGCCGAAACCGCCGGCAGCCAGTAGACGATCGGGTAGTGCAGGGTCTTGCGGTGCTCGCCGACGGCGAGATCCAGGTCCGGAAACACGCCGCCGGCCAGCGCCGCGAGCGCCCCGACCGTGGCGAACTCCGGAAACGCCCGTAACAACGGCCAGACGAGCAACAGTCCGGCTGCCGCGTGGGTGCTCGACATCATGCGTGGGCGGCGGCGACCGATCCGGCGGTGGGCTGCCGGCCCACACTCAGTCGCCCGCGCCGATCGGCGGGGCGTTCCGGTCTACCACCAGCGGCGTGCCGTCGGCCCGCGGGCCCAGGTGCGGGCCCGGGCGCTCGGCGTCGGGGTCGATCCGCCGCCGCCGGCTGTAGTCCGTCGACCGCTCGACGGGGATCCGGCCGATCGACTCGATCATCTCGGCGTAGTCGGCGACCGAGCGGAACTCCCCGTAGGAGCCCCCGGCCCGTTTGGTGATCTCCTCGGAGAGGATCGTCCCCATGAAGTCGTCGGCGCCGCAGTGCAGCAGTTTCAGGCCGTGCTCGTCGCCGTACTTCACCCAGGAGGACTGGACGTGGTCGACGTTGTCCAGGAACAGCCGCGACACCGCGATCATGAGTTCGTCCTCGGCGGGCGTCGCCCCGCCGTCGACCAGGTCGTACTCGTAGAGGGGGGTGTTGCCGTGGATAAAGGAGAGGGGCACGAACTCGGTGATGCCGCCGGTGCGGTCCTGGAGGTCGCGGATCACCTCCAGGTGCTTGGCGCGGTGCATCTCGTTTTCGACGTGGCCGTACATGATGGTCGCCGTCACGTCGAGGCCGGTGTCGACGGCCGCTTCCATCGCGGCGACCCACTCGCCGGTGTCGATCTTGCCGGGGCAGATCACATCCCGCACCTCGTCGACGAGGATCTCGGCGGCCGTGCCGGGCGCCGAATCCAGCCCCGCCGCGCGCAGGCGGCGGTACACCTCCCCGTAGCCCCAGTCGGTCGCCCGGCGGGCGTGGTAGGCCTCCTCGGGGGTCATCGAGTGGACGTGGACGCCGTCGACGGCCATCGCGCGCAACTGGTCGGCGTAGGTCCCCGGATCGGTTCGGTAGGCCTCGGGCGGCTTGTAGTTCGCGTCGTTCCGGTCGCTCGCTTCCAGAATCTCCCGGTGTTCGTCGTCGAGCGCGAGCGCGGGGTGGAGCCCCGACACCGAACACACCTCCGAGACGCCCCGGTCGACCGCGTCGGCGACAATCTCCCGGGACTCGGCGGGCGTCTTGGTGAAGCCGGCGGTCTCCCCGTCGTGGCCGACCTCGAACTCCCGGGCGCGGTCCTTGAAGTTACAGAACAGACAGCCCGTGTTGCAGGCGGTCGTGACGTTGTTGTTGACGTTGGCGACGAAGGTGACCTCCTCGCCGACCACCTCGGCCCGCCGCCGGTCAGCGGCTTCGAGCACCCGTTCCTTGCGCGCCGGGTCGATCCCCGACCGGTCGGTGCCGGTCGTCAGGAGTTCGACCGCGTCCGCGACTGTCAGGCGGTCGCCGTCCCGGGCCTTCGCCAGCGCGTTCTCGAAGGACTGGTCAGTCGCCGGGACGTGGTCGAACGCCGGCGCCTGTGGAACCCGCGTCATCGTGTCAAGGAACCCCACGCACGGACATAAATCCGCGGTCGGCGTCCGCCCGTCCCCGCTCCCGGGCCCGCGGCGTCCACACGGCCCCGCTCGGGAACACTTATGTGGCGGCTGGCCCGCGAGCCGGTATGGCACACGACCCCGGATTTCTGGAGGCCCTCGACCTCGACCTCGACGGGGCCGTCTCCACGGCGGAGGGAACGCGCGAGAGTCACGCCGGCGACTACGGCACCCCCGAGCGCGACGAGCGGACGCCCGACGCGGTCGTCTGGCCGGCCTCGACGGCGGACGTCTCGGCGGTGCTCTCGGCCTGCGACGAGCGCGGCGTTCCGGTCACCCCGATCGCCGCCGCGACGGGGCTTGAGGGCGGCGCCACGCCGGTCCACGGCGGGGTGAGCCTCGACCTGAGCCGGATGGACGACGTGCTCGACGTGCGCCCGGGGGACTTCCAGGTCGACGTCGAACCGGGGGTCATCGGGTCGGCGGTCGACGAGGCCGTCGGCGATCACGGCCTCTTTTTCCCGCCGCTGCCCTCCTCGGGGGACATCTCGACGGTCGGGGGGATGATCGCCACGAGCGCCTCCGGGATGCAGACGGTGAAGTACGGCGAGGTCGCCGACTGGGTGCTCGAACTGGAGGCGGTGCTCCCGAACGGCGACGTGATAACCGCCGGCAGCAAGGCGGTCAAGACCTCCTCTGGGTACAACCTCCGGGACCTCGTCGTCGGCAGCGAGGGGACGCTCGCAGTCGTCACGCGGGCGACGCTGCGGTTGGCTGGCATCCCCGAACAGCGCTACGGCGGCCGGGCCTCCTTTTCGACGCTCGAGGACGCCACCGCGGCTATCACGGACGCGATCACTGCCGGCGTCGACGTCGCGACGATCGAACTGCTCGACGGGACCAGCGCGACCATCGCAAACGACTACTCGGGGCTCGATCTCCCCGACGGGCCGACGGTGTTCCTGGAGTTTCACGCCGACCACGGCGTCGAGGAGGAGGTGGCGTTCTGCCGGACGATCTTCGAGACCCACGACGTCGAGTCCTTCGAGGTCGCACGCGCCGGCGCTGGCATGGCCGAACTGCTCGAAGCGCGCAAGGAACTCGGGGTCGCCCTGGAGGAGTGGCACCCCGACCTCGCGCCCGTCCAGGCCGGCGACGTGACGGTGCCCATCTCGAAGTACGGCGACATCGTCCGGTTCGCCCGGAACCTGGGGGAGGAACACGACGTGCCGATCGCCTGCTTCGGCCACGCCGGCGACGGCAACCTCCACTACTCGGTGCTGATCGATGAGTCGGACCCCGAGGAGTACGAACTCGGGAAGGAACTGTACGGGCAGATCGTCGAGCGCGCCATCGAACTCGGCGGGACCGCGACCGGCGAGCACGGGGTCGGCCTCGGCAAGCGGAAGTTCCTGGAGCGCGAGCACGGCGCCGAGACGGTCGCGCTGATGCGACGGGTCAAGCGCGCGTTCGACCCGAACGACATACTCAACCCCGGGAAGCTGTTCCCCGAGACGATCGACGGCGGCCGTGTCGACCTGGGAGAGGACGCGGAGCAGGACTCGCCGGACCGCGAGTAGCCGGTCGCAGTCGTTCGGTTTCCCCGCTTCATCGTGTCCCTTTCCGGCTTCCCGCCGAGGCGTGGGCGCAACGATTCGACGCCGGTGATTAGCCTTCGTACCCCTTTGCACTGGTTCGCTCAAGATCAGCCCGGATAGCGTCGGCCGCCACCGCCAGTTCGCTGGTCTCCTCGGGAGCGAGGTCCCACTCGTGAATCTCGCGTACTCCGTCGGCGTCGAGGTCGACGGGGACGCTGAGCGCGAGATCTTCGTAGCCGTATTCACCCGACAGCGGCGTCGATAGACAGAACGGCTCGTCGAGTCGCCCGCGGTGGCCGTCGCCACCGTCGGAACTCCCGGCGATGACGGAGCGGATCACCCTCGCGATGCCGGCGCTCGTTACCCATCGCGACGTCTCGTCGACGCCTCGCTCCTTCGCGATTTCGAAGGGGATGTCGCGGACGTACTCCAGGAGTTCCTCGCGGTCGAGAGGTTCAGTCTCGACCGGCTCCCCGTCGACGCGTGTTCGCGAGAGGATCGGGACGACGTTCTCACCGTGTTCGCCCATCATCGGACAGTAGACGTCGTTCTGCGGGACCGCCAGTTCGGTTCCGATGGCGTCGGCCATGCGCGCCGTCTCCGAGAGCGAGTACCCGAGGAAGTATCGCCGCGGCCACTCCAGCAGCGAGTAAAACTGGTAGACGAGCCGGTCGATCGGGTTCGTGACGACCAGCAGCGGCGTCGGATCGAGCGGCCGGAGATCCTCGGCGACGGATTCGACGATCGGGAGGTTCCGATCCAGTTCGGCCTCCCGCGCCCCGCGGTCGGTCGCGTCCTCTGGCTGCGGGGCCGCAGCGTTAAAGACGATGAAATCCGGGTCCAGCTCCCCCAGTTCGTCGGGCGTCGCAGCCTGGATCGTTCCGACCTCGTCGCCGGCGGTGGTCGACCCCGGTGCGTTCGAGAAGTGGTAGGTCGCGTGAGTGATGTCCTTCGCGTGTGCCCACGCCGCTCCCTCGTTGATGTCGACGAGCGAGACGTCGACGGTCGGCGTTACTCCGGCCAGCGTGTGGGCCACGGTCGTTGCGATCGTACTCGCTCCACCGACAATCGCGACGTGCATACCTCCGTCTCACCGGACAACTAAAAGTAGATTGTCCCGGACGGAGACACCGCTGGCGGACGAACGTTCAAATACCGGGACGCGGCCATCCCGCGGCGTGATCTGACAGCGATCGCGGCGCGTCCGCGGGCACAGCCCGGACGGCGGCGACGGGGTGTCCCGTCCGTCGACCGCCGAGTGCGGCCGAGCGCGTCGCGTCTCCGTCGGCCGCCAGTCCGCCAGGGACGACAGCGTAGCCACGCTGCCAGGTAGATCGTAGCCGTCGCGCCGTTACTCCGCCCGCAGACGCTCGACGACCCGCGGGAGCACGTCGGTCACGTCGCCGCGGACGACGACATCCGCCCGCGAGGCGTGGGGGGTCTCGTTACGGTTGACGATCGCTAGCTGCCCGCTCTGGGCCGCTTCGGCCGGCAGCGACGCCGCGGGCTCGACGACCAGCGACGACCCGATCGCCAGGAAGGCGTCGGACTCGCGGGCGAGGCGGCGGGCCTCCCGGAAGGCGTCGTCGGGAAGTTCCTCCCCGAAGAGGACGACCGCGGGTTTGAGCACCCCCCCGCAGTCGGCACAGCGCGGTGGTACCTCGCCGTTCGCGGCGCGGTCGCGGACGGGCGCGGCGTCGAACCCGGCGCCGCAGTCGCGACAGACGACCCGCTCGCCGCTCCCGTGGAGTTCGATCACCCGCTCGGAGCCCGCGGCGCGGTGGAGGCCGTCGGTGTTCTGGGTGACGACCGCGTCGAGGACGCCGTCGGCTTCGAGTGCGGCGAGCGCCTCGTGGGCCGGGTTCGGTGCGACGTCCTCGGGGATCATCGCCTCGCGGAGCCGGAGTCGGTCCCGCCAGAAGCCGGCTGGATCGCTCTCGAAGCGGGCCAGTTCGAAGTCCCGGGGACTGAACTGGCGCCCCCAGACCCCGTCGTCGCCGCGGAACGAGGGGATCCCCGAGGCGGTGCTCACGCCCGCGCCGGTCAGCACGACCGCATGTCCCGCGTCTTCGAGCGCCTCGACGAGGGCGGCGATGTCGTCCTCCATGGTTGTCCGTAGGGTCCGTGCCGCAAAAGCGCGCCGCCCGTGCGGACGGCACGGGATCGCCGGCGTCCTCGCAGCCAGACGAATGGAAGGCTCTTTGCGACTCGCGTGCGAGCCGCCGGTATGACCAGCGTCAAGGAGTTCCGGGTCGACCGCGAGCCGACCGCGACCGATCCGGGCCGGGGAGCGTTCGTGTTCACGGACGCCTACTCGGTGTTCGACTGGGGCCAGATGCCCGACGAGATTCCGGGGAAGGGCGCGGCGCTCTGTACGATGGGTGCGTTCAACTTCGAACTGCTCGCCGAGCGCGACGTCCCCACCCACTACCTGGGAGTCGTCGAGGACGGCGACGTCATCCCCCTCGACGACGCGTCGGCGCCGCCGCGGGAGATGGCCATCGAACTGACGCAGGTGCCGGATCTCCCCTACGAGGACGGCGCCTACGACTACGACGCCTACCACGACGCGGCCGGCGAGAACTACCTGGTCCCCCTGGAGATCGTCTTCCGGAACACGGTTCCCGTCGGGTCGAGTCTCCGCGACCGCGGCGACCCCGCGGACTACGGCCTCGACCGCGACGCGTGGCCCGACGAGGCGGTCGCGCTCCCGGAGCCGGTCGTGGAGTTCTCGACGAAGTACGAGGAACAGGACCGCTACCTCTCCCGCGAGGAGGCCGCTCGCGTGGCCGGCCGGGCCGACCTCGACGCCCTCGAAGACGTCGCGCGATCGGTCAACCGCGTCGTCACCGAACAGGCCGAACGCGCCGGCATCAGCCACGAGGACGGCAAGATCGAGTGCCTCTATCACGACGGCACCGTGAAGGTCGCCGACGTCGTGGGTACTCTCGACGAGAACCGCTTCAGCTACGACGGCCAGCAGCTCTCCAAGGAGGTCGTCCGTCAGTACTACGCCCGCGAACACCCCGACTGGGTCGAGGCCGTCAGCGACGCCAAGTCTCGGGCCCAAAGCGAGGACGTCGCCGACTGGAGACGGCTCTGTGCCGTCGACCCCGCGGCCCTCCCCGAGGACGTCGTCGGGACGGTCGCGGATCTGTACGCGGCGGGGACGAACGCCTACACCGGTCGCGAGTGGTTCGACGCGCCCGACGTCGACAGCGTCGTCACCGCCGTCCGGTCGCTGTAACGGCGGGTCGGCTGGTTCGCTCCCCCGCGATCGGCTACTCGGCCTCCTGTTCTCGGTGACGACCGCACGCCGTTCGTGGATGTACACGCCGTTCGTGGATGTACACGCCGTTCGTGGATGTACACGCTCGTGGGTATCACCGGGACTCCAAAACGCCCATTACCCACGACCGCGCATTCTCCGACGATGACCGCCTACACCGCGACGGTGACCGTCCGTCTGAAGCACGGGGTGCTCGACCCGGAGGCCGAGACGACCCAGCGGGCGCTCGAACGCCTCGGGTTCGAACTCGAAGGGCTGCGGTCGGCCGATCGGTTCGAGGTGGACCTCGACGCCGAGTCGGCGGACGCGGCCGCCGACCGTGCCGAGGAGATGGCCGAGCGGTTGCTGGCGAACCCGACCATCCACGACTACGAGGTCGCCGTCGAGGAACGATGACGGTCGCCGTCGTACAGTTCGGCGGATCGAACTGCGACCGCGACGCCGTTCGCGCCCTCGAACATCTCGGTATCGACGCCGAGCGCGCCTGGCACGAGGACGGTCTCCCCGACGACACGACGGGGATCGTCCTCCCGGGTGGCTTCTCCTACGGCGACTACCTGCGCGCCGGCGCGATGGCCGCCCGCGCTCCGGTGATGGCGGAGGTCCGGGACCTCGCGGAAGACGGCGTCCCGGTGCTGGGCGTCTGCAACGGCGCCCAGATCGGCAGCGAGTCGGGGCTCACGCCCGGCGCCTTCACCACGAACCGGAGCGCCCGCTTCCAGTGCGAACACGTCCACGTCCGGATCGAGCGGGCGGACACGCCCTGGACGAGCGCCTACGACGAGGGCGACGTGATCGAACTCCCGATCGCCCACGGCGAGGGGCGCTTCGAACTCGGCGAGTCGGCCTACGACCGCCTCGAACGCGACGATCGCGTCCTGTTCCGGTACTGCGACCCCGACGGGACGGTTACGGAGGCGGCAAACCCCAACGGCTCCCGCGGCAACGTCGCGGGCGTCCTGGGCGAACGGGAGACGGTCGCGGTGCTGATGCCCCACCCCGAACGGGCGACCGTTCCGGACCTCGGGCTCACTGACGGGCAGGGCATTCTCCAGGGGTTCGCCGCCGCACGCTGACCGCGGCGGCGTTCGGACGGTACTAGGGGACCAGCGGCATCGCGTACCCGGTTTCCTCCTCCAGGACGAGGTTCCAGGTATGCTCGCAGTCACAGGACACCTGTTCGAAGACGCTCGGGTCCTGCCGGAGGTCGAAGTCCTTGATCGCACGCTGGACCCGGTCGTCGCAGTCGCCGCAGTTGTGGGGGCCGCGGTCGGAGCCGTGCCCGACCGGGTCGGAGACGACGATGGCGTCGACGTCGGCGGTCCGCTCCAGCACGTCGGCGACCGACCAGAGCCACGGCGGCCGGTAGCCGCCCCGGAAGAACAGGTCGTCGACCATCGTGTACCGCTGGACGTTACAGGGGTTCATCGAGACGGTGTGACACCCCTCGACCCCCGCACAGCGCCGGACCGACGAGACCATGTCCTCGACGGCCTCGCGCTCCGAGAGGAAGGGCGGCTTCATGAGGAGGTACGCCTTGACGCCGGCCCCGGCCGCGGCGGCTTCCGCGCAGGCAGCCTCGAAGTCGGCGAACTCGAAGTACTTGTTCACGCAGTCCTGCCGGACCCGGTCGGTCGCGGTCTCCAGGCCGACGGCGACGTCCGTCGACAGGCCGCGCTCGGTGAAGTCCGCGAGCTTCTCACGGTCGACGAAGTCGGGCAGTGACTCGACGACGATCCGGTCGCGGTCGGCGAACGTCTCGGCGACCGCTTTGCGGGTCTCGGCACCGACCTCCCGCTCGTCGAGGAACGACCCCGAGGTGTAGATCTTGATCAGTTCCGCGGGGTCGTCGGCGTTCTCTTCCTCGTGGTCGAGACAGACCTGGAGTTGATCCATAAGCGCCTCGTGGGGGACGCTGCCGCCCTCGACGCTTTCGGCGACGTAGCCACACATCGTACAGCCGCCGGCCCGGGCCCAGCGACAGCCACCGGTGTTGAGAATGATCGTCAGCGACTGCTTGACGCCGTCGGGCGTGTTGTCCTCGTCGAGCCACACCCGGGTCGGCTCGTGGGGGTCGTACGTCCGCTCCCTGCGCGAGCGGACGTCGCGCATCACCTGGTTGTGCGCGTCCATCCCCCGCCCGCGCTCGTAGACTTCCGGACTGGGCGAACTCATTGTCCCTCCTACCCACCCGGCGGGTAAATCGTCTTCGTCCCGATCCGGTCGACGGACGGCGGCCGTCGACTTCAGCCCGTCGTGGCTGTCCGGGACCGACCGTCGTCGCGGTCCGGGACGGGTCGTCGTACCCCCACGGGCCGACGCGGCGTCCCGGTCCCCGACCGGCTGTAACCGGATCCCGTTACCCCGCCGTGACAACCGCTAACCTCGTTCGGCCCTAATGTAACCAACGTACATTACAATGACTGAGTTAGGTGGATTCCAGGACCACGTGGCGCGGATCGACCTCTCCGAGGGGGAGGTACGCTACGAGGGCATCGACACCGAGGACGCAAAGAAGTACATCGGCGCGCGCGGGCTGGGGGTGAAGTACGTCTTCGACCAGGGGCCGGACGTCGACCCGCTGGGGCCGGACAACCTGCTGGCGTTCATGAACGGCCCGCTCACCGGCACCCAGACCGTGATGAGCGGCCGGATCGCCATCTGTACGAAGTCCCCGCTGACCGGCACGGTCACCGACTCCCACCACGGCGGGTGGTCGGGTGCGAGGCTGAAGTGGGCCGGCTTCGACGGTCTGCTGTTCGAGGGGCAGGCCGACGAGCCAGTGTACGCCGTCGTCGAGGACGGCGAGGTCGAACTCCGGGACGCCTCCCACCTCTGGGGGAAGGGCGTCCACGAGACCAAAGAGCTCGTCGAGGAGGAGATGGAGGGCTCGTTCGGCAAGAACCTCTCGATCATGTCGATCGGCCCGGGTGGCGAAAACGAGGTCCGGTACGCCTGCATCGTCAACGAGGACGACCGCGCCTCGGGGCGGGGCGGCACGGGCTGTGTCGCCGGCTCGAAGAACCTCAAGGCCGTCGTGATCAAGTCGGGGACGCGGATGCCGAAACCGAAGGATCCCGAACTGTTCCAGGAGGGATACCAGCAGGCGATGGACGTCATCCAGGAATCGGCGATCACGGCCCCCAACGAGGGCGGCCTCTCGCTGTACGGGACGAACGTCCTGATGAACCTCACCGAGGAGATCGACGGCCTGCCGACGCGGAACGGGAAGTACACCTCGACGCACTCGTGGGTCGAGGACGGCGGCCCCGACGTCGACGCCGAGCGCGTCTCCGGTGAGAACGTCCGCGAGAACATCCTCGTCGACGAGCCGACCTGTCACTCCTGTCCGGTCGCCTGCAAGAAGGAAGTCGAGGTCGACGTCACCCACAAGGGCGAGGAGATGAACGTCCGGACCGAGTCCTACGAGTACGAGTCGGCGTTCGCGCTCGGGCCGAACTCGGGGCACACCGATCGCGACGAGATTGCGCTGATGATCCAGCGGTGTAACGACGTCGGTGTCGACACCATCGAGGTTGGCAACATGATGGCGATGGCGATGGAGATGTCCGAGGAGGGTAAACTCGAGGACGTCGGCGAGACGATCGACTGGGGCGACACCGAGGCGATGATCGACATGATCGACCGGATCGCCCGCCGCGAGGAGGGCCTACCGGACCTGCTCGCGGAGGGTGCCGACCGGATCGCCGAGCGCAAAGACGCTCACGACAACTCGCTGGCGGTCAAGGGCCAGACCATCCCGGCCTACGACCCGCGCTGCATGAAGGGGATGGCCATCGCCTACGCCACCTCGAACCGCGGGGCCTGTCACCTCCGGGCGTACACGCCGTCGGCGGAGATCCTCGGCGTGCCCGAGAAGGTCGATCCCTACGAGTGGGAGGGCAAGGGCGAACTCACCACGGTCTTCCAGGACCTGCACGCCATCTCGGACTCCTTCGACATCTGCAAGTTCAACGCGTTCGCGGAGGGGATCGAGGAGTACGTGAAGCAGTACGGCGGCATGACCGGCTTCGACGTCACCGAGGACGAACTGATGGAGGCCGGCGAGCGCGTCTACACTCTGGAGCGCTACTACAACAACCTCGCCGGCTTCGACGGCGCCGACGACTCGCTGCCCGGGCGCTTCCTCGAGGAC
>Ga0207733_100717_pt1 | contig 14749 bp, 15 predicted proteins | sample A23P3SouthBayCA_FD_187735 | JGI IMG/M metagenome (GOLD analysis project Ga0207733, IMG submission 187735) | Aerobic enrichment media microbial communities from Eden Landing Ponds, California, USA - A23 P3 (SPAdes) | ecosystem: Environmental > Aquatic > Marine > Unclassified | place: Emeryville... | reverse complement strand
CGCCGCCGGCACGACGGTCGACGCGAGAGACAACAGCTTTCTGGGCGACTTCTGGGTGAACTTCAAACGCTGGAACCTCAAGGCCGTGCGTAATCCGTTCGTCCTGGTCGTCTCACTCATACAGCCCATTATCTTCCTCGTCCTGTTCACCCAGGTCTTCGGTGGCGTCGTCAGCGGGGCCATCGGAGAAGGCACGGGGACAGCCATCTCCTATGAGACGTTTCTCGTGCCGGCAATTGCCATCCAGGTGTCCCTCGTCGCTGCCGCGTCCTCCGGTATCGGCCTCGTCAACGACATCGAGGAGGGAATGTTCGAGAAGGTCTTGGTCAGTCCGATGAACCGCTCGGCCGTGTTCCTCGGCAAGAGCCTGGCCGAGTTCCTCCGTATCGCTGCCCAGATCCTCATCGTCCTCGTCCTGGGATGGGTGCTCGGTGCGCAATACGCGACCGGGATTCTCGGCGCGATCGGCGTCATCGCGATCGGCGTCGTCTTCTCGCTCTGGTTTACCGCCTTCACGAACATCGTGGCGCTACTCACGCGGGATCAGGAGTCGACGATCATCGGGGCCAACCTGTTGCAGTTCCCCCTGCTTTTCGTCTCCAGTGCGTTTCTACCGTTGACGGCACTCCCCGATTGGATCCAGACCGTCGCCATGTTCAACCCAATCACGTATGGGGCCGACGCCGCGCGTGCGCTCGTGCTTGGACAGGACGTCATGACGGTCCTCGAAGTGGACGCATTCGGTGGGATGTGGAACACCCTCGTTCCAGCCCTCGCTATCCTGCTCGGCATCGGCATTCTGTTCGGTGCAGTTGCGGTCTGGATGCTCAATCGCGCTTCGCAGACGGCGGTCGCCTGAGGCGGTAGCCTCTTGTCCGGGGCCATCAACGGCCCCTCCATGGACGTTCGGATTTCGCGATCACAGGTCGACGGCCAGGCCCAGGCGCCGCCGTCGAAGAGTTACACGCATCGAGCGATTCTCGCGGCCGGCTACGCCGACGGGGCACTGGTCCAGGACCCATTGATCAGTGCAGACACGCGCGCGACAATGCGAGCAGTCGAGGCCTACGGGGGGCGCGTCGGCGAGAGCGAAGTCGTCCTCGACGTCGATGGTTTCGATGGGACGCCAGCCACGCCGGACGATGTCATCGACTGTGCGAACAGCGGGACGACGACGCGGCTGGTCGCTGGGACTGCTGCCCTACAGGATGGACTCACCGTACTGACCGGTGACGAATCGCTGCGTTCGCGACCCCACGGACCACTCCTCGACGCGATCGAACAGCTCGATGGCCGGGCGGACTCGACTCGGGGGAACGGACAGGCACCGCTGGTCATCGGCGGGCCTGTCGACGGTGGGAGCGTCTCGATTCCCGGCGACGTCTCCTCGCAGTATATCACTGCATTGTTGATGGCGGGTGCAGTGACGCCCGATGGCATCGAGATCACCCTGGAGACGGAACTCAAGTCCGCGCCCTATGTCGATATCACCATCGAGGTACTCTCAGACTTCGGCGTCGACGTGGCGTCGACTGGCGACGGATTCACCGTCCCCGGTGGTCAGCGGTACGATCCTGCCGGTGGCGAATATCACGTTCCCGGCGACTTCTCTTCGATCAGTTACTTGCTGGCTGCCGGTGTGCTGGCCGCAACGGACGACCTGCTCATCACTGGAGCGCGTCCGAGCGCCCAGGGTGACGCTGCCATCGTCGACGTCGTCGAATCGATGGGCGGGACGGTCACCTGGGATCGCGATGTGGGAGAGATCACCGTCGAGCAATCGGCCCTCGACGGCGTGACGGTGTCGGTCGCGGACACCCCCGACCTCCTGCCCACGATTGCGACGCTTGGCGCTGCCGCTGACGGCACGACGCGGATCCAGGACGCAGAGCACGTCCGCCTGAAGGAGACGGATCGTGTGAGCGCCATGGCTGAGGAACTGACCAGGATGGGTGCCAGCGTCGAGGAGCACCACGACGAATTGATCGTCCACGGCGGTGAGAGCGAACTACACGGCGCCAGCGTCGATGGCCGCGCCGATCACCGTATCGTGATGTCACTGGCCATCGCCGGACTCGTCGCCGACGGAACGACCACGATCGAGGGCAGTGAGCACGTTGACGTTTCCTTCCCGACCTTCTTCGACGTGCTGTCCGACCTGGGCGCGACAGTCGACCGATAGGAAGACGAAGGGACTGCCGTGATCGATGGCGAACAGACGGCAACGGCCTTCCGCCCACGTCGACGTGCCGTACACCCGCGAATCGACGTGGGGCTAGCGTCAGCGCATGGGTGCGCTGGCCTCGCCTTTACCTGTAAAGCCTCGCTGGACTGCAAGCTTGAAATGCCCCCGTCACGGACACGCCTGTAATGAACGGCAACGAGTTCGGGCGGCTCTTTCGGATGACCACGTTCGGTGAGTCCCACGGCGAGGCGATGGGGTGTACGGTCTCGGGTGTCCCTGCCGGTGTGGAACTCGACGAGGAAGCGATCCAGCGCGATCTGGACCGGCGGAAACCGGGCCAGTCGATGATCACGACCTCACGCGGCGAGCCGGACGAAGTGTCGATCAAATCCGGCATTCAGGACGGCTACACCACGGGGACGCCGCTGGGGATGGTCATTCAGAACAAGGACGCTCGGAGCGGCAAGTACGAGCCGTTTATTACGGCACCACGACCGTCCCATGGCGATTACACCTACTCGGCGAAGTTCGGGACGCGAAACTGGGGCGGTGGCGGTCGCTCCTCTGCTCGCGAGACGGTCAACTGGGTCGCAGCGGGTGCCGTGGCGAAGCAGGTACTCGAACAGAGCGAGTACGATGTCGAAATCAAGGCCCACGTGAACCAGATCGGCGACATCGTCGCACCCGAGGTAACCTTCGAGGAGATCCTCGAACACAGCGAGGAAAACGACGTCCGCTGTGCACATCCGCAGACGGCGGCCGAGATGCGAGACGCCATCGACGAGTACCAGAAAGAGGGCGACTCTATCGGCGGTTCGATCTACTTCGAGTGCCGCGGCGTCCCACGCGGACTCGGCGCACCGCGCTTTGACTCCGTCCCCGCCCGACTGGGCCAGGCGATGTTTTCGGTGCCGGCGACGACCGGTGTCGAGTACGGTCTCGGCCGGGAGGCCCGAACCGACCGTGGAATCGAGCGGAACGAAGCCTGGGAATTCGACGATGGCAATCGCGACGACGTCGTCAGCGAGGAGGGCGATCCAGTGCCAGTGAGCAACGATCACGGCGGGCTCCAGGGAGGCATCACGACCGGGGAACCGATCTACGGCGAGGTGACACTTCACGCCCCAACGTCGATCCCGAAGACCCAGGAGACGGTCGACTGGGAGACCGGCGAGCGAAAGGAGATCCAGGTCGTCGGTCGACACGATCCAGTGTTGCCCCCACGCGGCGTCCCGGTCGTCGAGGCGATGCTGTACGTCACGATCCTCGATTTCATGTTGCTAGGCGGCCGCATCAATCCGGATCGTCTCGACGGCCGCGCTGGCGAGTACGACACCGACTATCACCCCTCGAGCCCGCAGACGGATCCGGACGACGCCGACACGCACGCCAAATCCGTCGACGAATAAGATGGAAGCCGACCAGAACGACCTCGCGAATCCCTTCGGCATGGACGAGGAGTGTAGGAATTGTCCGGAACTCTGCGAGACGCGCGAGCGCATCGTTCACGGCTACGGCGACGTCGGCGCGGAGTTTCTCGTCCTCGGCGAGGGGCCGTCAACTGGTGGGGAAGCCACTGGTGTTCCGTTCACAGGCGACGGAGAGCGTGAACTCCTCGACATCCTCTCTGCCGTCGGCCTCTGTGAGGACCCGGACGCCGACTCGCCGGCGCTCCCGAACGCGTTCCTGACCTACGTTACGCGATGTCGCCACCCTGATCGATCGGCGACGGACGCCGAAGAGCGCAGCTGTGAGCCGTATCTGAATAGCGAGATCCGGATGATCAATCCGGAACTGATCCTCCCGGTCGGCCAGCGTGCACTCGACGCCCTGGCCTTCGAGTACACCACCTTCGGCGAGGACGAGTTGGACGTCGCCGAGCGACACGCGACGACGATTCGTGGCCGGGGCTTCGAGTTACTGCCGATGATTCCACCGGCCGACCAGACCGACGCCGAACGAACGGCGTTCCTCGAACACCTCAGCGAGACCCTGGGTCGAGACTATCGGCAAACGAAGGGGCGGCGTGGCCGCTGACCGCCGCTTCAGTCCCCAGTGAATCAACAATCGATCTACGGCCGTGCTGTTTCAGGGCTCCCCCGCCGTACTCACCGTCCCTTGCGGGATTCCCACTGCTCCCGTGCGCTGGCCATCTTCTCGGCCTCTCGTCGAATGTCCGAGAGCTGCCAGACGATGTCCGAGAGCGTGATGATCCCGACCAGCTCCAGGTCGTCCATCACGGGGACTTTCTTCACCGACTCGGCGACCATACGCCGCGCGACGGCGGAGACGGTCTTGGTGGGTTCGGTGGTGATGACGGGCCGGCGGCCGACATCGATCACGTCGATTTCGGCGAACGGCACGCCACGTCCGTACCCCGCCCGGATCAGGTCGCTTTCCGTGAGGATACCGATAGGCGTGTGATCCTCGCCGACGATGATCACCGACCCGACGCCGTTGTCCAACAGTTCGGCTGCGGCGTCGGCGAGCGTGGCCTCTCGGTCGACGGTCACGACGGTCGTCGACATGAGGTCCTCGACGAGCATACCAGCGTATTCGCACTGTGTGTGAATAAGTAACAGGGTGGTTCGCGGATATAAAGCACCAAGGGCTGCTGGAGCAGTACTTTCCATATGACTACAGTCGCTGTCCTTGCCGATCCACCGCGAGACGATGTCGTCCTCCCCGAGTGGTCCCCATCGCCGCTCACCCAGTCCGAAGCGACGTTGCTGTACAGGGCGATGCTCGCAGACGTTCTGACGGGGATCGACGGGAGTGGCGGCGAGCTGCTCGTCAATTACCGTGACGACGACCAGCTCCCGGAGGCAGACGGTGACGCCGCAGCCGAACTCCGTGCACTCGTCGAGGACACGCTCGATTCGCCAGACGACGTCCGATTCGAAGTCCAGGTCGGCTCGACGCCGTACGCTCGCGCGGGCAACACGATTACGCACCTCCTCGATCGCGAGGCAGTCGATACGGCGGCGGTTGTCGAGCCCAGCGCCGCCTTCCTCACCCGCTCGACCGTCGACAGCGCAGCGATGAAACTCCGGTCGGCAGACGTGGTCCTCGGGCCCTCGACCGACGGCCGGATCTACTACGCCGGCTTTCGTGAGTCGATCGACTTCAGCGAGATCTTCGAGCCACCAGTGATCGAGACGGTGACGCGCCGAGCGCGGGAGGCTGGCTACTCGGTGGATTTCCTGCCGATGTTGCCGGTGATCGAACGGCCCGCGGATCTATTGACCGCGATTCCAGCACTCCGCTCACGACGCGAGGCCGGGCGGGGGCTGCCCGTCCACACGGCGGCAGCCATCGAAGACATCGGGCTTTCGGTCCAGGAGACCGAAGACGGACTCACCGTGACCCAGAGCTGATCGAGACCCCGGAAACCGATAGGTCTTAGGACGCCCATCGGGTAGCCTCGCTCGCGGTGGGATAGCGAAGCGGCCTAACGCGCCTGCCTTGAGAGCAGGTGTCTTCACGGACTCATGGGTTCAAATCCCATTCCCACCGTTTTTCAGAAGTGTATAAACCGAATTTGTTTAGACGGCAAATTTCAGGACCTATTCGGCTACCGCGAGGCGGTGAAAGACCTCACCCGCTCCCGGCCGCCGATCAATATATCCTCGCTGACGCTCGGATAGGGATCGTTCAGCGACATGCGAAATGGGGTCCCCTTTGAGTCCACCAAACCGACCTCTTTCGTTAGACCGTGAAACGCCTGAATCCTGGGGGCTGAAAGGGCGAGTCCGGTCGCGTACGTCTCAGCCGGCATTATCCGAGCGCATGCGAGGATATCCGGCTGAGCGTGCGCGAGCGGGTGAGGGCTTTCAACTCCCAGTTGTCGGTCTCGGTAGAGCGATTGAAGACGCTATTTACTAGAGTCTAAACCGGCCATGGAATCTATCTTGCGTATCCTTTCCTAAGAAATAGCGAGTCTACTATAGCTGACCTAAATCAGTTTCAAATCGCTATACAGCTACTGCAATAATCCAAATCGCTGAAATCGCACCTGAAAACATCAAAATGAATAGACCCAGCGCTGTGATTAGGGAGATTGTTATTTTGTCAGTTTTTGGAAAGAATTCTGATTCGATTTCCCGTGGATCATTGTATTGATAAACTAAATATATCCCAACAAGTGTAATTACGATTGAGATAATTGCAATATTATGGTTAGGCCTAATGGAATAGACAGTGATCACGATTCCAGATACCACCGATAATAACCCACGTTTTGCTTGGACATTTCCCTCAGCTATGCACCGTTTCATTTCATCAATAATATCAATATTGCCTGAGACTTTCATCGAGTGAACTGTGCGGGATTCTGAAGTGGTATTTTTTTGTCCTATGCTTACTGGAGTCTGTTTAGCCAGCAATGGAGATTCAATTGTTAATACAGAATTCAACAGTCTATACGAATCGTATATGCATATTGCAGCAAGAATGAGGAATAGAATGGTTATAAATGAGGAAATTATCCAAATTGCGCTAAGTTGTAGAGGGGTGACTGGAAGACCCTGAGCCAATTCGCTAATATTTACACCTTTTGAGAATGTACTCCTAACACTTGGGATTGAGAATGCACCGATGGTTACAGAAACGATTATTGCAATTCCTGTGGTGAGAACGGCAATGAATTTTTGCGCCATCGACTGGTAGTGGTGATAGCTATCGACTTGTTTACTCCAAACATCGATATATCTATTATCCAAACATTCAGTTCCTGTACCTTCGTCCATACAAAAGAAGGATGAATTCGTACTAATTTAATTTAGGGATAATTTAGCACATCCATTTATTAGTATATTTGCACAAGTTGCTGATTATTTTTCAAACAAGATTCGCAGTAGGACCTACCATATGATTTTCCTACAACAAAATACTCGAAGTACAGAGACGCCCGTATCATCTATGTGAAGCAGTAACCCTTTTGCATCGGTCCGTCCACCCTCGGGTATGGACTGGCCTCACGATCCCGACGGCGACGAGGGGAGCGAGGGGCGGCGGAAGTACGGCCACGCCGTCCTCGCGAAGAAAATCGACGAGAGCGAAGACTTCCCGCTAACTGCCGAGGAGTACGTCGCCGAGTACGGCGATCACCCAGTGCGGATCGATTACGAGACGGTCGTCAGCGTCGATGAAATCTTCGAGCACGTCGACCAGGCGGAGTTCGAGGACTTCCCCGACTTCCACAAAGCCCTCGGTCGGGCACTGCGCTCGGCGGGGTACTGGCCACTCGAACTTGAACACGCCTGAGTAATCTGGTAACTTTCTGGAATGGTTGTGAGGTGTGGTAACAGCCCACATATTTGAGTGGGGCACGCCTCTGTTTTGGTATGCCCAGCACGCCAGAAGAGGAGCGACAGGACCCCGGCAGGGACGGTCCCCGGAGAGCCGAACTCCCGGAGTCGGTCATCGAGGACGTGTTCGCGGCGCCACGCCGAGCGCTGATGCTGTCGATTCTGGCCGAGCGGAAGCGGCCAGTCGCGCTCGACGATCTGGTGCGCGCCACACTCGCCCGTGAGGAGGGCGTCCCGCCTGCGTCGATCTCCAGGGAAGCGTGCACCGAGGCCCGAACGGAAGCGTACGAGCGACACCTGCCGAAGCTCACCGCCATCGATGCCGTCGAGTACGACTCCCTGCTTGGCACCGTCGAGTTGACCGACGATCGAATCGCAGCGCGCGTCGCACAGATCGATTGAGGCGACCGTCAGGACTCTGGCGGCCAAGCGATACCGCGCTCTGGGGAATGCGACAGAACAATACCGGTCCGGACGAAATCCGCGACCGACGTGACCAATACGCAGTTGACCCACATTCAGATCGATAACTACGGCCCCTGGACCGTCACGCCGGAACCACGGCGAGAAGTCGATCTGCAGACCTTGCAGTCACGACTGTTTGCAGACCTCAGCCAACTGTTCGGCAACCGCGACGGCTACGTCTTTTTCACTCGATTCGACAACATGATCGCGGTGTCGAACGGGCTGGATATGGACGACCACGCCCTGATTCAGGAATCGGTCGACAATCGCTATCCAGTCAGTATGAGTCTGAGCGTCGCCACCGGCTCGACGCCGGCGTCAGCGCTTTCGACGGCGACCGAGCAACTCCAGGCAGCCGGGAGCGCGCAGGACAAATCACGACGCAACGTGTTGAAGGGGCGTTCGATCGAGGCGGAGTTCCGGACGTCGGCGGACGTCCAGATCGCACACTTCGACGTCAACGACGCGACGGGCAAGTACACCGATCAACTCAACGAGTTCGATTCGTTCATCCAGATCGAGCAGGGGTACGCCGAGTTGATGCAGTACATGCGCGAAGCGCACGACTCGCTCTCGTTTTTCGTGGGCGGCGACAACGTCATCGCCGTCTGTCCGGACCTCGAAGCGGCGGCCTACCACGACGCGATCGAGCACGTCCACGACGCCGTCGGGGTCGAGCTCAAAGTCGGCGTTGGCCGCGGTGCAGTCGCTGCTGACGCCGGCATGACGGCCAAACACGCACTGGAAGACTGTCGGGCGAACGGCGACAACGTCGTGCTGGACTTCTAAGAAGCGGCAACCAGGATAGTTCGACACCAGCACCAATAAGCGTGGTGCAGGTACCTTTTAGCGTCCTGATGTGGTATCTTTTCACATGATTCGGGACGTCAGCGTCAGGGAGGTGATGAACGGCGATTACGTCGGTGTTAGCGAGTCCGACGGTCTCGCCGAGAGCGTCGAATTGCTGCTTTCGGAGGATGTCGACGTGGCGATGGTCCTCAGGGGCAACGAAGCCATCGGTGCGTTAACCGAACGTGCTGCCCTGTCGAGCATGATCGACGGCGGTGAGCTCGGTTCGCTCGACGTCGGCGACGCGATGACGGACGCCGTCCCAACGATCCAGTCGAATCGGGGGCTCCACGAGGCCCGTGATCGAATGACCACGGCCGGCGTGAACTGGCTGCTGGTCACTGACGGCGACGAACCACTTGGTGTACTGACTGAACACGACCTGCTGGCTGGCTCGACCATTGGCACCGAGCCTGCGCCCGAAGGGGAAGCCGCCTCCTCGGAAGTCATGACGCCGACAGCGACGGCCGCAGGCGCCGATAGCGATTCAGCCTCCGACGACGCGTTCTCCGACCAGGGCATCTGTGAAGTCTGCGGGTCCATGACGGGAGATCTCTCGGCGTTCAACGGCCAGCTCCGTTGCTCGAACTGTCGTGACGTGTAAGCCCCACCGCGCGTACACTTTTTGTGATCGGCCACGTCGTCGGGGGTAGTGGAGACAGTCTCAGTCGAACCGGCGACCCGTGCGGACGTCGGCGCCATCGTCGATGCCTGGGTCGCACTCGCGAGCGACCAGCGTGGGCACGGCTCGCACCTGCTCGCGGAGGCGAACCGCTCGACCGTCCGCGAGCACATCACCCACCACGTCGTCGCTGACCGAGTCTACGTTGCCCGCACGCCGTCGACGGACGTGGTCGGCTTCGTCCAGTACGCGACCGAGGTCGGCACCTACCGCATGGACGTCGACCGCGGAATCATCGAGACGATTTACGTCGATCCGGACCACCGTGGCCAGGGAATCGGGACGCAGTTGCTCGACCGCGCGGAAGCGGCGCTCGCAGACGCGGACATCACCGTCGTGGGCCTCGAAGTCATGGCCCCAAACGAGGACGCAAAGCGGTTCTACCGCGCCAATGGGTACGCGGTCCACCGGGTCGGCATGGAGAAACCGCTGGAAAACGACACACACTAAATGGAGCCCGCGGTAGCAGTATCCGCGCCAGGGGAGCTTGGGTGGTCCAAGCACTCGACTTGTAATCGAGAGTTCGTGGGTTCAAATCCCACCCCTGGCTCTCAGCACGACGTTCAAAACCGAGACTGGCCGGGGGGTTTACTCAATCGAAACCGGGAGTACAGCCGTTTCCGGGGATTCTAGCATTTGGAATAGACCCGCTCGCCGTGGCCGGAAACCGTTCTCCATACGGCACTCGTTCACGCTGCCATCAGGAACAACGCCAGAGCGATGATCGAGAAAAGAACGCCGACGCCCTTCTGGATGGTTCCGGTGTCAAGCGCGTTCGAGACGTAGGGGGCGATCTGGCCGCCGGTAACCGTCGCCGGAACGGTGAACACGACCATGTTCCAGGGCGTCGCGGCGAGACTCAGCGAGTGAGCCCCGGGAAGGATCGACCCGCCGAAGACGTGGACCACCGAGGCGAGAATCGCGGTCAGGGCGACGACGATGTGGTTCGTCCCGATGGCGACCCTTGTCGGCACGTTGGTCCGGAGCTGGGAGATCAGGCCCAGCTCGCCGATGCCAAAGCCAGCGAGGCCCTGGAAGGTGCCACCGACGCTGTAGTTCGCGAACCTTTCGAGGTATCCCGACCAGGAGTACAGGTAGGTGTCACCGGAGCGATCGACGCGCGTGACATCACCCTCGTCGTCGCGTGTGACACCTGCCGGCCCGAGCTTTCCATCGTCGTCAGGCAGTGCACCACCACTGCCGTCAGCCACCGTTGCTCGGTCCTCACCGGCACCGGGTTCTTCGTGGCCGAGGTCGGCCCGGAGCATGAGATAACCCGCGACGAGGAGCGCACAGCCGAGTGCTGCGTGGAAGATCGGTTCCGGGATGAAAAAGGAGAGCAACGCGCCACCGACTACGAATGGGATGCTGCCGAGGACGAGCGTCAGCGCAATCCGTCGATCCACCAGCCCGTACTGGATGAACGCGATCGAGGAACTCGAGAGACCAAAGGACTCACTGATCAGCCCAACTTTCACCAGCGTCTCCGGTGTGAGCGAAAAGCCCGCCAGGAGGGGGAACAGGAAAATCAGGAACGGAACGAACAGCGCCGATCCGCTGATGCCGACGGTGTTGACGATGGTCGCACCGAGGAGGAAAAACGGGAACAGCCACCAGTACTCGAGCCAGTAGTCCGTCGTCGGCGCTGTGTCAGTCGGTGCAAACAGGACGACCAGTAGGACGAACAGGACCGGTGCTGTGAACACCAGGAGTGACTGATGCTGGAGTAGCCACTTCTGGACCCGCTGTCGATTGGTTGCACTCATCGCGCGACGCTGCCTCCCGCGGGGGCCGGCCCGCCGTTCGGTCGCCATCGCGTAAACCGCGATGTGTTTCGGTGAGCCGAAGCCGGGATCGACCAGAATTCGGTTTCACAACCGTTTCGCCGTGCGGGAACGCCGAGCGGGGACCGAAGGTCGGCGCGGGCGTGGGACATCGTGTGGCGGATGCGTAGATAATCATCACTCAAAAAGGCAGCGAGAAAACGCCGGCGTGGGGACCCAACACACAGTTTCGCGGCAATATTCGCAATTGCCGGATTATTTCGCTCGGCGATCTCGACACTGCGACGGAAACCGCTGGACCGGCCGTCGCGTTCTAGCCGTCGCCCGGAACCTCGCCATACAGTGATTTGGTCAGGTAGAGCTTCCCGTCGCCGAGACAGAGGTGGGCTGGCTCGAAGGGTGGGAAGTCGAGGGCACGGATCCGATCGTACAGTTCGAACTCGTCCATTGTCTGGCACTCTTCGGGAGTAATTCGCTTTTCACCGTCCAAGCTCGTCTTCTCGTAGAAGTACACCTCGCTCTCGTACTGCTCCTGGGGCGTGCGCATCGATTCGACCTCGCCAGACACTATATCGTCGAGCCGTTCCTCGAACAGTTCGACCGAGGCGGCCTCCGTCTTCTCGTACAGCGATCGAGCCGTGTCTTCCTCGGTGATCTCGACGAATTTGCGATCGATGATATCACCTGCATCGACCGTCGGACTCATGAAGTGAAGCGTCGTTCCGTAGCGCCAGTGGTCGTCCTCTCGTGCGTTCATGATGGCGTGACTGAAGGTGTTCGAGCCCCGATAGCGCGGGAGTTCCGCCTGGTGGAGATTGACGCCGCCGTACGTCGGATGCTCCAATAATGACTCGTCCAGAATCTCGAAGTACAGCGTACTGACGAGAAAGTCCAGATCGTACTCGAACAGCGTATCCTCGTTGACGATCGGATAGCCGAGTTCCTGTGCCGTGTCGTACAGGGAGCCGTCCCACCAGCCCTCGTGATCTTCGGGGTAGGTAACCACCGCTTCGACGGAGATCTCGGGGTGGTCGTGCATGCGTTCGAGACACTGCTGGCTGAGCGGCCTACTTCCCAGGTGAGCGACCGATACCATGCCAGGGTCTTCCCCGAACGCCGGTATTGCTATACAGCGGCTACTGTGTGCCAGCGCCGTTCGTGAGTACGCCACGACTCCACCTCCGTACAGCGGTAATTACTCGGCTGGAGGGGGAGCGGTACCCTGACGGTAACAAAGCAACGCCTGTCGAAAGTTTCGCCCATGCGCCATGTGTTGGACTGCAGGACAGGACCCCAGCGTGTATCGATCGATGAAGGAGGCGGCTCCGGATGAATCGGGTTCGGGTGGAGACGCCAACGATCGACGGCGACCGACTAACTGGGGAGATAGCGGCGACGGGGCCGGTCAGCCGATTTTTCTCCGGACAGCCCTTCCGAGCGACGTATAGTGCGTCGATCGAGGACCTCCCGGAATCCCTCCGGACAATTCCAGTCCTTGCCCACGTCTGTCCGGTCGCGTGGGCCGTCGGGGCTGAGGTGGTCGTGGAGCGTACCGACGCACGCTTTCTCGACGGGCTTCGGCGGATTCGCTCGACGTTACTCGAGATGTATCCGGAGTTCATGACCGGCGGATCAGTCCACTGTCCGACCCCAGTTCATGCAGCTTCAGCTGGGCCAGAGTTCGATGACACGGGGATGTTGTTCACAGGGGGCGTCGATTCGACGGCGACATACGTCCGCCATCGAGACGAGGACCCGACGCTGGTCAGCATTCGGGGGTGGGTCATCGACGGGGACGATCGTTGGAAACGAACGCGCGAATACGTCAATTCGTTCGCCAGCGCTCGCGGCCACGAGACGGCCTTCGTCGAATCGAACATGCTCGACTTCCTCGCAACCCCGCTGTTACAGGCTCACTTCCAGCGCTACCTCGACGGGGCCTGGTACTCGTCGGTCGGTCACGGCCTGGGCCTGCTCGGTCTCTGTGCGCCACTCGCCCACGTCCAGGAATGGGGATCGCTGTACATCGCGGCGACCTACACACAGGAGTGGGACCGACCCTGGGGCTCACATCCAGACGTGGACGAGCACGTCGCATGGCATGGAACGTCCTGTTCACACGACGGCTACCAACTCAACCGCCAGGCCAAGATCGATCGAATCGCCGAGTACCTAGAGCAAGAATCTTCGAATTTGGCGCTCCGGACCTGCACGTACCACGACGGCGCCGGCAACTGCAGCGAGTGTGAGAAGTGCTATCGGACGATCGTCGGGTTACTCCTCGCCGACCTCGACCCGAACGCGCACGGCTACGAGTTCGGTCCGGAGACGTTCACCGCGATCAGACGATTCTTCGAAGATGGCGAGTCGTTCATCAACACGACGAAAAAGCGGTACTGGGGGGTCTTGCAGGAAGTCACGGCGGAACGGTCACTCGCAGATGCTCCCGGTGGCCCGGCGTTCGAGCAGTGGCTGCTCGATCAGGATTTCGCATCGTTCGTGGACCAGTCGGAACGACCGCTCCGTCATCGCCTGCTTCAGGGGGCGGCACGGAAGACGCCCACGCCAGTGTACGCGACACTCTATCCCCTCTACAAACGAGTCACTGAGACCGGTGCCTGATCGATCGATAGCGGCCAAATACGGTCGCCTTTCCAGGGGCCATCAGCGTCCTGCCCTCGAGTTCAGTGTCCATCGAATGGGCCAACAGAATTGGGCGTTCGAGCGCCGCTTTCGAGCAGTAGAGCGGGCATAACAAAACGACAATCGTGCCGAGCACACATCGATGGTGCGCAGTTCAGGGACGGCCACGGAGAGCCAGGACGGTGGGGACGCTCGGGCGTCGGGGGTCGGTGCCGCCGCTGGGCCCACGATCAGATCGGGCCAGCGCGCAGCGCGAATTCTCGTGACGATCCAGCATCCTGCACACGTTCACTTCTTCCGACCGATCATCGAGGAACTGACCGACCGCGGCGCCGAGGTTCGCGTCTGTGCGCGCGAGAAGGACGTCGCGGTCGAACTGCTCGACGCCGAAAACATCGAGCACGAGGTACTGGCTGGAAGCCGAACCTCCACCCTGGGCCGTGCAGCGGTCCAGGCGGTGTACGAGGGGCGGCTCCTCCGCGTCGCCAGACGCTTCGACCCCGACGTGATCACCGCGATCGGTGGAGTAGCAGCAGCCCACGTCGCAACCGTCACCGGTGCGACCAGCGTGGTGATGAACGACAGCGAACCGGCGACGCTGACCAACCGCCTCGCCTTTCCCTTCGCCGACGTCGTCTGTACACCGTCGTGGTACGGCGATTTGATCGACGGCGAACACGTCACGTACGACGGCTTTCACGAACTCGCCTACCTCCACCCGGACCGATTCACGCCGGATCCCGACCGCGTCCGCGAACAGGGAGTCGAGCCAACTGATACGTACACGGTGATTCGGCTCGTCTCCTGGTCGGCCCAGCACGACGTCGGCGAG